>Ga0209670_101355_pt1 | contig 11141 bp, 9 predicted proteins | sample PerSpoBPS_BMetaG_FD_184741 | JGI IMG/M metagenome (GOLD analysis project Ga0209670, IMG submission 184741) | Thermal spring microbial communities from Yellowstone National Park, Wyoming, USA - Perpetual Spouter B (PS_B) MetaG (SPAdes) (version 3) | ecosystem: Environmental > Aquatic > Thermal...
AAGGTGTGAGGGAGTTCGGAGTTAAAGTCATGGGTGGCGACGGAACTGAGTTGGTTAAGGTCACCGTTCGCGACGGAGTTGGGCGAGTTGTGGCTGAACGGGATAACATTGCGTTGGGGCAATTCGCCATAACGAGGGAGAACGAAGAAAGCGACGAAATCTTTTCCGTCAAGTTTGAGCGCCCTTCTATCGGCGTCCTTGAGGACTTTTTCGTCCAACTCCAAGGCATCCCGCCGTTGCTTGCTCCTGTCAAGGAAGCACTGCTCAAACCATATTGACGGGACGGGGGACGCGGGACGGGAGACGGAGAAACGGTGAAGCGGAGAAAGGGAGAAATCACGCATCACGCTTCACGAGTCACGGATGATTTTGTGAAATGGAAGGTGGTGTCGGATGCGAGAGGTCAAAGAATGGCTCAATTGGATTGAAGCGAACGAGTGGAGGCAATGGGCGATGGGAGTTTACGGCAAGGCATGGGAAGGGCGATTTTCGCCATTCAAGGCGCTTTTGACGGCGACCGCAAAGCGGTTTGGTGAGTCGGCACAGGTTTTCCTTGTCCGAGCGCCGGGGCGACTGAACTTGATGGGGCGACATATTGACCATCGCGGCGGCTTCGTCCACCCGATTGCTCTGCCCCGTGAAATCTTGCTGACTGTCCGACCCCGAGATGATGACATAGTGATTGCGCACCACGCAGAACTGGAGAAATTTTCTTCGCACGCTTTCCGTTTCAGCGAGGTTGCTCCTGCTAAACCGCTGAGCGTTGACGAATGGGAGCGTTGGACGAGGGAAAAGGCAACTCAGCGAAGAACTGTCGCTGGTTGGGCGATTTACGCTGAAGCCGCAGCGGCGACAATCGTCAATTGGCACAAGGAGTTTGGCATCAGTGACTTGTCTTCCCTCAGAGGTCTTGAGGCTGTCGTTTACGGTGACATTCCCCCTGAAGCGGGATTGAGTTCATCTTCGGCGCTTTTCGTCGCTTTTCTCGTTGCCTTGCTTCACCGAAACATTGGCGCTTCGCTTAACACTCGCTCTTTGCCGCCGGAAATTTGCGGTTACGGCGAGTGGTATGTTGGAACGAGAGGCGGTGCGGGTGACCATGCGGCAATCCTACTGGCGGAAACGGGAAAAGTGATGCGCATCGGTTTCTTCCCGATGAACTTCGAACTTCTGCCTTTTCCCGAAGAACTTTGCTTGCTCGTCATGGACAGCGGCGAAAGGGCACATAAAGCGGGTGGCGCTCGCGCGGAGTTCAACAGAAGAGTAGCAGCATACGAAGTCGGGATGATGATTTGGCACGAGCGTTTCCCCGAATTGCGGGAACGGTTGCGATACTTGCGCGATGCAGCGCCGTCTCGGTTGGGCGATGAAGGGTTGGTTTATCGGCTTCTGAAAGCGCTACCGAGGTATGCGACTTTTGATGAACTGGTGGAACTTTTTCCAAACCGAAAAGACAGGCTACTTCAACTTGCTGCAACTTGCCAAGTAGAGGAGAAAACTTCGCTCAACTCGTCCCACGCCCCTCGCCCCTCGTCCCTCGAAATTCGCGGGGCTTGTTGGTTCGGTGTTGCTGAATGTGAGCGGAGCGAAATGTTCAGGCAAGTTTTGCGGGAAGGCGACATTGACCGCATCGGTGAACTGATGACCGTAAGCCACGATGGTGACCGAGTGACCAGATGGCGCGACAGCGAACCGTCGCCGTTTCAGTTCCCTACCGATGATTTCGCCCTTGAAGCCTTTGAGCAAAACAAAGTGCCCATTTGGAAACAAGCGGGAAGTTACCGATGCAGCACGCCAGCCATTGACTTCATCGTTGACACCGCTTTGGGGGTCGGTGCGCTGGGCGCTCAACTTTCGGGTGCAGGTTTAGGCGGCTGCGCTATGGCTTTGGCGCGAAGGGACGAAGCAGAACAAATCGCCGAAAGGATTGCAAGCAACTACCAAAGGGCGTTAGGCATGGAACTTTCATGGTTCACCGCCGAACCCTGCAAAGGCGCACAAGTCCTTTCAGAGCCATAAGGAAACTGTTGAAAGTGAAAGGCAACTCGTTCCCTTTGTGCGCGGCTTACAATGCAAGCCGTAAAAATTCCACCATTCTGGCTAAAACTGACCGCTTTCTGACCCTTTACATCCTAACAACGATGAGGCATAATAGCAGCGACAATTGTCTTTGGGAGGGAACAAAGATGATGAAAACTGAGAGGGCAAAAATGAGCACAACCGAAAAGAAAGGCTCTCTCTCTCGGTTAAACTCTGTCTGCCTAACCTTTTGCTTGCTTCTCCTCATCCCTTTCGCCACTAAAACTTTCTCTCAACCTCCGACCCCTCTCAAATCCCTGAACCTCAAATTGCTTACGCCCTCCACGCAACTTGGGACCCTGACTTAACCGACAACAACCCTTCCGTCTGCACCACTTCAGGGACAGTCGCAGTCCCTTGGTTTCACTTTTACGCTGGATGGAAAGATGGCGCACCTGCCTTCTTCAGCGTTGATTGGGTTTTGATTGAAGAATTGACCAACGAACATCAACCTCAGGTTTGGTATTTTGAGAACCCACAAGGAGAGAGTGGCTTCCCTTACGGTTGCACTATGCCGCCAGTTAGTGACCCAGAGAATTGGAACTGGACGACATGGAGTTTTGCGCCGATGATAGGCTTTGCTATGCACAACACTGCTTACAGGGTGACAGTTCAGTGGCGATATGGAGTCTACATGAAAGGACCGAGAGGACCTTTCCAAACTTCCATCACAATCTATGTCCAAAACTTGGTGGTGACATCACCTGATGAGACGAAGGTTTTGAAGTGGGATCCAGTTCGTGAGATTGCCGACGCGAGTTTCAGTTACAGTCTTGAATGTGCTCAAAGGAAGTGGTGTCAGGTGAAGGTAAGCATTTACAGCACGGATGGGATGAAGGTATATGAGGAGTGGTTGGAGAAGTTAGCGCCTGGGAGTTATAGTTTCACATGGGATGGGAGTGTGAATGTTGTGCCGCCTCCACCAGATGGGAAAGCGCCTGCAGGTTTGTATGTGTTTGATTTGGATGTGATTGGGATAGCGCCAGGTTATGATGAAGATTGGTTGAGAAGTAGGGCATTAAGGATAGGGGAGCATGAAGTCTATTCACTTCCCTATGGAAATGATGGACATCCCAGCTACACTGTCCCTACTACCACTCCTCTCCGAGCGGAGTACATCTTGAGGGGGAACTTACCAGCAACAGCAGTTTTAATTGAAACTTACGACCCTGATTTTGAGCGGATAGTTTCTGTAGAGGGGACAACGAAAACAATCCCTGATTCCGCAGTGCCCCAACCGGAACATTGGAACCTTGTAGAATTTTCAGCTAACCTACATAAAGATAAAACCCTTTACCCTTATATCTTTGTCTTTTGGGCATGGGATGGCGCTTGCTACAAAAATCATTTGCCCAAAATAACCATTACAAGTGACAAACTTCATGGACCACAAGGAGCGCATTTTAATGCCTTGCGGCGATTTGTTGAGTTTCAATCTTATGCAGATAGGATTGCGCAAAAGGAATTAATGTTTGTTTTAGACGAAAAGAAACGACCTTATTCTTATGGGGATAGATGGTCATATGAGGAGTTTTTTAGAGGAAAAGTATGGAAATTAGTTACAGAAAATAATCTTGTTGGATGGAGTAGAAAGAAATTTCTTATAGCATTAAGATATTGCACAGTAGTTACATATGTTGGACATGGAAGTTGGGATAGAATAGGCAAAATATGGGGAGAGAAAGTAACCATACAAGATTTATATATACCAATTGAAGAATTACTGTGTCTAAGTCATTCAAGTAAATGTTATGAAAATAGTTGTCAAGTGAGAGAAAAATGTGATCGGAAAATAAGCCCTAAATTAGTTGTCCTTCTTGGATGTGGTACTGGTTCCCCACACCCTCGTCATCCCAAATTTAGGAGGATGTGTAGTTATAATACCACTGAAGCACAACCTGCAAATGGAAGTTTTGCACTTATTTTAAAGCTTAGAGGAGTGCAATGTATTATTTATTATTGTGGAAGTGCAGTTGCTCAAGTAGATGATGATTTCGCAAAGAGATTTTGGAGATATGCTACAAAAGGTTTGAGGAAGCAAGATGGTTGGAGAAAACTCTCTGTTGCGGAAGCAGTAAAAAGAGCGAAATCTGAGATCATAAATAATTATCTTCGAAACAAAGAGCAGTTGAATTACCAATGTGCCAAAAACATTCATGTAGTAGGTGATACGCAACTTCCATGACAAGGAGGGACTAAACGATGAAAAAGCAAATTGCTGTTATGTTAGTGATTTACTCGTGGGCGACTGCAATGGGGCAAACAGACCAAATGCTTCAGCAGGCTATTCAAGTTGTTCGGGATTGGTTAAACAATCCACAGGCTGAAGTGGAATTTATGTTTCACAGCGATAGGTCCAGCGAGTTGGGGGGACCTGTCAATGATTTTCATTTTGAAACATCTTATTATATTCATGAAATAATTGTTAATTTGGACAAAATGAAAGTTGTTGGATGGGATGCTACTGTTAATTGGGTAGAGGAAGCAAAAACTGATTTGCCAATGAAGAGTGAAGCAGAAATAATCCAAATTGCCCGTAGCTATGCCCAACAGCATTTTCCTCACTTCCATGAGTTCTCTGAGTGGGAAACCACTATAGAACCTTTTGATCTATCGGAAATTTCTAATAAACAAGCGATTAAGTATATAGTAAGTTTTTCTCCCATTGTCACCAATGGGGCTGGGACGAAGATACTTGTCCTCACGACAGTGTGTGCGGTTGACATTGACCCATACGAGGGTAGAGTCATTGGGTATTATGAGCGTCATATGCCAATGACCATCACAAATTTGATACCAAACTTTTCTCCAGAAGAAGCGAAGCGCCGCATAGAACAGGCTTTCCTAAACTTGGGTGCCGCACAAGCATCTGCAACGATGTCAAATGGTTTGGTCATTGGAGCGACTCAAACAAGTGGTTTGAGGTTAGCTTACCTGTTTGATAGCGTTATCACCGTCGGAAAACCAGGATACGAGGAGGAATTTGGCACTGAAGAGGAGCCCCAAGAGTGGCAAGCGGCTATAGATGCTCACACCGGCGAATTGTTTTACCGTGTGCCTATATTAGGGAGTGTGGATGAAAAGGCAAAAGAAAGGCTTTTACATGATTCGCAGTATAGGAATATTCCGCTGCTTCCCATAACAAGGCAACAATGGTGGCTTATCGTTGGCATCCTTATCATTGGTTGTTTGATCCTTTTTTGGGTGAAGCGGATACAAGGACATTTGGGCGAAAAGTTTATGAGGTGACGGAGCAAAAGTGTGTCATAGGAGTTACAGTTTCACATGGAATAGAGGTGGGAAGCCGGCGGGAAGCAACACCGCACCTGCAGGTTTATACACCTTTGATGTGGAAGTAATTGCAAACCCTTATGACAGGGATGCTGTAAGAAGTCAAGCGTTAAGTGTAGACTCAATCTTAGGAGGACTTTATTACGATGATAAAGGCACGGAAGACGAAAGTGATGATGAGGAATTTTTAGTCGTGGAGTATGTGCTGAAGAGCGACCGAAATGCAAATAGTGGAGAGATGATGAAAAGACTGGAAAGAAAAGAGGTTGTCATAGTTGTGGTGCACAAACACCGGGAACAGAGGATGGAGATTGGATACCTGACCATTTTCCTTGCTGTTAAACTTGTAAGAGCAGAATTTGAAATCCTTGGTGGTATAATTATATCAATAAGATTGGTGCCAGAGTGGTATCTCTTACCACATTGTATAAATTGCTCTAGAAGGCAGGGAGGCAACATTCGTTCTATTAAAAGATGGGTTAAAAATGAGACGAAAGAATGCACCCTCAGTCATAGTGGTAGTGGGGGTGGGGGCAGTTGGTGAAGGTGTAAAATGGCTATGAAGGTAAGAGATTTCACGAACTCATACTTACGACCTATTGCACTATAGTTCATTTGGGCATTATTCAGCACGGGAGAAACTGAAAGATGCACCAGGAAGTTATGATACGATTGATAGTAGTTATGATTGATGATGTTAGTCATGGTCAGTGTTTATGCTGGGCGTCTTGGGGATTTGAAACGCCTGAAAGAACATCTTGAAGAATTAAGAGGTGAAAGTCAAATGAAAGCCAAAGAAATCCTTGAGCATCTAGATGAGCATATGGGTATTGAGTTAACTTTAGTCAACCCCAATTTTCAATTAGCAGATACCCGAATGACTGTCTTTCGGTCAGATAAGAATTGGGTCATATTTTTTGAGTTAGTAGGCACTATTAAGGAAATCTTTGAAGGAGTGGAGATTTACGCCTTTGGGAACTGTATAGAGCAGCAGGGATTCATAGAAACGAGAAGCCTTTTCTCTGTCCCTGAAGATGTCCCTTTATTTGATGAGGAGGGGATATGGATCGGAGACCGGAGTCACTTCTCAGTTATCATTAAAGGAAAGCGATATGACTTCAAACCTACGAAAGAAGATTATCTTGCCGCAGGCATCACTTTCCCTGATGACCGAACAGGTCCTGATTCCTTGCGCCCAATAGACCTTATACGGTTCCTTTGCCATCATCTTAATCACCCTTTCTTTGTTTCTGAAGATTACCTTAGGTATTTATTGGACAAACTTGCTGTTGAAGCCATTAAGAAGCGTAATTGGTTTTCTTTGGGACAAGAGATGTCCCTTTTCTTTCAAACGAGGGAGTGGTAGCATCCCGATATAGCATTAGGGGAAAAACCAAGTCAGGTGAAGTATTTTCAGGTTTTAGCAGAAGCGATAGAAAAAGGAGATATATCAGAACTTATTAAGTTAGACCCTAAAATTTTTAATACTGATTGAAGACAAATTGAGGTTGAATTAAAGAAATGGGATGAAGAGACAAAAGATATTATATTTCTATTTTAAAATCAAGTTATATAAAGATAATGATAGGTAAAGGATAGGTAAAGAGTAGTTGTGTACCCCTGATTCGGTGAGGGTGCAGGGGTGGGGCGTGCCAATGTTGGTGTGCGTAGTGCATGGATGGAGTGATGGGTTGAGGGCAAACCCGAATGGGGAAGTTCATGGGGTGATCATTCCTGTGCCCGTCAGTTTGATGGAGAAGGTAGGGATAATATATCTTTGTCGCAGCCCATTCGAGTTACTGTTAGCGCCGAAGTCGCTTTCACTTACGAGTGAAGCGGTCAGTTAGCATTGTGTTCCAGACGAGCCATGAACCTTCTGACCATCTCTTTGTCGTAAACGCCGACTATGACGACGCCATCGTAAGTGGCTGCATAAGCGGGTTTGGCTTCCCGCCAAAGTGACCAGAGCAACTTGCCCAACTTAGGGTCAGCAAGTTCGGCAAGGGCGAGTTCCGTCTGACTTGCCTGAAAAACGACGAAATCAGCTTTCGGCAAATCTTTCGGGTTGCCCATGATTTCAATGTCGCGACGCAAAACGCCAGCGTTTTTGTAAAAGTCGGTGTAAGCGCACCATGCGCCGGGATAAACGAGAACCTTTGTGCCCTCAGGCAAACGATTGAGGAATGGGATAACGCTCAGCAAGTTGACGCCCCAGTAAGTGACTTCAAAGCCCCACCGAAATGCAGCGCCGCGAACTCCACCGACGAGAGCGTTGTAGTATGACAAGCCGAAAGGGTGAACTGTCAAAGTCGCATGGGCAGCGGGCGCCAAAAGCAAAATGCCCAACGCACCAACAACCAATCTTGGTTCGGAGACCAGATGGGTTGCCCTTTCCCGCACGAATTTCAAAACCTTCTGAGCAACCAACCCGAAAATGAAACCCGCCAGAATTCCGAGGAACGAGAACGCCGGTTCAAACAACCTGATGCCGTTGTATTTAGGCGTGGACGCCAGCAGGAAAGGCGCAACCTGAACGAAGTAACTGATGACCGAAATTTTCGCCAACGGCGGCACTTCCCGCCACCGAAAAATTGTCAACCCCATCCCCATTAACGCCATCAGCAGCGTTATCGTCGGGACGGTCACTAAGGTCATCACGAAGGGATAATGCCAAGGTGTTGGGACGAGGATGTTTTCCTTCGCATCAGTGATGGGGTAAAGTCGCCCGAGATAGAAAGTGTGGACGACAAAGTGTTTGGCGTGGAAGGAGAAGTATTCTCGGAAGCGATGGATTGGGTCAACCCAAAGCCAAAGCCATGTCGCGAACAAAAACGCCATCGCTCCAAAGGCAACCACAGCAATGACACCGAGAGGTTTGAGCAACGATTTGAGTTCGCTGCCTTTCAAAGGTAAGCCGTTTCGGATGAGAACATAAACTGCTGCTGCAGGGATGACAAGGAAGCCGTTCGCTTTTGATGCGAACGCCATCCCGACGCCAACGATGGCAGTAACGATGCGTTTCCAGTTTGGTTGTTTAATCGCTCGCAGAAGAAGCAAAGTCCCGATAACGGTTGTCGCCGTCACCGGCATGTCCATCGTCAGGAAGTGGGCATCGGTGAACAAGCGCGGCATGAAGGCTACTGCGAAAGCAGCAAACAATGCTCCTGCCCTTGTCAGTTGCTCTCGCCCGAACCAGTAAATTGCAGCCAGCATCGCCCCGAACAGAAAAGCCGTTCCGGACCTCATGGCAGCAAAATCGCTGCCTAAAATCGGCGTCATGAACCAAACCCCGAGTGCAGCAATCAATTTTGGGATTGGCGGGTGCATGTCCTTTGCGTGCCAGTAAAGGTCAATGATTTCAGGGCGAAACGGGTCAAGGAAGCGACCAGATGACCAACTCGCCCAAAGGTATTGAAGCCAAGCCAAGTATTTGAAGGCATAGCCACCGTAAATCGGTTCGTCGTATCCGACACCGATCTCCTCCGCCCTCCAAACAACCAAAGCGAAAAAGCCAGACCACACTGCGAGGGCGATAAGTGCATCGATTCCGTTCGACGAAAGCAACCGGGAACGCAGCCACTCGCCTAATTTTCGCTTACGCTCTTTCCCGCCGGCTGGCACTTTGGTCTCCATAACGGTCACCCCAAAAAACATTCTGACAATTCCCAACCAGTTCAAGTCGTGTGGACAACTCGATACGAAGGCGCCATCATTTCCCACAGCACAAAACGGATGTCGCATGAGAATGAGGTGAAGGTTCGTGAGGTTAGTTTTGGGTTTGCTTGGGGTTTGTTTGGCAGTTGGTTGGGTTTGTGGGCAAACTGGGTTCAATGCTAAGACGCCCATCGGCGGTTGGTTGCAATCAACTGCGACGCAAAACGAAATTTCACTTGCCCTCGGTGCTGCTGGCAAATTCGTCTGGCAACCCTTTGAAGTCCGAAGGTGGCTTGAGTGGTTTGAGGAGTCAAACGAGAACTCCCATCCGCTCGCCTTGGCAAAATGGTGGCTTTCGGAAAATTGGGATGAAGCGAAGAATTTGTCGCTCCCGTCACTTTCAATCTTGACAAGAGTTAGGGAAATGGCAGCCCGCAAATCTGGCGATAGCACCTCTTGGGAGCGGTTGAGTTCGGTGACGCTGAGTTACCATCCGGCAAAGCGGTGGGGTGTTTTGGTTCAGTTGAGGCATCGCGATTTATTGCCCTTCCTTGAAGCCTACCCTTCGCCCTCAATTGAGGTTGCGACTGTTCGCGGTTTCATTGGAACTACCGTTTGGGAATTTGGACGCCAATACCAACGATGGGGACCTGGCTTTTTGGGGACATCCTTGATTTCGGACAACGGTTACCCTCTTGACGGCATCTCTTTCAGCCTTCAAGCGAAACTTCCGGTCATTGGGCGATGGAGAATCCGTCAACTCATGGCTTACCTTCACGGCGATTTGCCGGGACGGTTTTTGATGGCGCGGAGATGGGAGAAACCTTTGGGCGAGAAGTTAAGCGTCGGCGCTAACGAGGTCAACCTTTCTCGTTCCCTCTCGCCGCTGACACTCATCCTGCCTTTCTACCTTGCGTCTCGGCTGGCTGTTCATAGCGGTTGGCGGAAGGAGGGGAGCGACCAAGTGATTTTGAGCGCCGATGTGAGTTATCGGTCTGGCGACAGCAACTTTTACGGGATTTTGGTGATTGACGACTTGAAACTTCGTTGGTGGCGGAAGGAGGAGCAAATTCAGAGGAAACTCGGTTGGATTTTGGGAGCACAGCATGAGACGAAAAAGTGGGGCATCGGCGCTGAATATGCCTCTTTTGACCGCTTGACTTACACTCACCACATCCAAGCGCCTTACCTTTATCACGGCGTTGGTTTGGGCTACCCGACAGGAGCTGATTCGCGGGCGGTTTCCCTTTGGGGACGATGGCAGGTGAACTCTAAAGTCCAAGTCAGCGGGGTTTTGGTCAGAAGTTGGTTGGACAGGAAAACGGCGAACAAAGACCAAGAGCGATACTGGGTTTTGAGTTTGCAATGGATGGCTTCACCTAACACTTTGCTTGCCTTGCATTGGTCTCAAGGTTACCCGCCGAAATGGGGCGTCGGTGGAGGATGGTCGGAGCAGCAGGAGCGAACGAGGTTCGTGATTTTGGAAGGGAAATTCATTGGGCTTTGGGCGCTGAAGGTTCGGGAGGAAGAAGCAGCGAAAGTTTCCGTTCAGCCGCAAGGGACGGGAGTTGTCTCTAAAAGCAAATTCGCTTGGTTGACATCGTTGCGCGATGGCAAGGGGACAATATCGGCAGGGGAGCGAGAAGGGATTAAGGTTGGGATGAGGTTGAGCATCGTTGATGCTGCGACGAACGAAATTGTTGGGACTTTCACGGTCACGCAAGTTAAACCGAACGAGGCAGTTGGTCAGGTGGAAGCGGCACCCAACAAAATTGTGCGGGTTGGCTCAAAGGTGATGTTGCCGCTGCAAAGGCAATGAATAGGCTTGACATTTTTCGCTTTCACTTTTTCGCTGTGGTGACGACATCTTTGATGACTTCCCGTGCTTCATCGCCTTCGTTGATGCTGCCCACATCACCTTCAACGACATCGCAAACGGAGTTTGTGTCGTTGACGATTAGGACCCGAAGTTTGGCAATTGGCGGTAGCACTACCAATTCGTCCCCGACCTTACGGACTGGATGGACGGCGAAGTTCATGCCCTTTTGGACACCGTCCAATCGCCCAACATTGATGACGATGTAAGTTGCGGTGACGCCTTCAACTTTGCCCAGAAC
>Ga0209670_101358_pt1 | contig 11129 bp, 14 predicted proteins | sample PerSpoBPS_BMetaG_FD_184741 | JGI IMG/M metagenome (GOLD analysis project Ga0209670, IMG submission 184741) | Thermal spring microbial communities from Yellowstone National Park, Wyoming, USA - Perpetual Spouter B (PS_B) MetaG (SPAdes) (version 3) | ecosystem: Environmental > Aquatic > Thermal...
ACAAAAGTCACATCTCGGTCACCGAAAAAGACTCGTCCCTCATCAGGGAAAAGGAAGCCAGCCAAAACTCGCAGAAAAGTCGTCTTGCCGCAGCCAGAAGGTCCCAACACGAAAAAGAACTCGCCCGGCTTGATGTCAACTGAAACGCCCTTGAGCACGAGCGTCTTGCCGAGATACTTGACGATGTTTTCCGCCCTAACAGCCATCATAGTCGGTCTCACCGTAAGCCCTGAGTGATTTATCGTCGTTTCAAAACTATGCAACGCCATGCAAGAGAATGCCAGCAGTTCCCGGAGCATCCAGTATCTGGCAACCGCGTTAGCATCTGGCAGCGAATTTCTCAGGTTAAACCTTTCCTGACCGGCGAAGTTGTGCCATCCTGAAAGACAGCGGGACGAGGGGCACCCGCCGCAGGGAGGTGCCCTTAGGTGAAGGAAGGTCTCAACGGCAAAGACCCGAAACGGTGGCTTGACACTTTCGTGATTTACTTGCGAACAGAGAGGGGGTTGCTGGAAAGTTCCGTGAAGACTTATGCTGATGACCTTCGCAACTACCTTGAGTTCCTCGCTCAACGGGGAATTTCGCCTGACCAAGCGGGAACGGAAGCAGTGGTCAACTACTTGGCTTGGCTGCAGGGTCAGAGCCTCTCGCCGGCAACGATAAGCCGTCGCCTGACGGTCATCCGAGTTTTTCACCGCTTCCTCGTCCGAGAAGGTCTGGCTTCCCGCGACCCAACCCTGCATTTAATGTCGCCCAAGCAACCTCAAACGCTGCCTCAGTTTTTGAGCGTGCAGGAGGCGACAACGCTACTTGAGAGCCTTCGTTCAATAGCCCTCTCCGCACAAGGACAAAAATCGCCGCTGTTGATACGCGACTACGCAATGCTGGAACTTTTGTATGCGACGGGAATCAGGGTTGGGGAGTTGGTCAACTTGAGGGTTGACAGTGTGAACTTGGAGACGGGTTTCATTCGGGTCTTGGGGAAAGGTGGTAAAGAGAGGTTAGTGCCGCTGGGGAGCGCTGCCGCTGAAGCGCTGCGGCGCTACTTGAAGGAGAGCCGACCGCTCCTTGACAAAAATGGCAGCCCCTACCTTTTCCTGAACAGGCACGGGAAAAACTTGAGGCGCGAAACCGTCATCAGGTTGGTTGAGCGATACACCGATTTGATTTTGGACCGCAAGATGTCGCCCCACAAAATCCGCCATTCCTTCGCAACCCACTTGCTCCAAGGCGGTGCCGATTTGAGGAGCATTCAGGAACTTCTCGGGCACGCCCGAATCACCACAACGCAAAGATACACTCACTTGGTCACCCCACAGTTGAGGCAGACCTACCTTGAAGCCCATCCGAGGGCTAAGCGGAACGGGAAAGGTTTGGGGTGAAGTTCATCTGCCTTTGAAGTTTGTCCGAAGGCTATCTGACTTCGCCTTGAAATTCGGGATGCCGAGTTCCGCCAGCAACTTTTGAGTTTTCGGCTCAACGAGGAACTTCAGAAACCGCTGAGCCGCTGCCTTGTTTTTTGAAGTCTTCAGCATCCCCGCTTGAACTTTGACGGGCGGGTAAGACCCTTCCGGCAACTCAGCGACGATTTTGTAGTTTGGCGACATGACTTTTTCGGGAGCGCTATCAAAGGGGCAAGTGGCATAGTAGATGCCAGCATCAACTCGCCCCATGCAAATGTAGTTGACAGTCTCTTGAGCATGCCAATGGGTCACGATTTTACCCTTCAACTTCTCCCACAAGCCTAAATTCATCAGAGCCTGTTGGGCGTAGTAGCCGACGGAGTTGAGTTTCGGGTCAGCAATGGCAATGCGTCGCACCGACGGCTTGAGCAAATCGTTGAGGGACTGAATTCCGGCACGATTCCTCGCTGGGACGACGAGGATGAGTTTGAAAGTCCCGAAAGTCACGACGCTTTTGGGGTCAATGAAGCCTTCCCGCAGCAGTTGTTGAATTTCCAATTCGCCCGGCGCAACCAAGATGTCTGGGCGTTCACCCTTTTCCCGAATTCGGCGAACAAGCATCACTCCGTTGTCGTAAGTGATGCGAAGTTTGATGCCTGTCTGGCGCTCAAACTCGGTTTTGAGCCTCTGAAAAGGTACTATCATTCCGCAAGGGACGAACAGGTGAAGTTCGCCCTTTGGCTGGGCACCGGCGCTTGAAAGCACAGCAATCGCCGCAACCAAAATTGCCAACCAACGCATCGCTTATCCCTCCTGACCTGCCATCATTTGACAGCCTGCAGTTCCTTCTCAATCCATTGCCGAACTAACGATTCTGGCGTAGTGCCTTTGCGGTTTGCTAATTCGCTGAGACGCTGCCATTGCATTTCAGTCAAAGTCAGCCGAATTTGCTTTCTTTTCCTCTTCCTCGCACGAGAAAAAGTCAAGTCAACAGGTTGCATTTCCTCCCAGAAGTCAGCAGCATCATGGCTTTCCCAGAATCCTGCAATTTGCTCGTTTGACCATTCGTCCATGTTTGGTAGTCGCTTTTTCCGGATTTGCTTCATCTTCTGGTCACCCGCCGATAGTATCAGCGCTCCTTTTCGGTCATGTCTCGCGCTGTAATGACCCGAACAGTGTTCGGCGTCACAAAACGAAACACAACGAACAAATAACGCCCTGACATGGTTTGACCAAAAGCATAAAAAACTTTGCCATGCCGCCGAAAATGCGGCGTGTCGTCGAAGAACACTTCCTCAACCTCCTCTGGAGAAACTGAATGTTTTGCTATGTGTGCGATGTTCCGTTCGTCCCAGTCCAAGCGCCTCACTTTCACGGACTTCAACCAGATTTTTCTTCCCTTGTCTTGGCGTCACTGTTTTCCTACTCCCCCTGCCCGCCTCCATGCCACCAAGACAGCAGCGACAATTGCCACTGCGATGATGACGGAAGCGACCGTTACCCATTCAATATTGGCATGCCGCTCCGCTCCTGTCAGACACGGACATTGGTAATCGCCAAATAACCGACCGAACGAATATGCTACCAAAGTGTCCATGCTAATTTCCAGTGCCTCGTAAATGAGCATCTTTTTCCAGCCGAAAAAGCGAGCAATCAAGATGGCGCCGGGCAGACTAACTCCGGGACCTCCGAGTAGGATAGCCATCGCTGGCGCCACACCCATGCCTTGCTTGAGGAACGCTTTGACGAAGGGAATCTCGGTCAAGATGGGGAAATACATGAGCGAGCCGAAGACCGAAGCCAGTGCTGTTGCTTTAAAGGAGTTGTCGCCGAGGAAGAAGAAAGGCTTGTGACCCTCAGCAGTGGTGACGAACCAGTCAAGGGGGACTTTGCGGGCGGCGAAAGCGATAAGCAAAATAGCGGGCACAAGGATGGGCAGCGTCATCTTCATGAACCGCCAACTTTCCAAAAGCCACTCCTTGACCTCATAAGGCTCAAACCAATTGCTGAAAGCCCAAACGAGGGCGAAGGCACAAACAATCAAAGCAGGGAGCCTCAAAGCCCAAGGCAACCCTTTCGCTCCCAAAATCAAAAGCACGATCAAGCAAGCCATAACAAACCAACTGCGATATGGATGCTTTTGCTCAAGTTCCGATAACTCAAACAAAGGTTCGCCACCGTTAAATGCCAATTGTTGTTCGCTCATCTGCGTGAACTGAGTGCGCCTTTGAGCGTCTTCCCGCCAAAACAGAAGAGCCATCACAACTCCGATGACAAGAGCCGAAACTACGGTGCCACCCAGTCGCCATAGCCCAAACAGCCCACCGAAAACTTGAAATGTCCAAACCAGCGTCACCAAGTTAAGTGCGGGTCCGGCGTAAAGGAACGCAAACGCCGGACCAATCCCTGCGCCTCGTTTGTAGATGCTCATGGCGAGGGGAGCGATGTTGCACGAACACATTGAGACAACAACGCCTGAAAAAATTGCAGTCCCGTAAGACACCCATCGCCTCGCTTGGTAGCCCAGATACTTCAGGACTTTTTCAACGGGCACAAATGCGGAAATTGCCCCCGCCAGCAAGTAGGCGGGCAGGACTACGGGCAAAAAGTCCCAAGTCAAAATGCAGCATTGAAAGATGTCAATGGCATCTGCCAGCATCTCTTGAGCGATGTTAGGGTGTGGCTGCACATCAATCGCCTCCCCATGTCAAGTTACCGCTCGCTCTTTTCATGCACCACCGTTGAGATAAAGAAGCCGTCTTCCCAATTGATGTCCACGCTTTTTTGGATGAGAGCCTGTCGCACCTCATCATACTTCTCCGATGGCACGAAGACTTCAATGGCTGCATCTTCGTCACCGATGGGTGATGTCACGACCACTTCCGCTTCAGGGCAAAGTTCCTTTGCCAACTCAACCAGTTCCGTCACTCGTTTTTCAAGCAAGTTTCTCCAGTTGCGCACCTTCGCTCGGCTCATCGCCGTATCACCTCTTTGATTGACTGAACGAATTCTTTTGCGTGCCGCAACATTCTTTCGGCTTCTTTTGGGCTAATCTCACGCAACTCATAGTGAGCGACTTTTCGCAGTTCATAGGCGTCTTTGAGATAGTCACCCAATCGTCTCGGAAACACTTGCCTTCTTTTTATGCACTCCAAACCGAAACGGTTTTGCAAACCGCCGTGCGTCCATTCTTTCTGTCTGATGCCAAAATGCTCCAACGCTGCAATGGCTGCCCAGAACATGGCGGCATAACAGCACAGGGCACAGCCTTCAAAAGATTGAATTTGCCAACACGCTTCCGCTCCGACGAGTAAGTTTTGAGCCTTTTCCAAAGCTGTCATGTTGGTTCCCTCAAATGTCCGCAAACTGGGCAATCGGGAAGTCGCCTCACCTTGACCAGCCTGTAACCGTGATTTGCTGTGTCGAAAATCAACATCCGATTAGTCAACGGTTTCCCAACTCGTCCCTCGCCCCTCGTCCCTCGTCCCACGATGACTTTGATTGCTTCAATTGCCGCAAAGCAACCTGTGATGCCAGCGACAGCGCCCAACACAGGAAACGACCATGCGTGCCACCAGTCGTCGGTTGGATCGTCAGGGTAAATGCAACGCAAACAGGGCGTTTGCCCGGGCACGATGACTGTGAGCGTTCCTTCCATCCCGTTCATTGCTGCTTCCACCAGAGGCTTACGGTGCCTGACGGCGACGGCGTTCAAAGCAATTCGTTCCTGCCAAACTGGCGTGCAGGACAGCAGGACATCAGCCTGCGGTGCTAACTCGTCGCCCAACTCTTCCGTGAAAGGTTCGGCGATTGCAACGATTTCAACATCTGGGTTTAGCTTGTGGATGCTTTCGCGAATTTTGACGATGCGCGGCTTGCCAACCCAGTCGTAGGTCTGCAAAATCATGCGGTTCAAGTTTGACCAAGTTGTGTTGCCTTCGTGAATTATGATGAGCCGACCGATTCCCGCTGCCGCCAGATAAAGGGCAGCAGCGCCACCAACACCTCCGCAGCGAGTAATCAACGCCGTTGAATTTCTCAACTTCTCCTGACCTTTTTCAGTTACCAACGAAAGATGCCTGATGTAACGAACCCGTTCGTTCTCCGTCAAAGCCACCGTTGACACCTCCGCAAAAATTTTGAGTATTAGCCCTGAAAAGCCGAGAACAAGCCCTGTTTGTCTTAACGCTCGCTTTAAGGGGCAAAGTTCCGACGGAGTGGTCAGCGACCGATGTCGCGGTGAACTACAGTGCAAACAAAGCCGTTTGCCTTGACAATTTCGGCGATGGCTTCCGCCAAAGTCACGGACCTATGACGCCCCCCAGTGCAGCCGACAGCAATGGTCAAGTAGGATTTCCCCTCACGCCGGTAAAGGGGCAAAGTGAACTCAAGCAATGCCTTCAGCCTGCTCAAAAACTCTTTCGTCTCCGTCTGCTTCAAGACAAATTCTTTCACCCGCTCATCCTGCCCGGTCAAAGGTCTCAAAGCGGGATCGTAATTGGGGTTGGGAAGGAAGCGGACATCAAAAACCAAATCGGCATCAACGGGGACACCGTATTTGAAGCCGAAGGAAACGACCTTGACTTGCATGGTTGTCCCGTCGCCCAATTGAAGCCGCCTCAAGATTTCGTCCCTCAACTGTTGTGGCGTTAAGCCAGAAGTGTCAATGACCTCATCGGCAAGTTCTCTGATTTCCGCCAATTGCTCTCGCTCCAACTGTATCGCCTGCAGCAAATCGCGACCGTTATTGGAGAGGGGATGGCGGCGACGGGTCTCTTTGTAGCGTTGCACTAAAACCTCATCACTGGCTTCCAAAAAGAAAATGCGGACCTCATAACTCTCGCTGCGGAGTTTGCTGATGGCATCGGTTAAATCTCGGAAAAACTCTCCACCTCTGACATCAGCGACCAAAGCGACTTTCACAATTGGTTGCCTTGACTGGGAGCACAAATCAACGAGGGTGGGCAAAAGCCTCGGTGGAAGGTTGTCAACGCAGAAATAACCAGCATCTTCCAAAGCGTGAAGGGCTAAGGTTTTGCCTGCCCCCGACATGCCTGTGATAACCAACAAACTTGGCTTGCTCACAAGGTTTCACCTCGCGCTGCTTTGTTCACATGATTTGCCTCTCCCGTTACTGCTCTCCTTTGCTCTTTCACGGACGCGTTTGATGTAGCCCAGAAGGGCGTTCACATCCGTTGCAATTATGTCAGCGCCTTGCTCAAGGAAGAATGTTCGGTTCTTCTCGCCGTTAGGTCCTGTCAAGGTCATGCAAACCCAAACTACTGGGTCATGAGGGCGGGCATTGGCTTTGTAATCGTTCACCATCTTCAAATCATCAACGGTGTCGCCCACATAAATTGCCGACAGCACCCCCATCTTGTCCATCAGGACCGATAAGGCTTTTGGGTCAGGCTTTCGGATTGGGTCATCGTCGGTCAACCAAAAATCTTCAGGGATGAGCGATAGCAAGCCCAACCGTTCAAGAGCCAAAATCGTTTCCCGTTTCGCTCGCCCAGTCAGTATGCCGAACTTCATGTCCTTCGGCAGCAAGGACAGGTCAATGAGACTTCGCTCCCGCTCCAAGAAACCAGCATCAATGTCAACATATTGGGGCTCAAAGCCGAACAAGCGAGGGCACCACTTGCGTCCGGCGTAAAACTCTTGTGCCAATTGGACAAGTAACCTTCGCTTCCACAACCTCGCCAAGTCCCGCCTTTGCCTCAATTCAAGGTTGTCAACGACAATTTTCTCGGCGTTGCTCAGACCGCCTCCTTCGGCGGAAACTTCTGCGAGGAACTCTTCCAGAGAGGGGCGAAGCCTTTTGAGGGAACTTACGCGTTTAACGCCGTGTTTCAGGCTTTTGAAAAGCAAAAAGAGCGCTGCTGCTTGTGTCAAGTCCCAATCGTTGTTGAAGCCGCCAGCCCGCTTGAACATGTCAACCTCGTCAGGGGTCAAAGGCGGTGCGTCAACAATCCAGCCCAATTCCCGCTCAATGAAAAACTTGACCGCCTCACAAACTGCCAACCTGTAACTTTCCGAAGCGTCAACGAGGACGCCATCAATGTCAAAAATCAGCGCCTCCACCTTTGGCATCAAATCCAACAACTCTTGCTTGACCATCAGCGTTCCTTCCATTCGGGACGCAAATTCGGAACTCATAGCGAGACACCCTCCATGATTGCCCTCAACAAGATGGCGCACCGAACGAGAAAATGCAAGCGGCTTTCATCTTTTCTTGCGAGCGCGCAACGCTTTCGCGTGAGCATCCAAACCTTCTGCCTCAGCCAGAACAGACGCAACTTCGGCTAACAATTTCGCGTCTTCTTCCGACAGCAAAACCAATGACGACCTGACCATGAAGTCAAAGACGCTTAGACCCGAAGAGAACCGGGCAGTGCCAGCAGTCGGAAGGACATGGCTTGGTCCTGCCAAGTAATCGCCAAAGGCAACTGTCGTCTGAGAACCCAGAAAGATTGCACCTGCATGACGCAATTTGCCAATTAGTTTCATCGGCTCGGCAACCATTAAAGCCACATGCTCGTAAGCACCTTCGTTTGCCAGCGTCACCGCTTCGTCCATGTCGCGGGTGAGCACCAAAGCGCTGTGGTTTTTCAAAGCAGGTTCAAGGTATCGGCGTCTCGGCGATTTACTGAGGTAACGAGCAACTTTGTCGGCGACTTCTCTGAGCAACTTCTCTGAAGGCGTGAACAGGACCGCAACCGAATCAGGACCGTGCTCAGCCTGAGCGAGCAGTTCAAGCGCTACCCAATCTGGCGGTGCAGTTTCGTCAGCGATGACAGCAACTTCGCTTGGTCCGGGCAACAAATCTATCCCAACGACACCGTAGAGCAACCTTTTCGCCACGACAGGATAAACTCCGCTCGGTCCCGCAATTTTGTCAACCTTTGGGATAGTTTTGGTCCCAAAGGCGAGGGCTGCGATAGCGTGGGCGCCTCCAACCCTGAACACAGTGTCAACGCCGACTAACTGAGCAGCAGCCAGCACTAAAGGGTGGACATTACCGCTCTCGTCTGGTGGTGTGACGATGACCAGTTCCTTGACGCCTGCCACTTTTGCTGGGACTGCGACATGCAGGACTGTTGACGGGTATGCAGCCAATCCGCCGGGAACATAAATCCCGACCCTTTCAATGGGGCGGAAGATTTCGCCCAAGAGTGAACCGTTATCTTGGACAAACCATGAACGGGGCAACTGGTGTCGGTGAAACCGTTCAAGCCGTTCGCGGGCGACGCAAAGGGCTTCAAGGAGCGAAGTCTGCACTGAAGCATAAGCGGCGTCCATTTCCTCCTTCGTTACCCTCAATCTCTCAACGGTGCAACCTTTCCAGCCAACTTGCCTTTCAATTTCAACGAGCGCCTCATCGCCCCTCTCCCTGACGGCAGCGATAATTTCGCGCACCCTCGCTTCAACCTCCGCCATTGCAACAGGGTCAAAAGTCGTTCGTTTAAGTCGCTGCCTGATTTCGTCAATCCCGTGTTTGCGCGTTGAAAGGATTGGGATCACAGATTCAATGCCCTTTCGCTTAGCCATTCGCTGTTCACCTCTTTCGTTAAACTTGCCCGCAAAAACTCACGCCATAAAGTTTGCGATGAAATGGCGCAGGTGGTGCTAAAATGGTTTTTGCGCTCCGAGAAAGAAACCGAAAGTGCAAGGAGGGATTTGAGGGCAATGCCATCCGAGAATGGGCGCCGACAAGGTCACCGGTTGCATACCCTTTCCGTTTTGGTTGAAAACCGACCGGGAGTTTTGGCGCGGATTGCTGGCCTGTTCGCGCGAAGGGGCTACAACATTGAGAGCCTCGCCGTCAGCACCACCGACGACCCGAAAACATCTCGCATGACCATCGTTGTTGGTGGCGATGATGACACCATTGAGCAAATCACCAAGCAACTGAACAAACTGATTGATGTCATCAAAGTTCAGGACCACACGGGCGAAGATGTTGTTGAGCGGGAATTGGCTCTCGTTAAAGTCAACTGCGAACTGGAGCAGCGTCCCCATGTCATTCAACTCGTGGAAATCTTCCGGGCATCCATCGTAGATGTCGGCGCCGACACCATGACCGTTGAGATCACTGGCAGTTCCGACAAAATTGATGCCCTCATTGAACTGCTCCGCCCATTCGGCATCCGCGAGGTTGTCCGAACGGGGAAAATCATCTTGGAGCGAGGGAGCAAGAGTTTGTGAACCTGCAACCAGAAAGGCAGTGACCGCTCATGACCAAGACCGAAATGGCTCACATCTGGCTTGATGAAAAAGGGACGGCTTGGATTGATGACACGGGCGTCAAGGTGATTGAGGTTGTCCTGAGTCACCTTGCCTATGGCTGGAGTCCAGCGGAAATTCACTTCCAATATCCGCACCTTTCACTGGCGCAAATTTACGCTGCGTTGGCTTACTACTATGACCACAAGGAAGCGCTGGATGCCCAAATAGAACAAGACTTGCGTGAAGTGGAAGCGATGATGCAACAAGCGCAGGAAAGTCCCGCTCAAAAGAAGTTTCGGGAACGGAGGGCTCAGAAGGCAAAGAGTGTAGCATCATGAGTGTGGGGCTTTACATGGATGAACATGTGCCGAGAGCTATCACGGAAGGGTTGCGATTGAGAGGCGTGGATGTCCTGACTGCTCAGGAAGACAATCGGCGGCGCGCTTCTGACTCCGAACTGTTGGACCGAGCCACTGAGTTGGGGCGCATCCTTTTCACACAGGACAGCGACTTGCTTCGGGAAGCGGCACGAAGACAACGGGCAGGGGAATTCTTCACAGGCGTCGTTTACGCCCATCCGCTAAAGGTGACGATCGGCGAATGTATTGAAGACTTGACACTACTGGCGACAGTCGGTGAGCCCGAAGACTTCGCCAATCAAATCATCTTCCTGCCACTGAAATGAAGCAGCGAGGTTGAGCAACAACGCTGTGAACTCACAGACATGACCTTCGGTTTGCACCTCATGCCCTGCCGATGAGTTTGACTTGGCGAGGTTTTGTTTCCCTCGTTTTTGCTCTCTCTGCGCGTCCCTTGTGCAGTTTATGGCACAATTTGAGCCGGGTGATGAGAGATGAAAGCGTGGGCGATGGTGGTGTTTGTTTTAGCGATGGCGCTAACGGGATGGGCGCAAACACTGTCAACGAAGGACGGACTTCAAATCACCTTCTCTCATGACGGAAGCCTTTTGGGGGTTCGGTTCGCCAAAAAGCAATTTAGCGGTCTCGGCGGCTTCTTCTTCGCTGAACCGACCGAAGCGCCCGAAAAACTTCAATGGACACCTTTAAGGGGCAAGGCAGAACTCAAAGGCAAGACCCTTTTCGTTCAAGCCACTGGGCTGGGATTGGAACTTGCAGCAACTTTCACCGAGCAACCTGACGCTATCTTCTGCGAGGGAATTCTGCGTGACACCGGCGGGAGCGACCGAGCCGTTGTCCTATCGTTCGCTTTGCCACTGGATGCAACGAACTGGCAATGGTGGGACAACTTGAGGGCTGCCCGCCGCGTTGACCCCAAAACCGCAACTTTTTACGCTGCGACAATTCGCTACGGGACTCGTGGCGAACATTCGCTCTATCCGTTCTGTGCTCTCAACACTGACGATGCTGGCATCGCTTTGGGCATCCCGTTGGATTTGCCCGTCATCCACCGTTTCGTTTACGATGCGGCGCAAAAGCAGTTACGAGTGGAGTGGGATTTGGGGCTTTCGCCTGATGG
>Ga0209670_101369_pt1 | contig 11072 bp, 8 predicted proteins | sample PerSpoBPS_BMetaG_FD_184741 | JGI IMG/M metagenome (GOLD analysis project Ga0209670, IMG submission 184741) | Thermal spring microbial communities from Yellowstone National Park, Wyoming, USA - Perpetual Spouter B (PS_B) MetaG (SPAdes) (version 3) | ecosystem: Environmental > Aquatic > Thermal...
GATGGCGAAGGTCAGCTCCATGAGCACAGGGGCGGCAATCCACAGTGGGAGCACAACGGCTGCAGCCACAAGCAGGCTCAGCGCAATCCCCTGGCGGAGGCTGGCTCTATCGGGATTGCGGGCAAACTCCGGCAGCAGCACGACAAGCACCGCCCCCGGTAGCATCCGCAGCACCATCAGGAAGCGCTGCGCCGCCGAGTAGACGCCCACCGCTGCCGGAGTCCCCACCCACCCCAGCAGCAGCACTCCGTAGCGCATGAAGAGCACGGTTAAAAACCCGAACGCCATCCAGCCGAAGCGCTCGCGCAGGAGAGCACCAAGGCGCTGCAACAGCTCGACCGCACCGCTCGGTCGCAAGCGCCATAGCCGCTGTAGCTCCAGCCAGGGATTCCATTCGGGATGGACCGAGTGCAACGCCTGCGCTCCCCAGGCAACCCGCGGAAGCGCCGTTGCTACCCCGTTGAGCAGCACCAACAGCGCCAACGGCATCTGCGCAAAGAGCCCTGCAACGGCGGCGCTCGCCCCAATGGTGCTGCTTACAGCGATAATCCGCGCTGCGCGCTCCTGCTGCCCTGCCCCGCGGAGCCCTGCCATGAGCGTATCCCCCACGCTGTGGAGAAGCCCCGCAAACAGCGCAACTGCCGTCACGAACACCACCTGCGGCTGCCCGCTTGCCGCCGCTACTGCCAGCACAGCAGCGAATGCTGGCAGCCACAGCACAAGCTTTGCCGCCTGAGCTTCAGTCAATGCTGTCAACTCCCCTGTGCGGGCAACCTGCTGCGGGAGCGTCAACTGATAGTTGGCATCGGTGAAGACCTGCGCCAGCGTGCCCAGCGCCATTGCAAAGGAGAAGACGCCCAGCTCCTCGGCACCGCGGAGCCGCCCCAGCAGAATCGAAAACAGCGCAACCCCCAACACACCGAGCAGGTCTGCCGCAAAGTAGCTCCCGATTGCCCGCAGCAAGCGCCCACCCTTGCCGCCATGCGCCATCGTTTGTGCCGAACGCCGTATTTTTGCCTGCGCGTTCATGCCCGTTCCACGGTAGCTCAACGGTCAGAGCACCTGGCTGTTAACCAGGGGGTTGTGGGTTCGAATCCCACCCGTGGAGCTTCCCCGCAATCCATCGCCGCCTGTGGACGTGCCGGAGTCAAAAAGGTTTTCCCCGCTGCGGCTTTAGCTTTCCCCCTGGCAGCCGATATACTCCTGCGGAGCGGCACCGCACGGTGCGTGCCGGGAGTGTGAAACAGCGTGCCTGAGGACTATGTTCGTGCTGATCGGGCTGGCGGTGGTCTTTGCCAGCATCATCGCTGGCTACACCATGCACGGGGGACAGCTCCTGATTCTGTTCCAAGTCAGCGAGTTCCTCATCATTGGTGGGGCGGCGATTGGGTCGCTCCTCATCTCCAATCCGCCGGACATGCTCCGCCGCATCGTTCAGGGCGTTCTGGCAACACTGCGCGGCAACAAGCTCTCGAAGGCAGCCTACCTGGAGCTGCTGCAGTTCCTCTTTGAGATCTTCCAACTGGCAAAGCGCGAGGGGCTCATCGCCCTGGAGCAGCACGTGGAGAACCCGCACTCCAGTGCCATCTTCAGCAAATACCCCACGGTGCTTGCGAACCACCACGCCGTGGACTTCTTCTGTGACACGATGAAGGTCGTGCTCAACGGCGGGGTCCCGCCCCACGACCTGGAGGACCTCATGGAGCTGGACCTGGAGACCATTCACCAGAAGGAGTCGCGCGCCCCGGCGGCGCTCATCACCATTGCGGATTCGCTCCCAGGACTGGGAATCGTTGCTGCAGTGCTCGGCGTGGTTATCACCATGGGCAAGGTGGACCAACCTCCGGAGGTGGTCGGGCACAGCGTTGCCGCAGCCCTGGTGGGGACCTTCCTGGGCGTGCTGCTCTCCTACGGGGTGGTTGGACCCATCGGACGCAGCTTAGAGAACCTCCAGGCAGCCGAGCAGCGCTACCTGAACTGCATCAAGGCAGCCATTCTTGCCTTCGTCAAAGGGGCACCGCCGGTAGTTGCCGTCGAATACGGACGCCGCGCCATCGACCCGGACTTCCGCCCCAGCTTCCAGGAAACCGAAGAGGCACTCAAGCGGGCACGGTAGACCATGGCAGAGCCCAAAAGCGAGCCGATTGTCATCCGCAAGCGGCGCCGGGCAGCCCATCACGGGCACCACGGAGGCGCCTGGAAGGTCGCCTACGCCGACTTCGTCACCGCGATGATGGCGTTCTTCCTGGTGATGTGGATTATGCAGCTTTCGGAATCCTCCCGCAAAGCCATCGCCAGCTACTTCAACGAGCCGGGCGCTTTTAGCTTCCTGACGGGCAAGGCGCTGCCAATCGATATCAAAATGCGTCCGGCACGCTACGTGCTGGAGAAGGGCGGCGATTACTACGACAACTTCTCCGAGCGGGGTGGACCCTACCAGCCCTTCCCCGTGGGCATCGGAACGGCGGGGGTAAGCCCAGAGCAGTGGCGCCAAGCCGTACAGGATAGCAGCCGCGCCGCTGCCCGCCTGGAACAGCTCCACCAAGAGCTGCAGGCAATGCTGCAGGAGCTCTCGCAGCGCAATCCCGAACTGGGCGAGCTGCTCGCTTCGCTCCGACTGGAGATGACCCCGGAAGGACTCCGCATCGAGCTGCTGGAGACGCGGGAGAACCTCTTCTTCCGCGTCGGCAGCGCCGAGCTTCGTCCCCCAGCAGAACAGCTTCTCCACCGCTTGGGTGAGGTCCTTGCCCGGCTCCCCAACCACATCGAGGTCGAAGGACACACCGATAGCCGCGCCTATGCCCCCGGTTCGCGCTACACCAACTGGGAGCTCTCCACCGACCGCGCCAATGCCGCCCGGCGTGTGCTGGAGCAAGCCGGTCTCTGGAAGGGGCAGGTCACCAGCGTCATCGGCTATGCGGATTCCAAGCCCCGCAATCCGGAAAACCCCTTCGACCCCTCCAACCGCCGAGTGAGCATCCTGGTACGGCGGCTGACGACGGCGGACTTCCTGCGCCTGATGCAAGTGCAACGGGACACCTCTGCCCAGACGCAGTCGGCTGGGTCATGACTCCGGCTCCGCTGAGCATCCTAATTGTGGATGACCAGCCATCGGTTGTGGCGGCGCTCGAAGCCGTGCTTCGGGAGCTGTTCCCAGAGGCAGAGCTCCTGACGGCGGGTGCTGCCGAAGAGGCGTGGGAGCTGATCCAGCGCCACCGTCCCGCAATCGTGCTCTGCGATATCGTACTCCCGGGCGAGACCAGCGGTCTGGGACTATGCCAGCGCATCAAGGCTACCCCGGAGCTCGCCTCCACCTATGTCATCCTCATGACCGCGTTCGACACTGCAGAGTGGCGCGAAGCTGCCCTCTACCAATACCGAGCCGACGCTTACCTGCGCAAGCCCTTCCGCATTGCCGAATTGCAGGAGAAGCTCGAAGCGGCATTCCGCGCGCTTCAATCCCGACCGCAGCCGCAGCAGGACATCGTACTTACAGCCTCAGACGAGCTGCTCCAGCTCCTGCAAACACTGCTGGAGATCCGCTCACCGGCGCTGCGGCAGCTCTCCACACAGCTCCACCACTGCTGCCAATGGCTGGCGGACCATGCCGAAGGACTGGAGGAGCGGGAACGGCTGCTGCTCCCGCATGCGGGCACGGTGTACCCGGTCGGTAGGCTTGCACTGCCGGATTCCCTGCTCTACGAGCCGATGACGCACAGCGGGCATCTTGCCCACGAGCTCCTCGTTCAAATCCCCCTGGCCGCAGCCGCCGTGTGCCGACAGCACAGCCGACTGCTGCCGCTGGTCCCGATCTTGGAGGCGGTAACGGAGAACTACGACGGAACGGGCTTCCCTCACCACCTCCGCGCGTGGGAGATCCCACTGCCGGCACGCCTGCTGCGGCTGGCAGTTGACTTTGAAGAGCTACTCTGGAGCACTTCGCAGGAGCCACTCGCGGTGGCAGCCCATCTGGAGCGCTTCGCCCGCCAAGCGTACGACCCGCAGCTTCTTCCGCTGCTGCGCCAGTACGCTGTGCTCCGCCAGGCAGGAGCAACCGCTCGCAGCGTTGCCCTGCACGAGCTGCGGGAGGGCATGCGCCTCCTGTGCGATGTGCAGACCCGCTCTGGCATCAAGCTGCTGCCCAGCGGGACGGTGCTGACCTCGGCGCTCATTGAGCGGCTCCTCCGGCATCACGTCAACGACCCCATCGTCGGCGTGCTGATTGTGCAGCCCCCCGCGGAGGAGGCGTGAGCAGCCTTCGGCTCAGACGGCTTGCGCCACCGGAAGGGTGAAGAACTCCGGCTTCTCCAGTGCCTCAGCCCAGCGCCGTTGCGTGCGCTGCCGCCAGCTCCCGCGATGGTAGACCGCACCGAAGAGCAACGGGAGCGCCAGCGTTGCTTCGGCAAAGACCATCTGCTCGCGCTGTGCGGAGACCTTCCCCCAGGAGCTCGCCTCGCGGAGGGTCGAGCCGGAAAGCCCTCCATCGCGCTCATCGGCAACGGTGACTTGGATCGCGTACGCGTGCATGGGCACCTCCACGCCCAGCACCTCGGCTGCCACAACGATATCCTGGGCGAAGTTCTTCGGCACCCCGCCGCCGACCATCACCAGCCCCGTCTGCCGAGCATGGATCTTCAGGAAGGTCAGCTCGCGGAAGTCCTTGACCGAATCGATCGCCACGTGACGCGCCCCCGCCCGGTATTGGTGCAGCACCAGTCCAAAGCCCGCCGAGCAGTCCGAAAACGCCGGCACGAAGAGCGGCACTCCGCATTCGTAGGCAGTGCGCACGATCGAATCCTCCCCCAATCCGCGCTGCTGCAGGTAGCGCGCCATTGCTGCCAGAAACTCGCGCGAGCTATACACGCCTGGCTCAAGGCTATCGGCGATCTCGGCGATGGTGTGGTCACACACCCGCAGCTCCTCCTCGTCAATGTACGTGTCGTAGATGCGGTCAATCATGAGCTGCCGGAGCTGTTCATCATCGGCGCGCGGCGACCCCTGGTAATGGCGAAAGCCCAATGCCTCGAAGAAGTCCTGGTCCACCAAGATTGCCCCGGTCGAGACCACCACATCCACCATGCGGGAGCGGATTGCCTCCACGAGGATGCGACGCAGCCCCGCGCTGACCAAGGACCCCGCCAGGCACAGAATCACCGTGCAGTCGGGGTCGCTGAGCATGGCGTCGTAGATCTCCACAGCGCGATGGAGATTGCGGGCTTGGAAGGACATGCGCCCCATCGCGGCAACGAGATCGGCGATTTCGGGGTAGCGCGTGATGTCTACGTGCTCCACCACCGCTTCCGGACGCAGGTACTCTGCCTTGGTGCTCATCGGTGCATGCACGGATTGACCAACCCGGGCGTGGGGACGCAGTGCGGCGAGTTTTCACGTAGCGGGGACCTGGTTCGGGAAGAGCGCCTCCTCCACCATCTCGCACCAGATGTGCCCGATGAGGATGTGCGCTTCCTGAATCCGCGCCGTGACCGAGCTCGGCACGACCACCGCTGCCGTGCAGTGTGGAAGGATGCGCCCTCCACCGCTCCCCAACAAGCCGATGACGGCAAGCCCCTGGCGCTGCGCCTGCTGAGCCGCCCGCAGCACGTTCTCGGAATTGCCGCTGGTGGAGATTGCCACCAGCACATCGCCGGCGCGCCCGTAGGCTTCCACCTGGCGGGCAAAGACATTATCGAAGCCCAAATCGTTGCCCCCAGCCGTCAGGATGGAGCTATCTACCGTGAGGGCGATCGCCGGAATCGCCGCACGGTTGACCTGGCTGCGCAGCCGCACCACCAGCTCCGCCGCAATGTGCTGTGCATCCGCTGCCGAGCCCCCGTTCCCGCATAGCAGCACCTTCCCTCCCCGCCGTAGGCTCTCCGCCAACAGCCTCCCGCAGTGCTGGATGTCTTGGAGGCACTGCTCGAGCAGGCGCCGTTTGACCTCGATCGATTCCCGAATCGCTGCCGCAGTATCCATCATGCGCTCACATCTTGACAAACCGGCACCACACCTGGGGCTTCCCTCCGCGGACCACCCAGAGGCTATACACCCCCGGCGGAAGCTGCTCCAGAGCAAGCTGGACAGACCCCTGCGCCGGTACCGACGGCGTGGAGCGGAGCACCACTTGCCCCAGCACGTTCACCACCACAAGCTCGGAGACATCCTCCGGCAGCACCACGCGCAACTGCCCCGTCACTGGATTCGGCAGGCACGCCCATGGCTGCCCCAGAGCGGGCTCCTGCACCGAAATGACAACATCCACCGGGTCGGAGATCGCCCTACAGCCGTTGGAATCCACAATCGCGACGGCATACTGCCCAGAGCGCTGCGCTACAAGGCGCCAGGAGCGTTCGCCCGGGAGCGGCTCACCGTTGAGGTACCACTGGTAGCCAATGGCAACCGAGCTCTGGCATTCCAGCGTGTCGCCCCGACGCTCTATGCTCGGCTTGGGCGGCAGTGGATGGACCGTAATCTGCACCGGCGCTGAAACAGCACGGCACCCCTCTGCGGAGACGACCTCGACGGTGTAGCTTCCGGCGGTGCGCACCGTCAGCCGCCGCGTTGTATCGCCCGTATTCCAGCGGTAGCGCACGTACCCAGCTTCGGCTTCCAGGACGGTGCTATCGCCCTCGCAGAATGCACTCGGTCCCAGCACACGCACCGTCGGTGGGTTCAGCTCCAGCACCGCCACCGAGAGGGGCTCGCTCTGCGCCGTGCATCCCTGCGGAGTGCTCTGCTGGAGTCGCACCCAACCGCTTCCGGCTGTGTCCCACAGGACCAGGACCGAGGGCATCCCCTGTCCGCTCACAATTCGCCCTCCGCGCACCTCCCAGCTATACGTATCGCCCGCACCAGGGAATTCTGCGCTGTAGCGTGCCGTATCGCCTCGGCACACGCGCGAACCTCCGCTGACCTGCGCCTGCGGTCGGGCAAAGACCGTGATCTGCACCGTATCGGAGCTACCGCTGCATCCGTACTGGTCGGTGACGACAACCCAGTAGAGCCCACCCGCGCGCACGGTGATGCTCGGGAGCGTATCACCGGTGTTCCACCGGTAGCGCCGGTAGCCCGAAGGCGCAACCAAGCGCGCGCTATCCCCCTGGCAGAACTGCGCTGCACCGACCACGCTCAGCCGCGGCTGCGGAAGCGGCTGCACGACCACCGTCACCGTATCACTGCTGCGGCAGCCGCGCGCATCGGTGACGGTCAGCACGTACTGCATCGAGGAGGTCAGCCGCGCAGTGGGATTCGGCGCGGACGGGTTGTCCAATCCCGTTGCCGGGCTCCATTGGTACGTGTACGGTGGCGCGCCACCCTGTGCTGTAGGATTGCCCCCCAAGCGAACTGCTTCACCAGCGCACACCGTGCGGTCCGGACCGGCATCCACCTGCGGCAGCTCGTAGACGGTGATATACTGCGGGCGAATCAGCGTGTCGCTCCCAGCGCTATTGCGTGCCACGAGGCGGACCGTATACTGCCCGGGCTGCTGGTACGTGTGCACGCAGTTCTGGGTGGTGTAGTCCACCACACCGTCGCCGTTGACATCCCATTCCCACGCGGTGGGATTGCCCGCGCTGGAATCGAAGAACTGCACCGTCAGCGGTGGGCACCCGCTCAAGGGCTGGGCACCGAATCGGGCAACCGGCGCCCCGATGACACAGTTCGAGCTATTGAGCGCCACGATTGCGCTTGGTCCACACGGAGCCGAGACCGTGCTGTATTGCATCACGTACAGCCCACCGGCTTGGTCCGTTTGCGCTCCCAGCGTGCGAATCATCACGCCGGGTCCGATGGCGTAGTGCATCAGCGTATTCGGCGCAATCACATGCCCCAGCAGGTGCGCATGCCCCAGCTCGTGCAGCACAACGGATTCGAAATCGTACTGCCCCGTCCCCGGCGGCTGCGGTCCAAAGTTCCAATTGATACCGGCGCCGGGGCGCCGGAAGATAAGGTCCATCCCTCGGCGATACCAGTAGGAGTTCCCACCGGCGGAGCAGCCACCGTAGTAGTTGTACGTCACGCCCAGCACGCCACTGGGCAGATTGCAACTGGTGTTATCGAAGCTCACGACATTGGTGCCGTCATCGGCAGCGCACTGCACCGTGGTGGTCGTCTGCGCCAGCCCGAAGTTGACGTACGTGCCGCAGCGCCATGTCTGCAGGGCTCGTTTGAAGGCGTTGAACGCGTCCGTATTGGCAGCAAAGCTCTCGTTCGGCACCAGTGTGTAGCCGCCGGCGCTGTTGGCATTGACCAGGCGCACACGGTAGCGCTGCCCGCCGGAGCTTAGCGTCAGCACTGCGTAGGGGATGCTCAGCGCCGAAGGGGATTGCACCGTTTCGTTGTTGCTGGTGACCACTCGGAAGTTGCCCGTTCCGGCTTCCGTCGGCACGATGACGCGGATCTCCGTATCGCTCCACAGCACGATGTGGTTGCTGGGCGCGGTGAACCATTGGCTGCCTCCGTAATCTGCGTGCGGGAACTGCACAGAGCCCGGGGTGCTCCCGAACCCCGAACCGAAGATGCGCAGCGTGTCGAAGGTGCCAGCGGTGATCTGCGTTGGCGTAAAGCCCGTAATTGTCGCCAAGGGGCGCGCAGGAGCATCCTTGCGCGGCTGCCAGGAGAGCGGCAACGGCGCACGCTCCCGATAGGGCTGCCCGACCAATTGCTCCAGGCTTCGGTAGAGTTCACCAATCGGGTAGCGGGCAAAGGGGTCCCACGCCCATCCCGACTGCAGCTCGTACACCAGCACCCCTTGCGGACCCGCCACCAACTCAAATGCCGGCGCGGAGAGCCGGGCACCCACCTCCGCCCTTGCCCGCCGAAGCAGGAACGTCCCTACAACACCTTCGGCAAGCGGTGCTGATGGGTGAACCTCGACCCAAAGGGTGTCCGTTCGACCGCCCTCGTGCACAAGCAGCAGAGTATCAGCCGCGTACTCGCCCATAAAGAGCTTGGTCACCCGAAGCCGCCAGACCGTGTAGAGCATGGGGCGGATTGGCTCGTAGAGCACCTGCTGCCTCTCGAGCCTGCCCTCTACAATCAGCTCCGCTTCGGCAACCCGTTGGGCAAGCGGCACCGGATAGAGCAAGCACTGGGCAACCGCGTTCACTGCGGCAGCGAAACCAAGGAGTAGTCCGCGCTTCATGGCACTCATCCCGTTCGCCAATGACACACGCAGGAGCTCAAATACCGCCCCACCCCGCGTCCGCGTTCCCGAGAGCTATCCCTCCAGCAGCTCCTCATCCCGAATGAGCAGCAGAATTGCCGAATGCGGCACGATGACGTAGCGCTCTCCTTCCAGCTCCAGCTCCAGCGCCTCCCGCTGAAGGTAGATTGCCAAATCGCCCTCCTGCGCCTGCAGTGGCAGGTACTGCACCTCGCGCGCCTTCCAGGGTTCGTCCCACTCCGGAGGCGTCGGGAGCAGATACCCGGGTCCGACCTTGACCACGTAGCCGGTTTGCACCTTCTCGTTCTCCCGAACGCTGGGGGGCAGGTAGAGTCCGGACCGTGTGCGCAGCTCGCCCGTTTTGGGCTTGATGAGCACCCGATCGCCGACCACGATGAGATGCTCCAGCACTGTGCTCATCGCGCTTTCTCCGAATCTCTCCGCCATGCCACCCGTCATTGCTTCGGCTGTGCCGTATCACGAAACCCACGCCTGGTTCGTTATAGGCACAGGAGTCCGAACGCGAGCGCGGGGATAGAGACGAGGATGCTGGAGCTTCCAGTACTGGGGTCCGAAACCGCTCCACAGCCCGCCGTGCACACGGTAAACGGGGCACGGCTGGTCTACGTGGAGACCTACGGCTGCCAGATGAATCTCAACTACACAGAGATCGTGCTGGGCATCCTGAGCGCCAACGGCTACGGTGTGGCGTCCCGTCCAGAGGAGGCGGACGTCATTCTGCTCAACACCTGTGCCGTGCGCGAGCATGCTGAGCAGCGGGTTCTGGAGCGGCTCAACCATCTCAAGCCCTACAAGCGGCAGAAGCCCTGGCTGGTGGTTGGCATCTTGGGGTGTATGGCGGAGCGGCTGCGCTCCCGCAAGCTCCCGCAACTGCTGGAGCATGCCTTCGCTGGCGAACAGGGGATTGCCGTCCGGCTCAGCCGCGTGGAGACCTACGACGATATCGAGCCGCTGCGCACCGAGGGCATCAGCGCGTGGGTCTCGATCATGCGCGGCTGCGACAAATTCTGCACCTTCTGCATCGTGCCCTTCACCCGAGGGCGGGAGCGTTCGCGCCCGCTGAACTCCATCGTTGCCGAGCTGCAGCGCCTCTCTGAGCGCGGCTTCAAAGAGGTCACACTCCTGGGGCAGAACGTCAATAGCTACCGCGACCCAGTCAGCGGCGCAGACTTTGCCGACCTCCTTGCCGCCTGCGCCCAAGCCGTCCCGCACATGCGGATCCGCTACCTAACCTCGCACCCCAGCGACATGAGCGACAAGCTCATCGAAACCATGGCGGCGTATCCGAACATCTGCAAATACATCCACCTGCCCGTGCAATCCGGCTCGAACCGGATCCTGCGCCTGATGAACCGCGGCTACACCGTCGAGCAGTACCTGGAGCGCATCGAGCGCATCCGCCAGGTGATGCCCGACTGCGCCCTCTCCACCGATATCATCGCCGGCTTCTGCACGGAGACCGAAGAGGACCACCAGGCAACGCTGGAGCTCCTGCAAACCGTGCGCTACGATGGCGCCTACATGTTCAAGTACTCCCCGCGCGAGGGCACGCGGGCATGGAAGTGGGGCGATGACGTGCCCGAAGAGGTCAAGCTGCGCCGGCTCAATGAGATCATCGCCCTGCAGCAGCAGATCTCCTACGAGGTCAACCAGGAGCGCGAAATCGGGCGCATCCACGAGGTGCTCGTCGAAGGTCCCAGCAAGCGCAATCCCGAGGAGTGGCAGGGTCGCACCGACACGAACAAGGTTGTCATCTTCCCGCGCACTCCGGAGTGCTCCGTTGGAGCGCTTGTGCGGGTCCGCATCCACCGCGCCACCTCCGCAACCCTCTTAGGAGAGGTGCTCGCCGCCTGAGCAGCGCCCACATTCGGAGATTCCCACTCGCCCC
>Ga0209670_101370_pt1 | contig 11068 bp, 7 predicted proteins | sample PerSpoBPS_BMetaG_FD_184741 | JGI IMG/M metagenome (GOLD analysis project Ga0209670, IMG submission 184741) | Thermal spring microbial communities from Yellowstone National Park, Wyoming, USA - Perpetual Spouter B (PS_B) MetaG (SPAdes) (version 3) | ecosystem: Environmental > Aquatic > Thermal...
CGGGTATGAACACAAAACAATTTAGTCCAGCTTGGGCACAGTGCGCCGCCACCGAGTTGGCAAGGTTGCCCGTAGACGCACACGCTGCGGTGTCAAAGCCGAACTCCACCGCCTTTGAAAGGGCAACAGAAACCACCCTGTCTTTGAAGGAAAGGGTGGGATGGTTCACCGAGTCATCCTTTATGTAGAGGTTTTTAAGACCGAGGACTTTACCTAAATTTTCAGCCTTCTTCAGAGGTGTATAGCCGGCAGTAAGCCCTACCTTTGGCTCCTCCACGGGCAAAAGGTCTATGTATCTCCAAAGACTCTTTGGTCCTTCTTCTATCTTCTCCCTGGAGATGTTCTTCTTTATCTCCTCGTAATCATAAACCACCTCCAAGGGTCCAAAGCAAAACTCACACACATGAATGGGTTCAGCAGGATACTCCTTTCCACACTCTCTGCACTTTAAACCCTTCACCTTTGCCATGGGATAAAATTATAACTTCTTTTCTGTTTTGTAGGGCACGGGTATATACTGAACAGAAGGCACCTGGGCACCCATAGGCTGAGGGTAAAGCTCCATCAGTTGATAAACTTCTTCTGGCACTTCGGTGGATACGTTCAAGCCAAGTTCTTTCAGTTTATCAACCCCCAAAGGGAAATCGTGGGTGTATTTGCCAGTGGCAAGCTCTTGGGCTATAGCCTTAGCCCTTTCCTCCTCCATACCATTTTCCATCAAAAGCCAAACCACATAACCCACCATCTGATCTATTGCCTTTTGGGCTACGTCTGCCATTATCAAAGTCTGGTCTTCTATGTCTTTTAGCTCCTTCTTCTCCAAAACCTTTAGTATGGACGCAGCGGGTATGCCCTGCAGTTGTGGGTCCACTGGACCGAGCACCGCATTGGGGTCCATTATGATCTCGTCCGCTGCAAGGGCTATTAGAGTACCACCAGACATGGCATAATGGGGGATTATTACCCTCACGGGACCTTTGTGCCTGACGAGGGCGTTGGCAATCTGGGTGGCTGCGAGGGCTAAACCCCCGGGCGTGTGAATGATAAGGTCTATGGGCATATCCGGTGGCGTAAGCCTTATAGCCCTCAGAACTTGCTCTGAGTCCTCAATGTTTATGTACCTTATGAAAGGTATTCCAAAAAAGCCTACGCTCTCTTGTCGGTGTATGAGGGTTATCACCCTGCTGTTTCTTTTCTCCTCAAGGGTGGAGATGAGGGCTTCCCTTGCCTTGTTAAGGCTGTATCTGCGCAAGGCAGGCGTCAAAAAGAGGAAAAAGAATATAAACCAAAAGATGAGGCTCAGAAGGCTGTATATGGGGTTAATGACACCCGGCTCCATGACTGTAATTTTAACAAATAAAACCCCCGGGGTATAATACGATATGATATAATGAAAGTATAACAGAGAGGATGGGATGAATACTTATAAGCTTGCAGGAAAGATAGTGCAGGGTAAGTTAATTATCGTGTTTTCCCTTTTGCCATCAGCGATCCTTTTTGCTAAAGAAAAAAGCCCAACTTACCAAAGAGGTGCTCCATATAAAACAGAGGAAAAATACTACCAGTCTTTAGTTCAGAGCCTTTTGGGTGCCAACGACCTACAAAATGCCCTAAGGGTGCTGGAGGATGCGGTTAAAAGATTTCCACAAAATCCCAAATGGTGGGAGCTCTATGGACAGGTGCTAATTTGGAACAATATGGGAGCCAAGGCGGGGGAAGTTTTTTACGAAGGTTACAAAAACACAAAAAACAAAGAACTTGCCAAAAAAGCCTTTGAAATCTCCCTCGCCTTTAACAGGATAGATATTGCCAAGGAGCTTATGGAAGTAGTTTCCGTTCCTCCCAATGTAAAGGTCTATATCTACGACCAATTGGGAGATGTGGAAGGGCTTTTAAAGTTTTTATACACTCTAAAAACCAAAGACATGCTTTTAATGAGGGCACAAATACTCAATGCGTTAGGAAGAAAAAAGGAGGCAGAGGAAACTATTAATGAATATATAAAACTTTACGGAAAGGATGAAAAAAGTGTGCTACTTTTGGCAAACGTCTATTATTCGGACAGGAAGTTTGAACAAGCCCTAAAGGTTTTAAAGGACTTTTTGCCAAATGCCAAAGAAGATAATGTGAAATTTTACAGAACCCTAAGCGACCTTGCTTGGATGCTCCAAGATTACGACGCCACAGCTTTAGCTTCCGAACAGTTAATTAGCCTTTCCAAGGGTGAGGTGGCGGATTACATCAGACTATCCGAAATATACTTTAGAAATGGTTCAAAAAGGGCAGTTTCCCTTGCGCTGGAGGGCTACAAAAAGTTTGAGGATCTAATACTTTTGAAAACTGCCCTTTACTATTCTTACGCTTTGGGATTATACGATCAAACCGTTGCTATCTTTAAAGACTACAGAGACAAGCTACAGGATGACGTAAATACCGTGTTTTCCTATTTGCTTGCTCTACAACAGCTTGGTAAAAAGGAAGAAGCACTTGAAGAGTTAGAAAAAATTTTGGCAAAGGCTAAAGCTCCCGAGCTTGTCTCCTTTTACATCTACTCTTTGGTGGAAGCCCAACGGGTGGAAAGGCTAAAAAGTGCCCTAAAGGAATATGAAGCATACGCAAGGAATCCTTCAGTAGCCCAAGCTTATGCGGTAGCATACATATTCTTACAGCAGGGTCAAACTGCCCTCAATTATTACAAACTATCTGGTTCCAAGGATCCATTACTCTATGCAGACATTATTAACGTGATGGGTATGGAGGAGGAAGCCAAAGCTATAAAGCTAAAAGCATACAGAGAGCTAAAAAGTGGTAGATTGCCTTTGGATGATCTGGAGAAATTAAGGTTATACCTCTCTTTGGCTATGGAGTTTGAAAATCCAGAGGTATTTGAGAAAAAGCTCCAAAGGACGAAGGGAGTTCTCTCTGATGCAGTTTGGAAAGATATATATTTTGCCTATCTCTTTTCAAAAGAGCAAAGGGAGAAGGCAATTCTACAGCAAAGGTTATACAAGTATCCACTAAAGCCTTGGATGTGGCTAAATTTAGCCCTTTGGCAGGACGATAGGTATTTGGCACTACAACTCTTAGAAAGTAAGTTAGAAGCCCTTCCCATAAGGGATAGGGTGGAAGCCTTAAGGCGAGTGGGTCAGCCAAGGAGAGCCTTAGAGCTTGCCTTCAAGGGTCTGGAGGAAAACCCTTACGACTACCAACTTTACAAACAGTTCAGAGACTTGGCGGTGCAAGAATCAAACAAAGTAAGCTTGGAAGTATCCTATCAAAAGAGAGAAGCTTACGGACAGTTTATTGAAAGACTGGAGGTAGAAACTAAATTGGGAGACACCAATTACTCCGTTGGGTTTAGGTCTTCCACCTTTCAACCCACATATAAAGATGATCAAGTCATAAAACAAAAGGTAGGGGGTTATCAAGCAGAGATCTACCTAAGCAGGCGGTTTGATAGGGGATATATTGGCTTTGGAATAGGACAGTTGGAAAGGCTCAGGTCGGTGACGAATTTCCGTCTCTTTGGAGAATCATACCTATTTAGCGGATTATCGGCGGGCTTTGAGGTAGGATACAGACAGCCCAGCACAGAGAGCCTTTACCTTGAGCTTGGTGGTTTAAAAAACTACGCTAAGCTTAGCCTAACATTTACTCCTTACAGTAGGCTCAGCTTTTTCTCCAGCTTAGAGTTAAGTGAGTTTTACTCGCAGGACATAAAAAGGTTGGGAACGGGCTTTTTTACGTACAATCAAGCCCAATACAAGCTAAAAGCTGGCTACCCTGATTACACACTAAGAGTGTTCTATAGCTATGGCAATTACAGGGAAAAAGCAGGTAGCAAGGGAGTTATAGAGCAACTTTCTCCTTTTACCGCTTTTAGGGTGCTACCGGAGAACTACTATACCATTGGTCTAGGATTTTCCTTTGGCTTTGAACACAAAGACTCGTACACACGCTTTTGGAGACCTTTTTTTGATGCAAGCTTAGCTTACAATTCCCTTGGCAGTTTGGGTATATCCACAGAAGTAGGTTTGGGTGGTGCGGTTTTTGGAAGAGACAATTTCTCTGTGGGACTATCCTTCAGTAAGAATACGGGTGGTATAAAGGAAACTGTAATAGGTCCCTATCTTATCTACAGATACTACTTTAGATAATGTTTAGTGGCAGAGTTATGTGTTATAATTTATTAAAGGAAGTGGATGGCATGAAAAAAAGCTTTTATTTGTTTATGTGCGCCTTTAACCGTTATAGTCTAACGCAGACATTTCGCCATCTCAAAGAAAAGCTTTATTATTTAAACTGTAGAAGGAGGTGAAAAATGAGAAGGGTCTATTTTGCAGCCTTAGTTCTCTTCCTGATTGTAGGCTGTGCAAGGGTTGTGAACCAAACACCTACTCTCCCTATAAAGGGAGAGCCCTATGCGGTGCTACCCTTTGAAAACTACACAGAGACACCCTACGCAGGCTACAGGGTAGCATCCATTTTAGAGGGAGTGCTTGCAAGCAAGGGCTACAATCTGATCCCAAGGGTTTGGTCCATAAAGGAAAGGGAACCTTCAGAAGAAGAGATTGAAAAGTTAAAGGAAAGTGCAGTAAAGAACGGGGCAAGATACATAGTGTATGGTTCCGTCAACGAGTTCAGATATAAAACAGGCTTGGACGGCGAGCCGGCGGTAAGTATAACCGTCTTTGTCTATGATGCAAAAGAAAACAAAGTTGTTAAAAACGTTGCAGTATCTGGTAGTGGTTGGGTGCATGAGTCCTTGGGAACACTCGCCCAAAAGCTTTTAAACAGGGCTTTCTGATGCGTACTTTTAGGCTTGGTGAAAGAATAACGATTGAAAAGGCTATATTCGTAGAAATTTTCCTATTAACTGCTTTGTTTTTAGCTGTGGGTTGGTATTTCAACCGAGAGGACCCATTCTTTATAAAAAGTGAATACGACTTAATAAACCTTTTAGTGGTTGCCCTTTCCCTTTACTATGGGTATTTTGGGGCTATTGCGCTAATATCTTTTCTCTCCGCGGGATACTTTTTCTTTTACCAGCCGTTTCCTTTAAACGATCTCTTGCAGAACCTCCTTTTTGCCCTTTTGTCTTCTGAATTCAGACACATATGGGACAAAAAAATAAAGCTTGCACTTGCAGATAAAGATAAAACTTACACAGAGCAGATGAAAGAGTTCCATCAAAGACAGCTCTTTAGCCTAAAGTTTGATTACTATACGAGTGTTGTATTTGTAGAGATTTTTTTATTAACTGCTTTGTTTTTAGCTGTGGGTTGGTATTTTAACCGAGAGGACCCATTCTTTATAAAAAGTGAATACGACTTAATAAACCTTTTAGTGGTTGCCCTTTCCCTTTACTATGGATACTCTGGGGCTATTGTGCTAATATTTTTGCTTTCTATGGGATACTTTTTCTTTTACCAGCCGTTTCCTTTAAACAATCTCTTGCAGAATCTTCTTTTTGCCCTTTTGTCTTCCGAATTTAGATACATATGGGATAAAAAAATAAAGCTTGCACTTGCAGATAAAGCTTACGCAGAGCAGATGGCAGAGCTTTATCGAAGACAGCTATTTAGCTTAAAGTTTGAATACGACCTGCTGGAAAGACAGTTTGTGCTTTCTCCTTACAGCTTAAGGAATATTTTGGAATGGTTTAACGTTCCCTCTTCAAAGGCTTTCATGGAGCTGATATCAGACTTCTTTGGCGTTATATCCGCAGAGCTTTACAAGTACGAAGATGGAAAGCTTATTTCTTTGGAAAAGTGGGGTGGCGGTGTGAAGGTAGATAAAGAAGACCCTTTGATTCAGGAAGCCTTGGAGCTGAAAAAATCCTTTTACATCCCACCCAAAGACATACTGAGAAATCTTATGAGCGAAGAGGTTAACTTTATAGCCCTTGTGGTGGCAGAGTCTTACGCGGGCAAGTTTTTACTCGCAATAAAGGATATGGATTTCCTATACATAAACGAGGAAGTGCTATCCTACATAACGGTTCTTCTGGAACATTATGGAGACAGCATAGCCTTTGAAACTTCAGGTTTTTCATGCACAAAGTTTTGCGATAGGGAGTTTGAACTGCAAGCTTACAGGATGCAGTCGCTAAAAGAACGCTTCGGAATAGACTCCTTCGTGGTTGTTTTTGAATATCCTCCCGAAAGAAGGGAAGAAGTGGTTAAACTAAAGAGCATGGTTAAAGGTTTAGACAGGGTTTGTATAAACGAAGACAAAGTTTTTGTCCTTTTACCCATGACGCCAGAGGAAGGAGTTGAAAGATTTTTAGAAAGGATAACAAAACACATGGACTTTTTGGAAGTAGAAGAGATAAAACCCATAGGGGAGTTTTGCAATGGTCAGTGATTATATAAAATTACTACTCGCTATATTGTTAGAAACGACAGGATTGTATACGTTAATGCAATATCCAACCGTGTTCGGATTTATAATCTATCTTTTTTCTCACTCTATTGCGTCCTACTTGCTTGCCATAACAGTGGCAGGGATTTTAAAAATCTTTTATAAATACCCTTACAGACATGCTTTAATCCTTAGCTTTTCCATATTTTTCTTTCTCGGACCTTTTGCAGTTTTGTTTGGTGTGATAGTTTTGATCTATACAAAAATTTCAAAGGCACCTCTTCCTATAAAGGAGGTCAATTACGAGTTAGTTTCCAGTGCTAGGGTTCTTTCGGAGAAAAGAAGGCTCGGAGAAGGAAGCTTAAGATTTGCAAGATTAAAGGGCTTAGAAAGGGTGGTATATTTCACCAAGTTCTACCATCCTCTGACGGTAAGATTTTTTAAACAACTTCTATTTTCTGATAACGACGAACTAAGACTGCTTGCCAACAGTTATCTAAAAAACGCCGAAAAATACCTTCAGGAGCTAATATACGAATTAGAGAGAGTTCTGGAAAGTCAGGATCTAGGGAAAGATGTTAAATTTTTTGTGTGCAGGGCACTGGCATTTCTAAATTGGGATGTTTATTACTTAGGTTTTATGGAAGAACAAATAGCAAAAAAGTATTTGGATAATGCTAAAGAGTATGTCATCAAAGCTTTAGAAATCAAAGAGGATCCCAGTCTTTATCTACTGATGGGAAGAATGGAGCTGATTTCACGAGATTATCAAAGGGCGTATGAACATTTCAAAAGGGCTTTGAATTTGGGTATGGAACCCGTCAAGGTTTTACCTTACCTGTTGGAAGCTTTGTATAAGCTCCGCAATTTCAAGGAATTGAAACAGGTTTCAGAAAAATACATAGGAACCTATTCAGTTAATCCCAAAAGAATGGCTCTGATCTCCGCATGGGTATAAAGCTCGTAGATAAACAAACCAATATAGATGTGCTCTTTATAGCGGAGGGAACCTATCCCTTTATAAAGGGAGGAGTATCCACTTGGATCCATCAAATAATCACCGGTATGAAAGACCTAAACTTTGGAGTGCTCTTTCTTGGTTCAAGACCCGAAGATTACAAAGGTGTTGGCTACGAGCTTCCGAACAACCTGGTCTATCTTGAGGCTGTGTATATGTTTTCAGAGGAGGAAAATGTTCAAACAAAAAAAGCCAAAAGGGAAAGTGAAAGGGTAAAACTTCTAAGGATATTTCTTGACGACAAAACCCTCGAAGAGCATTGGCAGGAGGTTGTTAGCTTTTCTTACTTTAATGAAGTTTCTTACGAGGACTTTTTGTATAGCAAAAGCTCTTGGGAGCTACTGGAAGAACTCTACGAAGAGTTGGAAATTGATGTTCCCTTTGTGGATTACTTTTGGACTATGAGAAACCTTTTTGCACCTCTGTTTGTGGTGGCAAGGCTTGGAATGAGCCTGAACAAAAAAGAAATAGGCTTAATCCACAGTCCATCAACGGGTTATGCGGGCTTTTTGGGAAGTTTAATGAACAGAGAATACAAAATACCCTTTGTCCTTACGGAACACGGGATCTACACAAAGGAAAGAAAGATAGACATTCTAAACGCAAAGTGGATAGGAGCTCAATACAGGTACCTATCCAAGAAATACGACATAGATACCCTCAAAAAGCTTTGGATAAAGATGTTCGTAAACCTTGGGAAAATTTCATACTACACCGCTGTAGAGGTCCTTTCTCTATTTGAAGATGCAAGAAAACAGCAGATAGGCTGGGGCTGTCCGCCTGAAAAGACAAGGGTTATACCAAACGGCGTGGATGTGGATAGACTTTCAAAGCTTTTAGAAAAAAGACCAAAGGAAATTCCGAAGGTGGTTTCTCTGATAGGAAGGGTTGTAGCCATAAAGGATATAATAACCTTTATAAAGGCTATGAGTTTGCTGTGCCAACAGCTACCCGAGGCGGAGGGTTGGGTGGTGGGTTCCGAGGACGAGGAGCCCGAGTACGTCCAAGAGTGCAAAGAGCTTGCAGAAATACTTGGAGTTGAAAATAGGGTAAAATTCTTAGGCTTTCAGAAAATAGATGATATTCTGCCCAAAACGGGGGTATTTACGCTGACCTCCATAAGCGAGGGCATGCCCATGACGGTTTTGGAAGCTATGGCAAGCGGTGTGCCCTGTGTCACCACCGACGTAGGTTCCTGCAGGCAACTTATCTATGGAGGGCTTAGCCAAGAAGATGCAGAAATAGGTAAGGCGGGAGAGGTGGTTCCCGTGGGTGATGCAACAGGGCTTGCAAAGGCATACTACGAACTTTTGACTGACGAGGAACTTTGGAAACACTGTCAAAGGGCTGGGCTTGAGAGGGTCCAGAGGTTTTACCGCTTTGACAAGTTTATAGAAAACTACAGAAACGTGTATAGAAAATATATAGGAGAATAGCCATGGCGGGTATTTCTTTAGAGTTAAGAAGGCTTTACAGAGAGGGAAAGCTTGGAAGGGTCCTTTTGGCGGTGGGCTACTCTGCGGTTTTGGGAACAGGCAATTGGCTCTTTGCCATACTCAGCATTTTTATATCCGCCTACATAGCGGAAAAGCTTTGGGGAGCAAGCGAAACTTTAATCAAATACCAGATCTACGTCACCTACAGCGTTTCCATAAGCCTGATTCTTTCAGGCTTTTTCCAGCTTTCCTTTACAAGGTATATATCCGACAGACTCTTTGAAAAGGAGTTTGAAAGGGTTCTTCCAAACACCCACGGTGTGGCAATACTGACCGCAAGCTACAGCTTCTTGATAGCCCTTTTGCTGTCTTTTTTCTTCTTTAAGGGATATCCGTACTATTACCATGTGCTATTCAGCTTTACCGTTGCTACCCTTTCCGTTCTTTGGGTAGTGAACGCTTTACTTACTGGATTGAAGAGCTACAAGCACATATTCGTATCTTTTGCTATCTCGTACTCAATAGCAGGGCTTGGGGTAATTTTTCTATCAAACCTTGGATTAATCTGGCTTACGCTTAGCTTTTATCTTAGTCAGACCTTACTGCTATTTTTAATACTTTTCAGAGTTGCAAGGGACTATAGGTCTTCAAAACTTTTGGAGTTTGATTTTTTGAGAAAGGATAGGCTTTACAAAAGCTTGATGTTGGTTGGGTTTTTCTTTAACTTAGGTTTTTGGATAGACAAGTATGTGTTTTGGTACAACCCAATAACGGGAAGCCACGTGCTAGGGAACATGAAGGCGTCCGTCATTTACGATGTGCCCTTTACCCTGGCTCTTATTTCAATAGTGCCCGGTTTTGCGGTGGCTTTTCTGAAGATTGAGCTGGAGTTTTTTGATAACTACGACGCGTACTACAAGGCGGTAAAAACTTGGGGAAGGTTGGATGATCTTTACAGGCTCGCAAACAAGATGATAGAAAGTGCCCGCTCAGCCTTTTTTGAAACTTTGAGGTTTCAAGCCCTTACCGCCATACTGCTCATCTTCATTCACGAGTATATATTTAGGTTTCTTAAACTGCCCACCGCCTACATTCCACTGTTTGAGATATTTCTTGTTGCCAATGTATTCCTGATGGGATACATAGTTATTTATGCCCTTCTTTCTTACTTTGACCTAAGGAGGGAGCTGGTTAAAATGACTTTTACTTTTGCCTTGCTAAACTCTATCTTTACACTCCTAACCCAATTTCTCGGGGCGTACTATTACGGTTATGGCTATATGTTTGCCTTAATGTTTTCTATGATGTTGGGTATGGAATACCTAAGGAGGTTCTTGAATGATGTTCATTATAGGACTTTTGCTCTTCGTGAGTAGTTTGTTGGCGCAGGAACCAAAATGTGTGCTACTTTACTATCATCACAAGCCTTTGCCCGATGATGTGCTCTATACCTACGATTGGGTCGTGCTGGATGCGGACAACCCTTATATGGAGGTTCTGAAGGAAAAGGGCTTTTATCAAAAAAAGAGGGCAAAACTCATAGGTTATATGAGCGTAGGAGAGATAGAAACCTACAGGGACTATTACAAAGACCTTAAAAAGTATTCCATAGGAACAAATCCCATGTGGAAGTCTTTGGTGGCTGATGTGAGAAACAAAGAATACAGACGGTTCCTTTTGGAAGTGGTGGCAAAAAGGATCGCGGACAGAGGCTTTGATGGGTTCCTTTTGGACACCTTAGATTCATACCAACTCTCCGCCAAAAAAGAAGAGTGGAAAGGTTTTCAGGACGCCCTTGTGGATTTTGTAAAGGAGCTAAGGAAAAGGTATCCCGACAAACTGATAGTTTTAAACAGGGGCTTTGAGTTTATAGATAGGGTTAAAGACGGCGTAAATGGCGTTTTGGTGGAGAGCCTTTTTAGTGGGCTTGATGCAAAAAAAGGATACAGAACAGTTTCTGAGGAGGAAAGAAAGTGGCTATTGGACCAGCTAAACAGGATAAAGTCCTACGGCATTCCTGTCATAGTGGTGGATTACGCAGACCCAAGGGACAAAAAGAAGGCAAAGGAGCTTGTTAGAAAGATCGCAGAGCTTGGGTTTGTTCCATACGTGGCAGATAGGGATCTTTCAAGGGTTGGATATTCTCTCTGTTCTTTAATTCCAAGAAAGATTGCCATCCTCTACAGTTCAAAGGAAAATCCGGTAGCCCAGTATGAACCCACTCACAGGCTCACATCTATGGTGCTTGAAT
>Ga0209670_101380_pt1 | contig 11000 bp, 13 predicted proteins | sample PerSpoBPS_BMetaG_FD_184741 | JGI IMG/M metagenome (GOLD analysis project Ga0209670, IMG submission 184741) | Thermal spring microbial communities from Yellowstone National Park, Wyoming, USA - Perpetual Spouter B (PS_B) MetaG (SPAdes) (version 3) | ecosystem: Environmental > Aquatic > Thermal...
TCGCTAAGTATGAGGCGAGGCAAGCGGTGAAGACGCTTATCGACTTCGCCACGGGGGTGGACAAAGTGCCCCTCTTTCAAATAAACCCCGAGCTGATCAGATTCGCAGGCCTCTGCGACGAATACCCCGTCGTCTGTGAAGACCCCGTTGTAGTCGTAAGCCAGCTGGTAGCCGCATCCGCCAGGCGGCAGAGGCAGAGGGAGGCAGAGCCGCCGCCGAGGCCGCAGACGTGGCTTTTGGAGGAGCTGGTGAAGATTCTAAGAGAGAAGATTGAGCTAGACGCCGGCTTCGTCGAAATAGTGAAGAAGATTGTCGAAGACCCGGAGCGGCTTAGGGGGTGTTATGTTTGACGCCTCAACTGCGGCTCTGCTGAGGGAGGTGGAGAGGGCGTGTAGAGACGTCGAGTTCTACCGGTCCCACAAGGACGTGTGCATAGCGGCGAGGCTTGCGCTTATGAACATAAGAGGACGGGGGGTCAAGGTCAGGCCGTCTCTTCTGCGTCTTGCCGAGCTTTCAGACATAAAGACCGCCTCCAACGTCCTTGCCGAGCTTAAGAGGCTTGTTGGGCCTGTGGCGGACGGCGAAGGCCTTAGGAGGGCCGCCGCGGAGTATGTATACAAGAGAATCGCCGAGGCGTTATGCGGCCGCTGAAGATCGCGTTAGTGACCTCCCTCGACGGGGGGGGTGGGAAGACGACTCTGGCGAGCGTGTTGGGCGTCGCCAAGGGCTACGCGCTTCTTATCGACATGGACTGGGAGAAGGCGGACCTCTCGCAACTCTTTAGAGCGCCTCGGAAGCCGGGCTGGCTGGCGCCTTTTCTTAAGGGCGACGCGCCTTACGTCCACAAGATCACCCCCATGTTATATCTTGTGCCGGGGTACGAGGCCTTCGAGCTTTATCAAAGGATGGGGGAGGACGTGGCGGGGGACTTCGCTGAGGCGTTGATGGAGTGGGTTGAGTACCTGCCGAAGTTCGTCCAGCGGCTGAGGATGCCGGCGGACACAGTGATTATAGACACGACGGCCGCCTTGAGGACGGAGCTTCTTTCCAGGTTGCAGAAACACGGCGTTTATAACATGTTTATGACAGACCGCCGCCTCATCTCCCGCATATCCGACGTCAAGGCTGAGCAGTACAGAAGATACATGGCCTACGCCAGCCTGGTGGTGGTAAACCTAGTGGAGAAAGACGAGGTGAAGATGGCTAGGAAGATAGCGCCTGTTGTGCTTAAACGCGTCTCCATCAAGGACTACTACGGCGAGTCCGTGGCCGACAGCGTGTTGAGAGACCGCGAAAACAGGAAGGCTGTAGACCAGCTTGTATACCGCCTGAAGGTGGCATGATCTACGCCCACGCAGACGCCGTCCTCAAGTCGCGTTGTGTCCTTAGGAAAGAGGGCGTCATAGTGGACAGAGGCGTGAGGACGGACGTATGCATAACAGAAGACCTCATGTACGTCGTCATAGACCCAGAGCTCCCAGACGACCTACAGACGGCGTTGCTGTTGATTATGTTCCGGGGGGCAGTTCCCCCAGACGAGAGGGAGTACCCCAAGCTGGTAAAATCAGTGGCAGAAGGTCTCAGAGATAAGGCCATCTGGTCTCTCTACAGAGAATACAGAGATGTGGTTCACTACCTCCTGGATAGGTGGTCTGGGGCTAGGGAGTACATGGGCTACGGGGCGCTTGAGGCGTTGATGCGAGACTCCATGCTCACCGAAATCGTCATCCCCCAGCCCGTGGCGCCCGCCGCCAAGTACACATTCATACCGAAGAACCTGAAGGAGCAGCTGGACTACATCAAGTTCCAGATGGTGGAGCTGGGGCGGTACAGACGCGTCGTGGCGGTGAGGAACGAACTCCGCCTGCCCACAAACATCGTCATCCCAGAGCCGCTTATGTATGTGGTTGTTAAGCAGTTGTTGCCGTCGTTGACCATGGACAGGCCTATGCTTACGCGAGAGGACCAGATCTACAAGGCTAGAATAGCCGCGGACCTTCTCGAGTTCAATGTGAACATAAGAAAGGCGTCGGCGTACCCCAAGCCCTCTAGGTCGTTGTTGAGGCCGTATCTGACGAAGCCTAAACATGTCGGCGAGGCTAAGGCTGAGCCGTACAGCCCAGAGGGGCTTGAAGTCCTTGCCTTCGCCTCTCTCGTCCTCGAGACGCGGGGCTCTGTGGTGTTTTCAGGAGGCATGGGCACGGGCAAGACCACGCAACTGAATCAGTTGCTCTACCTCACCCCGCCTTGGTTTCAAGTGGTGGTGGTGGAGCGGGGCGCCCGGGAGATCTGGGCCCCCCTTGAGGGGCAGATGCTCCACCTCTCCGTCCCCTCTGAGGACAAGCTGTGGATGGCTCTGGACCAAGCTCTGCGCTACGGCACTATGCACACGCTGGTGGCGCTGGCGGAGGCCAGGACGCCGCAGGAGCTTATGACGCTTGTGAACTACAAGCTGACTGGACACGGGGCTCTTACGACGATGCACGCCGACACCGTCGGCGACGCTGTTCTGCGCATTAAAGAGGCCGAGGCGCCGCCGGAGGGGCTGGACGGGACTCTTGTAATTCAGCTCTCCGCCGTGGGAGGGACGCGCTTCGTCAAGGAGGTGAAGGCGGTGGTGGCCAAAGGCAGAGAGGTCGACGTGGCCGAGCCTTCTGAGCTTGCGGCTAGAGTTGCGTCTTATGTGAGAGACATGTACGACAACGACTTGAAGAAAGAGCTTTCTCTGAGGATGGAGGCGTTGATAAAGGCCTCGGAGGTGGAGGACCCGGCGGCCGCCAGGAGGACGGTCGTAGAGACGGTCTGGCAGGGTCGGCTGGACTTTAGAGAGTACCTCTACGAAGAGGCCAGGCGCTTTGGGTACATTTAAGGTTTTTTCGGGTGGTATATATTGCCGTCTATGTTGAAGAAGAAGTCGCTTGCCGAGGTGTTAGAACAAGACGGAGAGGTAGGCGGCGGGGGGAGACCCGACGCTGGGCGGGAGAGCTGGCAAGACTGCCTCGTCAAGGCGCTTGTGGAGATGCCGTCTGAAGTGGCGGAGAAAGTGATACCGTCGCTTCCTAGGGAGGTTTTAGTAAAGGCGCTTCAAAGCAGAGACGACCCCTACGTGAAACTCGCCTTGAAGCTCCTCGGGCTGAGCCCATGAGCAGGCTGGAGAAGCTGGCCCTTAGACACGGCTTCACTCTATCCACGGCGAGGTGGCTCGAGGAGTTGGCAAAAGAGCTGGGGGTAAGCGAGAAGAAGCTCCTCAAGGCTGTGGTGAAGCTGGCGAAACACGGAATATGGCTAGAGGCCGAGGATTGGCGGCTCGCGGCGCGGCACATCGACCTCTCGCGGCATCTAGACATGGCCGTGGACTACGTCATAAAGCGCGTGGCGGCCGGCGCCTTTCCAGCCCAGGCCGTGAAGGAGATACCTGCCGCCGTTGAAAAAGCTGGAAAGCTGGCCCACATAAGAGAAGTCTTAAGCAACTTGATCTAAGGCCAGATACGCAGTTTAAAACGGCGTCTCCAGCCGCCGAGGTGGAGGCTGGCTGGACGTGGCTGAGAAGGTCGGCCGCGGTTTAAGACGACGTTTCCTCTGTTGAACGCCGCAGGCAGGATTTTTTCCCTCGTCTCCTCTCCTCCGGCATGAGGAGGGAGGATTTCTACATATCGGCGGCGCCTATATTCGCCACGTACATCGGCGTATCGTCGGGCAACGAGGCGCTTAAACACACCTCCTTCAACACGGCCGAGCTAGACGAGGCCGAGTCCAGGAGGCTTTTCGTGGCGTCGCTCATGCCCACCCCCTCCACCCAGTTCATCGAGGACAAGGAGGAGTCTGCCAGGCAGTTCGGCTACGCCCTCGCCCAGGAGGAGGCCGGCGTGGAGAGGCAAATCCTCGTCCACTCCTTCCTGGAGTCTATGAAAGCCATCGCCGTAGCCAAGACAGAGGCCAAGGCGAGGCTCTACGAATCCATCAACTCATCGCTTGGGTCGCTGTTTCTGCTACCCCTCTTCCTCCTCTTCCTATGGGCCGTGGGGGTTTTCGACGCAGACCCCACCCTCCTCTTAGGCCTCGTCTTCGGCATGACCGGCGCCTTGGCGGCGGTGGCGCTGTTTGCATCGCCGATGGATGTAAACATGCTTCGCACCTACGAGTGGTCCATCCCCCTAGGCCTAGCCGCCGCCGCTTTATTCGGCTTGTTCAACGCCCCGGCGGCCTTTGCGGCCTTCGGCGCCGTTGCCTACCTCTGGCTGTATTTCAAGGACAGGCTGTGGTGGTTTGGCATTAGGCGGGAGGTTCCGCCCATGCTTAGGTCGGCCGCCGCCATGCTCAAGGAGGGCGCCCCGCCCGACCTCATCATCGGCCGCCTCATCGGGCGGTACAGAGTCGCCGCCAAAATCGCCTACGGCTACTTCATACCCTCCAAATACTTCGTCCTTGCCAAGGCCATGTACCGCGCCATAGTGGAGGCCGGAGGCGCCGCCGCCGTCAAGGCCGTGGAGTACATACAAACCATAATAGACATCGAGGCATCTACAATCAAGAAGATGGTTAGGCAGGCCGCGGCCTACTTCGCCCTATTCATCACCGCTGTTATCGTGGTGGCCTTCGCCATCTCCTCAGCCGCAAAACAGCTGTCGTCGGCTGAGCTGGGATACATGCCCCTCCTCGCCCCGCCGCCGTATGAGGAGGTTAGGGCCATCATCGCCACAGCCATGTCGCTGATAGCCGCCAGCTACATCACAATATTCATGGCGCCCGAGGGGATACACAAGTCCGCCCTACTGGGAGGCGCCGCTGGCGCCGCCCTACAGCAGGTTCTGCTGGCTCTGCTGTGACGGCGGACGCAGGGTTTTTCCGGTCGGCTGTTCGTGGGGTCAATGCCTAAGAACAAGATTAGAGGCCTAACCACGGTGGAGGCGTTGCTGATAGCCGCGGCGTTCATAATAGTGGGGGTAATTGGCTTGTTGACGTTCCAAGGCATGGGCAAGTCCGCGGCTGAGAGCCTCAGAGCCAACGCCATAGTGACGGCGGATCGGGCGGGCTTCGACGTCACCGTGGAGGTTCTTAACGGCCGTCTGAGCGGCATATTGCTAGCCTACGGCGAATCTGGTCAGGGCCAAGTTAACCTGCAGAGTCCTGGCACGTGTATAGTAGCCCGGAACCAAGGAGTTGACAGCAACGTCCAGTCTAACAACATTAACCCGACTCTGGTAGCTGGCCAGTCGGCCACCTGCAGATTCAACGTGGGACAGCTAGAGCCTGGGAAGCAGTACACCTACGTCATATACGTCGTAGACGCCTCAAGCGGCAAGACGGTTCAAATCGCCAAGGGGGTGGTTACGGTTGGAATAGCGTAAAAACGCCCTTTTTCCCTTCCCCCTCTCTTTCTCTCTTCTTCTTCGGTAAGGTTTTTCCTTGCGCGTTTGCCAGAGGGGCATGTCGACGGTAAGGTGGGTCTGGCTGGCGTCTCTGCTACTGGCGGCCTACGCATTGGCGTATGTGAGCTGGATCCCGCCGCATGTGGTGCTGACGCAGGCGTACCCCATGAACGCCACCCACTTCTCCGCCTATGTAAACAACACAACGGTCTACATCGCGCAGGCGGGCCTCTCTTTCTACGGCTCTTCGGCGGAGGCGCAGGCGGTTATGCAGTACCTCTACTCCCAGTGCAGATACGTGGCCGTGGATGTGCACGACGTGTTGAAGACAGCCCGCGGGACGCTCTGGACCGCCGACGTCTACTGCTCCAGAGACGGCTCCATGTGGCTATGGCTGAGGTGGCTCCCCCTACGCTTTACCGCCTACAGCGGCTACGTCCGGTTCGTCAACGCCACCAACGCCACCGCGGTGACGCCCATAGGGACATACACAAACTACATCCCAGCAGGCTGGTACCTAGACCCCTTGACTAAGGCCGTCTTCAAGATTCCAGAAGCCAACCTAACCCTCTTGACATACGTCGACAGCCTCTCGGCCCAGCTCAAGGCCCTCAAGGCCGAGCTGGACAAGAGCAGGGCTGATGCGAACCAAACCGCCTCGCTCATCGCCAAGCTGGAGGCCCAGCTCACGGCTCTAGAGGCGCAGAGGCGGGCTTTGGAGGAGGCTCTGCGGCAGAGGGAGTCTGAAGTAACGGCTCTCCAGGCCAACCTCCGCGCCGCCCAGGCCGAAAACGAGCGGCTCAGGTCACAGCTGGCACAGCTCAAGACCGAAAACGACCAGCTAAAGGCCAAGCTCGCCTCCATGAACCAAACCCTGGCCGGGCTAAACGACCAGCTGACGTCGCTGAAGGCACAGCTGGCTGTCCAGCCGACAAGCGGCGAAGAGGGGCCCAACCCCCTGATGTACATACTGCCAGCCGCCCTAGCCGGAGTAGCCGCCGCCTTCGTCATATACAGAAAGAAGAAGGCAGAGGAGTAGGGAAAACCAATTCAATTCTTTTTTAATTACTCAGACTCTATAGGCATGACAGCTCCAAAAGTCCTGGCTGTGGCGCTACTGCTGTTGTTGCTTGCGCTTACTGCTGATGCGGCTTCGCCGCCGGAGTGGATCCGTGAGGTGGTGACCAGCACCGGGCCCTACATGTATCAGTGGGGTGGTACGCCGGTGTTGCTGTCTTGGTTCCCGCCGCACGCCGTGCCTATGAACTTGACGTTTCTCAACGTGACATGGTGGAAGCCCCACTCCATTTGGTTCAAAGGCACGTACTACGTGTCTGTCTGTGGGAATGGTTGCGGATACAGGCGAGCCACCATATACGTGGCTCAGCGCGACGTCAAGGTGGTAAACCCCCTCCAGACCGACCTGGGCCCCCTCGCCGTAGACTACATTGCGTACCACATCAAGCGGATATGCAGGCAGGGCACCGCCATGGTGGCGCCCGCGGAGATAATCGTGCTGGACTCCAACACCCAGATATGGATATCCGACGTCTACTGCCTATACTACAACCAGTGGTACTGGCTGAGACTGCTACCATACGACTTCTTACTCTACAGATACCTAGTCAGAGATGCTGAGCTCGTCAACGCCACTGATTTGTGGATAGGCTTGCCAGTGGAGGGGTGACGCGGGACAACCTCAGGCATGATCCCCGCCGGCTGGTATCTGCACCCGGTCACCAAGGAGGTGTTTAGGATTCCAGGCGCCAACTTGACCCTCTTGGCGGAGCTCCAGAGGGCGGAGAGGAGGATGTACGAACTGCAGTCTCTGCTGGAGAACAAGACGGCGTTGCTCGCCTCCGCCAACGCCACCGTTGCCCAGCTTAACGAGACAGTGGCCAGGCTCAAGGCCGTGACCGCCCAGCTCAACTCAACAATTGCACGGCTCAACGCGGCTCTGACAGAGGCGAGGGGAGAGGCGGCCAAGCTCTCGGCTGAGAACAAAGCGCTGAGGGCACAGCTGGAGGAGCTCAACACCACGCGCGTCAGGCTTGAGGCTGAGGTCGGCGTCTACAGGTCTCAGCTGGAGATCCTCCGGGCGGAGGCCGACGCCTACAGGTCTCGGCTGGAGCTCCTCAGCGCCGTAGAAACCCAGCTAGCCCGGCTCACAGCCGAAAACCAGGCGCTGAAGGCGCAGATAGCCTCTATGAACAAAACTCTCGCCAAGCTAAACGAGGAATACGCCTCCCAGACAGCCCAGCTACGACATCAGCTTGAGGCCTGGACGCGCGCCGCCTGGATAGGCGCCGCCGCGGGGGCGGCCGCCGGAGCCGCCGCCACGGCTATAGTGTTCAGAAGAAGACGGTAGGGTCCGGCCTCGGCGTTTAGAAAAACAAAATAAGGTTTTTCCTCCTCCCTCTCTTTCCCCCCGTGGAGGACTTCATAGCGGCTACGGTCTTCGTAACCGCCCTCGCGGCGCTGTTTGTAATGGCAGTGGCAACGCTCAAGCCGTTCCTCCCGTCGAAAATAGTCGAGGTGCCAGCGGCGCCTGGAAAAGACGCGCCGACGGTGCGGGTCTACGTCTACAACCACACAGGCAGACTCTACGCGGTGGAGTACGCAGGAAGCGACCCAGAGACCTTCAGAAGGACGGTGGGGGTGCCAGAAACCCTTGTAGCCGTATTCACGGTCTACCCCGGCGGCTACAACTGCACCAGATACACACGCGTTCCCGTGAGGATTGGGCCCGACCCCTACACGGGTTTGTGGTGCCCGCCGCCGTTTGATGTGAAGGTAGAGAAAAACTGCGTCCCCGTGGGGCTTACCTCCAGAGGCAGGTGGCTTCTTGTTCAGTACAGCTGTCCGGGGATGCCATGATCGCCCTTAGGGATATCCTCATATTTGCTGGGCTTGCGGCCCTTGCCGCCGCCGTAATTGCGTCGCTGTTTCCCGCGGGGGAGGGGGCATCGCCGGTGCCGGCGTGTTCAGACTGCGCCTTCAAGCTCACAGGCGGGTACTGGATACGGCAGTACGGCAACTACGCCTCGCTTTACTTAGGCACAAGGGAGGCGGCGAGGTACGGATGGGCCTACAGAGCCGACGGAAGGCCGCTGGAGATAGGGGAGAGCGCCACATGCGACACAGCCATGTACCTCTGGGTGGTCGACGGAATAGCGTATGTGTCGTGCGACGGCACGCCGCCGAGAGTCGGCCGCGACGTCCTGGGGCCGAAACTGCCTTTTGTCGACGTCCGCGTCAGCTCAGACTGGAGATGTACATCGTACACCATCAGATTCGACGGAAACCTCACAGAGAGTTACGTGGTCACTGTAGAGGTGTACGACGAAGAGGGGCGGCTGGCGGCTTCGGCTACAGGAACAATACCTGGCTCTGTATCCTTCTCCATCCCGATGGCGGGGGTCTACCGCGTACATATATACGCGCCGCCGCTCCTCGACGAGTGGCACACCTTGATAGCTCATGTCCGCATATCAGACCTGATCAGGGCACGGGTGTTTGCGTCAAACAACACAGAAGACCTCCGGCCCTCCATCTCGCTCAAGATCTTCGACCTCACCAACTACTGGAAGAAGGGCTACGCCAGCGTCACCGTGCGCGTAAACCCCGCCGGCGCGTCCTACACCCTTTCGGCGCCTGCAGGCGCCTTCGCCGACTTCCTCCTGAGCTGGGAGGACTGCCGCAACTGCGACCCGACATACGGCGCGCTGTATGTAGATGAGGTCTGGCGCCTCACCATTACCCAGACGAACATAGTACTCGCCCGCGTCAACTCGCAGGGAGGCTTCTGGCACGAGGTGTATGTGCACTATCGCTATGCTATCAACATGCCTGGCACCAAGACGTTGATATGGACGTGGAACAAAGAAGGCCCTAAGTACAGTAGCTACACGGTGCCCTGGTTTGTAACCACCGTGTGGCTTGAGTCGCCGGACTCGGCCATGAACGCCAGGGCGACCTTCGCAAAGGAGTGCTTGTGGGACTGACATGTGGTCGCTGGCGTACGGCTTGATTGCGTTGGCCGTCGTTGCCTTTGTGGTGCTCTACGCCGCGGTGCATGCGCCGAGCTTCAAGACTGTGAACCTGGCAGACCAGCTCTACGGCGCCAAGAAGTGGCTGGCCAGCAACCTCCCCTCATTCCCCAAGGTGGACAAAACGTCGCGTTTCCGCGTCTTCGTCAACGTGGTGAGGGTGGCAAAGGCCAACGCCACGGCGTACTACTATGTCGCAAGGCAGTGGACAACGTTCCCGGTGTACCTGCCGGTGGGGTACAGGATTGAGAGAGCTGGAGAGAATGTAATCTACCAAGTCTATCTAAACGTGACGAGGTGCAGATATACCGCGCTTCCTCGGGGCGAGCCGGCCATGCTCTACGAGATTGAACTTAGACATTCCCTCGACCAACTGCCGTGGCTTGACGTCTACGCCGCAGTGCCGCGCAACCTCACCCAGTACTACAGCTGGCTCTACAGCCTTCACAACGCATGGGGCCGACCCCCCACCGTAGGCCTAGACCCCAGAGTAGAGGCAGATGTAGGACTTGTGGACTACGTCAAGGCCGAGTGGGCCGCCGTCTACAACGCCACCAGCGACACCGCCAAGCTGTACGTCGCCGCGCCGGCGGCGGCGCTTTATGTCCTGCTCGTGGACTACCCATTAAAACTACCCCTCACCTGTCCAGAGCAGATCGCTTCTGCATCATCCGAGTCGCAAAGAAGCGACACGCCCACAATAGACTTTCCTTCACCTCGTTAAGGTTTTTCCATAGGCGGCCTGTCTCTTCCGTGCGTCGCCTAATCCTAGTCCTGGCATTAACGGCGCTTGTGTGGGCGCAGGTCACCGTAGAAAACGTGCAGTGTTCAAAGATATGGGGAGGCAACGTCTATACAACCCAAGGCGTTACTATTTCGTTCAGCTTCGGCGCAGTCGGTCCCGTAATGGGAGACGGCGGCCGATTTTATGCCTTCTTTACAGACGCCCCGAAGGCCGCGGTCTGGGATACGCCGTTTTACAACGCCACGCAGGTATACATGGCACAGTACCTGACCAGCGGGGTGTGGGACAGAAGCCTAAACTACAGCGTCACGGTGGAGTACTGGAAGCCGGAGCCGTGGACACTGACGGAGTACATGTGCACCGCCACGCTTAGATACGGAGAATGGACGTGGACTAGTATAGGATATTTCTGGCTGGTCAACGCCACGCCGCCCCGCGAGACCTCCACCATCACGTTTACAGTCCCCTCCAACGCGGTCTCACGTTCAGAATCCAGAACTCTATACGTCTCTCTGAGGCCGGATAAATTCAGCTCTAGCTATTCGCCGCTCTGTACGCAGTTGCCAGACGCATCTACGTGGCCAAGTTGCACGCCGTTCGAGGGCGGGAACAAGGTGACGCAGGCATCGTCTCCAGAACTTTGGAGAGCTCTTATGATAAACGGGAAGAGGCCAGGCGACAAGATCGCGGGATATGGGGTAGAGGCCGCGATACCCTCTCCGCTGTATTACACAGACAGGAGAATACACGGAGACTACCCCGTAGACACTGCTGCCGTGTCTACAGACGAGGCGGGCTCGTGGAGCATATACGACATGCCGTCGGGGGGCTTATCGT
>Ga0209670_101390_pt1 | contig 10957 bp, 7 predicted proteins | sample PerSpoBPS_BMetaG_FD_184741 | JGI IMG/M metagenome (GOLD analysis project Ga0209670, IMG submission 184741) | Thermal spring microbial communities from Yellowstone National Park, Wyoming, USA - Perpetual Spouter B (PS_B) MetaG (SPAdes) (version 3) | ecosystem: Environmental > Aquatic > Thermal...
ATGGCAAGGGCAATAGACCTTGAACTTTTGCAATTGCTTGAGGACAAGCTTGGAAAAGAGACCGCAAGGAAAGTAGCACAAGCAATAGAAATAGGACTTGAAGTTTTGGAAAAAAGGGCGGAAGAACTTGCACTTCAGAAAAAGCTTGAACTCAAAGATGAACTTACAAAGGAACTGGCAAGCAAGGCGGACATCCAAGTCTTAAAGGCAGAAATACAGGCAGTTAGAGCAGAAATGCAAGCTATGGAGGAAAGGTTGGAGGCAAAGATTGAAAAGGTTAGGTTAGAACTCAAGGAAGAAATCCTCAAACTTGATCGCAAATTTACCATAATGTTTATCATCTTGCTTTTTGCTGTAATACTTGTTAATCAAAACGCCCTTGAGTTTTTGTTGAAAGTTTTGGGACTTATAAAGTAGAATTTAATCACTCCTCCGCTTCCACCGGTGGGATTTGGGTGAGGTGGGAGAGATTTTCTAATGTTTCTTCCATAATGAATGCCCAACCACTAGGGTGAGTAATTGGATTCATTTCTATGTAATCCCAAAGCATTGGTAATGCTTGTCTTCCATAAGTGAAGCCTATAGCCTCTGTTTGTGGAATAAATCTACATAATGTAGAATTTTTATCAGCCAACCTATTCACTCCCAGCCCCAAATAACTCACCACCGCCTTAGCGTAATCTTTATCGTAGCCCTCTTCTAACATCTTTTTATAAGCAAGCCGGACTTTTTCGGTAAAGGTAATTAAAGCTAACTTTTGGCGGGAGTTGAAAAGGTCGCCCCAAGTATTCATACCATAAACCCATACATTGATTACACCAAAAGTTACAGGGACACGTCTTAATGGCTCATCCGGCACAGGGTCTATTCCCCATTCCTCCCAAAGTTTTTTTCTTTTTTCTTCCAAATACTCTTCCGCTAATCTGTAAAACTCCAGGTCTTTTTCTGTTGCCAATCTGTAGCTTTTGCCCTCGCCTTTTTGGGTGCTCAAAACTACTGCGGTCATCCTTTGGCTTGCTTTTCCTTCTCTGAATAGCCTTCGGACATCGTCATCCTCTATTGTGCTTCCACACACAAGGCAGACTGCCTTTGCCCTTGCGGTTGTGCCCTTTTCTGGGTCAAAGTTTTCTGGGACTTTTGGCTCAAAGCCTTCCACCGAGCTCTCCAAAACTTTCCACTGGTTGCCTTCCTTTTTCACTATGGCAAACTCCACCCGTTTGTTATGCACAAAAGGATAAAGAGAAATCTTTTTCTTTTCCTTTTTTGCAAGCCAAAACTGACGGATTAGTGGAATTTCTGCACCGCAAAGGGGGTTTTGGCAAGGGATAGTCCTTGCCCATAGGTATCCTACGGGTATGGAGCCATCCTCGTCTGTTGGATAAAACCTTCCTATCTCTTTTTTTGCGGATTCCAATACCCACTCTCCCCACCTTTGGACGTCCTTTATAAGAGGGCTCTCTTGTTTTTCTTGCTTGTAAAACCCGTTTTGTTCTACCACCTTTTGAGGTCTTCCATACTTTTGGGGATATTCAAGTACGCATTTTAGTATCAAGACCGCCACCGGGTTGTAATCAATGGCATGGGTTTCTAAACCAAGCCGTAGGCACTCCAGGGGAATTGAGCCACCGCCCGAGAAGGGGTCCAAAACCCTCAAAACCTTTCCACCGTTTTCCTTTTTTATTTCTTCCCTTGCCTTTTCTATGAGTTCTTTGTTGAGGGATGTTTCCCACTTGGCAATCTTCAAAAGAAATTTCTTTTTTTCCTCTATGTTTTCCGCAGACACCAAAGCGGAATAGACAGTTGCCCTTGAGGCTATCAAAGGTCTTCTTGCCCACCATATATGCAGTGTGGATATATGCCCATGTCTTATGTTTTTTTCCCTTGCGGACTCTTCGCTGATTTCCTTTATTGGAAGCAGTTCTTCAATGAACCTCTTCATGCCTTTCTCCTTTCTCCTTCCATTCCTCCGGTGGCACTACATACCTAACATCCACCACCCTTTTATCCATTTTAAGCCTTTCCGCTGGGTTGTTTATTGTGTAAAGGGTTGGGTTTGTTTGGGCGTTGCACACAACATACAGCCAGTACTTTTCCTTAAGTTGCCTTGCCTTTAGGTATTCGTTCATTGTTAGCTCTACATAAGATTCGTCGCTTCTTGCTTTAACCTCTATGTATCGGACTTCTCCTTTGCCCTCTGACCTTATATCGTAGCCAAGGTTTTCCTTTGAAACATCCACAGGCTCCCTTCCCTGAGACCTCTCATAAGCCATGGCAAGCTCCATCCCTATCCTTTCTACTTCTTCATCTGCCAAGCCCTTTTTATACGTAGGACGCATATAAAAGATACCCAAAAGCTTTGGAGCACCGTAAGTGAGCTTTTTTTCTTTCTGGATCTGGTCTTGTAGTTCCTTCAAAGCTCGTTCGTAGCTCTCTCTTCTTTCTTTCAACTGGGCAATGGCACTTTCAAGATTTTTCTCCCCCCTTTCTTTTCTCTCCTCAAGTTCGTAAATTTTCCAACCTAAATTATCTATGAACATTTCTAAAGACTTCACTCCATATTTTTGCTTTACCCTTGCCTGTCTTTCCCTTTCCTTTAGTATCTCTTCCTTGTATTGGTTGATTAGCTCGTAAAAGAGTTCTTCCGCCTTTTTCCTTCTTTCGTCAATGTTATAGGTGGGCATCTGTGTTCCTTCATCCACGGGTACCAAATCCCAAAGGATGTTAAGGTTTATAGGGGATAGCCCCTTTCCGTTGTCGTAGATGCAAAAGAGTTTTTTCCCTGCAATTTTGCCTGTTCCATCCCAAACCTCTCCCTCAAAGAGCCACAAAAATCCCTCAAGCCTTCCGGAGGGGTCCTCAAAGACCGCACCATTCAAAAGCCTTTCTTTGAACCTTTCAAGTATAAGGTCTATAAGATTTTCCAAAAGGGGATGCCCAAAGGAGATGAACTCTACCTCTGGATTTTTGAAAGCCTTTTCTTTGTCAAAGGTCGCCTTTGGGTATTCCCTCTTTACAACCTGTTTGTTTTGCTCTGCCCTTTTCCTTAAGTCGTAGGGGACTTTCTCTATGCTCAAAAATCCATCCTTTCTTTCCTTAACCCTTCCGCCAAACTTTTCAAAAGCCCTTTTGAACCATTCTTCTACATACTCCGGCACAAGCCTGTTTTCTTTTGCCCTTTCGTAGTTTTCTGCAAGCCTTGTGTAATCAATGTTTCTCGTTGCCAAAGCTTCCTCAAGAACATCTCTCCTCAGTCTTTCAAGGTATTCCTTATCTAACTTAACTTCCAACTCCCTTTCTATTTCTTCCAAGCTTTTTGTCTGCATCACTGCGAAAACTATAAGCTCGTAAAGGTTTTTGTCAGGGAAAATCTCACCTATAACATCGAAAACTTTGTTCCCAAGGTCTTTTTCCATTTCCTTTAGCTTTTTAAAGAGTTTTTCTAAGACCTTTCCTTCCCTCGTGTCGCTTGCCACCAAGTTAAAAACATGCACATCCCTCTGCTGTCCGTATCGGTGGATCCTTCCCATTCTCTGCTCTAACTTGTTAGGGTTCCAAGGGATGTCGTAGTTGATCATAATGTGGCAAAACTGGAGGTTTATGCCCTCCCCCGCTGCGTCGGTGGCAATCATAACATCCGCCCGATCCCTAAAGTCCTTTTCTGCCTTTATTCTCTCCTCCAAGGGCATTCCACCGTGTATGGTGCATACCGAGTAGCCCCAATCCCTTACCTTTTTCTGCAAATACTCCAATGTGTCCCTTGATTCGGTAAAGATCAAAATCTTTCTGTTTCCTCCGCTCTCTTCTATGGTTTTTAAACCCTCCTCCAAGGCTTTTTTCAACTCTCTCAGCTTTGTTTCCCCTTCCCTTTCCATAATTTCCTTTGTTTTTTTGATTAAGTTTTTTATGGTTTCTATCTCCTGTCTTAGTTCCTCTATGTTCTTAGCCAAGCTTACACTTTCCCACTCCCTTTCCTTCTCAAGGATTTCATCCTCTGTAGAATCTTCAACCTCCTCCAACTCCTCCAGTTCCAAAAAGGCTTCCCTTTTTTCTACAGAACCCGCCCTCAAAAACTCCTCCAACCTTTCCTTCCTTCTTTCCAAGGACTTCAGGAGTGCATAGAGGCTTGACGCAAACCTTCTTTGGAGGATCACCAATGCAAAGGCTACGTTTCTTTTTTTATCCTCCTGTTCTGCTTTGCCATACTGCGTGCTTATGTAGTCCGATAGCTGGTTGTAAAGCTCCACTTCTGGGTCCGAAAGGTTAAAGGATATGGTTTTTACTTCCCTTTTGGTAAATAAGGGCTTGCCTTCAAAATCCCTAAGATCCTCCTTTAGTCTTCTTATAAACAACGGATTGTCCCCGCTTTTTATAGATTCCTCTATCATATCTGAAGTGGCAAAAAAGCCTTCTCTTAGCAGGTCCAAAAGGAGTCGGAAATTCTCCGGGTCTCCCCTGTGAGGAGTGGCGGTCAAAAGGAGCATGTGAGTGGAGTTTTTAGCTAATGTCTGTCCGAGTTTATACCTTTCAGTTTTTTTCACCTTTTGTCCGTATCTGTAAGCGGACATTTTGTGGGCTTCATCCACCACCACTAAATCCCAATGAGTACTGGCGATAATGTTTCTCACATCATCCTGCTTAGCAAAATCCATAGAAAGGATTACCTGATGCTTTTCCTGAAGGGGATTGCTTCCGTAGCTGTTTTTTAAAAGGTTTCTGTCAAAGACCTCAAAGTTCTCTTGAAACTTTTCTTTCAGTTCTCTGAGCCATTGGTCTTTCAGATGCCCGGGAACTACTACAAGGATCCGTTTTGCAAGACCTCTGAGCTTTAGCTCTTTTATTATAAGCCCCGCCATTATGGTCTTTCCTGCCCCCGGGTCGTCCGCTATCATAAAACGCACCTGAGGGAGCTTTAAGGCATACTCATAAACCGCCTCTATCTGAAAGGGCAAAGGGTCTATCTTTGAGACGCTTACTGCCAAATATGGGTCAAATAGGTATGCATACCTGAGCCTCAGGGCTTCTGTAGCCAAAAAGGCTTCTGAACCTTTGGTGGAAAAGTCGGTGTTCTGTATGGTTATTTCCCTTAATTCCTCTTCAGTGAGGAACCAATCGCGGATAATTCCACTGTGTATGAGCCTGCCGTATATTATTACTCCCCCATTTCTTTTATCTACCTTAATTACCTCCACCGGCTCAGGGAAAAAGTCTCCCTTGATTATGCTTTTTTCTTTGAGTTCCATCAGATTAAAATCTTATACCATGAGTGTGGGTTTTATCGGCCTTGGAAGTCTTGGAAAGGCAATAGCCAAAAGGTTAATAGATCAGGGCGTCCCCCTTGTGGTCTGGAACAGAACCAAAGAGAAGGCTTTGGACTTGGGTGTGGAGATTGCCCAGAGTCCTGCAGATCTTAGCAAAAAGGTAAATACCATCTTTGTTATGGTCTTTGATTCGCAAGCAAGCGAGGAAGTGATCTTTGGAAAGGAGGGTTTGGTTCAGGGAGACATAAAGGGAAAGACCATCATAGACATGACCACCAACCACTACAGATATGTGGAGTTTGCATACCAGGAGTTAAAAAAGCTGGGTACGTATTACCTGGATGCCCCCGTGCTTGGAAGCGTGATCCCCGCCCAAAAGGGAGAGCTAACCATACTGGTTGCCGGAGAAAAGGAGAAGTTTGAAGAGCACAAAAGCCTCTTTGAAAAGTTCTGCCGGGCTATCTACTATGTGGGAGAGGTGGGCAACGCCACAAAGCTAAAGCTTATAAACAACATAGTTCTGGGTGGTTTTATGGAAATTCTGGCGTCCGCCATAGCTTTGGGTGAAAAGGCAGGCTTTGACAAAGGGTTGATTATAAACATTCTCAATGACGGTGCGGGCAAGTCCTACATCCTTGACGTGAAAAAGAAAAAGCTTTTAGAGGAGGACTTTTCCACCCACTTTTCCGTGGATTTGATATACAAAGACCTTCACTATGCACAAGATCTGGTAAAAGACTTAAACGCCTTTACCTTTAGCCTTCAGAATGTAAAGGAAGCTTACGGCTTGGCAAGGGCTATGGGACTAAAAGATTTGGACTTCTCCGCAGTTTATAAGGTTTTTAAAAGAACTTAAGAGCCCTGTCTCCTATGTCTTTTCTATAATGCATGCCCTCAAAGTGTATTTTTTCCACCGCCTTGTATGCCTTTTCTTTCGCCTCTTTTAAGCTATTTCCCCACGCACAGACGTTGAGAACCCTTCCGCCTGTGGTGATCAGCCTTCCATCCTTTAGCTCCGTGCCCGCGTGGAAGATTATCACATCTTCATCCTTGACATCCTCAAGTCCATGGATCTCTTTGCCCACCTCTGGCTTTTCTGGGTAGCCTTTGCTTGCTAACACCACGCAGAGAGAACACCTTTCGTCTACGTCCAAGCTTACCTTTTTACCTTCGTAAAACTCTAAAAGCTTTTCCAAAAAGTCTCCCTTTATTCTCATCAAGAGGGGCTGTGCCTCTGGGTCCCCAAGCCTTACGTTAAACTCCAAAACCATGGGTCCCCTTGAGGTTAGCATCAAACCCGCATACAAAAAGCCCCTGTAGTATATCCCCTCCTGGGCAAGGGCCTTTATGGTCCTTTCAATGATCAGCTCCCTTATTGCCTTCTCGGTTTCTGCATCCACGAAGGGATTGGGCGAGTATGCCCCCATTCCGCCCGTGTTGGGTCCTCTGTCTCCATCCAAGAGCCTTTTGTGGTCCTGAGAGGTGGGAAGTGGAACGTACTCGGTGCCATTTACCATAACTATGTAAGATGCCTCTTCTCCCTCCAAAAACTCTTCTATAACTACCCTTTTACCCGCAGGACCCAAGATGCCCCTGTTCATAAACAGGTCTATAGTCTCCAAAGCAGACTGCTCGGTTTTACAAATCACCGCCCCCTTTCCACCGGCAAGCCCGTCCGCCTTTATCACCAAAGGAACACCAAAATCCTTTACAAACCTCTTTGCCTTGTCTGGGTCCTCAAAGACCTCAAAGTTTGCAGTGGGAATGCCATGCTTTAGCATAAACCTTTTGGCAAAGATCTTGCTACCTTCCAGCATAGACGCTTTTTGGGAAGGCCCAAAGATCTTTAATCCTCTGCTTTCAAACTCATCCACAATGCCCTCCACGAGGGGTGCTTCGGGACCTACCACCGTAAAGTCTATGCCTTCCCTTTGGGCAAAGTCCGCAAGTTCTTTAATATTGGTTGGGTCTATGGGAACTCTTTTTCCCTTAATACCCCCGTTCCCCTTTGCCACAAAGACCTCTTTAACCAAAGGGCTTTGACTGATTTTCCAATAGAGGGCGTGCTCTCTTCCTCCGTTGCCAACTATCAAAACCTTCACGGATATTGATTATACTATAGCATTTATGAAAGAGCTTATAAAAGAAAAGTTGGAAACCCTCCTCAGAGAAAAGTATTCCCTTGAAGGCTTGAACTACACCATAGAAGAGCCAAAGGACCGCCATCTTGGAGACCTTGCTACAAATGTTTGCTTTTTGCTCTCAAAACACCTTAAAAAACCACCCCATGTCCTCGCAGAGGAAATTGCAAGGGAGCTAAGCAATGAAGATTTTCAGGCGGAACCACTGAGAGGATTCATAAACTTTCGCTTCTCGGAAGGTCGGATAAAAGAGAGCTTTAGGGAACTTTTGAGCCTTGCTTCCAACTACTACTTTGAAGACATAGGAAAGGGTAAAAGGTTGCAGATTGAATTTGTTAGTGCCAACCCTACGGGACCCTTGCATCTGGGACATGGCAGGGGTGCGGTAGTGGGAGACGCCCTATACAGGCTTCTAAAGGCTTTTGGCTATGATGTGGTAAGGGAATACTACATAAACGACGCAGGCTACCAGGTCTACCTCTTTGGACTTTCCATCCTCTACAGGGTTTATGAACTCTTTGGTAAAGAGGACCAAGAATTAAAGCAGAAGTTTGAAGAAGAGGGCTACAAGGGAAATTACGTCAAAGAGCTTGCCAAGGATGTTAAAGCCTTCTTTGGAGAAGAGGTGTTGAGCTGGGATAGGGAACAGGCAATAGAGAAGTTAGGTGAGTATGGCGTAAAAAGGATGCTGGAGGATATAAAAGAAACCCTTGCCTTTATGGGCGTAGAATTTGACCTTTGGGTCAGTGAAAAGAGTCTCCATCAGAGGGGGCTTGTGGAAAAGGTCATAAAGCTTTTGGAAGAGAAGGGTTATACCTACACCCAAGATGGCGCCCTTTGGTTCAAGAGTTCAGACTTTGGCGACGACAAGGACAGGGTTTTGGTAAGGTCCGATGGCACTCCCACCTACTTTGCGGGAGATATAGCCTATCATTATTACAAGTATCAAAGAGGTTTTGAAGAAGTTATAAACCTGTGGGGAGCAGACCACTGGGGCTATCTTCCAAGGCTGAAGGGAGCCCTAAAAGCCCTTGGCATACCGGAAGACTGGTTAAAGGTGGAATTTGTGCAGATGGTAAGGCTATTCTCCGGTGGAAAGGAAATTAGGATGTCAAAGAGAACCGGCGAGTTTATAACCCTTAGGGAGCTTTTGGAAGAGGTTGGCGTTGATGCAGTTAGGTTCATCTTTCTAACAAAGCGCTCCGACACGCCCCTTGATTTTGATATAGACCTTGTTAAACAAAACACCGCAGAAAACCCCGTCTTCTATGTGCAGTATGCCCACGCCCGCGTTAGAGGAGTCTTCAGGGAAGTGCGCCAGAGGTTTGGCATAGACCCGGATAAAGAGAATTTAACAGAATACATAGAACACATGAATGATCAGCAAGGTTTGGAACTTATGAAAAAACTTTTGTTTTTTAAAGACACCCTTAAGGATGCGGTTCTCAACCTTTCTCCCCACCTGATCGTCTACGACCTTTTGGAGATCGCCAAGCTATTTCATAATTACTACAATCATCACAGGGTAATGGTAGAAGATAAAAGTGTTATGATGGGTAGGTTATCCCTTTTGAAAGGTGTTGAGATTGGTTTGAAGGTTGGTTTAAACTTAATAGGAGTGAACGCACCAGAGCGTATGTAGAAGGAGGGAAAGATGAGAAAAGAAAGGCTATTGATCCTGTTGGGAACTCTAATAGCTTTGATATTCTTCTATGTAGGCTTGAATAAATGGCTTGAAAGCAAATCAGAGAGCGTACCGCCACCTGTGGTGGTAAAACCCACTCCTCCACCGCCGGCTTCCCCACCCCAAGAAGAAAAAGCTAAGGAGGAACCAAAGGTAGAGGAGAAAAAGCAAGCTCCTCCACCAGAACCACAAAAACAGAAGGAAGACTTAATAGCTCAAAAGATACAGGAAGAGAAAACCAAAGAAGTTCAGAAAACCCCAGAGAGCAAAAACTTAACAGCTCAAAGGCAGGAAACTCGGAAGGAAGTAGCTAAACAGGAAAAGCAAGCGGAGAAACCTAAAAGAGAGGTTAGAGAGTATGTTATACAAATAGGAGCCTTTAGCTCAAAAGAAAATGCAGACAGAGCCTTAGGGAAGGCTAAAAGCATGGGTTACAGGGGTGAAATTGTGAACGAGGATAATTTTTATAAGGTGAGAGTAAGGGTAAAAACCGATGATCCAAAGAAGGTTTTAGCTAAGTTAAAGGCTACCTTTGGCAGTGCTATAATCAAGCAATGAGATTTTTGTTAATCCTTATCTGGTTTGTCTTTTTTCTCTCCTGCGCACCTACCACAAAGGAAGAGCAGGTTAAAGACTGGCTTTACTACTATGACCTTGGTATGTCTGCCCTGTCTGCAAAAAACTATTCAGAAGCCATAGCAAACTTTTTCATAGCTACTCAGAAGGCACCTAATGAACCAAAGGTTTGGAACGCTTTAGGCATTGCCTATATGGAGGTTTCTGAATATGAGAAAGCGGAGTCTGCCTTTAGGAGAGCCCTTGAGGTGGATAAAAAATTCACTGAAGCAAGGCTTAACTTAGGGGTAATGTATTTTAGAAAAAAAGACTATGAGAACGCTTTGAGAGAAATAAGAACAGCCCTTGCAGACGAATCCTTTCCTCACAAACACATAGCCTTTTACTATTTGGCAAGAATATACAAAGCCCTTGACAATCAGAACCTATACTTGGAGAATTTAAGAAAGGCAACCGCATACAACCCTATGTTCTTTGAGGCACAGTTAGAGTTAGCGAACGCCTACGAAGAGATGAGAGACTACAGGTCTGCCCTTGATGTGTACAGAAACCTTCTTAACAACGGTATAAATACACCTCAAATAGAACTAAGTATGGCAAGGCTTCTGTTTTATACGGAAGATTACGAAAACGCAAAGCTTTTCATAAAGAGGCTAATAGAAAATAAACAGGCGGATGCAAATCAAAAAGCTCAAGCGTACGAATTGCTCAATCAGATATTATTTAAAGAGCAGGAGAGACTAATAAGCAGGGAAAGGGCTTCTGCCCAAAAGGAGAGGGAGATACCCAAGGTAGAGGAAAGAAACCAAGAGTTACCTCCAAAAGAGGAGCCAATCAGTAAGGAAAAAATAACTAACCAAACAGAGCCGGAAATAGCAAAGCCCGAAAGAAAAACGGAGAACAAACCCGCAGAAGTCCAAAAGGAACATGTCTTTAGGATCCAACTGGGCGCCTTTTCTTCCGAGGAGAGGGCTAAGGCATGGAAAGAAAAATTAGAGAAGGAATTGGGTATAAAGGAGCTAACAATAGTGGAACAGCTTGGAATATACAGGGTTCTTTATGGAAGTTTTAAGAGCAGGGCGGAGGCAGAGGCTCAGGTTCAAAAGCTAAAAGGCTATAATCTTTATGGTTTCATTGTGCAAGACTGAGCTGAGGCTGTTCTAAAAAATCCCTCATCGGGACGCCCCTCCAACCTCTAGAGGGACTAACCTACTCCTCACCCTATCCCACGCCCCTTCCACCAGTATGGGCTTCAGAGGAGAAAGGTCCCTTGGCAAGACCCTTCCAAGGATAGGGAA
>Ga0209670_101402_pt1 | contig 10910 bp, 9 predicted proteins | sample PerSpoBPS_BMetaG_FD_184741 | JGI IMG/M metagenome (GOLD analysis project Ga0209670, IMG submission 184741) | Thermal spring microbial communities from Yellowstone National Park, Wyoming, USA - Perpetual Spouter B (PS_B) MetaG (SPAdes) (version 3) | ecosystem: Environmental > Aquatic > Thermal...
TGGAGGATTTTTAAGAAGCTTTATCTTCCTTTGAAGGAATTTGAGAGCAAAGATGAATTTATAAGGTTATTTTTCAGGTTCATAGATGATAGGATGAAACAGAGGATAAAAATTTGTTGACATAGCAATTAACTTATGGGTCGCTCAGGTCAATCTCTTTATCTGCGGACTATACAATATATCTTTTAGGTTTGATTTCTATCATCAAAACATAGATTTGTTCAAAGTTTTAGAAAGAAATTTCAATTTAAGTTTCACATCATATTTTGGTGATGGCTCCCATCCATCATCCCCATACTTTTTCCTTCTTCCATCATATCATCCATAGTTTCCTTTCCTGCTTTCTTTTTGGCTTCACAAATGTTCCCCTTAGATTTTATCAATTTGCCGTCTTTTTCAAATTCCACCTCATGCTCGCAAGAACAAGTTTGACTTAAAGTGGTATTCACTTTTACAACTTTTCCATCTTTTTTGACATCAGCTGATATAGTTCCTGATATGAGATTTTGACAACCTTTCACCACTTTTACATTTTCAAGCTTGATTTGTATTTCTGTTCCATCTTTTTTCACTATTTTTATCTCACCACTAACCTTGAATTCACCCGCACCTTCTTTTACAATAGTCAAGTTATGAGAATAAGACCTTATTACTTTATCGTTTACCTTTGCATAGTTTGTAATGGAAAGAGAGAAAGTCTTATCATCCTGAGTCTTTTCTTTTTGAACTTTCTTAAACCTGTAAAACTCTGCTGAAAACGAAGTTGCAGGAGACGAGAAAGATATTTGAGATAATACTTCTCTTAACACAAACTTTGGATCTTTACTGACCTCTCTTTTGAAACTGCCATTTAAAGTTAATTGCTCGTTGTCATCGGTCTTTACTTTAAGATTTTCCACTTTTATAGTTATGTTTGGAGAAGCAAATTTTCTTTCGGTTGTTATCTTACCACCTTCTATCGTAAAAGTTTTTCCATCTTTTTTATAGTTTATGTTCTCAAATGTTCTTGTAACCGAAACCCCATAAGATGATAGTTGAACCTCATGTTTTACTGTCCCTGAAATCTCAACTTCTTCCTCCGTATCTGATATATTCATATTCCTAATCTCAATTTTTTTACTACCTGTTTTTGTAGTTGAATCTACTTTTATCTCGCCCAATACTTGCCCACCATAAAAGGTTATGCTCTTGCCTCCCCTTTCAAGCTTAACATTAACCACACTGACTGAAAAACTGTAATTTTTTATATCTCCTTGCAAAGATACATATATTGTTCCTGACACTGAGTAATCATTTAAACTACATCCTAATATTTTGATTTCACAGTTTGACATCTGCGGAGCCAAACAGGAACTTTGAAGCTTATTCTGATTTTTACAACCTAAAATCCAGCCTGGCGTTAGTATTCCTCTCAAAAGAGATGAATATTTATCCCCTAATCTATCAGCATATTTGAACTTTTCCTCAATCTTCTCAAATTTCTGAATAATTTCACCTGATACAAAGTTTCTGATTATTTCCTTTATGGATAACTCCTGATCCATTTCTTGTTTTGTTTTCACTTCCTCATCAGAAAATTCATCCTTTGGAAAAATCGGAGCTCTTGCTGTTAGAATGTTATCAACTTCTTGTAAAGAAATTTCAATAATAGCAGGGTTTAACTCGGTATCCGATATAAGTCCAACTTCCCCGAGTGATGAATCTTGTATTTGGAGAACCTCTGTTTGCTCACTTTGAGGTAAAGAAGATATATCAGTCACAGGTGTTCCTCCTTCTCCACCTGCTCCTTTTTCCTTCGCACAGGACTGAATTATTGCAACTCCTCCAATAAGACTAAAAACCAAAATTCCCAAATAAATAGTTTCCTTTTTTATCTTTAATCCAACCATTTCTTTTCACCTCCTTTTCCTATATTTTTCACCTTAAAAATATAATCTTTTTTTTACTTTCCCGATTTTTTTAAAAATCCGTACTTTTGAGAAAAATCAGAATCTTATTTGTAAAGCTTTGTCGCAATGAGGAAAATCCCCTTTTCAGGGCGGCCCCGCAAAGCCATCAGGACCTAACCTGCTCGCTATCCCCTCCCACTTCCCTTGCACCACCACAGGGCGCAAAGGAGAGAAGTCCCTTACAAACATCCTCCCAAGGAGAGGTATAGCGAAGGCTACCCTCAGAACTCGCCAGAGTTTCTGTCCGCTTCCCGGACCCCTCACAGGTTCCTTCCTTCGGTACACCTGCTCTTGGGTCTCTGGCTCACTCTGAGAGCTTTCTTTGCTTACTTCCATAAAAAATCTCTCCAAAAATTTCCTCTCCTTCTTCAACCTCCTCAAATCTCTCTTTATACCATTCGCTTTATATTTATTCTTCTCTTGATTTAACTTATTTCTCAAATCCTCCTCCATCTTCCCCAATCTCCACAGTGCATATTGAATATAAGTTTGGTTTTTGAGTAGCTTTTTGTAGTTCTCTGGAATTTTCTCTTGAAACCCTAATGCTTTCCTACCTATAACATACGCTCCTGCCACATCTTTATCTATAAAATACTGCGGACAATATTTCATCATACCTATAACTGATGTAAATGCTGGATTTACCTTTACTACTTCTATTCCTTCCTGATTTGCCAAGCTCTCTATCTTTTTCAGTATTCTCCTATAAGAGAAAAATTGTAGTATTTTTCTGATCTTTGCTTTTCCATCACCTCTTTTGCCTTTTGGAAGATTTTTTATATCCTCAATTGCAATAGCTTTTCCTTTCTCTTTCGTAAATTTTATAACCTCATGAGCTATCAACCACTCCTCATACTCTTTTCTGTTTCTGCTTTTGCATCTTAAAAGATGAGAGAGATAGATTGATTTATAGCTTTGCAAGTTTCCATCAGGAGAAACTTCTGCAAGAGCAAGATGAAAAGGTCTTGCATTCACATCTATTCCTATCACTCCTTTTGCTTTTGTAATTGTTTGAGGTGGAACGCCAAGAGAAAATCTAACGAATCCATAGATTTGCCCATCTTTGAGTTTTAGCTCAACAGTGTAAGGGAATTGCTCTCCTGATAAGATTTTTGACAAAAACAAAGCCCACTTATCTGATTTTCCGCTCAAATCTCTTTTTACCTTTGCTAATATGAATTTCCTATTTTTCAAAGCTATTCTTAACCAAAGATTGCTTTTACCTTTTTCAATAGGGATAAATCTTAAATTAAGGTTTCCTTTGTGAGTTATGTGCTTTGTGCCTATACTTAACAAATTACCCTGTCTTTTTTCTTTCCATTTTCTTTTGAGTTCCTTTAATCTTTTTCCTTGAAGATGATTTTTCTTGAGCTTTTCAAACAAGGCTCTACCACCGAATATGAGCTTTTTCGGATTTTGTCCTCTTGCCTTGCAGCTTTGAAAAATTTCTCTTGCTCTCTCAACCGCACAATTTACATAATGAGAATTGAGTTCCGGAAATCTTTGCCTTGTTATCTTGTAAGCTTGCGAAGTGGTGAAACCTTCAAGAAGTCTTTTGTAAGAAAACCTTATAGCAGAAGAAAAATTTCTCATAAGTTTCAGGATTTGTTCCTTCTCTTCCCTATTTACAACGAGTTTAAAGCTTGTAGTTATGAACATGTGAATTAAACAAATTGTAATAATTGATTTTGGTTTAAAGTGAAATTTTAGCAAAAATTTTTAAATTTAGGTGAGAAATTAGAATTTAGATGATTGCGACAAGGCAAAAATGAATTATAAATAATACAAACATTTCAAGCTTGCAACGAGGTCCGAAAAAAGATAAAATTTTAGTTATGAGGCGAGGAACAGATTTAGTAGTTGCATTAGCTATATTCTCCATTCTGCTCATAATACTCTTACCGCTTCCATCAGTACTTATAGATTTCCTCATAATATTGAGCTTTTCAGCCGCTGTGATGATTTTATTCACATCGCTTTACATAAAACAACCAATAGAATTTTCCATATACCCTACAGTCTTACTAATAGTAACCCTGTATAGGCTATCTTTGAATGTAGCTACAACAAGGAGAATTTTGGCTCATGGTCACGAGTTCGCAACAGGTGAAATCACAGGAAAAGTATCTTTCATAATAGAATTTTTCGGAAATGTCGTTATGGCTGGCAATTTTGTAATCGGACTCATAATTTTCATAGTTTTAACAATCATAAACCTTATTGTGATAACACGAGGCGCAGGAAGGATAGCCGAAGTTGCAGCAAGATTTACTCTTGACTCCCTCCCCGGAAAACAACTATCAATAGATGCAGACCTTAACGCAGGGCTTATAACGGTAGAAGAAGCAAAAGAAAGAAGACAAAGGCTCACCCGAGAAGCTGATTTTTACGGAGCTATGGACGGAGCTTCAAAATTCATAAGAGGAGAAGCAGTAGCTTCAATAATAATATTGTTTGTAAATATAATCGGTGGAATAATAATAGGAACTTTACAAAAAGGATTAGCAATCGGAACAGCACTTTCAACATTCACAAAACTCACAGTTGGTGATGGGCTCGTTGCTCAAATACCAGCTCTTATGGTATCAACATCAGCAGGAATAATAATTTCAAGGTCATCAGGTGAGATGGAATTTACACAAGATATAACAAAACAATTCACAGCATACCCAAAAGCAATATTAGCTTCTGCGATAGTTATTGGTATGCTCGGGCTGGTAGTTATGAGTTGGGCTACCCCCATATTCCTCATGCTCGCAGGCGGTCTCTTAGCATACGCAATAAGAGCTATAAGAAAAGAAGAAGAAGGGAAAAAATTTGAGACAGTTCTCAAAGAACAAAAATCAACACAAGAATTCAAAATGAAACCAGAAGAAGAAGAAAAACAAATTGAAACTATTTTACAACCTGATGTACTCGGTCTTGAAGTCGGATATGCACTCGTTCCTTATGTTGATGAAACGCAAAATGGAGAAGTCGTAAGAAGAATAAAAGGTTTGAGAAGAACTCTTGCAGAAGAAATAGGAATAATTCTGCCCCCGGTTCATATAAGAGATAACCTTTCACTAAAACCAAACGAATACTCAATAATTCTGAAAGGAGTTGAAATCATGAGAGGAGAAATAATCCCCGGAAAATATCTCGTTGTAGGAACAGAAAAGCCAGATATAGAAGGAACACCGGCAAGAGATCCAGTGTTTGGAATTGAAACCGTTTGGATAGATGAATCTCAAAAACCCGAAGCCCTTGCAAAAGGATACACCGTTGTTGACCCAGCATCAGTAATAATAACTCACTTCTCAGAAATGGTAAGAAGAAATGCTCATGAAATACTCACAAGGCAAGATACTCAAAAACTTCTTGACATAACAAAGAAAAATTATCCTAAACTTGTAGAAGATGTAACAAACCTTGTATCGCTTTCTACAATTCACAGAGTTTTACAGAACCTACTCAAAGAAGGAATTCCAATAAAAGACCTCATAACAATTCTTGAAGCTATTGGAGATTGGGGTGGGACAGTGAAAGATCCAGACCAACTCACAGAGTATGTAAGACAAGCTTTATGGAGACAAATCACAAAAATGTATGAAATAAATGGAGAAATAATAGCAATAAGTTTAGATCCTCAAACAGAAGAGAAAATATTAGAGGGTATAGAAGAAAAAGAAGGAGTGATAAAAATAAAAATTCCTCCCCAGTTCGTACAGAAGCTCATAAATTCAATAAGTGAGAACATACAAAAATTTGTAAGGTATAAAGCTCAACCAATAGTGATTACATCACAGCAAACAAGGAGATTTGTAAAAAGAATGATTGAAAATTATTTCCCTATGGTTCCAGTAATTTCCTATCAAGAAATAGACCCAAAAATTAAAATAAGAATTCTCGGAATAATAAAATCTGAATAACAAAAGCAACAAAAGAAAATTTTAAAAGAAAAGGAGTAGAAAAAATAAAATATGAGAAAGATAGAAAACATATTTACAGGGTCAAGAATAGTAGGGGCTTTTATAATGCCATTTCTTATCTTTGCAGATATTCCAAGATTGATACCATTCATTTCCTACATAGTATTTGCTCTGACAGATATCGTAGATGGCTTCATCTCAAGAAGGAGAAAAAATGGAAAAAACAATTCAAACTCCTCGGGAGATATTTTAGACCCAGTTGCAGACAAAATGCTCTTTATTTCATCTCTCATAACCCTAATATATGTTCAGAAAATACCGTTATTTGCTTCTGTGATAATAACTTTAAGAGAAATTTTCATTTTAGGTTTAAGAGCGATTGCAGAAAGATACAAAATACACATAAAAAGCTCTCTTCTTGCAAAACTCAAAACATTCACAGGAAATGTCGCAGTATCAGCTTACATACTAAAAGACGAATACTTTGGAATATCGGCTCAAACCGTAGGAGACATTTTTATAATTTTATGTTTCATCCTATCTATAACAAGTGGAGCGGAATACATTACTTTCTTCCAAAAAGAAAAAAGAAAAATCTCAAAATAGTTATTTTTAGTATCAGAATTATATCAGGTATAGTTTAGTTACTTTTGGGTCAATTATTATATCTTCTTTTTCAAAATCAAGTTTTAATCTCCATGCTTGCAGAGTTTTTGCTCCAATTATTACTTTCTCTGAAAGATTTTCAAGCACCATAAACTCATCCGAAAACCTGTAACCATCAATATAAAATGTGAGTGGTATACGACTTTTGACTTCCATTTTCCTACCTTTTTCAGCAGTGTATAATTCAAAAGGTTCTAATAAACTTACTATTCCTCCAAGCTCCTCTGCCAATTCCTTATCAATACACGAATAAGATGCTCCTGAATCAAATAATGCAATCTCCTTTCTTCTACTTTTAGAACCAACTAATTCTATTTCCTTTCTTATGATCGCCATATTTATAAACCTTATTTCCCATCAAGAAAATTTATTTTTTTCATGATTTTTAACAATCTGTTAAAATTTCAAAGATTTTGCAGATTCAAGTAAATGTATATGCACACATCACTATCTCGCAGTGTCTCATTATTCCCTTATTCTTCTTCAACCTATACTCATCCATTCCTAACATGTTCTTTAACTCTTCGTTCAGCCTCTCCGTCCGCCACCGATAACAGAGCAAGAGAATATAGGACACAATAGATTAAAGGGGGGCACTATGGGGAATACAAGATAACATGCAGTACTGAGCTATTTTTACTCATGCAAACCTTACCTTAAATAAATATCTATACTTGGTTTTTATTTTAATGAAATAACAGATTTTTAACGATAGACTACTAAATTATTAGTAATGAGAAAAAAGATAGGAGAAATTTTGTTAGAGTTCGGAGTTAGTGAAGAAAAAATTCAAGAAGCATTAAAAATACAGAAAGAAAAGGGTGGAAAAATAGGTGAAATTCTTGTAAAAATTGGAACAATTGATGAGGAGAAACTATATAAGGCTCTGGCTTTGCAGTTCGGAATACCATTCGTTCCAAAAATAGAAAAAGAATATGTATATGAGGATATGGCAAAAGATATTCCGCCTCACTACGCAAAAACAAAAAAATTTGTTATACTCAAACCAGAAATAAATGGTAATGGCAATTCAGCCGATGGAAAACACGAGTTTATTCCTTGCGTGATTTCAAATTTACAGGATATAGAACTCATATCAGAACTACAAAGAAAATTTAAAAAACCAATAAAGGTTATGGTAGCAAAAGAAAGTGAAATAGAGAATCTGATAAATGAAATATATGGAGAAAGAACTACAATAGAAGTTTCAAAAGAAGTTGAAAGAGCCGAAGAAATTTTTGCACCAGAAATAGAGGAAACAACGAAAGATATTCTTGAAGAAAAAGGCGAAGCACCAATAATAAGGTTCGTAAATGCTCTGTTTTTCCAAGCAGTAAAAGAAAGAGCATCAGATATACACATAGAACCTGCCGAAAAAGAAACAGTAATAAGAATGAGAATAGATGGAGTTCTCCACGAAATAATAAGAATAAACAAATCTCTTCACGAGCCAATAGTATCAAGAGTAAAAGTTATGTCAAGGCTCGACATAGCAGAAAAGAGAATACCACAAGATGGGAAAATAAAACTCAAAGTCGCAGGAAAAGACATAGATGTAAGAGTATCAACTTTACCGACAGTTTTCGGAGAGAGGGTCTCTTTGAGAATTCTTGATAGGACAGCAACTATTTTAAAAATAGAGGAGATCGGAATGGAAGATGATATGATTGAAAAAATGAAACAACTCATAAAGAAAACTTATGGCATGATTCTCATAACAGGTCCGACAGGTTCAGGAAAAACCACAACTTTATATGCTTGTCTTTCAGAAATAAATTCCCCGGGAATAAACATAATAACTATTGAGGATCCAATAGAGTATCAACTGAAAGGAATAAATCAAATTCAAGTTAATCCAAAAGTTGGATTGACTTTTGCAACAGGGTTAAGGTCTATTTTAAGACAGGACCCAGATGTGGTAATGGTAGGAGAAATAAGAGATGGTGAGACAGCATCAATAGCAATACACGCGGCACTGACAGGGCACCTTGTTCTATCAACACTCCACACGAACGATGCTCCAAGCGCAATAACTCGTCTCATAGATATGGGAATAGAACCTTATCTTATCTCATCCGCAGTATTTGCTACTCTTGCCCAAAGATTAGTGAGGAAAATATGTCAAAAATGCAAAGTTCCTTACGAGCCTGACCAAAAAGAGCTCGATCTCGTAGGACTTACACGAGATCAAATACCAGATGGAATACTTTATAAAGGTCGGGGCTGTAAGGAGTGCTTCGGAACAGGATTTAAAGGAAGAATAGGAATTTTTGAGTTATTTCTTATAGATGATGAGATAAGAGAACTTATAAACTCAAAAGCAGATTCAATGAAACTAAAAAGTGTAGGTATATCAAAAGGCATGAGAACTTTGAGAGAAGATGGAATATTAAAAGTGATAAAAGGCATTACAACAGTTCAAGAACTCGCAAGAGTAATTCAAGAGAGTGTGTAGTTAAATCTCACTCCTTTTTGAAAAGTCCATATATAAACCACTCTAAATCTTTGCCTCTTTCCAGAACTTCAATAGTTTTGAGAAAATCAAATTCTTGTTTCAAAGTTTCCTCTGTAAAAAATCTGTCATAGTGTTTTTTATGATATATAAAATGTCTTTTTCTTACCTCGTGTATATGGTGTTTGAATTTCGTGCTGAAAACACCTATCAAAAAATATCCACCTTTTTTCAGAACTCTCATCAGCTCACTTTTGTAAGTTCGCAGCATCTTTTTCCTGACATGATGGAAAATTCCAAAGTCTAAAACAACATCAAAAGTTTCAGATTTAAACGGTATGGAGAAAACATCAGCAACTGCAATGTATGTATTTTGAAAACCTGATATTCTTTGCCTTGTCGTTATAAGAGGAGTTCTGAGTATATCAAATCCAACAACTTTGGAATTAGGGAAAATTTTTTTGAGCAAAATCACATGTCTCCCTTCACCACAACCCATATCAAGGCAAGATAAACTTTTCCCATCAAACTCTGGCTTTATTTTTTTGAGAAAATCTTCAAAAACAGGTTCGGGAGTATCAGATGGCCACGGAGTTTTACCACTCTGATATGCTTTTTCATAAAATTCCTTGTCCATATATAAAAATTTAAAAAGATTTTTCATCATAGTCTATTATCAAAGTTTCATCGTAATTCAAAATAAAAGAGAAGATCTTTTGGAATTGTATAACTAATAAAAAACCTTTTAGAAAAAATAACCGATATAAACAACTCAAACAAAAAAGTAAAATTAACTAATAAACCAGATGCTTTATTGAAAAGTAAAATTCAAAACAAAATTTTAGAATGAAGAATAAAAGAAGAAATCAAAAAGAAAAAAGAGAATATAAGCAGAAAAGAAAATATAGGCATAAAAAAGAACTCAAAAGGTTTGACCTGATTTTGAAAGAAATCATCTCAAGAGCTGCAAGCAAAATTATCTGGTTAGCAACTGGTAGAAAGGTAGAAGGCAAACTCAAAAATGTTTCCAGCAGAAATAAGATTAGCTAAATCTTTCTATACGGATATACTTTTTGGGATAGGAGGCGAGATTTTTCAGATTGAAATCCAAGCTCAGCGGGATAAAACCATGCCAGAAAGAATGTTCAAGTATTACTATGCGATAGTAGAAAAATACAAAAAAGAACCTACGCAAATTGTTTTATTTGTTGGAAGAGGGAAACCTCCTCCCTCAGATTACAAAACTCCCAAACTAACTTTAAAATATGAGGTTCTGGATATGAAAAAAATAGACCCTGATGTATTTATAAAGAGCCAAAAGCCGGAGGAGGTTGTCGTCGGAGTTTTAGCTGGCAAATACAGAGAAAGACCAGAGGCATTCAGTAAAGTTGTAAAAAGGATTTCAGAAATTGTCAAAGGCGAAAAAGAAGTTATAAAATATATGAATGATATAAATTTTTTAGCAAGCTTGTTTGATGTTAAGATAAAGGTAAAGCCTATGCCAATTCAGATAGACATAAGAAAAGCCCCATTTTACAAATAGGGAAGAGAAGAAGGATTAAAAGAAGGGTTAAAAGAGGGGGAACAGAAAGGAATTGTAAAGGGAAAACGAGAGGGATTGAAAGAAGCAATTTTATTGGGAGTTCAAATCAAGTTCGGTAGATCAAAGATAAAAGAGCTAAAAACTCTTTTGGAAAAAGTTGATGATTTAAATCATCTCAAAAAAATAAAGAGAAAAATAATAGAAGCAAAGAAGTGGGATGATTTTGTCAAAGTTTTCAGAAACCATAAGTGAAATAAATTTAGGCGATTACTCAAAATTTTCCACTTAAAACTTTATAAAGCATTTCATCCAATTTCTCCCTATTATTATACCTAAATTCAAGCTCTTTTAGGTAATATGCAAAATTCTCCCTACTTACACCATGAAAC
>Ga0209670_101416_pt1 | contig 10767 bp, 12 predicted proteins | sample PerSpoBPS_BMetaG_FD_184741 | JGI IMG/M metagenome (GOLD analysis project Ga0209670, IMG submission 184741) | Thermal spring microbial communities from Yellowstone National Park, Wyoming, USA - Perpetual Spouter B (PS_B) MetaG (SPAdes) (version 3) | ecosystem: Environmental > Aquatic > Thermal...
GAGTATGTGCTGTGGACCAGCTGGATATGGGACCCCGAAAGCGAGAGCGGAGCGGTGGTCTTCCTCAAGGAAGAGCCCCCAAAGAGGCACATGTACGGAGAGACCTACGAGGAGTTTGAACAGATCTACAAACAGATACAAGAGAAGCTCCTTGATTTCGGTATAAAGGTAAAGGGCTATCTTTTTGTGGACATATTCCTTGCCATGATCTACGCCACCTATGTGGATTACATGACGCTATCCACCATGCATAGCGCCAAGGGGTTTTTCCCACCGGCTGGTGTCATGGCAAGGAGACTTTTAGGTGTTCAAAGACCACAAGACATTGAATTGGAGGTTTAGCCATGGCAATACACGAAAGAAGCTTAGTAGAGCCAGAAAGAATTGTAAGAAAGGAAAGGCTCGTTATTGACGGGGTGGATGTATCAGGAGACTGGAACCTGATCATCCTCCCTCGTGTGATCAACGATTATGACCTTGACTTTGCCAAGGAGATCATAAACTCTCCCGACGGAAAGACCATAACCCAATGCTACCAGTGTTCCTACTGTACCGCTTCTTGTCCGGTGCACAACTATTGGGATGAGCGTTACAATCCAAGGCACTTTATATACTTGGCAAGGCTCGGGCTCATTGACGAGCTTCAAAAACGGGCGGATGTAATGTGGAGGTGCGTGTCCTGTCATAAATGCACCCACAGATGCCCAAAGGGTGTGCTGGTGGAAGAGGTGCTAAAGGTGATCCTCAGAACTATGGCAAAGAAGGGTCTCATAGACGAGTATCCTTCCAAGAAGTTTGACAAATTCTTTACCGAATCGGTCCTTGAGTACGGAAGGATAGAGGACGGAGAACTGCTCTTTGGTTGGATTGAAAAGCAAGGCTACAATGTGGTAAAAGACCCCATTCTGAAAAAGCCCATACCCTTCCTCGGAGAAACACCCGAGTGGCTAAAGCAGTTGGTAATGAAACCCATAAAGTCCATGAACATTAGCTTTTTGGTCCTGAACGCCAAGCACATGCTCTTCCATCCAAGGACCAAGAATTGGAACAAGTTCAAGCAAGTTCTAAGAAAAGTTATGCAAGAAGAAGGAGCACTAACTTAAGGAGGTATAAAGATGGGTGTTATTGGTAAAAGGGTTGCCTATTATCCAGGTTGTTCCTTGGAGGGTGCCGCGAGGGCCTATGATGTATCCACCAGAATAGTGGCAAGGGAGTTAGGTTTAGAGTTGGATTATCTGGAAGATTACAACTGCTGTGGTGCAATGGAGTCCAAGAATGTGACCTTTATGGGCACCTTGCTTTTGAACGCTCGGAACATGTCTTTGGCAAGAAAGCAAGGGCACGATGTGATCGTGGCACCCTGCAACGGATGTTCCTTCTCCCTGCAGAGGGCAGAGTACTTCTTGCAAACGGACAGCAAAATCTTTGAAAGGGTGAATAGCCTTCTCAAAGAAGGCGGCGTGGACCCCCTGGACAAAATTCCTGAGACCTATCACATCCTAGAGTGGTTCTATCACGAGGCAGGACCTCAGAAGGTAAAGGAGAAGACCAAAAGACCCCTCAGAGGGCTAAAGGTTGCCAACTATTACGGATGTCTTTACACAAGACCTCACTTCTATGCTAGGACCTATGCCCACGCAGGCGGTCAAGATGAAGAGGCAAGACCAAGGAGAAGGGAAACTGCGGATGACGACGAACATCCCTACTACATGAACGCCCTTTTGGAGGCTGCGGGTGCTACCAGTGTAGAGTTTGAGCCCATGCATACCCAGTGCTGTGGAGGACCACACTCTCTGTCTGACGAGCAAGTGTCTGAGAAGTTTGTGATGATGATCCTGCAGACAGCCAAGAGAAACGGTGCAGACATTATAGCCACCGAATGTCCCCTCTGCCACGCATCTCTGGAGATGTACAGACACAGGCTCATGATGAAGGGTGTGCCAGATGTGGATGTGCCCGCCGCATACTTCACACAACTCTTGGGCTTGGCTTTTGGATACAGCGCCAACGACGTTAAGCTGAAGGATAACCTCTCGGACCCTCTGCCTGTGTTAAAGAGGTTAGGACTGGCTTGAGGCAAGAAAATGGAAAAGGAGTGGGAATATAACGGCTGTATAATCCCACTGGACCTGTACTATGAGATAGAAACCCAAACGTGGTTGAGGTTAAACGAAGATGGGACTGTGACAATGGGTCTTACGGATGTGGGGCAGGTCCGGGCTGGGCGCCTGCTCCACGCCCGTATAAAGGATGTGGGTAAATACATAAAGAAGGGAAAGCCGGTGGCATCCCTTGAGAGCGGTAAGTGGGCGGGACCCATAAACGCCCTGGTGGAAGGAGAGGTGGTGGAACGCAACGAAAAGGTTTTAGAACAACCAGACATAATAAACTACGACCCTTACGGAGAGGGCTGGATCGTGAGGATGAAGCCGGTGGACCTGGAAAGGGACCTAAAGGATCTGCTCTATGGACCCCAAGCCATAGAAAAGATGAGAGAATACATAGATGAATGGGATATAATCTGTATGAGGTGTACGTGATGGCGGCAAAGGACAAACATGTGATCCTTTTGGTCTCTCAGTGGTGTGCCACGTGCCCCGATGCGGACGCCCTCTGGCAGAAACTCCAAAAAGAGTATGGTTTTAAGTATGAGGTTTTGGATGTGGCACAGCCAGAGGGTAGAATGTGGGCAAAGAAGCTCGTAATTAGGGCTGTCCCCTCCACCATCATAGACGGAAAGCTTGCCTTTGTGGGCGTCCCGTCAGAGGAGGAGGCAAGGAGGGCTATAGAGTCGTGAAGGTGGTGATCCTTATGACCAGCGGACCCAGAACTCCCTGGAGATGTGCATCACCCTTTTACATCGCTGCGTTGATGGCTTCCAACGACGCAGAGGTGGAAATGTTTTTCAACATGGATGGAACCAGGCTCCTAAAAAAGGGTGTGGCGGAGAAGATTTTGCCCGCAGAGCCAAACTGTTTGAGCGTCAACGGAAAGAAGTTGAAAACTGTTTATGACTTTATGAAGGATGCCAAGCAGGCGGGAGTTAAGTTTTACTCCTGTAAGCAGGCTATAGACGCTTTGGGCTACAAGCCGGAGGAGCTGATCCCAGAGCTGGACGGTATTGTGCCGGCCAGCGAGTTCGCCCTCAGGGCGATGGAGGCAGATAAAGTAATCACCTTTTAAAAATCTTATAAAGGAGGGTATAGCATGGCAGTAGTGAATGGGTGCAACATACCCGAGGACCTGCTTTACGATGTGGACCCAGAGGCCAATGCCTTCACATGGGCAAGGGACAATGGAGATGGCACCTTTACCATAGGGCTAACGTCCATAGCGGCCGCAATGGCTGGAAGGCTCGTTGCCTACACCCCAAAAAAGCCCGGCAGGGTGATAGAAAGGCGTAAAAGCGTAGCCACCATAGAAAGCGGTAAGTGGGTGGGACCTGTGCCTACGCCTCTAACCGGTGAGATAGTGGAGGTAAATGAAGCCCTCAAGACCAACCCAGCCTTGGTAAACGATGACCCTTACGGTCAAGGGTGGATCGCCAAGATAAAACCTACTAACCCTGAGGAGATTAATCTACTGCTTAAGGGACAGGCAGCTGTGGATGCCCTAACAAAGGTAGCCAACGAAAAGGGTATAAAGTGTGGATAATTCAAAACTTTGAGGGGGTCTCTTCCCCCCTCAATCAAGAACTTTTAGAGGAGCTCTTTGAAGGTTTCAAGGTAAGGGAAGAGAACTTCGGGAAGAAGGTTTATTTTTATAGCCCTGGCTTTAAGCACTACCAAGTGGAAGACTTTTACGTAGCCACTGGTCCGAAGTTTGTGGATGTTTCCATCACGGGTAAACACTGCGAGCTTATGTGCGACCACTGTGCATCCAAAATCCTCTGGCACATGATTCCCGCCACCACACCGGAGGAGCTAAAAAGGGTTGGAGAGGAGCTAAAAGCCAAAGGTATTGAAGGCATATTAATATCTGGCGGTTCCAACAAGGACGGAGTGGTAGAGCTCTACCCTTTCTTTGAAGCCATTGCGTATCTCAAAAAGGAGCTGGGATTGATAACCACCTGCCATGTGGGGCTTGTAGATAGGGAACTGGCAAAGGGCTTAAAAGAAGCCGGCGTAGATGCGGTGCTTATGGATGTGATAGGAGATGATAGGACCATAGCGGAGGTTTATAAACTGCCCCATAAGTCCGTGAAAGATTACGAGGAATCCTTGGCACTCCTTAAAGAATACAACCATAAGATAGTGCCCCATGTGATCATCGGACTCCATTATGGAAAGATCTTAGGTGAATACAGGGCAATAGACATGATCTCCAAGTTTGACCCAGATGGTCTGGTTTTAGTGGTAGTCATGCCCTACTACGGAAAGGCAAGGTTCCAACTTTTACCCCCACCTACACCGGAGGAGTGTGCAAAGGTCTTTTTGCACGCAAGGTTGAAACTACCAAAGACGCCGGTGGTGATCGGCTGTGCAAGACCTGCAGGACCTGAAAGGATCAAGATGGACCTCTATGCCCTTTATGCGGGCGTCAATGGTATAACCTTCCCTGCAGAAGGTATTTTGACCCACGCTAAAGAGATAGGTTTAGAGCCAGTGGTATCTCCAAACTGTTGCTCAACGGTAATACTGCCTATAAATTAATAAACATGCAGATGAAGGTTTTTGATTTAGACACCGCAAGGGAGACCTTAGTTGTAATCAAGCCCATAGTGGAAGAGATAAACGCTAAAAGAATGGAGCTGACGGAAGCTTATGAAAGACTTCAGGAGGAGCAGGACCCCCTTGAAAGGATGTATCTTGAATCCCACATAAAGGACCTGGAAGCGCTAATAGACTCCCTCTTTAGAAAGATAGAGGCGCTGGGCGGAGTGATAAAGGGTGTAGACCCCATACTGGTGGATTTCTTGAGCTTTCACAAAAACAGATACATCTGGCTCTGCTGGAAAGAGGACGAAGATACCATAATGTACTGGCATGAGCTGAACGAGGGCTTTGCGGGTAGGAAACCAATAAGCCTTTTGGAGGAGGATGTGCTATAATTTAACCGCCTCCCTAGGGGGCAAAGGAGGTGGAATATGAAGAAGTTAATTTTTGTGTTCTTAAGCCTTTTTATTTTTTCTACCATCACATTACCTGAACCCTCTTTGGCTGCAACCCAGCAGAAAACGGCATCTGTAAAGTCTTCAAAGAAGAAAGCGGTCAAACAAAAGAAGAAGGTAAAGGTCAAATCCTCCCGCCACGCAAAAAAGAAGTACGCAAAGAAGAATGTATTAAAGGTTAGATACTCCCACAACATAAACAAACCCCAAGAGGGAGACCTTTTAAAGCTAGAGGGTATGGTAAAGGACCTAAATGAACAGTGAGCAACTAAGGCTCATAGAAGAGCTAAAGATAAAACAGGGGGATACCTGGAGAGTTTTGAAGATAATGAGTGAATTTGTGGAGGGGTTTGATACCCTCTCCCATGTGGGTCCTGCGGTTACCTTCTTTGGAAGCTCCCGGCTAAGTCAGGAAAACGAAATCTACAAGCATGCTTACAGAACCGCCTTTATGCTTGGAAAGCTCGGCTTCCATATAATCACCGGTGGTGGTCCGGGGATCATGGAAGCGGCAAACAGGGGGGCTTACGACGCAGGAACTGTATCTGTGGGTTTAAACATACAAATTCCCACAGAGCAAAAGCCCAACAAATACCAAAATATATCTTTGAAGTTTGAATACTTCTTTGTGCGTAAGGTTATGCTGATCAAATACTCCATGGCTTACGTGATCTTTCCGGGAGGATTTGGCACCTTTGATGAGCTCTTTGAGGCGCTGACCCTCATGCAAACGGGTAAAGTCTACAGATTTCCCATAATCCTCTATTACACCCCCTTCTGGCAACCTTTGCTGGACTATATGAAGAACACCATGGTAGAGTTTGGAGTGATAGATAAAGAAGATATAGAGCTTATGAAGCATGCCAACGCACCGGAGGAGGTAGTTCAAATAGTGCTACGGGAAGCCAAAGATAAGCTAAAGCTTATGAAGAAAGAGGACCCGCTTAATCCCTTGGTGGAGAAGTTGGATAAAATCTTAAAGGATGTTTAAGCTACTTCACATATCAGACCTTCATGCAGGGAAAACCTTAAACAAAGTATCAAGGAACGAAGATTTGGCTTATGCCTTAAAACAGGTCTCGGATATATGTCTTAGTGAAAAGGTGGATGTTTTGCTGATTTCAGGGGATATCTTTGACAAGGCGGTACCAGATTACTCCGCAGAAGGTCTGGTCCTTGAGTTTTTGACAGAGTGGGCGGGAAGGGGTATAGAGGTGGTGCTTATAGCGGGCAACCACGATAGCTACGATAAACTGAGGGCTTATGCAAGCATCAAAAAGTTGGGGAGGTTGCACATCTTTGACAGACCAAGCCCAAAGGTGGAGGATATGGTCTTTCAATACAAAGACTTAGCCATTGCGTGCCTGCCCTATCCCAGTGAAAGGGTCCTGACCACCATCTCGGAGGATGCTCACAGAAGCTACTCTCACAAAGTAGCCCAGTATCTAAAGGCCTTGGCGAAGGCGGTGGAAGGCTATAAGTATCGCATACTCCTTGCCCATCTTATGGTGGAAAAGGGGAAGATTGCGGGCTCAGAAAGGGAGGCGAGCGTGAGCAGTTTTTATGCCATAAGACCGGACCAAATACCTGAAAGCTTTCACTATGTAGCCCTTGGACATCTCCACCTCAACCAAAAAATAGAGTCAGCCATTCCACCTACTCACTACTCGGGCAGTCTTTATCAGATAGATTTTTCCGAGAAGGGCACAAAGAAGTTTGTTAATTTGGTAGTTCTGGAGGATTTTGGGGCAAAGGTGCAAGCTCTGGAGCTTTCCCTATACAGACAGTTAAAGGAGGTGAGAATAGCAAAGGGTCAAAGCATTGACAGGGTTCTGGATGAAATAAAAGATCAAAAAGCACTCTTTAAAGTGATCTTGGAGGCGGACATAAAGGACCCAATGCTCAATCTGAAAACCCAAAAACTGCACCAGGTATTGGGTGAAAAGCTTGTCTTTTTAAATTTGGAACTGCCCGAGAGTAGCTCCACTGAGCTTCCCATAGAAGTGGAAGGCTTGGACCTTTTGCAGATCTACAGGGCATACTACAAACAGAATTACAATCAAGACCTGCCCGAAGAGATAGAAAGAGAAGTTTTTCGCCTGTTGAACGAAGTTCAGCATGAGACCCATCAGGCTTGAACTGGAAAACTTTACCATCTTTAGGGGAAGGCACAGCGTAGACTTTTCAGGGCTCAGGTTTTTTATCATTCAGGGTAGGACGGGGGCAGGAAAGACAAGTTTAATAGACGCCATGTGCTATGCCCTCTTTGGAAAGGTGCCAAGGCACGGAGATAGAAGAGACCTCCACGAACACCTGATTTCAAAAGGAACAGACCATATGAGGGTATTCTTGGAGTTCTCCGTCAGGGACAAGAGGTATGCCATTGAAAGGGCTGTGAGGAAGGGAAGGGGTGAGGTAAGATTCTGGGAAGGGAACAGGCTTAAGAATGTGAAGGCAAACGAGCTTCCTGAGCTGATCAAAAGGGTCTTGGGAGTTGATTACGATACCTTTACCAAGGTTATACTTTTGCCGCAGGGACAGTTTGATAGGTTTTTAAAGCCCGAAAGACCACAGCAAAGGAGGGAAATTCTAAACAAGCTTTTGGGTGTAGATACCCTTATTGAGAAAATGGCGGAGCTGATAAGGGAGACAAAAAGACAGATTGAAAACCGCTTGGAGAGTATAACCGCATCCCTGCGTGAGCTCAGCTTTGCCACAAAAGAGGAGCTTGAGAGGGTAAACAAAGAGATCACCCTTTTGGAGAAGGACCTTAACCTTTTGGAAGAAGAGAGAAAGAAACTACAGGAAAGGCTAAATATTGCATCCCACAGGGACCGCCTTCAAGAAGAGCTAACAGAGTGCCAAAGACAGCTAGCAGAACTTCTTGAAAAGGCAGAGAAGATGGAACAGCTTGAGAGGGATCTTCAGGTGATGGAAGAGCTAAGCTCCTACGCTCCCTACGTGGAAAGTTTTAAAAGCCTTTCCCAAAGGGAAGAGCAGGAAATAAAAGAAATAAGGAGTTTGAGGGAAAAGCTTGCCAAACTCTCCCACCAAAGAGAGCAGTTCCAAATACAGTTGGAAAAATACCGCCAAGAGTGGGAAAGATTGGGCGAGTACGATGTGCAAATAGAACAGCTAACAAAAGAGTTAGAAAGGCTAAAGAACGCCCTTGAAAAACACAGGGAAAGAAACCAAAAGTTAAAGGAGTTGGAGAACGTAGAAGAAGAGATAAAGACTTTGGAAGAAGAGATAAGAAATCTAACTGAGAGAATAGACAGGGGCGAAAATTACATAAAGGAGCTAAGGGAGAAGATAGAAGATTTAGAGGAAAAACAAAGAAGACTTTTGGAGCTCAATCCCATAAAAATAAAGCTTGATGAGGTGAGAAGGGAAAGGGAAAGTTTGGAACTTCTTAAAAAAGAGAAGGAGGGCTTGGAAGAACAGTTAGAAAAAATCAGGAAGGACATAAAAGAGAAGGAAAGCTCCCTTATTCGCTTTCATGTGGAACACATAAGGACACACCTAAAGGAGGGAGACCTCTGCCCAGTGTGTGGCAATGTAATTACCCAGCTACCTCCCACCGAGCCCTCTGAGAACTTTGAAACCATCAAAAGGGAACTGGATAAGCTTAAAGCCCTTGAATCTGAGCACCTTGAGAAAAAGGTAAGAATAGAGAGCAAGCTTTTTGCCCTGGAGGAAAAGGAAAGGGAGCTAAGGCAGTTATTAGATAAATGGGAGGAAGAAGAGAGGTTTGAGGAGGAGTATAGGGAACTACAAAAGGCTCAAGCTGAACTGGAGGAAGGCAGAAGAAAGCTGAAACAGGCAGAGGAAAAACTTAAGAATTTAAAGGAAGAGCTAAGCACCAAGAGGGAAAGACTATCCATCCAGCAGGGTAGAAGGGAAAAATTGCAAACCTCAATAAAAGAGATAGAGGAGTATTTAGCAATAGAAGGCTTTTGGGAAGTTAAAGAACAGGACATAAGGGAAAAACAGACCCAGTTAAAAACCCTCAAAGACAGAAGGGATATGATAAGAAACAACTATACCGCTATCTCCGAACAGCTAAGGAACGTAGAACTGGAGGAGAAAAGGGTCCAAACCGCCCTTTCAGAAAGGGAGAGGAATATACAAAGCCTGAAGGAGGAAAAGGAAAGGGTTGCCAAAAATTTGGAGCCGGCCATAAAGAAGTTTGGGCTCGGAACAGTGCAAGAGTTAGAAAAACTCATAAAACCCAAAGAATACATAGAGAGGCTAAAGCAAGAGTTGGAAGATTACAAAAGGAACGTTGCTCTGTTGAAAGAAAAGGAGCAAAGGCTAAAAGAAGAACTGAAGGACTTTGAGGGAGTAGAACCTACCCAAGAGATAAAGGCTAAGGTGCAACAGGTGGAAGAAGAGTACAAAAACAAAAATGTTCAGCTTGGACATTTAAGGGAACAAAAAACGCGCATAGAGGAAGGCTTAAAAAGGAAGGAAGAGCTTTTGAAGGATCAAGAGGAGCTTCAGAGGAAGGAGGGTATATACAGAATCCTTGAAAGGGACTTTAGGGCAGACAGGCTTCAGGAATTTTTAAGTCAGATCATGCTCCAAAAGATCATAGCAAGGGCCAACTTCTACCTGCAAAAATTCACATCCGGCGCCTACGAGTATGACTTAGAAGGTTCAGACATACTGGTAATAGACAGGCTCTCCGGACACAAAAGAAGCGTAAGCACCTTGAGTGGTGGAGAAACCTTTTTGGCAAGCCTCTCTTTAGCCTTCGGAGTAAGCGACATAATATCCAAGAATGCACCCATAGAGAGCCTTTTCATTGATGAGGGCTTTGGTAGTCTTGATAGGGAAACGAGGGAAGAGCTATCTCAGTTTTTTGAGATGATAAAGCTCAATGCCAACAGAATGGTGGGGATCATAAGTCATTTGGAGGACCTGGCAGAGAAGTTTGACCAACGCATAGAAGTGGTGAGGCGAGGAGATAGGTCCTTTGTAAACGTGATAGTGTGATAAAATAAAGAACTCATGATAACCAAGGTAGGCTGGAGTATAACCCATCAGGAATTTACCGTCACAGACTATTACTACTTTTCAATCCTTCAGAGGGAGGCAGAAAAACACAACATAATCATAGAGGAGGTGGATCGTTGGGAAAAGTTAAAGGAGTATGATACGATCGTGTTCAACTATCCAGAAATTCCCTTCACTGAAAAGGAGGCGGAGGAGGTAGAAAAGTGGGTTTGGGAGCTTGGAAAAAAGGTCATACTGGGCGGATACTATAAAAATGAGGATCACATAGCGGACACTTGCAACACCCTGGCAAGAAGGTTCGGCATGGAGCTAAACCCAGATGAGGTGATTGACGAGGTAAACAACCACAACGGAGAGAAATATTTCGTGGTAACCTCAAAAATCAGAAGATACAACAAAAATCAAAAAAACGAAGTTAACGTAGAAAAAATCATGCTTGCATGCAGTGCGTCCATAAAGCCTCTTATGCCCGATATAAAGGTGGTGGTCAGAGGAGAAGATACCGCAGTCTCCAACATGGGCAACTACACCCTGCTCATTGCAGAGCAGATAGCACCCACCAGCGGTGGATACTTTTGTCTTGCGGGCACCTGCGTCTTTTGGGACAATTACTCCATAACCCTATACAACAACCTTGA
>Ga0209670_101440_pt1 | contig 10639 bp, 7 predicted proteins | sample PerSpoBPS_BMetaG_FD_184741 | JGI IMG/M metagenome (GOLD analysis project Ga0209670, IMG submission 184741) | Thermal spring microbial communities from Yellowstone National Park, Wyoming, USA - Perpetual Spouter B (PS_B) MetaG (SPAdes) (version 3) | ecosystem: Environmental > Aquatic > Thermal...
GGGATCGTGGGATCACGGAGTTCGGCAAGGTGATCCTGTGGCCGGCGAAAGCCGGGTCGGCTCTCATCGGAACGGGGGCGCGCACGCCACGCCGGATCCGAGGCCTGATGAGGTTGGCCATCTGGAGGGAGAAGGGCAAGGTGGAGATCCTCTCCCCTTGCCCTTCTCCCTCCGGCTCTCCGGGGTCACCAGGGCGACAACCACGCGGGCGTCAACGCAGATCGGCCAGTTCGGCATCCCGCTCCTCCCGCATCCAGCGGATTTCTTCGGATGAGTCGGGGAGCTGGCCGTATTTGGCCCGCCATTCCTGCTGGAGGGCTCGAAGCCGTTCCACGCTTTCCATTCGCTGGCGGCGCCGGAGCTCCCGCTCGGCCGCCTGTGCGATGACCTGCGACCGCTCCCCAGGGGGGATCCGTCGTTTGATTTCTTCCCAAAGCTCGCGAGGGAAGATAAGCGTTACTCGAACCGTATCACTCATACGGACCTCTTGTGCACACAAAATTTCTGTAGTGATTTTACGCCCATTCGGGGCATCTATCCAGTGGGTAGGATGGAGCGGTATTCCCGTGAGACGCCTCAGTGCCCCAGATCCTTTACGGAGGCCTTTCGGGGCTGCCAGATGAGCCGGGCCTCGCGGAACCGGGCGAGGCGCGCCCGGGCCGCCTCCCAGAGGGGGCGCAGATGGGCCGCCCGCACCCGGAACTCGCCCCGCAGCTGGGCCAGGATCAGCCGGCTGTCCCCTCGGATCTCCACGGTGAAGGCGGAGGGGTCCTTTCCCGTCTGTTCGATTCGGCCGATCAGGTCGTCGAGGGCGGCGATGAGGGTGCGATACTCCGCCTCGTTGTTGGTCATCGCCTCCCCGAACTCCAGCCGGCGCACATCCTCCCGTCCGTCCCGCGTGCGGAGGCGATACGAGCCGTAACCGGGGCCCGGGTTGCCCCGGCTGCCGCCATCGAAGATCACGATGTAGTCCGGCGCGGCGCGCGGCATGGGTTCGCGCTCTGGATTTCTGTGTGAGATGAGCCTAAGATAGAGATCATGCCGTTGAGGGCGAAGACGAAGAAACCCCCGACCCTCCCCCGGAGGAGGGCGCGGCGGATCCTCCCTCAACGAGCTTTTCTCCGGGAGCACCGATGGCGCGTCGGGATCGACCGGGCATCGCCGTGTTCATCGATTTCGAGAACATTGTAACCGCGGCGGAGAGCCGTTACTACACCCTGGACCTCCAGCGCCTGTTCGCGGAGCTCGGCCGGCGCGGGCGCCTGGTCCTGAAGCGAGCTTACGGAGACTGGTCGCGCTTCACCAAATACCGGGAGGAGCTGCTCCGGCACGGGGTGGATCTGGTCCAGATCTATTCCTACGGCCACAAGATCGCCCGCAACCGCGCCGACGTCCGCATGGCCATCGATGCCATGGAGGTGCTCTTCACCCGACCGGAGATCCAGATCTTCGCCATCATCTCAGGGGACAGCGATTTCTCCAGCCTGATCACCCGGCTCCGGGAGCACGGCAAGTTCGTCATCGGCGTGGGCGTCCAGGGGGCTACCAGCGACCTGATCCCGGCCCTCTGCGATGAGTTCGTTTACTACGACACCCTGATCGTCTCGGAGGGAGGAGCGGCTCCCACCCCAGCGCCTCCTTCGACCCCGGAGGGTGAAGCGCCGGCCCCCGCCCCGGAGGCCATGGGAGCGGCGGAGCGCTACCGTCGTTACCTGGAGGACTGGGGCTTCGCGTTGCTGGAGGCCACCGTTCGGCGCATGGGGCTCACCCGCCTCTTTGAGGCCCTGCGGACGGGAGCCTCCGACCTCACCCTCACCCGCTGGCTGGAGCAGGCGAACTGGGAGGGCCTGGATCTGGAGGAGAACGGCCGCCAGGAGCTGAGCTGGTTGCTGCTGTTGAGCCCCGCCCTCTCCTTCGGCGCCCTCCCGCCTTCCTCTGTCACGCCCATCCAGGGGTTGCGGGTGACGAGCCTCAAGCGGTTCATCGAGGCGGCGGAGAGCGGGATGATCCGGTTCCTGGGCATGGCCAACTGGCCCCTGGAGCCGGAGGCCCTGGCCCTCCTGCTCGGCCTCCCCATCGGCGAGGTGGAATCCATCCTGCGGGGAATGGTGCGGGAGGGAGTCCTGGCGTCCGAGAACGGCGTCCTGCGCTGGGCGCGTCCGGAGGATCCGCTCCGGGAGGACGTCTTCGAGCCGCTGCGGGCGGAGCTGGCCGGGGTCCGTTATCCCTCCGGGATCACCCCCTCCCTGGGGGAGGCCCGGGCGCTGTTCGAGGAGGGGATGAGCTATCGTCGCGATCGAAACTTCCCCATGGCCCTGGACCGCTTCCGGCTGGCGCTGCGGATGACCCTGGACCTGTGGGAGGCGCGTGCGCCGGGGGTCGGGCCCTATGAGATCCGCTGGCGCGCGGCCAGCTACTGCTCGGTGCGGGCCGGTGAGCTCTTCAACAACCGCCGCGACTACGCCGGCTCCCTCCCTTACTACCACGCCTTCATCGCCCTGATGATCCCCGGCGATCCGGTCTGGGAGAAGCTCCGCGGGCTGGTGGACTTCATGCTTCATTACGCGCTGTCCGCCTTCTCCGAGAATCAGATCCCGGTCGCCGCCGGGCCGTTCGTCCGGCGCGTGCTGGAGCTCTTCCACGATCCCGATCCCACGCGGGGGGAGCGGGTCCGGGCGTGGGTGGAGACAGTCGCCTCCCTGAACCCGACGATGATCGCCTGGCTGCTGGATCAACTGGCCGGAGTGGAGGCCCCGGAGGAACAGAAATCGCCCCTGGAGGCTTTCCTCCGGGCTCGCATGCAGGAAGCCCGGCCTGCCCGCTGATGGAAAGCCCTCCGGCCTTCCCCGGCGCGCCGCGGATTCAGACGGCCGCCTCGCCGGGCTCCGGAACTCTATGGGAGGATCCCGGACGATGACCATGCGATGGCTGGGAAGAGCGCTGGCGCTCATCGGCTTCTTGATGGTGCTTCAGAGCCTGGCATGGATGTCCCGCGTCCCCCCGATGGGGGCGAGCCCTTCCCGTTTGGCGAACGGCGAGGAGGCCGCGACGGCGATCCCATCGCCCGCTTTGCCCGCGGCGCCGTCGCCGACGCCAGCCCCTTCTCCGATGCCGACCGCGACGCCTACGCCGGTGCCGCCCACCCCGACGCCCACGCCGGGGCTCCCCGCGCGCTGGGCGCTCACCCCCACGCCCCCTCCGGCGCCTGTCGGGGTCCCGGAGGGCGCGCCCCCTCCCCGTCCGCTCCTCTCTTTCCCTCCGGGCCGCGTCAACCTTCTGTTGCTGGGAAGCGATCGGCAGCCGGGGGAACGGGTCGGTCGCACGGATACCATCATCCTGGTTTCCATTGATCCGGAGGGCCCCTCCGCCCGCCTGCTCAGCATCCCTCGCGATCTGTGGGTGTATATCCCGGGCTGGCAGTCCCACAAGATCAACACGGCTTACCCCCACGGGGAGCTCTCCGGGTATCCCGGCGGCGGCTACGGTCTTCTCCGCGACACCCTGCGCTACAATCTGGGGATCGCCACCCACGGATACGCGCTGGTGGATTTCCAGGGGATGCGGGCGATCATCGACGCCCTGGGCGGGGTGGATGTCCTGGTCCGCTGCCCCCTTTACGACGTCTTCCCGGATCCCGATGATCCGACCATCACGGGGACGCTGAATCTGCCTGCTCCCGGCTATTATCATCTGGACGGCAAGCAGGCCCTGTGGTATATGCGATCCCGTTATTCCACCGGCGATGCGGATCGCGCCCGCCGCCAGCAGCAGGTGCTGGAAGGGATGCTGGATCGTCTGAAGGAGGGCGGATGGCTGTCCCGGGCGCCCGCCCTCTGGTCCGGCCTGCGTCGGACCGTGCAGACGGATCTGGGGTTAGATGAGGTGCTCTGGCTGGCCTCCCTGGGGCTTCGCATGGACCGTTCGCGCATCGCGCGCGGCTCCCTGCATCCGGTGGTGGCTTCGGCGAGGATCACGACCACTTTGGAGAACGAGCTGTTCATTTATCTGCCCACAGAGCAAACGTATGCTTATCTGGAGCGGTTCCTGCTCGGGCCGCTTCCATCCCAGGCCTCTCCGCTCACCCGGGTGGAGCTGATCAACGCCAGCGGGAACGCGCTTTACGCCGGGATGGCCGTGGAGATCCTGCGGGAGGCCGGGTTCGGCGTGGTCCGCACGGCGGAGGTGGAACCGGACGGGCGGCCGAGCCGGGTGCTGGCGCTCCATCCGGGGAGCTCGGCCGGGGCGGCCCAATCCCTCCTGCGCGCGCTTCATCTGCCGGCGTCCCGGCTGGAGTCCGCCCCCGAGCCCGGGGCGGAGGTCGCCTATCGCATCTGGCTGGGCGCGGATTTCAACCCATGTGGGCGCTGAAGCTTCCCTGCCTCAGAGGTCGACGATGCGTCTGAAGGCGATCGAACTGCACGGGTTCAAGAGCTTCGCCACGCCCACCCGCCTGGAGTTCCCGGGGCGGGTGACGGTCATCGTGGGTCCGAACGGCAGCGGCAAGAGCAACATCGCGGAGGCCATCCGCTGGGCCCTGGGCGAACAGAGCCTCTCCACCCTCCGGGTCCGCCGGGGGGAGGATCTGATCTTCGCCGGCAGCGACCAGCGGCCCCGCGCCGGCATGGCGGAGGTGACGCTGATCTTCGATAACGCGGAGGGCGACCTGCCGGTGGACTTCGCCGAGGTCGCCCTGACCCGGCGGGTCTACCGCGATGGGGAAGGGGAGTATCTCCTCAACGGCAACCGGGTCCGTCTGCGGGACATCCAGGATCTGCTGGGCGCCACGCCCCTGGCCCGGCGGACGTATACCGTCATCGGTCAGGGGCTGGTGGATGAGGTGCTCCGGATGCGGCCGGAGGAGCGTCGAGCGCTGTTCGAGGAGGCCGCCGGCATCGCCCTCTACCGGATGAAACGGGAGGAGGCCCTTCGGCGCCTGGAGGCCACCCAGCAGAACCTGACCCGGGTCCGGGATCTGCTCGCGGAGATGACGCCGCGGCTGAACAGCCTTCGCCGTCAGGCGGAGCGGGCGCGCCAGTATGAGGAGACGCTCTCCCGTCTGAAGGCGCTCTGGCGCCGATGGGCCGCGCGCCGGATGGCCGCGTTGCGTCGGAGCCTGGAGGAGGCGCAGGCGGCCGTCGCCGAGGCCGAGGCCGCCCGGTTCCGTCACCAGGAACAGCAGGCGGCCGCCGAGGCGGAGGCGGCGCGGCTTCGCGAGGAGATCCGGCGTCGGCGGGCCGCCCTGCAGGAGGAAGAGGCCGCCTGGGGGAAGCTTCAGGAGGCCCTCGCCGACCTGCGCCGGCGCCAGCAGGCCCTCGAGGAGGCGCTCCGGGCCATCCGGGAGCGGGAGAGGGCCCGCCGGGAGCGCTGGGAGGCATTGCAGGAGCGTCAGGCGGCCCTGGAGGCCCGGCAACACGCGCTGGAGGAGGCCCGGGAGGCGCTGTTGCGCCGCGCCCAGGCGCTGCAGGCGCAACGTCAGAAGTGGGAAGCGCGCCATGAGCCGCAGCGCGCCCGGGGCGAGGCCCTCCGTCGTCAGCTGGAGGCGATTCAGGAGGCGGAGCGGCAGCGCGAGGCGGAGGCCGATCGCCTCGCCCGTCGGCGCCTCTCCCTCGAGGCGTTCTTACGCGAACTGGAAGAGCAGGCACGCGAGGAGGCCAGCCGTCGGCAGGAACGGGAAGCCCGACAGGCCGCGTTGCAGGAGGAGCGGGAGCGGCTCCGTCGGGAGGCCCAGGCCTTACAGGAGGCGCGCGAGACCCTGGACCGTCAGGTCGCCCAGGCCCGTCGGTCCCTGGAGGAGGCGGAAGCGGAGGTCGCCCGCGCCCGGGAGGCCTTCGCCCGAGCGGAGGCCGAGCAGGCTTACCTGGAATCCTATGCGGAGGCCCTGGCCCGACGCCGGGAGGCTCAGGAGGGATGGTCGGAGGACCTGCGGGCAATCCTCTCCGCCGGCCTCCCCGGGGTCCTCGGGGTCCTGGCGGATTTCCTGGAGGTCGATCCCGGCTGGGAGGTCGCCGTGGCGGCCATCCTGGGGCCGTTGCTCCAGGCGCTGATCGTGCGCGAGGCCCGCGTCCTGGAGGCGCTGCGCGCCCAGGTTCGGCACGGCCTTCCGGTGATCCTTCTGGACGCCCTGCGCTTCGAGCGGCCCCGCCCGGCTCGACATCGGTTCCTGCTTCCCGGAAGCCCGCCCGTGCCCGCTGGCCTGCTTCCGGCCGCCCGCGTCGTGCGCGCTCGTGAGTCCCGTCTGCAGGCCTGGCTCGAGCATCGTCTGCAAGGGATCTGGCTGGCGAAGACATGGGAGGAGGCCCGGGCCCTGCGGTCGCGTCTGCCCCGATCCGCCCACATCCTCACCCCTGAGGGCGAGCGCATGAGCGGGGAAGGGATCGTGTGGATCGGCCGGCACACGGCGCCGGAGTCGGCAGGATGGATCGAAGAATCGCAATGGCGCGCGCTGCGGGGGCAGCTGGAGGAAGCCCGACGGGCCCGACGGCGCGCGGAGGAGGCGCTGGAACAGGCGATGGGCCGATGGCATCGCGCTCGGGAGGCCCTGGCGGCCCTCGAGGAGGAGCGCCGCGCCCTCGAAGCCCGATGGGAGGCCCTTCAGCGCGCCCTCCGGGAGGTCGAGGGGCAGCTGGAGGCGGAGGCGCGATCCCTCCAGGCCATGGCCCGGGAAGCGGCGGCCTGGGAGGCCCGGCGGGCTGAGCTGGCAGCCGAACAGGCGGACCTGACCCGACGGGAACAGGCCCTTGCCGAGGAGCGACGGGCGCTGGCCGAAGCCCGAGCCTCCCTGGAGAGGGAGCTGGCGGCCCTGGGCCTGGAGGGGATGGAGCAGGAGCTGGCCCGCCTGCGAGCGGAGGAACGGTTGCTGGAGGAGGAGCGCCGTCAGGTGGAAGAGCAGATCGCCCGCCTGATCGCCGAGCGACAGGCTCTCGAAGTCGAGCGGATGACCCTGGAGGATCCGGAGAGCGCGCCCTCATGGCAGGCCCTGGAGGCCGAGCAGGCCCAGCTTCAGGAAGCCCTCCGGGATCTGGAGGCACAGCGTCAAGCGCGGGAAGCCCGGCGGGCTGAGGAGATGACGCTCCTTCTATCCCTGGAATCGGCCTTCGAGGCCGTATGGGAGCAGGTGGAAACCCTCCGCCGCATCGGGCAGGAGCGGGAGGAAGCGGTGCACGCCGCACGGCTGGAGCGGGTGCGCCGGGAGGGGGAGTTGCGGGCCTTTCAGCAGACGTTGCAGGAGGAGTGGCGCCACCTGGAGGGAGCTGCCGGGTCGGAGGAGGTCGGGGAGCTGAACCTGGAAGCGCTGGAGGAGATCCAGACGGAGGAGCCGCTGGAGGCCCTGGAGGCGGAAGTGGAGGCGTTGCGGCGGGCGTTGCGGCGGCTGGGGCCGGTGAACCCCGAGGCGGCCGCCGAATACGCCGCGCTCCAGGAGCGCCACGCCTTCCTGACCGCCCAGGTGGCGGATCTGGAAGCGGCGTCCGCCTCCCTGCGGCAGACCGTGGAGGCCCTGGATCAGCAGATGCAGCAGGCTTTTATGGAGACGTTCCGGGCGGTGGGCCGCGCCTTCCGGGAGACCTTCACCGCGCTGTTCGGCGGGGGCAACGCCCGCCTGGCCCTCACCCCGGCCGAGCGCTGGGATCAAGCGGGGGTGGAGATCTACGTCCGCGCGCCCGGGAAACGAACCCAGAGCCTCATGATGCTCTCAGGAGGGGAGAAAGCGCTGACGGCCACCGCCCTCATCTTCGCCCTGCTGAGCGTCCGCCCTTCCCCCTTTGTGATCCTGGACGAGGCGGATGCCGCGCTGGATGAGGCCAACATCGGCCGCTTCCGGGAGATGATCCGCCGGCTGTCCGAGCGCACCCAGTTCATCCTCATCACCCACAACCGGGGCACCGTCGAGGTCGCGGACGTCCTGTATGGGGTCACCATGCGCCCCGACGGCACCTCCCAGGTCCTGAGCCTGCGCCTGGAGGAAGCGGAACGGATGATGGCAACGCCGGCGAAGCCATGAGCCACCCTTCGGTAGGAGCGGCTTCCGCCACGATCCTGGCCTCATCGAAGACGAGGGTTCGGGGCGAAAGCCCCTCCTACAAAAAGATCGAGGCTCTTCCCTTCCAATGATCGGAGACTGGGAACCGGTCGGCAGCCTGCCGTGACTCTGCGTGAACCGATGGCCCAACGAGGGCAGAGCAAGATCGATGCGGGAGGCATATGGTATGGGAGCGTCTTTCGTCGCGATCCTTGCCTCATCGAAGACGGGGTTCGGGGCGAAAGCCCCTCCTACAGAAACCATCTTTTTGTAGGAGCGGCTTTAGCCGCGACCATTGCGTCATCGAGGATGGAGGTTTGGGACTGAAGCCCTTCTTACAAAACACGGGCCGTTGCCCCGCTTGAACCGATCGTGCGACGAGAGAGAAGGTAGCCTCCGCCCCTCCCCGATCATTCGGAGACATGAGCCAAGATCAATTTCTGTAGGAGCGGCTTCAGCCGCGACCTTGCTGTCTCGAAGACAGGGGGTCGGGTTGTAGGAACCGTCTTCGCCGCGGCCGGTCACGAGATCGAAAACCAAGGTTCGGGGCGAAAGCCCCTCCTACAAAAAGCCCATACCTGTAGGAGTGGCTTTCGCCGCGACTTGGCGAGATCGAAGAGGATATGGGTTACAGGCTGAAGATCATCCTTTCGGAAATAGGGCTTTCCAGTTTTCTGGGCTTAGGCCCTTCCTAATGGAGGACCTTGAGGAGATGGTAGGGTGCGAGGCCTTCCAGGTTTGTGGGCAGGCGATCTCTTTCGGCCACATACGTAGGGCAACTGCGAGCAGTTGCCCTACATTCAGGAAAAACTGGAAAGCCCTGCTCTGCGCCGGATGGGATGGCAGTCGAGATGAATTTCGAGCTACAATGGGAAATCGTGGTTATAGAAGTGGCTTCCGACGCGACCCGCTGGTTCCCATGCGGCCAGCTCCTCCTCCGGCAGAGGCTCAAAAAAGCACTCCTCCAGGCGGCCGGGCACAAACCCCAGAGGGCGGCGCTCAGGCTCCTCGTAAGGCACCAGGCGGGCCACCGGGGTGCGGCCTCGAACGATCAGGATGGTCTCTCCACGGCGCACTTCCTCCAGCAGGCGGGAGAGATGGGCCCTGGCCTCTCGGACCGTCACCACGCGCATGTTCGAACCCCCAGTCCGCTTTGTCATCATTTTAAACCCTCCACGAGCTCCAGACCAGGAATGTCCGAAGGGCGTGGGAAGCCAGCTTTTCCCGCTCTCCGAACGAAGCCATCCCTTTCGGTGCGAGAGGGAGGGAGTGGCCGAGCGCGGGGGAGCCTTCCGCATGCCGTCGGGTCCTCTCCGGGTATAATCGAATTGTCAGGCGGCGACCTGGAGCCTGTTTGCCCGGATGTCTCTCTCTGACCGGTGAGGGTTGCGCGACCTATGCTATGAGCTCGGGTTTGAACCGATGCACGCGAGGCGCTCGCCGGTGGGAGAGCCGGGAGGTTGGCATCTTCCGTTCTTTTAGCCGGCGCAGGCCGGTCGTCGGCCGAAGGCTGTTGCGCCGATTGAAATCGGCCTTCCAAGGCGCTGCGCGCCGGGCGTCGGCCTTCGCCGACGCAAATGAGATCTCCCGGTCGGCGCAGGCCGACCGTCGGCCGGAGGCTTTTGCGCCGATTGAAATCGGCCTTCCAAGGCGCTTGCGCGCCGGGCGTCGGCCTTCGCCGACGCAAATGGGATCTCCCGGTCGGCGCAGGCCGGTCGTCGGCCGAAGGCTTTTGCGCCGATTGAAATCGGCCTTCCAAGGCGCTGCGCGCCGGGCGTCGGCGAAGGCCGACGCAAATGGGATCTCCCGGTCGGCGCAGGCCGACCGTCGGCCGAAGGCTGTTGCGCCGATTGAAATCGGCCTTCCAAGGCGCTGCGCGCCGGGCGTCGGCCTTCGCCGACGCAAATGGGATCTCCCGGTCGGCGCAGGCCGGTCGTCGGCCGGAGGCCCCTGGAGGCCGAATTCATTCGGCGCACATGCCGACCGCCGGCCGGAGGCCTTCATGCCGATTGAAATCGGCCTTCTTAGGCGCTTGCGCGCCGGGCGTCGGCCTTCGCCGACGCAAATGGGATCTCCCGGTCGGCGCAGGCCGACCGTCGGCCGAAGGCCCCTTGAGGTCGAATTCATTCGGCGCATATGCCGACCGCCGGCCGGAGGCCTTCATGCCGATTGAAATCGGCCTTCCAAGGCGCTTGCGCGCCGGGCGTCGGCCTTCGCCGACGCAAATGGGATCTCCCGGTCGGCGCAGGCCGACCGTGGGCCGGAGGCCCTCGAAGGTCGAATTCATTCGACGCATCCGCCGACCGCTGGCTGGGGGCCTTCCCGCCGATTGAAATCGGCCTTCCAAGGCGCTTGCGCGCCGGGCGTCGGCCTTCGCCGACGCAAATGGGATCTCCCGGTCGGCTCAGGCCGGTCGTCGGCCGGAGGCCCTCGAAGGTCGAATTCATTCGACGCATCGGGCCGACCGCTGGCTGGGGGCCTTCCCGCCGATTGAAATCGGCCTTCCAAGGCGCTGCGCGCCGGGCGTCGGCCTTCGCCGACGCAAATGGGATCTCCCGGTCGGCGCAGGCCGACCGTGGGCCGGAGGCCCTCGAAGGTCGAATTCATTCGACGCATCGGGCC
>Ga0209670_101451_pt1 | contig 10600 bp, 9 predicted proteins | sample PerSpoBPS_BMetaG_FD_184741 | JGI IMG/M metagenome (GOLD analysis project Ga0209670, IMG submission 184741) | Thermal spring microbial communities from Yellowstone National Park, Wyoming, USA - Perpetual Spouter B (PS_B) MetaG (SPAdes) (version 3) | ecosystem: Environmental > Aquatic > Thermal...
ATTGAGGATGGCTCGGTTTCGCTGGCTCATAGGCATGTTGGCAATTCTGGTAGGATGTGCGAAGTTCCCGAAACAACCCATCCAAATTTCGCGTGATCGGATGGTCATCACGCTCGTCTATGCTGCTCCCATCAACCCTGACTTTTTCTACTACATCGCCATTGACAGCGATGGTGACCCGAGGACAGGACCGTTGCCTGCATTGACTCGCCCTTGGGGCAACGGTTGGGGTGTCCCTTTTGATGCGACCCTCGGCTCTCGCATTGACCTTTTCGTTGAAGTTTTTCGCCAATCAGCCCAAGTTTTTCGCATCCAAGTTTTCCAGCCACCGTTTACAACTCGGTTGCTTGGACCGCCCCTTGACATCTCCTTCCCTCAACCAAACCAAATTCGCATCACCCTTGACCTTCGGCAGTTGTTTCCGCCACCAGACCCTTTGCCTGAGCGGGTGGAAATGAACTTCATTAGCGTCAGCGAACTGAAGACGAACCCTTACGACAACACGCCACGCACAGGTTTTGATGCTTTAGGACCGACGGGCAACGATTTCATCTCAATCCCTCTCACCTCAACTCAAACTTTTCGGAACGGGCAAGGATGGGTGGCGGAGACATCGGGCGACGCCCAAATTGATGCCTTAGACTTAACTGACTGGGAAGTGCGCATCATCAGGGGCGAGTAAGGTCTTTTGAGCGGTGCGATAAACTTTTAAGCACCGAGGTGATGGGAATTGCCTGAAGACAAATCTGTCGTTCGTCTTGGTTTTCTCGGCATGGGAGTTGTCGGCTGCGGCGCCGCTAACATACTGCTGAAGAACGCAGCCATGATTGAGCATAGGGCACGATGCCGTTTTGAGATTGTCAAAGTCGCTGTCCGCAACCCCAAAAAACAGCGCCCCGTCAAACTGCCACCAGAACTCTACACCACCGACCCTTACAGCGTCGTCACCGACCCGAGGGTTGACATCGTTGTTGAGGTCATGGGCGGGTTGGAACCCGCTTTTGACTTGCTGGTCACAGCGCTCAAGCAGGGAAAATCAGTTGTAACGGCAAATAAAGAATTGCTGGCAAAGCGAGGGAGCGAACTTTTGGACATCGCAAAAGAGGTCGGAACCGATGTTTACTTCGAAGCGAGCGTCGCAGGAGGTATCCCGATAATCTCGGCGCTCAAACAAAGCCTCGCAGGCGAAACCATCCACCGAATTGTCGGCATAGTCAACGGAACCACCAACTACATCCTGACCCGAATGAGCAGGGACGGGATGAGTTTTGAGCAAGCGCTGAGGGAGGCGCAAGAGAAGGGGTTTGCTGAGGCTGATCCGACCGATGATGTTGATGGTCACGATGCCACCTACAAAATCGCCATCTTGGCTGCCATTGCCTTCGGCTTCCGAATCAAGGTCGACGCCATTTACCGTGAGGGCATACGCAACATTGACATCTCTGACATCCGATACGCCGACGAGTTAGGTTACGCTATCAAGTTGCTGGCTATAGCCAAGCAAGAGGATGGGGTCATTGAACTTCGCGTCCACCCGACCTTAGTCCCCAAAACCCATCCGTTGGCGGCAGTTAGCGACCAGTTCAACGCCATCTTGATTGAAGGCGAAAATGTCGGTCGGCTCATGTTCTACGGGCAAGGTGCAGGCGGTCCGCCTACAGGGAACAGCGTCGTCAGCGACATCATTGACGCCGCCAGAAACATCGTCTTCGGCTCAAAGGCGAGAATTGTTTGCACTTGCCGGGTCAACCCAAAACTCAAGCCCATCCCCGAAATTGAAAGCCGATTTTGCCTGCGGATGGATGTGGTTGACAAACCTGGGGTTCTGGCGAAAATTGCTTCCGTATTCGGGAGCAACCAAGTCAGCATCGCTTCCGTCATCCAGAAGGAAAGTCAAGGTGAAACTGCCCACATCGTCTGGCTCACCCACAAGACACCTTATGCGGCGCTCCAAAAATCGCTCAACGAAATCAAGCAACTTGATGTCGTTTTGTCTGTCCGCCCGCCCTTGTGGGTGGAAAGCGATTGAGCGAAAAGATGACAGTCAAAAACGAAAAACGAGCGAAAGCGAGGTTAGATGGTGATGGAGAGCGACATGCGCCTTTCCGTCTCCCGCTGGCAGGGCGTCATCGCCCACTACCGAGATTTTTTGCCCATCACCGAAAAAACTCCCATCATCACCCTGCATGAAGGCAACACACCGCTTTTGCGTGCCAAATGGTTGGAACAATTGCTTGACCGAAAGGCGGAAGTTTACTTGAAGTTTGAAGGCACGAACCCAACGGGAAGTTTCAAAGACAGGGGCATGACGGTGGCAGTCAGCAAAGCGCTTGAAAGTGGTTTGACTATCGGCATTTGCGCTTCTACGGGAAACACTTCGGCGAGCGCTGCTGCTTACTGCGGGGTTGCAGGGATGAAGTGCGCTATCGTCGTCCCCGCAGGGAAAATCGCTGCAGGTAAACTCTCTCAGGCTTTGGCTCACGGGGCAATCATTTGCGCAGTTCACGGCAGTTTTGACGACGCATTGCGGATAGTCCGTGAGTTGACGAAGGAGTTGCCCGTAGCCTTGCTCAACTCCATCAACCCAGACAGGATTGAAGGGCAGAAGACTTGCGTCTTTGAGATTTGCGATGCCTTAGGAGATGCACCTGATTTCCACATCCTTCCCGTCGGCAACGCAGGCAACATCACTTCCCACTGGAAAGGCTACCGTGAATACTTTGAAGCGGGGCGAATCAGCCAACTTCCAGTTATGGTCGGCGTTCAAGCGGAAGGGGCAGCGCCTTTGGTGAAGGGTGAGCCCGTCCCAAATCCTGAAACAATCGCAACAGCCATCAGAATAGGCAATCCCGCAAGTTGGCAAGGTGCTATCAGGGCGAGGGACGAATCAGGCGGCACAATCATCGCAGTCTCGGATGAAGCCATCGTGGACGCTTACCGATTGCTGGCTCGCCGTGAAGGTTTGTTCGTTGAACCCGCATCGGCTGCAAGCGTCGCAGGTTTGCTGAAACTGGCGAAAGAGGGCTACTTTGAGAGGAAGTTTGAGCAGTTGAAATCGGAGCGCGGATTTGAAAGGGAAAAGCCCATCATCGTTTGCGTCCTGACAGGTCACGGACTCAAAGACCCACAAACGGCTCTCCAAACTTTCCAACTGCCCGAACCTTTGCCACCAACCGTTGATGCCGTCAAAAGAGCCATTGAACAAGTCATGTGACAAGCACGCCTTTCATTGCTACCCATCCAACGGTGCAAAACGACAGCGAATAGCGACTGGCAATTGGCGACTGGTGAGACGGCAACAAGCGGTGAGTGGCGAATGGCGAGTAGCGAATAGCGAGTGGTTTTCTGGAGGGCAGCGCTCCTGCGCTGCCGAAAAATTTTTCGGCGCATCAGGAGATGCGCCCTAAAGTTTCGTCAATCTCTGGAGTGCCGGGCTACTGCCCGACCGAAAAATTTTGGCACGGCAGGAACCGTGTCCTCCGATTTTTTTCGTCAAATGAATTCGGCGCTCAAAAAAGTTCCGTCATCAAACATTGGCTAAAGCCAGTGGCATGAAGGGCTTTAGAACACTTTCTTGAACGGGTGAACAGCCAAATGCTGTTGTGGGCTTTGCTGGTTTTCGCCGCAATCTTTTCGGTAGCAAGGTTCAAACCGCTTCAAAAGCATGTCGGAACGGGTCAAGCGATTGTGGTGCTTGCTTTGCGGCTAATTGCGGTTGCCGCAGCAGCATTGCTCTTATTTCCCGCTTCCATTTCGTCAACCCGCAAAGTTCATCAGCCCGCTCGCATCGCCATCTTGGTTGATGCATCCCGAAGCACGAACACGCCCGCTCGCCGGGAAGTTGTCAAAAGCCTGAAGCAATCACTTCGGCATCGTTCGGTCTTGATTTGGGAATTCAGCGAAAACTTGCGACCTGTCTCACTTCCCAATCTGTCTGAAGTCGCTGAAGGCAACGCATCTCGTTTATCGGCAGCAATCAGAGCCATCGTCGCATCAATTCAGCCGGACGAATTGTTGGTCATCACTGACGGACAGGACACTGAGCCCCAAACTGACAAGCAACTGCTTGAAGAGTTGCGCAAAGGGAAGACTCGCATGAGTGTTGTTCTTTTGCCGACCAATGTGCCGCCGAATTTGCGCCTAACCGTTTCACCCACTCAGGCAACTTTGTTCGCTGGCGAAAGCGTTAGTTTTGCGGTGAAGGTTGAAGGCACTCGGCTGCATAGCAAAACTTCGGTTCAGGTGAGGGTTTGGGAAGCGAGAAAGTTAGTGTCGCAAGCGACTTTGAAAATCGCCAACGGAGCGGCTCAAACGACTGTGACCTTAACGCCCAGTGGGGCAGGTTGGCATCGTTACCGCTTTGAGGTTTTGCCAGCGCCAAATGAAGTTTGGACAGAAGACAATTCGGCGGAAGCGGTGGTTTGGCAAGCGCCCACGAAATTGAGGGTTTTGCTGGCGACTGGTCAGCCGAACTTTGAGTTCAAATTCGCTAAGCAGGCGATTGAGGAGGAACCGAACTTTGAGTGGGTCGCCGTTTCCGGTTTGCCCGACGGAACTCGCTACCAGCAAGGCTCGCCAAAGTTGCTTCCCACTTCACTCCAAAAACTTGAACCTTTTCATGTCGTCGCAATTATCACCCCGACGCCCGACCAGTTCGGTGCTGCTGAGGGGAGAGCGATTTGGCATTTTGCACAAAACGGTGGCGGTTTGCTGGTAACGCTGAACGAACTTTCGGTGCGCTCAAACGGGTGGCGATTTTTCGTTCCTGAGCCACTGAAAATTGTGCCGCTGCCCGCTCCAGCCAACCTGCGTCCCGAACTAGGAGATTTGCTGGGCGAAAAACTCACGAACTTGCTCGCAACGGATGCCGCTTGGGCTGTTCGCCCTCAAAGGAAAGCGTTTCGGGTTGCTTTGCAGGTCGGCAACGAACCCGTTTTGGTTTGGTGGCAAGAGGGATGGGGCAAAGTCGCAATTTTGGGCTTGGACGGGACATGGAGATGGGCAATGGAAGCAGCGAGGAAAGGTGAAGAGCCAAAAATCCACCGTCAGTTCTGGCAAACTTTGATTCGCTTCCTCGCCGACCCAACGAAAGGGAGAACCGACGAAATTAGCAAAGTCGCCAGCGAATTGAAGACCCCTTCACCACCGCCACTTGAGTTGACCGTTGAGCCAATTCCAGACCAATTGCGAAGGTTGGCGAAAGCGACGGGCGGACAAATTTTGCAACCTCACGAAATCGCTGCGTGGATGAAGAGACTGAGATGGACGAAAAGCATAACTGTCCCAACGAGCCAGCCCTTATCTCAAATGCCACTGCCTTACCTTCTGCTCCTTTTAGCCTTGACATCAGAATGGTGGCTTATCCGACGAAGTGGGTTGCCGTAAAGCGATGTTAGGTGGCGAGCAGGAACTCCCCACAAATTTTCGGGCAAGTTAACGCTCATCCCTGTGCCAGCGAAGTTGCAAAATTTCTCACGCTTTCAACACATCAACCCCCGGCAACTCACGACCTTCAAGCAACTCAAGGGCTGCACCGCCACCTGTTGAGACATGGGTCACTTTGTCGGCGATGCCGAATTCAAATGCGGCTGCAGCGGTCTCGCCTCCTCCAACGACTGTCGTCCCTGGGCACTCTGCGAGCGCTTCCGCAATCGCTTTTGTGCCTGCCTTAAATGGTGTCCGCTCAAACCTTCCCATCGGTCCGTTCCAGAAAACGGTCTTTGCAGATTTAATTCGCTCGGCGTAAATTCTCGCCGTTTCAGGACCGATGTCGTAGCCTGCTTTGTCGGCAGGGATAGCATTGGCTGGGACGACTTCCGTTTTTGCGTCCTCTGCGTCGCTTTCAGCGACCACGAAATCAACGGGCAGCACCAGTTCAACGCCTTTCTCTTTCGCCTCATCAAGGAGCGACTTCGCCAAGTCAAGTTTGTCCTCTTCAACGAGCGACTTGCCAGTCTCGTAGCCTTGAGCCTTCAAGAAGGTGAAAGCCATCGCACCGCCGATGAGCAAGGCGTCAACTTTCGTCAGCAAGTTCCTGATGACACCGATTTTGTCGGAAACTTTTGCGCCACCGAGAACGGCGACGAAGGGTTTCTCTGGCGCTTCCAGCAACTTGCCCAAGTGGGTGACTTCCTTCTCCATTAAAAGCCCAGCATACGCTGGCAGGAACTTAGTAATGGCGTGGACAGAAGCGTGGGCTCGGTGAGCAGCACCGAAGGCATCGTTGACATAAATTTCGCCCAACTTCGCCAACTGCTGGGCAAAATTTTCGTCGTTCTTTTCTTCGCCCTCGTGGAAGCGCAAGTTTTCAAGGAGCAAAACTTCGCCCGGCTGCAACTCAGCGGCAGCCTTCTCAGCAACTTCACCAATGCAATCGTCAGCGAACTTGACAGGCTGACCGAGCAATTCGCTCAGCCGTTGCGCTACCGGTCGGAGCGAATACTTCTCATCGCGCTTACCCTTTGGGCGACCGAGGTGGGACATGAGGATGAGTTTTGCTCCTCGCTCAGTCAAGTAGCGGATTGTCGGGACAGTGGCTCGTAGTCTCCAATCGTCCAACACTTTCCCGTCCTCAATGGGCACATTGAAGTCAACCCTCATCAAAACCCGCTTGCCCTGAACATCAACATCGCGGATTGTCCTCAAAGCCATCTCAGTCACCTCCTCGCCCACAAACTTGCCACCGCATCAATCAAACCGCAAGTCGGAGAAAGCCCGATATTCTGCCTTACGCTCTACGCATTACGCCTCACACCTCACGCTTCACGACAAATGTCACTTTAAACGCGCCCAACTCAAGGACATCACCGTTGTTGAGAGGGCGGGGTTGATTTGGCGGGATGAACTGCCCGTTTAGCCTCGTTCCGTTGGTGCTTTGCAGGTCTTCAACGAAGAACTGGTCTCCCTGTTTGAAGATGCGGCAATGCTTTCGGGAAACACCTGCCTCGTAGCCACCATGCGGCGTCAGGTCAACATCGGGGAAAACTCGGCTAACTGGGTCTGACCGCCCGATGAGGACCTCACCTTTCGAAAAGTCAAGGGGCAACTCAGTTCCAGTTTCGGCGATGACGAGGGCTGCAACCGGAGCGATGGGTGGTGCGACAGGTGGCGCTTCAACACCCGTTTGGGCAGGTGTTGGACCGCTGATGGGTGCTGCCAAAGGAGCGCCGCAACTTTCGCAATAGCGAGCGTCAGGCGGATTTTCGTGCCCACAAGATGGGCATTTGAGCGCACCCACGACAGGTGGAGCAACTTCGGCAGGTGCAGCCTCAGGAGCAGTTTCAGGTGGCGCAGCCTCCGCAGGAGCAGCCTCAGCAGAGGGTTGTGCCGAAACCTCCGTCAACGATGCGCCGCATTCGTCACAAAACAATGCTCCGTCCAAATTTTCCGTCCCGCAGTGAGGGCATTTGATCGGCATTTCTTCCCACCTCCGTGTCGTTATTTTGGAGCAAACCCAAAAACTTGCCCTGTCCTTGTCCGCAAATGCTGGCATTAACAAGTGTAGCGTAGGGGAAGGTCAAAGGTTCGGGTTGCTCAAGAACCGTAAGGATGCGATAAAATGAAAGCGGTGACGAAAAGATGAGAGGCTTGCCAGTTGACTGGGTATTGGAGGAACTCAAAGACATCGCACGCTTTAGCCCAGATTGGGTTACAGAAGCGTTGGAAGATATGCTGAAGGCACAACCGAGACTCCGTTGGGCATTAGTAGTCAGCGCCTACCTGAGTGGGCGCATTAATCTTGGGAAGGCAGCAGAACTGCTGGGGAAACATCGGCTTGAGTTGCAAGAAGAATTTCTGGCAAAAGGGATTCCGATAAGGCTTGGTCCGAGAGACGAGGAAGAAGCGAAAGCGGAGGCTGCGATATGGGAATGGAAGAGATAACAGTCCTGGTGAACGCCACTGTGCTTTCCAATTTTGGGGCGGTTGGAGCAATGGAACTGCTTCGGGAAGCGGTTGAAGGCAAGGGAGGAACCACTCAAGAGGTATGGGAAGAGTATCAACGAGGGGTTGAATTAGGGAAATTGCCTCCCACTTGTCTTGATTGGCTCCCACGCTTGGTCATGAACGAGGAGGAAAGGCGAACTTTCGAAGGATTATGCCAACGATTGGGGAAAGGAGAAGCAAGTTGTATCGCTGTCGCTTTTCACAGAGGTTTCACAGTGGCTACGGATGATCGAGATGCCCGCCGTATAGCCCAACAGATGGGGCTAAAAGTGACGGGAACTTTGGGAATCTTGGTCCACTTGGTGCGCGCAAAACGAGTTTCATTGGAAGAAGCCAATCGGCTACTCGAAGGGATGGCTCAGAGGGGATTTTTCTCGCCGGTTTCTGATATCGCTACCCTTCTTTGATGGAACTTGCTTCATCGGTTCGTTTCGCGCTTCGCAACTTCACTCCCAAACCGGGGCTGTTTTGGAGCCGTAGCAAAGCACCATCCTCTTTAAACCCTGCAGAAAAAGGTGAGCCTTCCATGAACAGGTGAGTGTCCAAGTCAACGAAGTCAAAGCCGCCAGTTCCTGCTGCGAAATGGGCAGCCGCTGTCAAACCCAACTCTGTCTCAACCATCGCGCCAACCATCAACTGCAGGTGAGCAGTTTGGGCTATGGCGATTATGCGCAAACTTTCTGCGATCCCGCTCTTCATGATTTTGATGTTGATGGCGTGAGCGGCACCTTCCCTAACAACTCGCAGAGCATCGCTTGCGGTCACAATACTTTCGTCGGCGCAAATAGGAACTGGTGAGCGCTGCGTCAGCCATCTCATTCCATCCCAATCGTCTTTTGGAACTGGCTGCTCAAACAGTATCGGGGTGATGCCCAACCTTTCAAGCCTGTTAAGCAACTTCAACGCTTGCGTTGGCTTGTAGGCTTGGTTTGCGTCAAGTTGCAGTTCAGCGTGAGGGGCAACTTCGTGGACGGCGACGATGCGGGCTTCGTCCGTTTCCAAATTCCCCGACAACTTCAACTTCAACCGCCGAAAACCTCTGGAAACAAAATTGGCTGCAAAGTTTCTCGCTTCTTCAAGAGGCATGATTGGCACAGTCACATCGGTCTCGAGTTCATCCGTTGAGCCACCAAACAAAAGCCACAAGGGAATCCCTTGCCGTTTCGCCAAAGCGTCAAGCAGCGCAACTTCAACAGCGGCGCATGCCGCCTTTTGTGCTTGGATTTGTTCGTTCAGCAACTTGACGCAATGTCTCCACCTTGCAGGCTGACCGAGCAAAATGGATTTTGCCTCTTGCAGCGCCGCTTCAACGGTTTTCGCCGTTTCACCCATCAAAGTCGGCGATGGCGCTGCCTCTCCCCAACCTTCAGTCCCGTCGTCCAACTTCAACTTCACCCAAAAGTTGTCCGTCACCGTTGTGGTTTCCGACGAGATGGCAAAGGGAGTGTGCAATGGCACTTGCAAAGGTTGCCAAGTTAAGTCAGCGATTTTCGGCACGGAAGCATCGCAGCCCATTTCGTTCCACCTCTCACTTGAGAAAACCTTGCTGAACGCTTCCTCAAATCATGGCGCAACCCCAGGTCATCGGCAAATCGTGAAGGAGGAAAGACAGCGAGTGGCGAGTAGCGAGTTTTCTGGAGGGCAGTGCTCCCGTGCTGCCGAAAATTTTCGGCGCATCAGGAGATGTGCCCTCCAGTTTTTCAGCCCGCTTCAGCAGGCTTCGTTTTTCGTAGACACCGACTTCAGTCGGTGGACAAAATGGGAGGGCGAGGCTCCTGCCGAGCCGAACTTATCGGCAAATCGTGAAATCGGCAAATCGGCAAGTCGGGAAACGGCAGCGATTGGTGATTGGCGATTGGCGACTGGCGAATGGTGAACAGCGAGTAGCGAATAGCGAATGGTTTTCTGGAGGGCAGTGCTCCCGCACTGCCGAAAATTTTCGGCGCATCAGGAGATGCGCCCTCCAGCGCTGCCGAAAATTTTCGGCGCATCAGAGCGGCAGCGAGTGGCGAATAGCGAATAGCGATTGGCGAATAATGAAACGGCAAATTTTCTGGAAGGCAGCGTTCCTGCACTGCCGATTATGCTTAACAATTGCACCCTGCGCTTATAACTCCGCACCTTTGCACACTTGCACGCCTGCACGCCTACACGCTTGCACGAACGAGTCATGACGAAACCCAAAAATCTATGGCAGGCTTTTTGTGGCTGTCGGATATTGCCTGAAGCGATGGGTGACTTGAAATGTTTGAGCACTACTTGCTGAAGCACCGTGAGCGTTTGAAGGCGCTTTTGGAGCAACCAGACTGGCAGGAAACGCTTGCGAATGTTGACTTGGAACGGGTGAAAGCAGAGGCGCTGAACCCGCCTTCCCCTCCTTCCCAGTTGACGGGAGCGGCTCAATACTTGCTCCAACGCAACAGTGAGCGAGTGAAGCGGCTTTTAGGTGAAGGCATAACCGACGAGGAAAAGTTGCTTGACGCATTTTCAGATTGGGAAACTGCCCTGTCGGATGATGAGCGTTTCCCGATTCTTTTCCTCGGCTTGGTGCTGACTTTGGATTGCTCCTTTGACCCTGTCCGATGCCTTTACTGCAACCAAGCGTGGTTGCCCAAAAGGATGGAACTTGAAGATTGGAAAGCGGTCATTGAGGAAG
>Ga0209670_101455_pt1 | contig 10583 bp, 10 predicted proteins | sample PerSpoBPS_BMetaG_FD_184741 | JGI IMG/M metagenome (GOLD analysis project Ga0209670, IMG submission 184741) | Thermal spring microbial communities from Yellowstone National Park, Wyoming, USA - Perpetual Spouter B (PS_B) MetaG (SPAdes) (version 3) | ecosystem: Environmental > Aquatic > Thermal...
CCCTTGAAAGAGCTAGAGAGCTCGGCGTAGATATTATCTACGGCCGCATCATCAAGGCTGAAGAAAACTAACCAGGTGTTGCCTTAGACACTTTCTTATTATTCTGGTGAGCTACTCGGCTACCGCTTGTCCCCGACGGTTGTTAGTTATCGCTGATATTAATTTGTTTGTTGTTGCTTTGCCTCTTGATCCACAGGGTTTTGATCCTGTGGCATCGGGGGACTTCCACCTCCTCCACAGAGACCTGGGGATCCCTATGGGTTCATGGGCGCCTGTTGAGCCCAGCGGAATGGTGCTCCCATCTATCCTAGATCCCGAGGCTCTAGATGGGAGCTATGTCCTAATAAAGCCTCGGTCTCGGGAGCTCAGAGTATCATCGCATCCCGGGGGCTCTGCACACCTAGATCTAGCAGAGATATCACCTCATCATCAAAACAATTATGAACTGGATGCTTAAGCCTAAACCCAGACAACAAACTAATATAAAAGCATCCCCACTACCACGAAGAAAGATACAGCCCCCATATTTAAGTCAAGAACAATAATACACTTTACAACTTGAAAACCTCGTCATTCAAGGCTGGGATGGCATTATTTCGCGGGGTATTGGGGGACTTTTGAACAAGCATTTAAAGACCCTTAGAAGGCAGTGTTAGATAGTTTGGCCAGCAAATATGGGAGATAGCTAGAGGTAGATCCGCTGATGATAGGGGTGTGAAGAAGGTCCTTAGAAAGCTTAGGGAGAGATATTGTCTATGGAATAGCTTCAGAACGGTTTAGAGTAGTTAGAGAGACCTTCGGGCAACAAACCTTATAAGCCTATGTGAAACCTGAAACAATTCATGAGGGTGGAAAGAAGATCATGTTTATAAGTGTGTATGTGTATTTAAAAGTTGGTGTGGGTGTGGGGATGGGTGTGAAAACAATTACTATATCGATTGAGGCTTATGAGGCTCTTCTGAGGCTTAAGAGGCCTGGCGAGAGCTTCTCAGATGTGATATTGAGGCTTGCGAAGAAGAGGAGTCTATTGGATCTCGCGGGTGTGTGGAAAGATGTTGATGGCAAGGAGTTGGATAGGGTGTTGAAGGAGATAAGGGAAGCTTGGTTAAAATGGGATACCAGGATAGAATGATTGTTTTAGACACCGATATCCTGATCGATTTTCTAAAGGGTAGGGAGTTGGCCGTGGATATAATAAGGGGTTTTCTAGAATCTAGAGTCCGCCTAGCAACGACTGTTATAAATATTTTCGAGCTGTCCTGGGAGGCATATAGAGTTGGTAGGTTGAGGGATGCTGAGGAGCTGTGCGATATACTAGAGATCCTCAACCTCACATTGAGGGAAGCTTTAAAAGCTGGTGAGGAGATCGCATATCTATATTCAATGGGGCAGCCTATAGATATCAGAGATCTATTGATCGGAGTTATAGCACGTGAGAATGGATACTCAATCCTCACAGGCAATACTAAACATCTCAACAAAATACGCGGGTTAAAGGTGATACCATATCACATGGGTTCTGGCTCATAGCAGTTTAGAATACCCGTCTCATCACCCTCTATTTAGCTCCCAGACTCGCCCATCGGGAGTCTCCTAACTTGTGGCTTCTTTTTATTATTTCAATAATAGATCTTCCACGACCCTGCAATGCTCTCCCGGGGAGCCTAGCTATGGATCGATGCTCCGGCAAGCACATATAAACCCCCGAGGCAGAAAAGAGATCGGAAACAACAAAAAGAAGCTACAACTCTATAGGGATATGACCTCCTCCCCGCCCTAAAGGGCGGGGTTTCTACTGCCAGGGTCTTGGCTGTTACCCCTCCATGCGGTGTTATCGTTATCCATGATCATTAAGTTGGGGAGGGATCCCCAATCCCTCAGAGAGTTCGTAGATCTCATCACAGCCATTTGTATCTTCCTTAGAAAGCTTATAGAGCATAATCTTGCCCTAAAGGGCGAGACTTGCCATGTTGCCACGAGTTAGGTTATACGTGGCAGCCCAAATAATTGCTAAGGCTGCATGATAAGTAATCACGCTTAGGATACTGTTTGGAAAGGCGCTAGAGCTATCGCTAAAAATTGAAAGGTTTAATGAGTTTGATTGATTACTGAGGAGATCCCGGGTTATGTGCCATATGCTTTTATATCTTATTAAACTATGAGTGGTGTGGGCCTTTCTTTGTGCCATATGTCTGTGATTGATTTCTTCCAAGAGGAGGCTTTTCCGGAGCATTTTAGGGGGAAGAGGGTTTTGGAGGTTGGTAGTAGATATGTTAATGGAAGTGTTAGACCCATGATCCAGAGGTTCTTGGAGCCGAAGAAGTATATAGGCATCGATCTCGAGCCAGGTAAATACGTTGACCTCGTGCTACCTGCTGAGAAAATAGTTGATACATTTGGAGAGAATAGCTTTGACACGATAGTCTCTACAGAGGTGCTTGAACACGTACATGATTGGAGAAAGGTCATTAACCAGCTGAAGAGGGCTCTAAAGCCAGGTGGCTACCTATATATCACAACAAGATCCAGAGGCTTCCCATTCCACGCATATCCCTATGATTTCTGGAGATACGAGCCTAGAGATATGATAGCTATCTTTAAGGATTTCAAGATATATAAGCTTAAGGGAGATCCAGAAGCCCCAGGGGTCTTCATAATAGCACAGAAACCTTTAAGATGGACACCTGCAGAGCTAAAAGAGATCGAGCTCTACTCAATGATCCTCGGAAAGAGAACCAGGGAAATCCCGAAATTAGCTGACATGCCGCTCAAGAGAAAAATATTGGTAAACATTAAGAGAACCATTGAAGAGACAAGACTAGAAGCCGGAGTTCCAAGAGCGTTTATATGGGTATTGAATAGACTAACGTCATAGATCAAACTAACCAAAAGTTTTAACACAGCTATTTCAGATTGTATCTATAACATAATAAGATTCCAGACCTAGCTCTCTTGATGTAAATATTTATAGGTGTAGCTTCGAATATTTCGGGGGTGACTTCCAAAATAGCGGGAGGAAAATATAGTAAAAAACTATGCTTACTCATGTTCACTAGAGATAACTTCGGGGATGCAGTAAATAAGGCTGTAAGATATAGAGATTTTTTTGATTTAGTATTAATAGTTGATAGTTCATCAAGACCCCCAAGCCTCCCTATGTATATAGCTAAAGAGATTAAGGTCTATAGAGCGTTTTCCCCTGGCTATGCAGATCCACTATATTATTACGGAAATCAAAAGGCCTTAGGTTTAGGATGTAGTTATGTAGTGACGATAGATGTTGATGAGGAGCTCTCAGAATATCTATTAAGAAATCTCAGAGAAATAGTAGGAGGTTGTGATGCCTATATGCTAGAAACACAAATTTATGTGGAAGGATACCCATTGTCTCATGAACACACACATACAAGAATCTACAGGCCTGAAAAAGCTTCATTTAATGGAATAATTCATTCCTCAGAAGCTCTTATAGAAGGGAAAATATGCCTTCTCTACGGTGATAAGTATTATCTGATCCATAAGCGTCAGCTTGATGATCTCAGTATCGAGGGTGTTTTTAAGAAGAGGCTGAGGAGATATCTAACAATAGAGAGCTTCGAAAGACCGGCTGTTCCCAAATATCTCCTATTATATCACTTTCCTGGAGGGAAGAGGATTATTAAGAGAATCCTTGTTAAGATATCTCCCCTACTGCCATCTATGCCTCCTCCTCAAAGATTATTCTCTTTATATCAAAGGCTCTCAGAAATTCTTCTAGTAATGCTTAACAGACTAGCGAAGAGGCCTAGGAAGCATAAGGAAAACGCATGCCCTGATCAAACCCCTTTACTATTATGTCACAATGTCTTCGAACGGCTCTACGTTTGGGCTAAGTATAGGTATATGGTTAGGCTTGACAAGAGAGAAGTTATTACGAGGGTGAAGATCGCTGATGAGATCCATAGAAGCGGAGGGGTGATCCCATTTTTATGTCTAGATCGAGAAGATATAGTTAATAAAATTACCGAGATAGCTGAGAAGATAAGGGGCTTTGGAGGAATGGAGTTCTTCTTAATACTCCTTAAACTAAGATTCATTTCAGGCGATTGCTCATACATTGAGAGGCTACAGGATCTCAGCAAACAGAGACTATAGAGCGTAAGGCTGTTATAAGAGCTTCTTGCTCCAAGCCTCAAGAAACCGTTTTGGGTTTCATATTGGCTTATAAGGTTTGTAGCTATATTTCTATGTGGAGCCCCAGATGCGAGTGTGGATAGAGACCCAAGAGGGGCTCACATGCAATCCATAAACCAGTATGCGGGTGTTCCCCCACAGCAATGAATCTGAGGAAGCTATGAAGGTGGAGCTGTGGGTAGAGGTCACCCCGAGCGGGTGGATGCAGATGATGCTACGGGGCAATGAAAGTCCTGCCCGATGCGATGAAGCCAAGGGAAAAGGGCTTGATACCAAACAATATCAAGCCCAATGAAACCCAAACCCCACCTTATTTCCAACTCTGTAATCGTAGATCATATATTATTCTAGGATCAAAGCACTGCTGTACAAAATATCTCTCAAATCCATTAAGGTATGATAAGAAGGGAGACAGCGTCCCTATATAATCTACTTAGAATAGAGAGATTAAGTTGGAAATTAACCAGCAGTTAAAAGAAATGTGTGAAAATTACTTATATATATAAGAAGTTAAGATCATTGATACGATTTTAAACCTCGGATAGGAGTTTAAATATATAGCTTTAATGAGGGCATTATATATAAGTATTCTAGAATAGTTATTCGAGGGTCCTTTAATGCCGAGACATAGGCTTTTTTCTTCTGGCTAGCTAAGTTATATAGGGTTCTAGGGCTACGTGGGGTCTTATCAGTTTTATGGTTAATCTTTAGGGGGAGCACGTGGTTTAAAGTTGAGGAGCTAGCTATACCTATAGATGATCTAGAGCGAGTGAAGATCCTAGTGCTGTTTGCTGAATCATATAGGGAGGGCCGTATAAGGGTTCGTAGTGCAGAGGTAGCTAGGAAGCTTATAGAGGCGCCTGGCCTGGTTAGAATGAGTAATGACTATAAGATCGTTTTGAGTGAAGATAGTTGTTCTTACTGTGTTAGATTAGCTATTAATAATGGTGAGTTAGTGGCAATAATGCCTGATGGAAGCACTTTTCTCGGGAGATATGTAGATCCTCATATATTTGCTGAGACATTCTTTTTCGATATACATTTCATAGATCTTGACCTCAGCGAGTGCTTAGTAATCGATATAGGCACTTTTGACGGAGGCACAGCTATATAATATGCTAGAAGAGAGGTAAGAGTAGTAGCGACTTTCTCTTCAAGATCAGCTTAAAAACATAGAGAGAGCCTCAGTAACACTCCTTCCATGTTCCTAGCTCTCGATGCGAAGATCGTGAGATCCTCCTTATCCTTGGATCTATTATCTAGGATCTTTTTCATTGTTATGAGATCTTCTTCACCAAGACCATATCCAGGGTCTAGAATCTTTATATTGGCCCGTTTCACCCTTTTCCATTAATAAATGGATCTTGAAAGGGATATCATCAGAACAAGAACTAAGATGAGCAGAGGTTCTTCATACATAGAGATTACAACATCTATATTCCAGAAGCTTTCTGAACATCTGGTAAGATCTCGTCCTTAGGTATAGGATTTTTCCTGCTTTACCACTTTAAGGGTCTGATCACATAGACCTTGATTCCTCTTCTCACATAAAACCTCATACTCTTGAATGCCTGATCATACCTCCTCTAGAAGGATCAACCTCATGACGACCAGAAGCCTTAGATCCTGCTTATTCCAAACTCAAACCTTATACCTAAGCCTTATAATACAAAAACTTTACATTTATCGGCTCTTGAACCTTGAACCAATGATCTCCAGGATATCTCTAAAGATCTTCCTTATTGTGGAAACCCCGCTCTTTACTAATTTTCCACTTGGGAATAAGGAATAAATAGATTTCCTAATATCGTGTCTCGGAGTCCGGCTATACTTCTTAGCTAGCCTATATAGTCTATGAAAGTTTGTGTAGCAAGGACCCGGATGGTCTGAAGACTAATTACATATTGATCTATTTAAGGGACTAGACTTAAACAACCTCTCTGGATGAGTATATATTTCGCACACGATTCAGAAATAATGGATACAAAACTATGAGTAGAATCAGAACAGCTCTTAAATATCTCACAAAAAATAAAGGGGTAACCCTTTCAGACGAGTTTAAACTGTTATACGCGATAGCGAGGGCTGGGATTGCCTACTTGATGGGAAAGGCTTTTCGATCTCCATCCTATTACCTACCGGGAAACAAGGTTATCAAGATAAGGACTGAGTATGGATATATATTTAATAATATTAGACCAAAAACTAAAGATTTAATTCTAGCTACAATGTATTTTGAGCGTTATGAGCTTAAGAGGTGGTTCCTTCCAAACGCTAGGGGCATAGTGGTTGATGTGGGAGCTAATATAGGGGGATATACTGTGAGGGCATGTAGACAGGCTGATCAAGTGATCTCGATCGAGCATTAGTCAGGGGCGTTCGAGATCTTAAGGGCAGATGTTGAGACTAGCTGCAGATCTAATAATGTATTGCTAGTTAAAAAGGCCGTGAGCGATTCGAGAGAGTATTTAAAGCTAAAGATCCCCAAATACGGCATATTTATAGATAGCGGAAACGCTAGGGTAGAAAAATATCAGAAAAATAGAGTCCTTGGACAGCTTGATGAGGGTGTTTTCCTTGAAGAAGAGGTTGAAGCTGATACTCTAGATCATATTCTAGAAGAGCTTCAGATTAAGAGGGCGGATTTCATTAGGGTAGATATTGAGGGTGCGGAGGTCATAGCGCTTCACGGTATGAGGAAAACTCTCAAGGATGCGAGATACCTTATGATCGAGATACGGGATGAGAATAGATTCATTCTTAACGAGATCAAAGATCTAGGATTCAGACTAATAGATCAGAGAAAATACGAAGACTATAGTAATTATTTCCTAGCTAAAGCCAACCATGACCAAAATCAAAAATAGAGAGCTATATGGAAAGTCGTGGCTCGGCTTCCTGATCCCCTGACCCCAAGATAAAAAGAATGTTGAATTTAAGTGTATACCTCATAAACGATAACCCCCGCACAGTGGTGTTAGGAGGTATGCATTTACCCTCCACAGATACTTATCTAAGATAGGTCTGAGTGCTAGATTTATAGATCTTCACAGAGATCTCTTCAATTCAAATTTCTACAGGCTAGGACTTGCATGATCATACTACGGTTATTAATTAAGTTTAAGATAGAAACCTTAAAACTCAAAATAAGTGAAGAGACATATTCCAAGTAGTTAAAGAAGGTTATCTGGCAATAATAGTACCCACGCTGAAGAGAAACATACATAATAAAGTATAGCATAAATCTTCCACTTTTTAGAAAATATATTGCTCTTTAATTAACACTTAACAGGTAGGCAAGCTTGAATATTCTTGCACTCTCACATATGGATCCTTTTAGAGGAGGTGGAGGCCTCAGAGCCTTTAAGGCTCTAAAGGCTTACGTTGAAAGGGGAGTTAGGGTTAAGATCCTCTGGGCCATACCTCTGGAGATGGGAGTTGAGTGGAGCAACATAAAAATTCTTGATCCAAGTCTTAACCTTGATAAAGAAGATCTCGAACTAATCGAAAGGGTCTTGAGGGAGTACGGTTCTAAGTATCCTAAGCATAGGGATAACTTAGTGCTCTTCTCTACAAGGCCTGATGCTGAAAAGGGCATTATAGAAGCTCTTTACGCTTTTAGCTTCATGTCTAAGAAGAGGCCCGAGCTGAGGCTAGCCATAACTGGGAAAATGAGCAAGTCCGCTAGGGAGGGGATCCTCAAGCTTGCCAAAAAGCTGGGGATCCTCGATAAGGTGATCCTCACAGGCTATATTTCAAGAGAGGAGCTTTTCAAAATAAGGGCCAGATCGAGACTCCTCCTCTACCCAAGCCATGTGGATTCTTTTTCTTTTACTATATTAGAGGCTCTCTACTTAGGCTTGCCTATAATAGGCTATGATATACCTGGTAATAGGTATTCTTTTTTGGAAAAAGGTGCTAAAGGGATCAGCCTTGTCAAGGAGTTTGATGTTGTCTCGATGGCTGAGGAAGGGCTTAGAATGATTGATGATAATGTAGAGGTTTCGCCTCCTAATCTTCCTAGCTGGGATGAGATCGTGTCTAAAGAGATAGAGCTCCTGAGAAGAGTCGTGGGATAGGTGTTAAGAAGATGGGAGTTCGTAAGACTTTATTTAGTCTTATGCGTCGTAGGTTAGATCCTTACGAAAGGGTATCACTGAAAAGTTTCTCCAGAGCTACCTCTAGGAATCCTCTACGTGGAGTCATTGGCTTGCTTTGGGGTGCTGCGGCATCGGATCTTTATGCTCTTTCGAGGCTTCTAGGATCCTCTTTAGCTGAAGTTTTCTCTTATTATGAAGAGATCGCCGGTGATCGTTGGTTTCTATCCATGCTTAAGGATAAGCTGCTTGAAGCGTTTAGACTTGAGAGGGTTGGAGGTTATATAGATTTCACGATTGCACCAATGCTCTACGTTATTGTAAGGATTCTGAGACCCTCTATAGTTGTTGAAACCGGTGTTGGTCCTGGGGCATCGTCTGCTTTTATATTAAGAGCTCTTGAAGTCAATGGCTTTGGAAAGCTATATTCTATAGATCTTCCTGAGGCTGATCATAAGATCTACTTGCAACTTAAGCTAGTTAAAGAAACACATCACTATTCTCCTCATGGCTGGAACCCAGGATGGCTTGTCCCGGAGGAGCTTAGATGGAGATGGGAGTTGATACTGGATGATGCGAGACAGGTCTTGCCGAGGCTATTAAGTAAACTAGGAAAGATCGACATGTTTCTCCATGACAGCCTTCACACATATGAGCATATGATTTTTGAGTACTCTATAGCCTATAGATACATAAGAGATGGTGGGGTCCTAGCCAGCGATGACGCTAACTGGAATAGCGCCTTCAGAGATTTCTGTGCTTCAAAGATGAATCCTTACATCATAACTCTAACAGCTGGTGGGAGGCTTGGGGTTATGGTTAAGAAACTGAGAAAGCGATTTGATATCTCTTTGCTAGATCTTTAATTATTATTATTTATTTCGCTATATCTCTATTGTGTTGCTTAAGTTCTGGATAAGTTGAACCAGTAATTGGGGAAAGTTCTGAAGGGTCTCCTAACCAGATCCATGTTAAGATCTTAAACTCCATAGATCCTATACATGTATACAGTAATACAATGTTTACGTGAGTTTCAGATCGATCTAGCTTCTTAACCTTTACTCTCAGAAGTTGAGTATTTCTATTAAGATTACCATGTGGGAGCAGTTGGCTGTATTCCTTTGGAGGCAACTACATCTTATGTACAAGTTTCATGTATTGAAGCCTAGAGTCTTATTAGATACGTCGCTATGGCCGAGAGATTGAAGTATTAAACTTATCATGTTATTAAGTTGTTACTAACATAATTATATTTATTTCTAGGTTTTCTAAATATATTTTTGTTATTCTGTGATGTGTTTTGGGATGCTTGTGTATCCTCCTGTGGGTATTGTGTGGGTTAATTATAATAGTATGGGGTTTCTCGATCTTGCTATGAGATCCCTCAATGCTATTGCATCACTTGACTATAGGGATTTTTCTCTTATTGTTGTTGATAACGGATCTAGCGATGGCTCCTATGAGGCTATCAGGAATCATGTCAAAGACCTCGGGATCGATGTTAAGGTTATTAGGCTTGACCATAATGTCGGCTTTACAGGGGGTAATAATATTGGGTATCTAGCTATGCCGAGCGATGCACAGTACTTTGTTGCTATAAATAATGATGCTATAGTGGTGAGGGATAGCCTTAAGAGGCTTATCGGCTATGCTGAGAGTGGAAGAGGGGTTGCAGCCATTCAGGGGGTGCTGCTGGATCTTGATAGCGGGGTTGTAGATACTGCTGGGTGTTTCATGAATGAGCTACTGATATCTATCCACCCGCTCAGTGGAGAGCCTCTGGAGAAGGCTTTAAAAGCGCTTCCTATGGCGGTTACATATGTTAATGGTGCTTATATGGTTGTGAAGAGAGAAGCTATAGAGAGATGTGTTGGAGAAACCCCCTTTCCATGGCACGGTTTTCTATATGTGGATGATAACTTCCTAGGCTTGAGGCTGTGGGGGTGTGGCTATAGATCGATCTCCATACCAATACTAGCAGGGTACCATAGGAGAGGCTCAACCTCAGGCAGAGGAGCTCTTGCTACATATTATTCAATCAGATCCTGGGTTGCTATGAGCAGAATAAGTAACTCAAGATATAGAGATATAATCCCAATAATAGCCCTTTCAACAGCTATTAGGAGAGGATTTCAGAAAAGATCAAATATAGCTAGCAGAGCAATTAGAGACGGGCTGAAGCTAGGAGAGAAAATGCTCGAAGAGATAGGGAGTCTAGATATATATAGAAGCCCCATAATACTAATGGATCCTATAGAGGTGCTCACATCACTAGCAATGCTCAAACATATAGAAAGATCCATGAAGATATAG
>Ga0209670_101458_pt1 | contig 10571 bp, 9 predicted proteins | sample PerSpoBPS_BMetaG_FD_184741 | JGI IMG/M metagenome (GOLD analysis project Ga0209670, IMG submission 184741) | Thermal spring microbial communities from Yellowstone National Park, Wyoming, USA - Perpetual Spouter B (PS_B) MetaG (SPAdes) (version 3) | ecosystem: Environmental > Aquatic > Thermal...
ATTTGACAGGGAGGCCGCCCGGGGATAAGATTCCCTTAGACCCCTCCCCCCGGGGGAGGGGATCCGGCCCGGAGGAGGCCATGGAGGCCAAGACGAAGGCGGAGGTCCTGCGGCGCCTGCGCAGCGTCGCCGGGCATGTGGAGGGGATCGCCCGGATGGTGGAGGAGGACGCCTACTGCATCGACATCATCCGCCAGATCCAGGCGGTCCAGCGGGCCCTGGCGAAGGTCAACGACCTGGTGCTGGCCCAGCACCTGCGCACCTGCGTCACCACCGCCATCCGCGGCGAGGACCCCGAGGAGCGGGAGCGGGTGCTGGAGGAGATCGTGGAGGTCTTCGAGGCCGCCCAGAAAATCTGATCCCGGAGGTGAACGATGGAGACCCGGACCTTCGTGGCGCCGAACATCTCCTGCCATCACTGCGTCCAGACCATCGCCCGCGAGCTGAAGGCCCTGGAGGGCGTGCGGGAGGTGCACGGGGACGTGGCCACGCGACAGGTGACGGTGTCCTTCGAGCCGCCGGCCACCTGGGACCGGATCGTGGCCGTCCTTCACGAGATCGGCTACCCGCCCGCCGGCGCCTGAGCCTGCTGAGGCCAGGAGGCGGAAGGAAGAGGGGACCCGGATGCGAAGGATCTGGCGATGGCTGTGGATGATCGGAGGGTTGGGGCTGGTCGGGTGCGCGGGCGGGATGGCGGGATCGCCCACTCCCGTCCCCACGCTCCCGCGGGAGACGCCGACCGCCGCCCCCGCCCCGACGGGGACGCCGACGCCCGCGCCGACCCGGACGCCGGCGCCCGCCCCGACCCCGACGGCGACGGGGACGCCGACGCCGCGCCCCCGGGCCGCGCTCTACAACTTCGTCCTGCCCGGCTGACCGGTGTGCGCCCGCAACACGCGCCTCGTGCAGGCGCTGCGACCGCATTGGGAAGGGGACGTGGAGTTCTTCGAGGTGCGGGCGGACACCCGGGAGGGCCAGGCGTTGCTGCGCCGCTTCGGGATGCCCGGCACCCACGGCCTGGTGGTCCTCGACCGCCAGGGGACCGTGATCTGGCGCAGCTTCGGGCACGACACGACACCGGAGCAGGTGGAGGAGATCCTGCGCCGGGCGACCCGCTGAAATCCATCGATGGCTTTCGATGGATTGAAGGGCGTGGCGCTGGGACGGCTCCCGGAGGGTGGGGCTTCGGACAAGGCCCGGCACGGCGGGTGGGGGGCGTTTCGCTCGTCCCCCGGATGGGGGCTTCGCGCGACGACCCGCGCCGGTATCGGGAGACGCGGGCGTGCCGGGATGAATTCCGGCTTACATCCCGGCGGTTCGCCCAGATTTCCCTTCGAGGGATCCCGCAGGAAACGAGGAGGAACCCATGACGACTGCGCCCCGGGAGGTGGTGCTCCCGATCATCGGCATGACCTGCGCCAACTGCGCCCGGACGGTGGAGCGGGCCCTGAAGCGGGCGCCCGGGGTGGTGGAGGCCTCGGTGAACTTCGCCGCCGAGCAGGCGGTGGTGCTCCTCGACCCCTCCGCGGCGGACCTCCGCCAGGCGGTGGAGCGCGTCCGGGCCGCCGGCTACGAGGTCGCCACCGCCACGGTGGAGCTGCCCATCCGGGGGATGGCCGACGCGAACGACGCCCGGGCCATCGAGCGGATCCTCCACCGCATCCCCGGCGTGCTGGAGGCGGCCGTCAACCTGGCGACGGAAAGCGCCCGCGTCACCATGATCGTCGGCGTGGCCTCGGTCCGCGACCTGATCCGGGCGGTCCGGGACGCCGGTTATGAGGTGACGGAAGCGGCGGAGGCGCTGGAGGGAGCCGGCGAGGACGCCGAGCAGGCGGCCCGGGAAGCGGAGATGGCCCGCCAGCGCCGCCGCCTCCTCTGGGGGCTCATCTTCACCCTGCCCACCTTCTGGTTGAGCATGCAGTTCGACCTGCTCCACAACGTCATGCCCGGGATGACCCGGCCCATGGGTCTGGATGTGCTGTTGCTGCTCCTCAGCACCCCGGTGCAGTTCGGCGTGGGATGGGATTTCTACCGCGGGGCCTACCGGGCGTTGCGGATGGGCACGGCCAACATGGACGTGCTGGTGGCCCTGGGCACCTCCGCGGCCTACTTCTACAGCCTGGCCGTGACGGTCGCCCTCCTTCTGGGGAGCACCGCCCTCGGCCGCTACACCTACTTCGAGACCGCCGCGGTCATCATCACCCTGATCGTCCTGGGGAAATATCTCGAGGCCCGGGCCAAGGGGCGGGCGGGCGAGGCCATCCGCGCCCTGATGGCCCTGCAACCGGAACGCGCCCGCGTCCTGCGGGACGGCCGGGAGATCGAGATCCCCGCCGCCGAGGTCCGGGTGGGGGATCTCCTCCTCGTGCGCCCCGGCGAGCGTATCCCGGCCGACGGGATCGTCCTGGAGGGCCGCTCCGCGGTGGATGAATCCATGATGACCGGGGAGTCCATCCCCGTGGAGAAGAAGCCGGGGGACCGGGTGCTGGGGGGCACGGTCAACACATATGGCCTGCTGAAGATCGAGGCCACCCGGGTCGGGCGGGACACGGTGCTGGCCGGGATCATCCGGCTGGTCCGGGAGGCGCAGGGGAGCAAAGCGCCCATCCAGCGGCTGGCGGACCAGGTCTCGGCGGTTTTCGTCCCTACGGTCATCGCCGTCGCCGCGCTGGCTTTCCTGGGCTGGCTGCTGATCGGCGGGGCCGGCTTCACCCGGGCGATGGTCAACGCCATCGCCGTGCTGATCGCCGTGCTGGTGGTCGCCTGCCCGTGCGCGATGGGCCTGGCCACCCCCACGGCGATCATGGTGGGCACCGGCCGGGGGGCGACGATGGGGATCCTCTTCCGCAACGCCCAGGCCCTGGAGCAGCTGGGGAAGATCACCCTGATCGCCCTGGATAAGACCGGCACCCTCACCCGGGGACGCCCGATGGTCACCCGGGTGATCCCGGGCCCGGGATGGACCGTGGAGGAGGTCCTGCGGCTGGCCGCCAGCGTGGAGCAGGGGAGCGAGCACCCGCTGGCCCAGGCCGTGGTGGAGGCGGCCCGGTCCCAGGGGCTCCCGCTGGAGAAGCCGGTCGGCTTCTCCGCCCTGCCCGGTCGCGGCGTGCTGGCCCACCTGAACGGCACCCCCATCCGGGTGGGCGGGATCGCCTGGGTGCAGGCGGAGGGGGTGCGCCTCAACGGGCTGGAGGAGGCGGTCCGGGCGCTTCAGGAGCAGGGCCAGACCACGATGCTCGTGGCCCGGGATGGGGAGGCCATCGGGGTGATCGCCCTGGCCGACGCCTTAAAGCCCGAGGCGGCGGAGGCCGTCGCCGCCCTCCACCGGCTGGGGGTTCAGACGGCGATGATCACCGGCGACAACCGGCGCACCGCGGAGGCCATCGCCCGGCAGGCCGGCATCGACCGGGTCTTCGCCGAGGTCCTGCCCGGCGACAAGGCGGAGATCGTCCGCCGCCTGCAGGCGGAAGGACATCGGGTGGCCATGGTGGGGGACGGCATCAACGACGCTCCCGCTCTGGCCCAGGCCGATGTGGGGATCGCCATGGGGACCGGCACGGCGGTGGCGATGGAGACGGCCGACGTCACGTTGATGCGAGGGGACCTGCGCCTGCTGCCCCAGGCCGTCCGTCTCTCCCGGGCCACCATGCGCACCATCCGCCAGAACCTGTTCTGGGCTTTCTTCTACAACGTGATCCTGATCCCGGTGGCGGCCCTCGGTTTGCTCCATCCGATGATGGCCGCAGGGGCCATGGCGTTCTCCTCCATCTTCGTGGTGACCAACTCCCTGCGCTTGCGGGGATTTCGGAGCTGAGGGGCGGCGGATGGCGAACCTCTTGCGGAGGTGCACCATGTCCATTCGGGGGATCGGCGGACGCGGCCGGACGATCGGGATCCTCGGGATCCTGCTCCTCACCGGATGCGGCGCCTCCGCCCCGGCGCGCCCGCCGGGCGGGCTGGGTGGGGAGGTGATCACCGTCTACAAGACCCCCACCTGTGGCTGCTGCGAGGAATACATCCGCTATCTCCGGGGCCATGGCCTCCTGGTCCACGTGGTGGACCGGGATGATCTGGCGCCCCTGAAGCGGCAGTGGGGGATCCCGGAGGCGATGTGGAGCTGCCACACGGCCCGGATCGGCCCTTATGTCGTGGAAGGGCATGTGCCGGTGGAGGCCATCGCCCGCCTGTGGGCGGAACGCCCCTCGGCCCTCGGGATCGCCCTCCCCGGCATGCCGCCGGGCTCCCCCGGGATGGGCGGCGCCCGGACCGGGCCGCTGACCATTTATCTCATCGCCCCGGACGGGGCCGCTCACCCCTGGATGCAGTGGTGAACGCCCGCTTTCCGGGCCTCGCCGCCTTGTAGGACAACTGCTCGCAGTTGTCCTACTTGGGTTTAAAATGAAGGGAGAGCGCGGGCGTCTCTCTCAGGCTTTCCCTCAGGCCTGGAAGCCTTTCCTCCCGAGGGAAGGGGCGCTCGGAGAAAGGGGTGGGCGATGGCGGAGGTTCGGACGCTGGCGGAGGTGCTGGATGCGTTGACCCGGCCCGGAGAGCTCTATGAGCGGCTCCCGGACGGCTCGGTGCGCTGTTACGCCTGTGGCCACCGTTGTTTGATCCGTCCCGGCCGGCGGGGGATCTGCCAGGTCCGCTTCAACCGGGACGGCACCCTCTACGTCCCCTGGGGATATGTGGCCGCCCTCCAGGTGGATCCCACGGAGAAGAAGCCGTTCTTTCATGTCCTCCCCGGCTCTTACACGCTGACTTTCGGGATGTTAGGCTGCGATCTGCATTGCAGCTACTGTTTCACCGGTGAAACCATTGTGGTGACTCAGCGAGGTCTTTTCTCTCTGGAGGAGCTTTTCCGTCAAGCCTTGCGGGTTCAGGCCAATCCGGATGGCGAGATCGGGCTCTTAGAAGAGGCGTATACGTTTTCCCATCTCGGGCGTCTGCGCAAGATCCGGGCCGTCTTTCGTCACCGGTATGAAGGGGACATCATCCGCATCGATCCGGCTTTTCTACCGGCCATCGAATGCACGCCTGACCATCGGTTCTTGGCGATCCCGCGCCCGCGCAGGGGGAAGATCCAGGAACCGGAGTGGATCCGAGCGGAACAGCTCTCTTCGGATTACTGCTTAGTGATCCCCCGTTCTTTCGAAGTCTGCTCAGGCGCATCGGCCCACGAGCTGGATGTGGCAATGTGGCTGGCGCAGGTCGTGGATCTCTCCCGAATGCGTCGGGGCAAAGGGGTAAGGACCCTCAGGGGCGCCTCTATGCGCGCTCACGCCGATGCAAACCCACGGGCCAAGCTCATCCGTGTGGAAGGGGATCGGGTCCGGGTGTTCAACGAACACGCTCCAGGGATCCCAGCCCGTTTGCCCTTGAACGAAGCGCTGGCGGAGCTGCTGGGATATTACTGCGCGGAAGGAAGCGTCTGGGAGGACGATCGGCGCGCCAATTCCATGATGATCACCTTCTCCTTCGGGCCCCATGAAGAAGAACTGGCCCGACGGGTTTTATCGTTGCTTCGGGATCTCTTTGGCGTCGAAGGCATGCTCCACCGGCGAGAGACAACGGTTGCAGTGGTTGTTTACAAGAGCTCGCTGGGCCTGCTGCTCAAAGCCCTCTGTGGCACTCGCGCGCGCAACAAACGTGTCCCCGCGCCGCTGCTCTGGGCTCCTGAACCGGTTGTGCGAGCTTTCCTGGAAGCCTACGTGGCCGGCGACGGCACGATCTCCCGGGATGGCTATGTGGACGTTGCGTCGGTTTCGCCGCACCTTGCCTATGGGATCGCCTGGTTGCTTTTGCGTTGTGGTCGTTTCCCCTCGTTGCGCACTTACCCCACCACGCAGACTCCTATTCAGGGGCGATCCGTCCAGCGGGCCCAGTGGTTGCATCGAGTTCGCTGGCGCCTCCATGGTCAGGTCAGGGGCTGCTGGATGGACGAACGCTATTACTACATCCCGATACGGCGCATTGAACGGCGGCCCTTCTCCGGCTATGTTTTCAATCTTGAGGTTGAAGAGGATCACACCTATCTTCCGGGTTTTGTTGCCGCGTCCAATTGTCAAAACTGGCAAGTTTCCCAGGCCTTGCGGGATGAGGAGGCGGGAGTTCGCCCTGTTCCTGCGACCCCCCAGCAGCTGGTGGCCCTGGCGAAGCGGTATGGCGCGCAGCTGGTGGGGAGCTCGTATAACGAGCCGCTGATCACCTCGGAGTGGGCGGTGGCCATCTTCAAGGAGGCGGTCGCCCAGGGCCTGCGGTGCGTCTATGTCTCCAACGGCAACCTCACCCGGGAGGTGCTGGAGTATCTCCGCCCTTACCTGGTCGGCTACAAGATCGACCTGAAGAGCATGCGCGACAAAAACTACCGGGCCCTGGGGATGCCCTTGAAGAACGTCCTGGAAGGCATCCGCATGGTCTATGAGAGCGGCCTGTGGCTGGAGGTGGTCACCCTGGTGGTGCCGGGCTTCAACGACTCCGACGAGGAGCTGCGGGACGCGGCGGAGTTCCTGGCCTCCATCTCGCCGGACATCCCATGGCATGTGACGGCCTTCCATCCGGATTACAAGATGACCGACCGGGACTGGACGCCGGCGAAGACGTTGATCCGGGCGGCGGAGATCGGGAAGGCCGCTGGCCTGCGCTACGTCTACGCGGGCAACCTGCCGGGCCGGGTGGGGCCTTTCGAGAACACGTATTGCCCGAACTGTGACGCCCTGCTCATCGCCCGCCACGGCTTCCGGATCCTGGTGGATCACCTCAGCGGGCGGGGGACCTGCTATCGCTGTGGGACGCCCATCCCGGGGATCTGGAAGTGAGCGCCCCGGATCCCCAGCGGCCGGTTCCGCGAGTTGCGGATTCCCTCCTTAGGGGTGAGACCCGCATTCCGATCCTGGATCTGAGCGGGAGGAAGGTGTTTTGGCCCGTCTTCGAAAGCAGACCGCCCCCGAACGACGACGCGCGAAGGCTGGCGGGAAGACCCGGGAGAAGGCCGGTGGCGCCCGCAAGCCGGCGTCCGCCCGTCCGTTCCGGCCCGCATGGCCGTTCTCTCTCACCCTGGATCAGCAGCTGGACCTGCTGGGCCTGATCCTTTTCCTGGGGGGGATCCTCCTGGGCCTCGGCCTGCTGAGCCTGGGTCCGAAGCCGGTGGTGGACGCGTTGACCGCTCTCCTCGGCGGAGGGGTCTTCGTCCTCCCCCTCGGGATGACGGCCAGCGGGGCGTGGCTCCTGATCCGGCGCTTCGAACAGGCCCCTCGTCCCCATCGCTCCCTGGTCCCGGGCTTGCTCATTCTCTACGGATGGCTTCTGCTGACGTTTCATCTCCTCGGCGGGGCGGGGGGCGCGGCCGGAGCCACCCTCGCCCGCCTCCTGCAAGAGAACCTGGGTCCCGCCGGGACCTGGCTGGTCGGCTTCGGCATGCTCTGGGCGGGCCTGATGCTGACCTTCCGTCTCCCGCCGGAGCGCCCGCTGGAGTGGGTGATCCGGGGAGTTCGCTCCCTCCGGGCGATCCGGCCATCGGCGCGCGCGGTTCGGATCCACCGCCCGACCCCTGCGCCTCCCCCGCCGGCTTCACCTCCCGCCTCGCCGAACCCCCCGCCGCGGATCCTGGGGGAGGGCGCGCCGGAGGCCCTTCCCCCGGTGGGGCCTGCGCCGGAGCGCCCGCTGGAGTGGGTGATCCGGGGAGTTCGCTCCCTCCAGGCGATCCGGCCATCGGCGCGCGCGGTTCGGATCCACCGCCCGACTCCTGCGCCTCCCCCGCCGGCTTCACCTCCCGCCCCGCCGAACCCCCCGCCGCGGATCCTGGGGGAGGGCACGCCGGAGGCCCTTCCCTCGGTGGGGCCTGAAGCCCGGGAGGAGCCGGAGGAGGAGCGCCTCGAGGCGCCGCTGCCCATCGCCCCGGTGGGGCCGAAGTGGACCCTCCCCCGGCTGGAGGAGATCCTGGATCCCGGGGAGGAGGTGGAGATCGATGAAGGGGAGCTCCGGGAGAAGGCGCGGATCATCGAGGAGACGTTGCGCAGCCTGGGGGTGGAGGCCCGGGTGGTGGAGGTCCAGCGTGGGCCGACGGTGACCCTGTTCGGCCTGGAGCCGGGCCAGATCTCCCGGGGCGGGCGGGCCACCCGCGTGAAAGTGGCCCAGATCGCCGCCCTGGCCGACGATCTCGCCCTGGCCCTGTCCGCGCGCACGGTCCGCGTGCTGGCGCCCATCCCCGGGCGGGGCCTGGTGGGCATCGAGATCCCCAACGAGCGCCCCGCCCTCGTCCGCCTGCGGGACGTGATGGAGAGCGAGGCGTATCGCGCGCTGTCCTCTCCCCTGCGCCTCCCTCTGGGACAGACGGTGTCCGGGGAGCCTCTGGTCGCCGACCTCACGGCGATGCCCCATCTGCTGATCGCCGGGGCGACGGGCTCGGGGAAGTCGGTGGCCCTGAACGCCATCCTGGTTTCGTTGCTGTGCACCTGCACGCCCGAGGACCTGCGGCTGATCCTCATCGACCCGAAGCGCGTGGAGCTGACGCCCTATAACGGCATCCCCCATCTGTGGACGCCAGTGGTGGTGGAGATCGAGAAGGTCCCCCGGGTGCTCCAGGAGGCCATGCGGGAGATGGAGCGGCGCTACCGCCAGTTCGCCGCCGTCGGCGTCCGGCACATCGCCGACTACAACCGGCGGATGGCGGAGCGGGGCGAGCCCCGCATCCCCTACCTGGTCATCGTGGTGGACGAGCTGGCCGATCTCATGATCACCGCGCCGGAGGAGACCGAGCGGCGGATCACGCGGCTGGCGCAGATGGCGCGGGCGACGGGGATTCATCTGGTGATCGCCACGCAGCGGCCGAGCGTGGACGTGGTGACGGGGCTGATCAAGGCGAACTTTCCGGCGCGGATTGCGTTTGCGGTGGCTTCGTCGGTGGACTCGCGGGTGATCCTGGACATGCCGGGGGCGGAGACGCTGCTGGGGCGGGGCGATATGCTCTTCCTGCCGCCCGACCAGGGCCAGCCCATCCGCGCCCAGGGATGCTTCGTCTCCGACGAGGAGATCCGACGCGTCGTGACTTACTGGAAGGGCATCCGGGGCCTCGCCCGACCGGTCCCGGAGCGTCGGGCGTCCCCGGTGCGCGTCCCCCGACCGGCCTCGGAGCCCGTCCCCGAACCCCCGGTGCGCGAGCCGGATGAGGAAGGGGATCACGAAAGCGATGAGGTCCTGTTGCAGCGGGCCATCGAGATCGTGCGGCTTCACCGGCGGGCCTCGATCTCGCTGCTCCAGCGCAAGCTGCGCATCGGCTACAACCGGGCAGCCCGCCTGATCGACCTGATGGAAGCTCGCGGATGGATCGGCCCGCCGGAGGAGGGCAGCCGCTGGCGAGGCCTGGAGGGACTGGAACCTCCTTCGGATCCGGGCGAGGGCTCGTGAGGGGAGCGCTCCCCTTCAAGATCCGGCCGATGGGATGGGCGGCGTGAGGCGGTGGGAGGGATTCCGCAGGCTCGGGATCCGGCGGGGGATCTGGGGAGCGGGGGGGCTCTTCTTCTTCCTGCTCGCCCTGGTGATGATGCGGGACGGAGCCTCCCGGCTGGCGCCTCCGCTGCTCAGCTCCGGCGGGCCGCTTTCGCCCGGACGCAGCCTGGGGCTGGGATGGCTGATGGCCTGCCTGGCCCTCAGCGGGTCGCCGGTGGCGGCGGCGGCCGTCAGCATGCAGGATGCTCATCTGCTCTCCCCAGCTGCCGCCCTCACCATGCTCACCGGATCCCGACTGGGTGCTTCCTTCGTCCTCTTCCTCATCGGCTGGAGCTATGTCCTGCGAGGAGGTCATCGGCGGAACAGCCTGACGGCCGGCTTCGTGACGTTCTGGGTGACTGCGACCACCTATTTCCCTGCCACCGCCCTGGGGCTTCTCCTGCTCGCCTACACGCCGATCCGCTGGGTTCCCGTCCGGCTGCCGATGGATCTTCCGTCGCCCTTGAGCCCTGTCCGCGCGCTGGCGGCGGCGGTGGAGCAGGCCCTGCAAGGCGGGCTGGGGCGCCTGGCCGGCCGTCCCGTTCCGGAGGAGGTGGTGGGGGGCAGCCTGTTCCTCCTGGGTTTCTTCCTGATCGGCCTGGCGTTGCAGGCGCTGGATCGCGCGATACCGCTGCCCGTTTTGCGATCCCCCGGCGACGATCCCCCGGACGATTCGCCGTGGCCGATGTTCCGCGTCGGCCTGGCTGTCACCGCTCTCACCATGTCCGTGTCCGTCTCCATCGGGCTGCTGGTCCCCTCTGTCGCCCGCGGATGGATCCGTCGGGAGCGGCTGATCCCCTACGTGATGGGAGCCAACATCAGCACCTTCGTAGACACCCTCTTCGCAGCCCTGATGCTGGGGAACCCGGCCGCGGCGGGTGTGGTGCTGACGGAGATCCTGAGCGTCGGCTGGATCTCCCTGGGGATCCTCGCCCTGGGCTACGCATCTTATTGCCGCTTGCTCGCAGCCGTCTTCGAGGGCGGGCTGAGGCATCCGCTGCTCCTCGGGTTCTTCCTGGCCGCCTTCCTCGGTGTTCCCCTGCTCCTGCTGGCCCTCGGATAGACCTCCCCGCTCCGCGCTATAATGG
>Ga0209670_101479_pt1 | contig 10394 bp, 4 predicted proteins | sample PerSpoBPS_BMetaG_FD_184741 | JGI IMG/M metagenome (GOLD analysis project Ga0209670, IMG submission 184741) | Thermal spring microbial communities from Yellowstone National Park, Wyoming, USA - Perpetual Spouter B (PS_B) MetaG (SPAdes) (version 3) | ecosystem: Environmental > Aquatic > Thermal...
CAGCTTCTCAAGCGCGTTTCTCAGCTGCGGCGCGTTTCTCCGCTCCACCGCCACGATGAGGGCGTTGCCTTGTTGCGCCACCGTGGCTTTCAGAGACTTGGCCAGCTCCACGGCCTCCCTCACGGCTCTTCCAGGCAACGCCGCGAAGACCTCCAGCGCCTCAGTCCTCGGCAGCACAGCCGTCTTGACCCCGGCGATCTCTCTAGACACCGCCAGCTTGACCCGCAACTCGTCTATTAAGCGGGTGTAGTAGGAAACCTCCTTGTAGAGAGCCTCCAGCTTTTCCAGCACCGAATCTATCTGCGACTCCAGAGTGGTCATCGGCAACGTTACCTGTTGCGGCTGTACATAGAGCAACAGCTGGTTCAGGAACTCATCTATCTTCTTAGCCTTCTGGAGTGCGGCGGGGTCGCGCGGCCTCGGAAGCTTTTCAGGCCTCTCCTCAAACATGGCGGCGCCGGTCTTGCCGATGAAGTATATCACTTCAGGAAGGAGATCCACTTGAGACGCCAACCTGAATTCCACAACACGCTCAAGAGGCACGGAGGCACTAATTTTACTGCACTTTAAAATATTGTGTATACGTATTCGATACGTAGACGTCATGCGGGCTATAGAGCCATTGCCAAAATTTAAAAACAGGAGGAGATTATCTTCTTTATGGCTGGGTTCGCACTATTTGGGGTGGTGGTGGGAATTTTGGGTGTTTTATATGCAGTGTACCTCGCCAGGTGGGTATTGAGGCAGAACCCTGGAAACGAGAAGATGCAGTTCATCTCGCAAGCCATAGCGACAGGTGCTCGGGCATACCTCTTCAGACAGTACAGGACGCTGGCGGCGCTCTTAACAGTCCTGGCTGTGCTTATACTGTTGGCCATAGACCTGCCGCGGGGCACCTATGGGCTTACAATGCTGGGCTTCGTCATCGGCGCACTCGGCTCGATGCTGGCGGGCTACCTCGGCATGTACGTCACGACCAGATCCGCCTCGCGCGTCGCCCAAGCCGCCGCCACAGGCGGCATGGGGGGTGCGTTGTTAGTTTCTTGGCGTGCCGGCGCCGTCATGGGGCTGTCTCTCGCCAGTATCGCCTTGCTCCTGATTTCGGGGTTCTACTTGGTGTTTAAGGCCGTGACGCACGACTGGGCTGTGCCCCTCGTGGCGTTGGGTTTCGGCGCGAGCTTGGTTACTCTATTTATGAGAGTCGGCGGTGGTATATACACCAAGGCGGCGGATCTAGGCGCAGATCTGGTGGGCAAGGTGGAGGCCGGCATCCCTGAAGACGACCCGAGGAACCCAGGCGTCATCGCCGATAACGTGGGAGACAACGTGGGCGACGTGGCGGGCATGGCGGCGGACGTCTACGAGTCTTACGTTGTGACCGTCACTGCTGCTATATTCTTGGCGGCCATCCTCGGGCTTCCGGCACAGTATATAGAAATGATTATACTCTTCGCAACCCTAGCCCTGGTGGCCACCTTCGTTGGCGTGAATCTGCTAAAGACGTCAGGTGTGAAGCACCCGCTCTCAGCTATCAGCATGGCTATCTACTCCACTATTGTCCTCTCTGTGGTGCTGTTTTTCATCGGGTCTTTCTTGTTGGGTCTTGAGCCTTGGAGGGCCTTGGCCCTCGCGGCGTCTGCGTCTCTCGGCGCCTTGGTGGCTCCGATTATAGTGAAGATAACCGACTACTACACCTCTTACAACTACGGCCCTGTGAGGAGGATCGCCGATCAGGCGAAGATAAGCCCTGCCACGGTGATCATCACGGGCTACGGGGTCGGCCTCATGAGCGCCATACCCATTATAGCCGTAATAGCCGCCGTGCTCGGCGTGTCGTATGCCATAGGCTTCTACGCCGTCCCCGTAACGGCGTTTGGGGACTATTCTAAGTACTTAGCCGGGATCTTCGGCACCGCCATGGCCAGCGTTGGGCTGTTGGCGGTCGCCGGCATCATCGTTACCGCCGACTCGTATGGCCCCGTCAGCGACAACGCCAACGGCGTCGTCGAGATGGCTGGCCTGCCTGAAAACGTGAGGGAGGTGACAGACGTGCTGGACTCCGTGGGCAACACCACTAAGGCAACTACGAAGGGCTACGCGATCGCGAGTGCGGCGCTGGCGGCGCTCGTCCTCTTCATAGCTCTAATATTCGAGATCGTAAACGCCGCCGCCGCGATCAAGGGTATGAACATGTTGAATATACTGGACAACAGCCTCAAGGCGCTTCAGGTAATTAATCCGAGCGTCTTGATCGGCGCCCTTATCGGCGTCTCGCTGGTCTACTTCTTCACCAGCCGCACCCTAGAGGCGGTGGGCAGAACCGCCATGGAGATCGTCGAGGAGATCCGCCGCCAGTTCAGGGAGAAGCCGGGCATTTTGGAGTGGAAGGAGCAGCCTGACTACGCCCGCGTCGTTGACATCGCGACTAAGAGGGCCCTCGGCGAGTTCCTCGTGCCAGGTCTCGCGGCAATTATAGTGCCCCTCTTGGCGGGCCTTGTGCTGGGCTGGAACGCCTTGGCAGGCTTGATCATGGGCGCGATAGTGGCCGGCGTTCCCAGAGCGTTGCTTATGGCTAACGGGGGCGCCGCTTGGGACAACGCAAAGAAATATGTGGAGCTTCAAGGTCTCAAGAAGACTGACATACACAAAGCCGCAGTCATAGGCGACACCGTGGGCGACCCGTTTAAAGACACAAGCGGCCCCTCGCTTAACCCGTTGATAAAAGTGCTCAACACATTGTCTGTGGTCTTCGCGTATGCTATAATATTTACAAACATCGCACTTGGGATATATCCATTTGGGCTACTCCCACTAGCGTAATCTAAACAAACCTTTTTCTCTCCTTTTTCTCTAATAGGTCTACAAGAGCTCTCCATGGCATCTCTGAGGCGGCTTCAATGTTGTGTTGGATACGGCAACGCATCGCCTTTTTGAGATGGGCGGCTTTGAGAGGAGTTAAAAATTCTGTATAAGGGAACGGCATGGGGCTTCTTCTGAATGTGGATTATAGCGACCCCTTGGCCCGCGCACGTGCGTGGAAGATCTTGCGGAGTGTAGGTAGCGACGTGGTTGGAGAGGAGGAGGCAATTGACGCCTATTATATACACTACCGTGTGCCCATATTTGGAGGTAGGGCCTCCAGCCCTGTCTGGAAGAGATTTGTACAGCTCTACATTAACTCCCCATACTACGGCAAAATCGCACCGCTTTGTAGGCTTAGACACGGCCCCTCTCTACGCGCCGCCGTGAGCCTTCTGAGGGCTTTCGTGGATTATCTGAGGTCTTTGGAGGGGTTTGGAAGGGCGTGGTTTGGGAGGGGGCGGCGGGACGCCTGGGTTGAGGCCTTGCGCCACTTGAGGCGCCACTTTGGGGATCCCTCGGACATCGAGATGCTGTATACGGTATTTCGAAAACTCGGCGAGATCTTGGGTAGAGGAAGGGTTGGAGATCCGGCGTCTTTGACGTTGTCTGTGTCTGCGGATCCTCGGAGGGTTAAAATCGCGAGGATTTTGGCTAAGGCGCTTGAGCTCTATAGGATGATGGGGAGACCCGCGGAGCTCGGCCCGGTTGCGCCGACTCCTAGAGGCATCGAGCGTCAGCGTGTCTACGGCTCTTTGGGCCGGCTGACGAAACTCAGCGCCTCTGCCTGGTCTCTCCTGGTGGGCGCACCTCTGCTGTTTCTCTACAAGTCGCTCAGCGGCGAGTTGCCTCTAAACGCCAAAGAGGCGTCCGGCGACGGCGGGGTGTACCTACTTATAGACAAGTCCGGGTCTATGTACAGCTCTGTCGACGGTGTGGAGAAGATAGTAGTCGCCACGGCTTACGCCCTCGCAGTTCTAAAGAGCTTCAAGAGGGTTGTGGTCAGGTTCTTCGATGCCGAAGTTTACGAACCTGTCGAGGATGTGGACAAGCTGGTGGACATCCTCCTGCGGACTGTTGCAAGCGGCGGCACGGACATATCCAAGGCTGTGGATGCGGCGTCGCGCGACGCGGAGATGCGTAAGTTGCGGGGCTATGTGTTGGCGGTTGTAACCGACTTGGAGGATGAAAAGCTAAGCATGGAAGTAATAAAGTGGGCTAAGGATATTTTCAGAGAGATCGTATTTATCGTAGTGGGCACGGCAAGGCCGCTACAAGGCGTCAAAAGCATCCGGCTGACGCCTCCCCCTCCAGCTACTTTATTTTTTAACACCCCTCAGATATAGTGAACTTCCCCCCAGAAAGTGAGGAGGGCAACGTGGAGTACAAGCTCACCTTAGGTAGCGACGTTGATAAGTTGGCTGGCCAGATGAAGAGGCGCCTCCTGGAGGGCGCCGGGGAGGCAGTTTATTTGATAGGCGTCGCGGATGACGGGAGGCCTCTGGGGCTTCCAGACGACGAGTTGTTGAAGGCGTTGGGAACGCTTCGGGAGGTGGCTAAGCGGGCGGGCGCCTCTGTGTATATCTTGAGAGTGTCGGAGGGGGTTAGGGGGAAGGTGGCGGAGGTTCTGGTGAGGGTGGCTGTGCGGGAGGAGCCTCCGCCCACCGTGACCGTGGCGGCGTTGGGCAACGTAGACGCCGGCAAGTCAACTCTTGTGGGGGTTTTGACCACCGGGAGGCTGGACGACGGGAAGGGCCTTGCCAGGTCCTACGCGTCTCGGTACAAGCACGAGGTTTTGACGGGCCGCACCTCTGCGGTTTCGATGAGGCTTCTGGGCTTCAGCGGCGACTCGGTGGTTAACCACGGCCTGGTGGATCCGCTCGACGAGGCCGAGGTGTATAGGAGGTCTGACAAGCTGGTGCTCCTCGTCGACGTGGGGGGCCACGAGCGGTACTTGAGGACGGCGTTGAGGGGGCTTTTCAGCTCTCAGCCGGACTACGTCATGTTGGTGGTGGCGGCCAACTCGGGGGTTCAGAGGATGACGAAGGAGCATCTAGGCATAGCGGTGGCGTTGGGGATACCGGTCTTCGTCGTGGTCACGAGGATAGACATCGCGCCTCAGGAGGTATTTCAGAGGACTGTGGACGAGGTGGTGAAGGTTTTGAAGATGCCGGGGGTCAGCAAGATACCATACGTCGTAAGGGATACGGGCGACGTGGTTCTAGCGGCTAGGGCCATCTCCACCGGCCGCATCGCCCCGGTGTTTTTCGCCTCAAGCGTGACCGGCCACGGGCTTGACCTGTTGCTCCGGTTCCTCTCCCTGTTGCCCAGGAGAAGGAAGTGGGACCACAACGGCGACCTCCTCATGTACATCTCCGACATCTACTTGGTGAAGGGCGTCGGCGTAGTCATCGGCGGGCTGGTGGAGAGAGGCGTCGTGAAAGTCGGCGACAGAGTCTGGGTGGGGCCGTATAGCGACGGCAAATGGGTTCCCGCCGTCGTGAAGTCCATCCACCTAAACAGAACGCCTGTGGAATCCGCCAAGGCCGGCAACTTCGTCACCATAGCGCTTGACAAGATTGAGGGGGTTGAGAAGGGCATGGCATTGTCTAGGCGGCCGCTCGCTGGGGTTAGGGAGGTGGTGGCCGACGTGCTGGTGCTTAGACACCCGACGGTGATTAGGGCCGGGTTCTCCGGGGTTTTTCACTACAAAGCCATTAGGGCTAACGCGTATATAAAGGAGATAGACAGGAGGGAGCTGATGGTGGGCGACAGCGGGGTGGCGAAGATAGAACTAACGCGGCCTTGGCACATAGACGGGGGAGTGTTCATCTTCAGAAACGGCCCGACGAGGATATTCGGCAGGGTACTCAAGACGGGATAGGCGAGAAGTAGGTAGAGAATGTGAAAGATATATATTTAAGGCAACTTTTAAAAATGTCTAAGTGTCGAGGTGTCAGTGGGTTGGTCTTCGGCGGCTTGTCTCCTCTAGCCATCTCTTTATGGTGTTTGCGAGTTCTTTGTAGCGCATGAAGCCTTCTAGGTGCCCCCCGCCGCATACTATCATTATCTTGCCGTTCTTCATGCGGCGTATCCTCGGCTTTACGCCCGTCAGCGCCTCTATCACGGCGGCGAGCCTCTCGGCGTCTGCCTCCCTGCCCCCAGGCGCGTCTGCCCTGGCGTAGGCGTAGCCCATGGCCACGTTGCGTTCCCCATGTCTGCTGTAGGTGATTGTGTACTCGCGCACTACGCGGTCTACAATGTGTTCGCCCCCCACGCGGCCCACCTCCGCCTTTATCTTAATCCTAAGCAACTTCCTGTCGCCTTCGCCCTCCTCAACGGCTTCTCCGCCTATCACCTTCACGACATATGTCCTGCCGTTCACCTCAAACTTCTTCTCAAAGTTCTCCAGCTCTAGGGAGCCCCACGCCTTGCCCTTCTCCACGATCTCTTTGGCTTTTTCGTAGACGGCGCACGGTTCCATGCCCCCGCACGCCTCCTCCGCCCTCTGGAGTATGAGCTTGATGAACTCCTCCGCCAGCTTCCTCTGGTCTTCATTTTCGCTGTGTACGGAGAGGTACGCGGCATACGCCAAGCCCTCACTAAGAATCGAGACGTAGCCCCTCCTGCCGCCCTCCGGCATCTTCACCGAGAAGTGGACGCCCCTCTTAAGGCCCATGTTCTCAAGTCGTTGCGCCTCACGCTCTATGTTGCTGGGGTTGGTGGAGCTGAATCTGACCTCAAGCGCGCCTTTATTCAACCTCACCTCATACTTCGGCCATCCCTCCATCAACACGCGGCCCCTCTCCAGCTTCTCCAGCCAGCGCTCCGCCGTGTTTGTATTCACTACATTTCTCTTCATAGCTTCTTTGACGATTTCGATAAGAGCTTTCCTGAGCTCCTCGTGTCCAGCCGCAAGCATATCGGTAGTAGCCCAGACTTGCCACACGTTTCTATTGCTTCCCTGCTTCACCTCTACAGTGACGCCCGCAAGCCTTAACAAGATCGCCGCGAGTTCGGCGCGGCTCCGGTTCGTTGAGGCGAATTGGAGCTTGATCGCGTCCTCGCCCAGATGCACGTTGTACTTGACGGCGACGCTGGCCACCGATATGGTCAAATCGGCGGCGACGTGGCCTTTCTTAGTCTCCCTTATGCTGTCCTTGTCGAACCGCACCTCCACCCGGGCCTCCTTCACGAATTCGTTGAATTTGGGGCTTAAATACTCTCCGCCGGCCGACGGCGCCGTCACGACGAGAATGCGTTTAAACTTCGCCGCGTCTTCGCCGGTTGCGGCTATGCGGTAATACCTGCCCCTCTCCGCGTATATCCGTGCGCTGAACTTCAGCTCCTTAGGCAGAAGCTGGTTGAGCAGGTGCAACGTGGCTAGGCGTAGGAGCGCGGCTCCTCCGCCCAGCTCCCCACCGACGGCCAGCTCGACCTCTCTCGGCCCCACATGGCCGTCTCCCGCCACCGCAGTTGCATACATCTCGCCGAAGAGGAGCCGGGCCTCCTCTCTGTCGAAGTCGTTGTGCAACGCCTTATCCAGCATGACTAGTTCAAGGGCTGGGGCTACGAACTTCCTAACCACCTCATCCCTAGCACAGTCCCTGGCGAGGCAGTACATATCGCTGAGGACGAACTCAACGACGTCCCACACCTCCTCCTTAGAGACGCCGACCTCTTCAGCTAGGTTTTCGATGCGCTTCTTCCTTCTTTCCTCATGACCGTCGGCGTAGCGGATGATGGCCTGGGCCAGCTCATCTGCGTATTTGCCGGTTATCCTCCCACCGCTCAACGCCTCCACCGCCTTCGCCAGTCTCTTGACGCGCTCTTCACGCCATCTGCCGTCGTCCATGCCTCTCCTCGCCTCGGCGAAGTGTGCGAGGAGTGCCAGCTCGCCCAGCATCCTCTTCGCCAGACCCTCCCTCTCCGCGTCGTCCATCTTCTTGCGGCCTATCCAAGGCTTTAACTCGTCGACCACCTCTTCGACTTTTTTCAACACCCAACTCCAGTCTATTGCGTCTACCAGCTCCCGCCAGCTCTCTACGCGCCGGCCCAGCAGAGACTCTAGCCACCTGCTCTCCCGCAGAATCTGGTCCTCCTTCTCGCGAGGCCAGTACGCGGTGACAACAGGCTTGATGCCCTCCTTCGTGACGCTGGCGCTACCGCTGAACGACCTCTCCTCGCCGAGGAGACCGAAGTACCACCTCAACTGCCAAGAATGAACAGTACCAGCCTCTATCCGCCCCTTAGATGTTGTCATGTCTGTGGTGCGCCACTCCAGATACTGCGGCGCCTTGTCAAACCCAGATAGGTCCGGCGCTGTCCTCCTCGCCTCCTCCACAAAACGTCTCAACTCCTCCTCGCTGATCTTAAAGCGGGCCACATCTCCAATCCACAGCTCGCCGACGGGAGCCTCGACGCCGCCGTAGATCCTAGACACCTGGAATCCCCTCTCGACGCGTCCCTTTTTGCCTCTCTTCTCGACGGGTCTAAACTTGAGATCCGCCTCGCCGTATCCAGCCAAAAACTGCAGAAGCACAGAGGCGGCCCTATCCTCCCAGCTGGGCTGACCCACAGACCTCCCGCGCCGGCCTGAGTAAGACGGATCCACAGCCTCGCCGCGTGCGTTGGCGATCCTATAGGCCTTCTCGTAGGCGCTCCTCGGCGCCAGTAACACTATGTCGACCAGAGCACCCTCGCCCATAAGCAACATCGCCGCGTGGCCGTATGACCCGCCTCTCGCCACTGAGAGCAAGGCGGCGTAGGCCTTAGTCCCCATATCTGCGTTTGAATGCCTTCTCAACTTGTCGCTCCTCGCCTCCGCCAGCTCCTCCGCCTCGCCCAGGTCCACCTCTAGGTGTTGCTTGAGCTTGTTGAGGAGGTCGGGCCTCTCCTTATAGAAGTCGCTCTGTGAGTACAGCCTCAACACGGAGTTCAGCTCCCTCCTCACCTCCTCAGCCACCTCCTCCAGCCTCCTATGCGACCCACGGAGCCTCTCGATATCGCCAGCCGCCACAGTGAACTCCCGCCTCTCAACCAGACCCCTCGCCCATTTATACAGCTCGGCCCACTCCCCATACGCCTCGGCGTTGTTGATCAACGCCTTGTACAAAACAAGCGCCGCGACCACAGCGGCGTCTTGCACCGCCTCGTCTTGATACTCCAATGCCTCCTTCAGCTTCGCGAGGGGCGGAGGCAGATTCCCCGACTCGGACAGCTTCCGAAGCGTCTCATATGGCCTCTCTCCCTTCTGAGGGGCGTTGAGGATCTCTTCTATCTTCTGCTCCTCATTCTCATTCACCTTCCACCTCTCAGCCACCGCCCTAAACCTCTCAGCCGCCTTTCCGCCAGTCTCCGCCAGCCCAGCCACAAACGGCGTTAGAGACGCGGCGTACGCCAGCTTATCCAGCTCGATCATGCCCCACAGATTCAGCGCGGCGGACAGCGCAACCACCCCAGCTGTGACTGCGGCCATGAGGAAGAGGTAGGCCTTGTGCTCGTCGATCCAAGCCAGCACCCTCGTGACGGCTTCAATAAACAGCTCAACGAGGCGCTGAACCGTGACCTTTACGCGCTCAAAGACGTCTTTGGCCGCCTCGTACAGCGCCTTGGCGGCTCTCTGGACATATTCGACGGCCTCCTTGAACCGCGCAACTTCGGCGAAGGCCACAGCTGTGGCCACCGACGAAACCACAGCCTCTGAGTACAGCCCGTGGTATACGGAGTACAGCGCCGCGGCTGAAAGCCCAGCCAGCGCTGTGGCCCTCAGCGCCTTCTCGACGGTTGACACCGCCCTCAACGCGTCTCTCCTGTACCTCTCGCCGGCCTTCGCCAAGATGTCAATGATTTCAAGGATGAATTGTTTGATGCGGTACTCGGCGTCTGGGATGCCTGCCTCCTCCGCCTTTTCAACAGCTTCTCTTACGGTACGCTCAATACGCGTAAAGAGCAACTCGCCGTCTCTGGTCTGGTAGCCCTCGAAGTAGTAGAACAAGGCGTCGTGTACGTGTCTGGCGGCGTCTGGAGAGGCTAACAACCTACCAAAAGAGCTCAGCACATGTTCAGCCACTTCAGCCAGCACATGGGCAAACTCGGGCTCCTTCGCCGCCACCTTCTCCAGCCTTCACCTTAGCCGTCGCTAGGCTCTTCGCCTTAAACGCCGCCTCTCTGTTTTTCTCCAGGTCATGGCTGGGTGTCCAGTCTGTGGGGGTCCACTGGTAAACGACCGGGAGAGGGGGGAGACAGTGTGTGCGCAGTGCGGCCTAGTGGTGGCTGAGGCGGCGGTGGACGTGGGGCCGGAGTGGCGTGTCTTCGGCGAGAGGGAGAAGAGGCGCGTCAGGACGGCGCCTCTCAAACTTGTCGTCAAGATGGATATGGCCGTTAAGCCGGAGCACGGCGCGAGGTGGCGCATGCTGGCGAGGCTCCACAGAGAGACGCTTCACGGCTTTGAGAGGAGGCTGGCGGCGATAGGAGGCGAGCTTAGGCGCATTAGGGAATGCGCTGGTTTGCCTCAACACGTAATGGAGGAGGCT
>Ga0209670_101481_pt1 | contig 10386 bp, 7 predicted proteins | sample PerSpoBPS_BMetaG_FD_184741 | JGI IMG/M metagenome (GOLD analysis project Ga0209670, IMG submission 184741) | Thermal spring microbial communities from Yellowstone National Park, Wyoming, USA - Perpetual Spouter B (PS_B) MetaG (SPAdes) (version 3) | ecosystem: Environmental > Aquatic > Thermal...
CCACCAAGCCCGCCGCCCCAACCTCCCCAGCCGCCTCCCCAACCGCCAAGTCCGCCCCAGCCTCCCCAGCCGCCAAATCCGCCCCAGCCCATACCTCCGCTTGAAATGGCTAACATGGCACCTTGAAGGGGTGAGATAATGGAGCCGCCAAAGAGCAAGACGCCATCGTAAACATTGAGGAATTTGAGGCGAATGCGATCGTAGGGCTTAAGGCGGAACTGTAGGGTGTTGGTTCTCTCGTCATAGGCAAACTCAGCACCAACTTGCTGGGCAATCTCATGGAGGATGGTTCGTAGAGTTTGGTTGCTCCTACTCAGCGTCACTGAAACCGCACTCAAGCGCGGGTCAATCTCAAGGTGGATTTTGAGGTCTCCAACCAAATAAGCGAGGGCGTCTTGAAGGGGCACTTGCTCAAAGTCCACTTTAGGAATAACGGTATCCAGAGGAGATTGTTGGGCATAGGCAACTGCACATCCCAGCACAAGCGAAGCAATCAACACGACCTTCAAATGTCGCAACATCTTAAGTCACCTCCGCAAGTTATTGTAGCGCATTGACTTACAGCGTCAATAACCGCCGGGACCGAAACCGCCGGGACCAAAGCCTCCCGGAGCAAAGCCTCCTGGTCCAAACGGTCCAAAACCTCCGGGCATGAAGCCACCTGCACCACCATAAGGTGGCATTGACAGGGGCGTAGCGGGTCGTCGCGTCAAAGTATACTCTTCGCCCCTCGAATCTCGCAGCATGATTTTTTGCTCGTCAACCTGGGTGATTGTGTAATCAACACCGCCATAGGAAATTTTGTCCCCAAGCCTAACCGACCTTGTCCGCCCATCCGGTGTCTGGACAATGGCTCCAATACTTCCTTCAGTCAAAATTGTCCCAGCCAAGCGCCAGCCTAAAAGTTCCCTCACCGTTCTTATGGGCTGAGGCGGTACAAAGTAGGAACGAAGGTTGACACTTTGGGCTTGGAGAGTAGGGATGCTTGTTTCAACATTTTGGAGGCTAAAGGTTTCAGTGCCGATAGAACCTGCTTGAGCCCTGGCTAAAACGACAGGCTCTGGCGTCGGTGGCAGAACGATTGGAGTAAACGGTGAGACCTTACCAGAAGGTGGCAAATCAGCAAATGGGTCGGGGCGACCGGGGCGAGGTGGGTTCTCCAGTTTGCCCGGTGGAGGAGGTGCTGGGGCACCTGTTTCTGGAGCACCTGTAGGAGGAGCACCCATCGTTGGTTCGCCCATCGGTGCCGCTGGAGCACCTGCCTGTCCCAGCATTCCTGAAGGCATCCCCGTTCCCGGTGCTGCCATTTGCTCTTCAAACATTCCCGGTGCTTGTTGCCCACCTGCACCATGAGTGGGTGCACCAACAGTTGGTTTCTGTGCAACTTCTTGAGTTGTGGGGGCTGGTCGTCTCAGCAACATCAAAACGATGAGAACAAGTGCCAAGACAATCACAGCAGCCAACACGATTGCGAGTCTCTTTTGTTGTTCAGGCATTTGTTGCCATTGTTGCATCATTGCCTTTTTCACCCCTTTATAGGAGTGCTAATCGTGCTCAACTTCCCTCTTCTGGCGCACCTCCCGCTGGTGCACCTCCTGTTGGTGGACCTCCTGCCGGTGGACCTCCCGCCGGCGCTCCACCCATGTGTCCACCCATTGGAGCGCCCATTGGTCCACCATGCGCCCCCATTCCGGGTCCGCCCATCGGTCCACCCATTGGTCCGCCCATCGGTCCCATTCCTCCGGGCATCATCCCTCCCATCGCCCCTGCCGCTGCGGGTGCTGCTGCTGCCAACTGGGAAGGTAGTGGCTTACCTTCGTGGGTTTCAACGAGGGCGTAGACTTCAATGGGGATAGTTGCTCTCACTTTGCCGTTTGGAAGCAACTGGAATTGAGGCATTTGGACGACGATAGGGCGGGTGAAGTGAGGCAGTTCCTTGATGAAGTTGAGAATGTCGCCGAACCGACCGTCAACTTGCAAAGTCATTTGACCCCATCGGAAGTAACTGTTTTGAACCATCCCCGCCAACGCCGAGGGTTGAAGAGATGCCAACTGAACTGTAGGCACGCTCGGGTAGTAAAGTTCCAAGTTGTGTTTCGTCGCCAGTTCCGCCAAATACTTTCTCAAGTCGCGCTCAAAATAGCCTCCCGATTCTGCTTGAAAGTCCAAGACAGCACGCCAAAGGGATGCTGGGTCGGAAAGGTCTGGAAGTTTCAGCGTCACGAGTTCCTTGCGAACAACTTCCCATCGCTTGCGTGCTTCTTTTGCTTCTTGCTCAGCCTTTTTCAACTCTTCCTCTGCCTGTTGACGCCGGGCGATAATGCTCTCCTTCTCTTGGATTTGCTTCTGGAGGTTCTGGATTTGCTCCTGTTGTGGTCGGATTGCAAAGTAGAAAATAGCCCCACTTGCGAGGGCTGCAATGACTAAACCGATGACGACAACTGCCCACCAAGGCATTCCTCGCATTGGCTTTAGACCCTCCTTTTTCGGCACAAGTTGGTTCATTCTTCCATGCCACCAATACCTCTGCGACCTCCGATGCCACCTGCTCTTTCACCTTCAGTGGGTGGTGCTGCAGGTCCTGAAGGTGGAGCACCAGCACCTGCTGCTTCAGGACCTAACAAGGCTTCTCCGGGCATTGCGCCCGGCGGCAAGCCACCAGCAGGAGCCATACCTCCCATTGCCCCCATCATCCCTGCTGCCGGTTGTGGCGGTCGAAGCGAAGTGGCAACTTGAACCGGTTTAGCCAAAGTCGCTAAGATGACAAAGTAAACGGCGTTGCGAGGCGCTGTCGGGTCGCGAGTGATTGCCTGTTGTTGTCCTCCCATCATAGGACCTCCTCCCATCATCGGTCCTGCTCCCATAGGTCCCCCCATTGCCCATGCTGGTGGAGCGCCTGGTCCTCCCATCCCAGCACCCCCATGCATCCCCATGCCAGGTCCACCATGCATCCCCATCCCGGGACCGCCCATCGGTCCGCCATGCATTCCCATTCCGGGTCCACCAGAAGGCGCTCCATGCATCCCCATTCCGGGTCCACCAGAGGGTGCTCCGTGCATGCCCATTCCTGGTCCGCCAGAAGGAGTTGGTGCCCCCGGTGTTGGTCCGGGTTGCCCTTGCTGACCTTGAGGTGCAAGTTCGGCGCCGACTTCAGGTTTGGGCTTCTCCTTCGGTAGAACGGGAGGCAAACCTGCTACTGGGATGGGAACACCGTTTTTGTCGACCGCCTGCAAGGAGACGCTTGAAAACAGCGCTGACTGGCTCAACTGGCTGTAGAAATCGCGAAGTTTCATGACCGAAGTCGTGTATCCGACCAAGCGAACCGCTTGAGCCTCTGTTGGGCTACCTTGGAAAGTCAGTTCGGTTAACTTGACTCCTTCAGGAATCCATGCAGCAATCTTTTGCATGATGTTCGCCCACTCATCGCCCGACTTGCGGATGTCGTCGAGGACTTTCAGGGCGTTGGAGATATCGGAGACCTCTTGCCTTTTCTGTTGGGCTTGGCTCTCCAAAGCAGTGACCTCATCCGCCTCTCGAGTTTTCTGCTGCAGCGTCTCATTGAGCCTTGCGATTTCAGCAGCGTTGCTTTGCCACCAAAGCCCCATCCCACCCAGGATGAGCAGACACACAATCACCGTCACGACCGCAGCGACCCGGGTCATCCGCGCCGCTGCGATGTAGGGGGGCATGAGGTTCAGTTTGATGGTTACAGGTTTCTTCACCGATTTCCTCGCCATTTCAAATCACCTCACAAGAATGCCCAAAGGGCTAAGCCAACGGCGACAGCGAAAACGGGCGCAACTTGCTCAACATAATCGCGCCCCATCCTTGATATCACGGGACTGGCATCCATGTATTTGAACGGATTGAGCCTAACCACCGGCACTCCAAGTTGAGTTTGCAAGAATTTGTCAAGGTCCTTCAAGAGTGAACCTCCGCCGAGCAAGTAAACTTCGTCCACAATCACATCTTGTCGCTGGCTCATAAGGAACTCAACTGAGCGAGCAATTTCGCCCGCCAGTTCGAACAGACGCGGGCTGATGGCGTTGTAGATGAGTTCCTGAATTGGTGGTGCTGCTGCTGAAGGTTGTGGAGGTAGCCATTCCTCGGGTGCCGGAGCCGCTGGGGGTTGAATGCCGATTTCCGCTGGCTGACCAGGAAGGAACTCCAAACTCGGTTCCTGAGGTTGGGCAGGTGGTTGTTCCTCGGGCAGAGGCAAGGAGAACTCCAAACTTGGTGCTTGTTCCTTCTCTTCTGGCTTGGGGGCGGCAGGTTCTGTCGGCAACTCAAAGGATATGGCTTGCTCTTGCGGTTGTTGCTCTGCAGGAAGTTCAAAAGTCAGCGTTGGTAACTCTTCCTCCGCTGCGGGTGGAGGAGGCGGAGGGATGACAGGAGGCACAGGCTGAGTAACAGAGAGTGCTTGTGCTTCCACTGTCGGCTCAACCGTTGGTGGTGCGGAAGGTCGCTCTAACCAAGCAGTTGCTTGCTCAATTTTCACTCGCTCCGCTTCTTCTAAGTCCATACCCAAGTGGTCGCGCAAATCTTCTGTCAAGTGACGACCGCCAAAAGGAACCACGCGGGTGAAAATCACTGCCCCGCCTTCGACGAAAGAAATTTCCGTCCCTTCGTAGCCGATGTTGACCAAAACGGAAATCCGACCGGGTTGACCATCTGTCAAGCCGAAACCGCGAGCGGCAAAGAGTGCTCTTGCCGCTGCCAAAGGCTCGACTTCAACGGCAAGGGGAGAAAGTCCTGCCTGTTGGATAGCAGCCAAATAGGCATCAACTAAATCGGCGCGGGCAGCGGCGAACAGGACAGGAATTTGCCCTCCTTCGGCGACTTCCTCAGGCTCCTTCAAAAGCACATAATCCTGAACGACTCCGCCTGACTGGAACGGAAGGTGCCGCTCAATCTCCAAAGGAATCGCTTTCAGTAGTTCCTTGCGGGGCATCTTGGGAAGTTCCGTGACTCTGACCACGACGCCCGACTGCCCACCAATTGCGATGACTGCATCCTTAGTCTTGACACCTGCTGATTTGAGCATCTCCTTCAAGGTTGTGGCGACAACATCGGGCTGAATCATTTCGCCTGAAACGATGGCTTCTTTCGTGGGGGCGGTCAAAAGGTTTTGAACGACGAAGGAATTCCCCCGCCGCGTTAATTCCACCACCTTGATGGAATGGTTACCCATGTTGATGCCCAGCACGCTTTTGGGCATGTCCCATCACCGCACTCATTAAAGCGTTGGCGACACCTTTATTGTGGCAGCATCTTGCGCCAACCGCAAGACTTGTGCCACATTGTTGGACGAATTTGAAAGCGATTTTGTTCCACGCACAAGGAGGTTGACTCGGAAGATGTCCGTCGTCATCGGCGTTGATGGGGGCGCAACTAAGACGGTCGCAACCGTAGTTGCCGAGGACGGTTCGGTTTTGTCAGTTGGGACGGCTGGTGGTGCGAACCCTCTCGTTTGGGGCGATGCTGCCTTTGAAAACATTCGCTCGGCTTGCGATGCAGCATTGACTATCGCCCAAACAGATTGGGAGGAAGTCGCTTTCGCTTTCGTAGGCATGGCGGGAGCAGATGAGCCAAACTCAAACCCTCACAAGTTCGCCCTTTCGCAATTGCAGCCTAAGTTGCCTGTCCCCTTTGCCCTTGACAATGACGGCATTGTCGCCCACGCAGGTGCACTGGCAGGGAGGGAAGGCATAGTTGTCGTCGCAGGAACTGGTGCCATAACCATCGGGATCGCAGACAATCAGCGTGTCCGAGTTGACGGGATGGGGCATTGGTTTGGCGACGAAGGCAGCGCAACTTGGATCGCACTCCAAGGTTTGAGGGCAGCAGCGAGGGCTCAAGACGGTAGGGGCGAACCGACGAGGTTGGTAGAAGTCTTGCCTAAGACACTGATGGTCAACTCGCTGCGAGACGCTGCTTCCCTGTTGGCAAGCGGGGACTTGACAAAATTTGACTTGGCTTTGGCTGCGGTGAGCGTCGCGAAGGTCGCAGAAGAGGGCGATAGTGTCGCGCAAAAGATTCTGCAGGATGCCACCTTGCTCCTCGCTGAAAGCGCTTTCGCCGCTGCTCAAAAACTCGGTCGCTTTGATTTGCCAGTGAGTTTCACGGGAGGAGTTTTTCGGCTAACTTCCGACATGCCCAACCTCTTCCGCGAAGCGCTTTCAAGGCGACTTCCAAACGCTAAAGTCCAAGAGCCTCTACTACCGCCCCACCTTGGTGCTGCCCTCCTCGCTGCGAAGCAAATCGGTTGGGAAGTCAACGAGGGTTGGCTTGACAAGTTGGTTGAGACGGGGAAGCAATGGGGCTACTTTGATTTGGGAGCAGGTTTGGTTGAAGTTCTGCCGAGGCTTTTATCGGAGCAGCGCAACCCCGCTTCCATGTTCCTTGACCAACTCGATGTTGAGGCGATTTTGACCCTCATAAACGACGAAGACCACAAGGTCGCGCCAGCGGTCAGGCAGGAGATTCCAGCAATTGCTCAGGCTGTCCGATGGGCAGTTAGAGGTTTGTCAAGAGGGGGGCGGCTCATCTATGTTGGGGCGGGGACAAGTGGTCGGCTCGGAATCATGGACGCTGCCGAGTGCCCACCGACTTTCGGAACACCCCCAGATTGGGTCATCGGCGTAATTGCAGGCGGTCCACAAGCAGTCTTCAGAGCCGTTGAAGGCGCTGAAGATGATATGGAAGCGGGGCGGGAAGAAATGAGTAAGTTAGGCGTCGGCGAAAACGATGTCGTTGTCGGATTGTCCGTTTCGGGGCGAACGCCTTTCGTCATCGCAGCGATGGACGAGGCTCGGAAGCGGGGAGCGAAAACGGTCGCAATAACTGTCAACCGAGATGCTCCCATCGCAGCCGTAGCCGATGTCGTCATCGCCCCAGTCGTCGGTCCAGAAATCGTCGCCGGCTCAACCCGAATGAAAGCGGGGACAGCCCAAAAACTCATCCTGAACATGATCAGCACCACAACGATGGTTAGGTTGGGGCGAGTTCGCAGCAACTTGATGATTGACCTGAGGACATGGAGCGTCAAATTGCGGGAGCGAGCGAAACGCATCGTCGCCCAACTTGCAGGGGTCAGTATTCCCGAAGCGGAAAAAGCGCTTGAAGCCAATAACTGGGAAGTGAGGAAAGCAGTCGCTTGGCTTCAATCACAAAGAGGGTGAAGCCATCAAGGCATCAAAGCAATCGTCACCCCGTAACTGCGCTTGGAATTCAGGTTGTTGCTGTGCCAGCAACTCAAAGCGAGACCGCAAGCAAACGAGGGTAATCCATGACGGGAACTTCGACGGCAAGTTTGTCCCTCGCCCGCATCAGCAACTTCACAGGGACAACCTTGTCCGTCAGCGGGTCATATAACTGAACTTGCCGGGGTAACCCTCCGAAGCCCGTGATGGTCAACCGGAATCGTTCCTCGTTGAAAGGTTTCGTTGCGTCGTAACTCATCGTGTAAACGGCGATGACGAATTTTCGCTCGTGACACTGGAAGGGCAGGAAAGCGAAGACATCTCTGTGCCAGAGGGTTTTGCCTGCAACCGTGTAAATCGGGGTTTGCTTACCCAAAGCGACGACATCAACGCTGAGTTGGCGGGTTTGCTTCAACGGCTTGCTGTCGGAGAAAGTCCGAACCAAGTTCCTCAACGCCCTCATGGGCAAAGTCGCAACCCGCTCAAACTTGGCATCGTCGGGCAAGTCCTTCAAGTTCGTGGGCAACAAACCCATGTCAGTCGGTTGCTCACCGTATGCGCAATAGTAGTGCATGACATCTATGCCCTTGTTGAGCCAGAAACAAAAAGCCCTCAGCACCGTCTTGGCTTTCAGCATCCACGAACCTTGCTCGTCGTTGACGCCGCACTCCGGCGGCACAACACCGTGTTCGGTCATGTAGTGGTAGAAGCGTTCAACGCCCACAGGTTTTCGCTTCAGCCTTTATTCTGGGTTGAGCAACCTCATCAGGCTTTCGGTTTGGACGAAAGTGTGAGCCCAACCTTCTGGCATCCGAATCTCCACCTGTGGAATTTCGCCTTCCAAACAACGCCAAGGTTCATTGGGCGCTTGTTCGTGTTCGGGCAACTTCCTCGTGCCAGTGCCGTAAGGGTGATAACTTTGCCCGTCGGTGAAAGGCGGAAGTTGCTCGATGGGCGTGTGGAAGAAAGTCGTGTTGGAAAAGCCCCAGATGCAACGAACCTTCGGGAACTGCGATTTGACGAGTTCAATCGTTCGGCGGGCGATTTCCCAAGCATGACCACCGGGGTGAAGGAAATCGGCTTTGAACTGGACGATGGGCGGGTCGTAATAGTGGTTGATGCCAAAGTCCCGCATGAAGTTCGAGCCGAAACTCAACTCGTTCCAAATCTCAATGTCAAACTCGTTAATCCCGACGCTCTTGAGCAGGTTCAAGACCAGTTGCGTGTATCGCAGCCAACCCTTTGCCATCGCCTCAAACTCCGGCGTCCCGACAGGATGCGCCGGCAGATACTTGAGCGTCGCCAGCAAAACCTTCTCCCCAGCCTTTAAGTCCTTTGGGAGTGGCTTGCTCAACTTGCACTCGCCTGTTTGACGGTCAACCTCGGTGATGAAGGCTTCACAAGCCCAATAGTCCGTCAGATTGCAAAGCCCGCTGTATCTTGGGACGATATCGGAGACATCATCAAGCCTCACCGTCCTGCTGCCTTTGGGCGCATCGGCGACCAATCGGCGCTCAAAGAAGCGATGGGGGCAAGGAACGCCGTGATGGGCGTTGAGCAGGATTGTTGGGCGAATTCCGTAGCGCTTGCAAAGGCTCAAAATCTCTTTCCACCGCTCCTCGTTCGCCAGCGCCGTTTCATCCCAGTTGACATTGCTCCACCCGATTTCAATGCGGAAAGTTTTGAAGCCCGCTTCGGAGAGCAACCTGATTGCGAGTTCATGTTTCTGGGGCACATTGTAGTTGACCCCGATGCCGTGAAGGAACTCGTAGCCACTGCGAGTCTCAAGGTAAGCCCGCCAAGGGATTTTGAGATGGCTGTGTTTCGGCCAAGGGACATCAAGTTGCGACGGGTCAACATAGGGGCGGACAGGAAACTCTTGGGCTGAAGCGAGACAAGCCAGCCAAAAGAGCAGAGTTGATTGCACAAACTTTCGCATCACTTCGCTCCACCTCTTTCCCATGACTTTGCACCTCGCTTCCGTGTGACGCCTGCAATTATGCCACAGTGCCGACTTTGCGGGCTTAATCGGGCGCTTACCTCTTTACAGAAGGCAGCTTCTGCCTTATAATCACTTGCGCCTGCTCAAGCAGGTTCATACAAACCTAACGAACGGAGGTGTCTTTGTCATGCGCCGAGGTGCTTTCACACTGATTGAGTTGCTCGTTGTCATCGCGATTATTGCGATCCTGGCTGCGATTCTGTTCCCAGTGTTCAGCCAGGCTCGCGAAAAGGCTCGCCAGAGCCAATGCACCAGCAACAGCCGCAACATTGGGATGGCGACGCAGCAGTATCTTCAGGACTATGACGAGCGTTTCCCCTTCTGGCGGACTCCTTGCTGGGTTGGCGGTCCCAGTAACATGTATGCACCACCCGTTCCCATCGCTCAGGAGCCTTATGTCCGCAACAGGCAAGTTTACAAGTGCCCCAGCACCGGTCGTGACTGGAGTTGGCCGCTCGCTTGTGCCGGCGATGACCCTGCAGCCAACCGAAGCCGAGGTTGGTGGGGTTGCGGCGGTGCTTATGGTCTCCACTCGGCAATTAACCGCCCCGACTGGATTATCTTCACCAGTTACGGCTACAACGAGTTCATCCAGAACGATGCTGATGGCTATGGTCGTTTGGCACGAATCCGAACCCCTGCGGAATTCGTCATTTGGGGCGACTCAGAATGTGCCTTCTTCACCCCTTGGGGCATGAACCAAAACTGGGGTGTGACGCCACAGGGTCATGTCGTTAGGCTCGCTTGGCCTGAATACTGGAGTTCCAATTTTGCCACCTACACCGATGCCAACGCTGGGCGACACCTCAAGGGTTCGCTGTTAGCGTTTGCTGACGGTCACGCCAAGTGGTATAACTGGCAGCAAATCAGGATGGTCCGCTATGGCGGTTCCCTCAGGTTCATGAGGTGCGACGAAGAGCCTTGCTCCCCGAGCGATTGGTATTGATGTGAGAACCGAGAGAGGAACGGGGCAGGTCTTGTGCCTGCCCCGTTTTTTGTTTTTGCGAACCTCAATTCTTTCGCCTTTTAGCGGCTGCTTGTTGCCAAACCTTCGTTATGGCTTCCCGAAGGGCGCTTAATCGGACTGGTTTCCCCAATGCGTAATCGGCGTGAATTGGTTTCTGTTCCGCACCCCAGCCGGTTATGACAAGGATTGGCGTGTTGGGGCTGAGTTCTTTGACT
>Ga0209670_101487_pt1 | contig 10362 bp, 2 predicted proteins | sample PerSpoBPS_BMetaG_FD_184741 | JGI IMG/M metagenome (GOLD analysis project Ga0209670, IMG submission 184741) | Thermal spring microbial communities from Yellowstone National Park, Wyoming, USA - Perpetual Spouter B (PS_B) MetaG (SPAdes) (version 3) | ecosystem: Environmental > Aquatic > Thermal...
GGATTGCGAGAACTTATTCGTTTTCCACCCCCAAGAAGCTTCATGGGGCAATCTCCACCCATCTCTTCGACAGGGATACGGAACCGGGATCGTGAATCTCCATGAAGTGGTTGAGGGAGGCATCTCCAAGGGGTATATAGTGGGCATCTCCCCGTCCGGTGGTTGGACCAGCCCCAAAGGGGTCAGTATCTATCTATACGGCTTTATAGCCTTCATGGTTGATCCTAGGGGTAAGGTTCTCTGGAACAACCAGTTCTACACACTGGCAGGGACGCAGAGCCACCAGATAGCCCCTATAGGGGGCGGGCTAGCTGTAATGGCCTCCACAGCCTCTTGGTTCGGTCCCTGGGGGTGCTGTGAATACGGGTCATGGTTCTACTGGATAAACACTAGCAGTGGGGAGACCTACTACTACCAACCCATGCAGGCCCGCACTTATGCACAGAGGCAGGAGCTTGCCTACTTCACATGGCTAGACGGGAGGGGCACGCCCTCCAGCCTAGGCAATAGCGGCGGTGTCCTCTTCACTAGATACACCAACGTAGTGGGTGGCGAACCCTATAGCTACGTTCTGGGCTACTCCACACTGGAGATCGGTTTCGCGACCTATGAAGACATACTGGGGATAACCAATAGGGTTGCGCCTCCGCCCCCCATATACTTTGTGGAGAGCGTTTTCAACGCCACAGAGTCTGGGTATGTGGCTACCAGATACAGACCCCTGGTGATAAGTTTTGACAAGCCCACACCCCTCCCAACGGTTAGGGCCAACACCAGCCTGAGCATAGTACCCTCTGAAGATGCTAAGCGTCTTGGCAACATAGCCGCCCCAGATCCTGTGGAGATCAGGGTTGGGAGCTTCTTCAGATACCCCAGGATGCTGCTCCCAGGACAACTATCCCCGACCAGCGAGCCCAGGACTGCATGGAGTGGCGGGCCTATAGTGAACAACTACATAGACCTCGGCTCCCTGAAAACAGGCGACCAGATCACCTACAGAATCCAGGGCATAAAGCTCTCGCCCAACGCGAGCGAGACAGCCCCTTCACTGAGGGGCGATCCACATATAAGTAACAGCGTGGAGGGCGTTAAGATCTCGGCGGGCAACTACTCCTCGGCAGGTTTGAAGCAGAAGTTCTACCTAGACGTGGTTATAGATCCTAGGACAGCTGGTCCAAGAGCCTTCCATGTGGTTTTCAACACATACTCCACGGTAGAGTTTAGAAAGCCCTCATACAGGGTTGAGGTGAATATCCCACTATATGTGGTGAGCTTCGTAGCCCTAGTAAGGGACTACGTGCCCGTGGTGAATGCTAGCTACACCAACACAAGCATAAAACTCCCACTATCCACAGCTATTGTGAATTCGCCCTTCACAACAAGACCTGGCGTGCCCGAGAGGTACAACGTGCACATAACCAATATAGGTACGGAGGAGGCTGTCTTCATATATGGAGTTCTCATGCCCTTCTACACCAGGGTCAACGGGGTTCTGGGAGGTGACATGGTGTTCAGCATAAGCGGTGTGGAGGACGGAGATCTCGTGGCCCTCTTCGCACTCAAAATACCGCCTGGAGGGCTGAGGACTGTGCAGGTCATAGCTACTGTGGGGACGAGCTATATAGACGAGTTCAATCCTAAGGGCGATGGTTGGAGGGGGTGGAAGATATCAGTACTTGGCCGGGGATTCGATGGCTATAGCCCTATGGCTGTACAGCTGGCAGCCCTGCCCCCCATGCTCTGGGAGAACCTGACGAGGGATCTGGGTAGGAACCCCCTGGCTCTCCTGGATAGGGCTATAAATGTTAGCAGCATCTTATTTGAGGAGAGGATAGCTAACTTATCTAAAATAGATGGACTGTCTAAGGAGCTCCAGAGACTCAGGGACACAGGATTATATGGCAAGGTCTTGGCTGATTATATCGAGGAGGAGCTATGGAGAAGAATCGTTATAGAACCTGTGGCCGCTGATCTCATGAGTGGAGAGAATAACCAGATGTTCGCCCTCAACACACCAGCCGAGATCCTTACAACAGGCTATCAAGATCTCCTCACCGAGGCGAAGAGTAGGTTCCTTGGGAACTACACAATCAAGGGGATAGAGAAACTGCCCCCGGCAGTAGCCCAGCTAGTCCTATACTCCCACATCTATAATGTGATGATGCTAATAACTAGAATGATCAACCCTGTGTTCAGCTACCAATTAGCTGAGGTCTCGATAAGCAGGGGTGGGGGACAATCGGGAGGCGTTTCAACCGCATCGAACACACTCTCAGAGATCTTCTCAATTGTTCCAAAGGCCTCAGGGGGCATCAGGGTGGTTTCCAGCGAATCGCTACAGCTCCAGCAATCTCAGGGAAGCTCTTCCACCACTATGCTTGTAGATTTAACGGCCCTCAGCCAGTGCTTCGATCGAACAGGGAAGATGCCTATCAATGTTAACAAGCCTATAAAGGTTTACAACCCCCTCACAGGAAAGGAAATGATCTTCGATCCTTCGACGGGCAAGCTAATCGAAAACAACAAACCCTTGCCAGCGGAGATGCTGGATAAAATACTCAGAGCAATGTATCCATGGGTTGAAGAGGCATACGAGAAGTTCAAGGACATGTCTCCACACGAGATACTGCTGTATGCACTTGCTAACAACGACAGGCTGGCTTTTGAATACTACAACCTCTTGTCCACCGGTGCTTCAACCTCAGGCGGTGTAGGAGGGGTATCTGGGTTCTTACCTTTTAGCGATCTCCTTATAGCATCACTATTGGATTCCGCTGGATTAACACCTGTGCTAGCTAAATATGGCCTCTACTTCGGAGGAGCCGCGGTTGATGCATCATCAATAGGCCAGGCTAAAGAAGCCTTCGACGCAGGCGTTTTAGTAGGATCTGTTTATTCTCTAGCTATCCCCGGAACACAAATAACAAAAGGCGATAAAATCACTAAAGCATGGGATCTATACTCAACCTATCTGAAATACGCTAAGAACATCAAGATCTCTTCTCCAGAGGCTCTGGATAACATCAGGATTCTAGATCCAAAGGGGACACTCGTAGCTTACACGATCTCGAACAACCTACTGGATGCATATAAAACGGCCAGCACAGGCCTGCAGGGAATGGAAAAAGCATCAAAGACCCTTGAAGAGCTTTCAAAGAACTCGGAAAAGATCTTAAAGGAGCTTGGTCTAAAAAAGGGCCAGATCGAGGATATATTTGCAGTAGACGGGAAAGTGTTTCGCTTTGGAAGCACTGCAGGAGACTATGTAAAGCCTTTTGTAATAGAGGTGAAGTATCCAAAAGCAGCAGAAGGTCAGGACGTGGTCGGAGCATTGATTACCCTAAGCCAGAATCCAAAGACAGGACAGCTTTACATAGGGATTAGCCACTCCGATAAAATCTCCAAGTTAGATGGTGGTAAAAAAGTAGTCTATGGAGCCGACATTCACTTTACACCCGAGCAGGCCTACACATTCTCCCTTCTTCAGGGCAAGGCTGTTGTTGATAAGTCCCTTACCGGGCTATCCCAGAGCGAGGTTATTGATTTCTTCAATAATCATGGGTTCAAGGCTACGGCCAACTACATAGCGAATGCGAAGCTCGGCGAAGGTGTTTCCCCCTTCGTGGAGGCCGCGGCATTTAACAAGTTATATAATGATTTACTAGTTAAACTAAAAGGAGCGGATTTGGATGCGGTAAAGAAGGCTATGGCAGAGGGTAAATACGATGATATTCTAAAAATGGCGGAGAAATATGGAGTCCCTCTTGATAGATCGAAGGTAGATGTGGTTGATATGAAGGAGTTTCCAAATACTAATCCATATTTCAATGACAATATCGATCTTCTAAGAAAAGCGGCTGCGGCCGCTAAGCAAGAGCTAGGGAAAGAGATAGGGGATGTTAATATGGAGCTAGCGAAGCTCGGTTTGTTAACAGCTGCGCCAATGTCAAATGCTATATACCATAGCAATTATAACATGAGGGATTTCTACAATAAGTTCTTCGGCCCGCTGGACAAGGATTGCGATGGAATATCTAATCTTCCAAGCAGTGTGAATATTAAGATAGGGAACGTCTCGGGACAGCTATCAAAGTCTAAGAGTATCTCACCTAGGAGTACTAGTCCTAGGATAGTGGGTTCTGTAGATCCTAACCAGGTTACTGTTGACCCCCGTGGATTCATAACCCAGCGAGGGCAGGCTCTCAGGATCATGGTTGAGTTCGAAAACCTCGCCAACGCCACTGCTGCAGCTGTTAATGTCTCTGTAAAGCTGTATATGAAGGGTGCTCTAGACCCTGATAGTGTGGAGCTCCTTGATCTGAGCCACAGGAACGTGTTCCTCAGCATGGGGAAGGATGTTGAGAAAGGCTCTGTCGTGATAAGCATAAACCTCACGGAGATAAACCTCCCGCCCAATAAGAGACCTCCTGAGGGACAGGGGTGGGCTCTTGTGGGTGTGAGAGCTTCTGAGAAGCTTCTCACTGGTGACACTGTTGAGATCTATGCTGATATAGTGTTTGATTATAACCCGCCTATTAGGACGAATGTGGAGAGACTCATAGTAGATCTAGATCCCCCAGTTACAATGCTCAAAGAAGTCAAGACCACAGGCTCCTCCACGACGATCGTGGGGGAGTGCATGGATAAAGGCTCTGGCTGTGACCAAGCCCTGGTACAGGTTAAGAGCCCAGTTTCTAGGGAAGTCGTGAGGAGCACTATCATTAAATTCAACTCCACAGAGACGGATGGGAAGGCTTCGTTTGAAACAACATTCGATGATATAGATCCTGGTGAGTACGAGATAACCCTAGTCTCTGTAGATAGAGCGGGGAATTCCGAGGAAAAAGCTAGACCGGATGGCATAGCCAAGATCGAGAAGAAGATCCAGACTGTGACGCCCATAGAACCTGGGACCAGAACCCCAGTACCAAGCCCCACACAACCAACCCCCGCCATAACCTCAGCCACCACAAGTGCTATAACACCTTTGAAAGGAAACGAATCATCTAAGGAGGAGATAACCGGGCCGCAGCCCCCATTAATAATGATTGCGATAGCGGTGATAACTATAGCTGCAATAGCCATTGCCATCATGCTTTACAGGAGAAAAACCGCTTCATAGCTCAAGACTTTTTAAACCCTCGCTCTGCATACCTCTTTTAAAATGCAGAGGTTTCTATCTAGATGCTCCTTTTAAACAAAAAGCAGCCTGCCCAGTGTTGTGAAAGGCTCCTAATGCTAGCTCCTCGGACGAGGAGAAGATCATGTGTGGAGAGGAGAATGTCTCAGATAGCAACGTGGTATATAGCTATGGTGGGTTTGCCAATAACAGAAAACCCGGTGGATATTCACAGACCTACTATAGATACTGTGTGGGAAAATGGTGGTTCATAGTAGATCGAGATATAGTTATAGAAGGGTATCAATGCGATTGTGGGGATTGCTCGCGGTGCTACTAATAGGGTTGGGTGTGGCATCTATGATCTATATGTCCCAGGTACAGGCGCAGAGAGATATAAATCTAACAATTAAGCTGGAGAAGGCAAGGGCTTCCGTGGTAATTATCATTGCAATATCTAGGGCCTACATAATATGGGAGGAATTCATACCCGCTCTAAGAGAAGTAGGGCTCCCACCAGCCCCAGAGGTCACCTCCACGAGCTTCGGCTCGGGCTTCATCGTGTCGCCCGATGGATATATAATAACCAACGGCCATGTTGTGAACGACTTCAGATCAGAGCTTGATAAGGTGAGACCTCTTCTAATGAAGTATGTGATTACATATTTCCAAGCGCGTGCAGAGGCTACTGGGCAGAGGCCTTCTCAAGAGGAGATCCAGGATCTATCCCAACAGGTTATCAATGCATATCTCACCAACAGGCTCAAGATCCAGGACTATAGAGTGGACGCCTATGTAGGGGTAGGCAGAGTTGTCTCAGGCTTCGCCAACATAGGCAAACTATATACCGCGAGAATAGTTGCCTCCACACCAGCTGAGAACGAGGATCTAGCTCTTCTGAAGATAGAGATTAGAAACGCACCCTCAATACCAGTAGCCAGAGAGGATATTCTGAGAATAGGGGAGAGAGTATGGGCTCTGGGATATCCAGGAGCTGTTACCTTCCATGAACTCCTGAGCGTTGAGACACTTCTAGAGCCAACTATAACAGAGGGCACAGTAAGTGGATACAGAACCAAGGCCACTGGTGTAAGGGTGATGCAGTCCGATGTGAATGTTCATCATGGCAATAGCGGCGGGCCCGTGATAAACTCCGACGGAGTTGTTGTTGCAGTCACATCCTTTGGTTCATCGGATCCGAGTGGAAGTGGCAGGGAAGTACCTGGGTTCAACTTCTTCGTCCCCGCATCCCTTGTGAGTGAGATGCTTAGAAGGAACAGTGTGAATAATGTTGAGAGCACGAGCATGAAGCTCTATGGTGAGGGGCTGCAGCTCTACTACAACAAGCAGTATAGGGCTTCTATAGAGAGGTTCCAGACGCTTAAGAACCTATACCCCGGCTTCCCCTTCGTGGATGACTATATAGCTAGTGCGCAGCAAGCGATCCTGAGGGGAGAGGAGGTCCAGGGCTTCCCAATAGATATATCGATCCTGATAGCTGCCATAGCCGTTGCTGGAGCTGGTGGAGGGGCAGGATATCTTCTTCTCAAAAGGATGAGGAGGAGTCGGGGATATATAGAGGCTAGGAGAGAGCCTATGCAGTCTATGCAGCCCCAGAACATAAACCCACCATTGCAGGAGAAACAGCAGGGTATGAGGATCCCGAGGGGCCCGCCCTCTGGATATAAGTACTGCATAAGCTGTGGAAAGCTTATATCGGACGAGAGCACCAGATGCCCCTACTGCGGTGCGGAGCAATGAAACAATTTCCCCAGATAATTCGCTACTTTATTTCTATAGCAGCGGTACTCATGCTCATAGCCCCCCAGCTTATTGGTCTGGGCCAGCAGACTGTGTCCCAGGCCCAGTCCCAATATCCATATGCCCCCCGTGTTGGGGACTCGTGGGTCTATGAATATGGAGAGGTCGATGAGGAAGGATCCTTTAGCAAGACTGCAACAATTATTCTGAACATAACCTCAGAATCAGGGGGGATCTACACAATGGCAGAGAGACATAGATCAGAAATTCTTGTAGGCTTCGAGAGCGAGATAATATATAGACTATTGAGCAACTGGTCTATCATAGACTTGAAAAACCCCGGCTTCTCCATAGATATTGACTACAGACCTCCGATACCATATGTCTACCACCCAAGATCTGCTAGCGATAGATTCAGCATAAACTCTACACTCACAATAAGGGTAGAAACACCAAATGGGACAGTAACCCTTAAGGGGGTGCAATCGCTAAAATACATAGTTAATGGCACAACATGGATTATATATGGAGAAAGAAGGATCCAGGCGTATATAGTGCGGTTCTATTCAGAGACAGTTATAGTGGATAATGAGCAAAACGTGGTATCGAACACATCAGAGTGGGGAGGATATATAATCAATAACAGCTTTAAACTCCCCTTCATAATAGAGTCTATTCAGGAGACAGGAACGGTCAAGATGATTCTTCAAGATTATACCCTGAACCCTGACCCCCTTTCAGCCCCCGGGCAAACGACACAGACAACACGGACAATAGCAACTCAAACTACACAGACTGTTCAGACGATCACAACTATAACCACAACAACCGCAACGACTATTCCAGCCACAGATCAGACATACACCCTTCTATTAACAATCACTAGGATGGGGAACTATACAGGCCCTGATATACCAATAAGAATAAGGATCCAGAATCTAGTGTCTGGCCAGACAATAGCAGAAGTAGGTGTGAACAGAACCTATTCTATAAGGCTTCCGAGCTCAACCTATATTATATCTATAGAAAATCTGGAGGGAAGAAGTTCTGACGGCTATACATACTATAGATTCATGGAATGGAGGATCTCGGAAGATAGCTCCACAAGGGTCTCCAGAGACCCCTCAATCAGGATCTCGATCAATAGGGACACCGCGATCACGATAATTCTAGAGATATACACACTGCAAGCACAGCCAAAGACAACAACTACACAGCCTGGAACGACATCAGCCAATACAACCACCCCCATAGCGGGAGGCACAACGAGGTCACCAGGAGATACAAGGCCACAGATAACTACACAGCCACGACCTCCATTACAAGGAGGGGGTGAAACAGGAGCCCCAGAACCTGTGATAGGGACGCAGCAACAGCCTTGGTATAGCAGTCCTGTGATAATAGGTTCTATAGCAGGTGGAGCCACAGCAATCGCAGCACTTCTAGTGATTAGAAGGAGAATGCTTAAAAGGCCTATCATCTCTGATGAGGGGCCCTCAATAAGGGGTAGAGGTGGAACAGGATCTCCATCGTATCCATCACAGCCTCAGCAGTTACCTCCATCACCACAGCCATCATCAACCACGTCGCCTATGACGGGGGGAGTCGTGGCTGGTCAGAGCAGTACTCATAGCAGTAGCAAGATATGCCCAAGCTGTGGAGCCCCTAACCCTGTGAGTGCTAAGTTCTGTAAGCAGTGTGGTACCCAGCTCCCTAGCCTCCCTAGTGCTGAGGGTATGATGTGTCCATATTGTGGTGCATCTGTGAAACGGGGTGCGAGGTTCTGCCCTAGATGCGGTTCGTCTCTATGACATCTAAGGCTCCATTGCTAGGCGGCATAATAATGTTTTTCACTATTTGTACCTTGTTTTCTAGGATATCTAGGAACCTATCTATTCTTTTTTCATCAGCGCCCAGATCCCTTAGTATTTTTCTTAATCTCTTCTCTATCTCTTTGCCCTCACTCCTATATCGTTCTAGGCTTGCCATCAGTTTGCCTGCAATAGCGGTAATGAAGATCTTTCTATATATCCCACACCCATCGATCATCCTGAGCGCTCTTGACAGGTGTTTATGAATCTCTGACTCTCCCTCTCGAGATAATAGGGATTCAGAAAGGGCTGTAATAGCTATATACTCTGGATCTTCTATTCTATTCTCCTCAATAAGCTTCTTAGCGTCTCTCAGATCTTTTTCCGCCTCTCTGGTGTTACCGATCAGGGTTCTGTAGATTGACATATCAAGTAATATGCCAGCTACTAGATGCGGGTAGCTCTCTCGATCCAGGATCCTTAGGGCGTTTTCAAGAGACGCTATAGCCTCTCCCAGCTTCCCGGCTACGAAGTATGTGCTCGCCATCTCTCTATAGGCTATTGAGAGGCTGTGGCGTGCCCCCAGCTCGGTGAAGATCTTTGAGGCCTCGGCCAGGGTTTCGAAGGATGCCTCTGTTATCAACTTAACTCTGTAGATCATCCCAAGCCATCCTAATGATAATGCCTCTCTAAAGCGATCTCCAGATCTAGTATATCTATATAGTGCCTCCTTAAAGAACCTCTCTGAGGTATCGAGATCACCTAGGAAGAAGCTAGTAACAGCCATGTTGTAGAGCACCCTCTCAGTAACCTCCTTATCCATGATCCTTCTGGAGATCTGCATAGCGCCTTCTAGCTCTCTCAGAGATTCTGTATATCTCCCCATCTGCCTCAGAATAGTGCTCCTTTCTATCATTGAGTATATGGCAAGTCTTGGATCTCCCAGAGCCTGTCCTCTCGACATAGCTTTCTCTAGGTATTCAAGGCCCTCACTGAAGAATCCTTCAAGCTTTTTTACAATGCCTATTACGAGATATACCCAGCCCTCTAACAGTGGATCAGAGGCTCTATAGCGATCCACAACCATGGATAAGACCTCTCTAAGACGATTCGGAGGGATCTTGGCTTGGAACATAGGCTCAACAACCCTGGGAATAATCCTAGCCACATTCTCTAGATCGTTTGCCATTAGATAGTGATAAAGGGCCTCAATCACATCTTCCTCACTGCCTGTGGATGCATAGTAGCTAGCAGCGATTGCGTGGAGTTCCTCAGGATCTACTAGCTGGGCTCTCACAATATCTCTGATCACCTCGTTCACATAGTATAGATCCCCTATTCTATTAACAAGCATAGATCTCTCGAGAGAAGTGATAGAAGATCTCAATGTATCCCTCCTAATCCTGAGCCTTTTCAGCAACCTATATGGTTCAGGCTTTCTAAGTATTGAGAGAAACTCTAGAACAAGTCTCTCTCCATCATCCATCCTTTCCAGTATCTCTTTAACTATATACTCGGAGAGTTCATCGATAGAGCTATTTATTGTCAACCCCTTCTTAATCGCGTTGAACCATAGTATTAAGAACTGTGGGACGCCCCCTACACGGCTATAGGCTTCTTCGAAATCTTCTTGTGAGACACCCATGTTAGTGGCCAGGGCTCTAGAGTCCT
>Ga0209670_101488_pt1 | contig 10359 bp, 8 predicted proteins | sample PerSpoBPS_BMetaG_FD_184741 | JGI IMG/M metagenome (GOLD analysis project Ga0209670, IMG submission 184741) | Thermal spring microbial communities from Yellowstone National Park, Wyoming, USA - Perpetual Spouter B (PS_B) MetaG (SPAdes) (version 3) | ecosystem: Environmental > Aquatic > Thermal...
AGATATTTTGGATAGGTATAGGAGGTTCATCGTCCGGACCCCGAGCTATATTCAAGTTAAGCGAAATTGATGTGAAATTTTTTGAATCACCAGAAGATAAATTTGATCTGCAAGAGAAAATTAAAAAGAGCAAAAATTACACGCTTTACATCGTATCAAAATCTGGTGAAACTTTTGAGACAATATCTTTAATGAAAACAGCTGAAAAATTGATCAGAAATCAAAATCAGAAAAAAAAGAGAAACTTTGATATTTTAGTTATCACAACGCACAATGAGAATACCCCTCTTTATAAATTTGCTCAAAAAAATCAAGCCAAAATAATTCATTTTCCTGAAAAACTATCGGGAAGGTTTTCAACTTTCTTCATATCATATCCTTTACTAAAACTTACAAAAGAAAATATACTCAAAAAAGTAAAAAGAGGAATAGAAAAAGTAAGAAAAAATATTTTTGACGAAAATTCCCTACACTTCAAATTAACTGAATTTCTTTTAGAGAATATAGAAAAAAGAAAAAATCAGAATTTGTTTTTATGTTTTTATTCAAGAAAACTTTTTGAGCTAGGAGAAATAACTTCACAACTTATAGGAGAAAGTCTCGGTAAAGATGGAAAAGGGATAACTCCTATGCCAATTCTTGGTCCACATTTTCAGCATTCAATAGCTCAACTTATTCTGGCAAATCCAAATCAAAAATGTGCAATTTTCATTCTACCAAAAAACAAAGCAAAATACAAAGAAAATTTAAAGGAAGCAGAAGCTACATTCAAAGTTTTCTTCGCCAAAATTCCAGTTATGAAAATTGAAATAGAAGAAACACCAGAAGATATTTCCTACTTTCTTTTTTCATTTAAGATATCAATAGCTCTTGCAGGAAAAATTATGGGAATAAATCCTTTTGACCAACCCGAAGTAAAGAAAATAAGAGATATTCTACTTGGAAAAAATTGAGCCGGCGAAAATTAATTAAAAACAAAATATTTAAGCGAAAAACCTATAAAAACGCAAAAACAGTGCATTTTTAACTAATTAGATACCGAAAACAATTAGGAGAAAGAAAAATAAACTGAAAGAATAATGATAAAAAAAATAATAAAAAATAAACTGAATTATTAGCTTAAAAATAAAACAAAAAATTAGGAGGTGGAAACTAATGATAGGAATAATAGGAGGTACAGGACTTTACAAAATAGAAGGATTGAAGGTAAAGGAAGAGGTAGAAGTCGAAACACCGTTCGGGAAGCCATCAGACAAAATAGTCATAGGAGAGCTTGAAGGGAAAAAAGTTGCTTTTCTTCCAAGACACGGGAGAAATCATACTATTCCTCCGCATAAAATAAATTTCAGAGCAAATATATTTGCACTAAAAAAATTGGGAGTCCAAAGAATAGTGAGTGTATCAGCAGTAGGTAGCATGAAAGAACATATAAGACCCGGAGATGCGGTAATAGTCTCACAATTTTTAGATATGACAGTTTCAAGACCAAGAACTTTTTTTGAAGATGGGATAGTAGCTCATGTTGGATTCGCTGAACCGGTATGTCCAGAAATTTTTGAAGCACTTGCAGAATCAGCAAAAGAGGCAGGAGTAGTTACACACAAAGGTGGAACATATATATGCATAGAAGGACCGCAATTTTCAACAAAAGCAGCAAGTTTGCTGTGGAGAAAATTTGATGTAGATGTTATAGGAATGACGAACTTGCCCGAAGCATATCTTGCAAGAGAAGCCGAAATATGTTATGGTACTTTGGCTTTCCCAACAGATTATGACTGCTGGTACGAAGGAGAGGAAGAAGTTACAGCTCAAATGGTTGTGGAAAATCTGAAAAAAAACATAGAAAAAGCAAAAAAGATTTTGAAGATATTCCTGAGAAAAATAAAAGATGAAAGAAATTGCCCATGCAAAGATGCTCTCAAATTCGCAATCGTCACAGAAAAAGATAAAATCCCAGAAGAAACAAAGAAAAAACTTGAACCAATAATAGGGAAATACCTGAAATAAAAAGATTGAAATGAAAGATATAGAAAACTAAAACAAAAGGGGAGAGAATCAGAAATGAAGATTGCGATTTGTGGTATTTTGGGAAAGATGGGGAAGGAAATTGTGAATGTTGCTTATGAGAAGAGAGTTAAAATATGTGCAGGAATTGAAAGAAAAGAATTTGAAGGAAAAAGCTCAAAAGAATTCTTCCCTTTTATTCCTTATGATTTCCCAATAATATCAAGCGAAGAAGCTCTAAAAAAAATTCACGAAAGAGAAAAAATAGATGTGATAATAGACTTTTCACACAGAGGAGTTATAATTCCGTATCTCAAGTTTGTATATGAAAACAAAATGGATATAGGTTTTGTTATAGGTACAACTGGTTTTTCAGATGAGGAGATAGATTTCATAAAAAAGTGTTCCGAAAGTATTCCCATATTCTTTTCTTACAATATGAGCAGAGGAATAAACTTACTTTTGAAAAAAATACTACCTGAAATAAAAAAGAGTTTGCCAGATTTTGATGTAGAAATTGTTGAAATACATCACAAGATGAAAAAAGATGCTCCATCTGGCACAGCGTTGAAGCTCGCAGAAGTTCTCGGAGGACAAAAAATTTTTGGAAGAAGCGGCATAGTTGGTCCAAGACCAGAAAATGAACTTGGTATATTTGCGGTAAGAGGAGGAGATGTCGTAGGAGACCACATAATATTTTTTTTAGGAGATGGGGAAAGAATTGAGATAGTTCATAGGGCATCATCAAGGCGAGTCTTTGCGGTCGGAGCAATCAAAGCAGCAGAAATAGTCTTTGAAAGAAAAGAAAAAGGACAAAAAGGTCTGATAACCTCATTCTTTGAATAAAATCAATTTTTGAGTGAGTAAAAACACAAATTCAAAAACTCAAATAAGTAAAATCATTTCCTGAACTTCAAACGAGATTTCAAACCGAAATTATAGTAGAGAGAATGAAAAAGCACAAACATATAAATCAAAAATACAAAAAGGAACTGAAAAGGTTTGACCTGATTCTGAAAGAAATTTTTTCAAAAGCAGTAGTGAAAATTTTTTGGTTAGCAACCGGTCAAAAAATATACGGGAAAGCAAGAGTTTTACCAACTGAAATAAGATTTGTAAAATCTTTTTACTCTGATATCTTGCTTGAAATCGCAGAAAAAATAATACACATAGAAATTCAGGTTCAGCAAGATAAAACCTTACCTGAAAGAATGCTTGACTATTTTTATGCTATAAGAAAAAAATATGGTAAAACTCCAACACAAATAGTTTTATTCGTAGGCAAGGGAAATCCTCCACTAAGCAAGTTTGAACTACAAGATGAATTTGGAGCACAAAGTTTATCTTTCAATTTCATAGTGTTAGATATGAAGAAAATTGATCCGGACGAGTTTATAAAAAGTGATAAGCCAGAGGAGGTTTTAGTCGGAGTTTTAGCAGGGAAATTCAAAGATAAGCCTGAAATAATAAAAAAGGTTAAAAAAAGAATTGTAGAAATTGTGAAAGATGAGAAAGAAATTGCTAAATATATAGATAGCATAAGCTTTTTAGCTAGTTTATTTGATGTTGAAATAGAGGTAAAACCTATGCCAATTGAAGTAGACATAAGGAAAACCTTCCTTTATAAATGGGGAGAGCGGAAAGGTTTTGAGAGGGGGTTAAAAGAAGCAATTTCGGGCATTATCCAAGCAAAATTTGGTAGTCAAAAAGTAAAACTAATCAAAAACATTTTAGATAAGATAGACGACATAGATTACCTAAAAAAGATAAAAAAGGAAGCAATAAGAGCAAAAACCTGGGAGGATTTCATAAAGGTTCTAAAAAACCCAAATTCAAAAAACAAAAATTCAAAAGGTAAGTAGTAGTAGTAGAAAGTAATATAAGGTGCAACTCCTCCTGAAACAAGATTCATATCAATAGATAAAAGCAAGCTGGAATTTCAGAATGAAAAAGCAAGATCAACTTTTCCTTTTCTTCTTCTTTCTGAACCGATAATAAATAATTAGCATAGAAGCAGGGATGAGAAATCTTGAAAGAACACTACCTGCTGAACACCCGTAAGATTTAACATTTTCTTTGTTTGTTGCAATTGCGGAGCCGAAATCACAATCTTGACTTGCAGAACACATATTCAAATACGGAGCTTTTGCTAATGCACAAACATCTGATACAGAACCCCCATAACTTACAGTAGGAGAAATAGATTTAACCGTAGGAGATTGGGAAATTACAACTGGTGATAGTGAAGAAACATTACCAACATTTGATAATACAGAATAAGTTGTATTTTTGGAAAAACATACATTACCATTAGCATCCATCTTCACTACATAAAAGTCATAACTACCCGCTCCAAAACTCCGAGTCCAACCCGCGACAACATATCTCCCATCTGAGCTCTGGATTATTGAAGTGGCTCCATCATCATTACTCCCACCGATAGTTTTAGACCACATAACATTTCCTAAACTATCTAACTTCACTACATGAATGTCACCATAACTTGCCCCAGCGACAACATATCCTCCATCTGAACTCTGGATTATTGATCCACCTACATCCAAAGACCACCCACCGATAGTTTTAGTCCATATAACATTTCCTGATGAATCTAACTTCACTACATAAAAATCAGCAAAACCTGCTCCAAAACTATTAGTATAACCAGCAACAATATATCCTCCATCTGAGCTCTGAGTGATTGAAAATGCGTAATCATCTTTACTCCCGCCGATAGTTTTAGTCCATACAACATTCCCAGATGAATCCAACTTCACTACATATATATCCCAATCTTCTGATATATCCCCATCAAATAAATCCCAATCATCTTCTATATACTTCTATATATATATCATCCCAATCATCCGATATATCACTATCATCTTCCCTAAAACTGTGTGTATAACCAACGACAACATATCCCCCATCACTACTACGGATTATTGAACTGGCCACATCATCTTTACTTCCACCGATAGTTTTAGTCCATACAACATTCCCTGATGAATCCAACTTTACTATATACATATCAGAACCACCTGCTCCAAAACTTTGTGTATAACCGGCAACAACATATCCCCCATCTGAACTTTGAATGATTGAAATGGCCGCATCAGTCAAACTCCCACCGATAGTTTTAGTCCATACAACATTTCCTGATGAATCCAACTTCACTACATATATATCCTCATAACCTGCTCTAAAACTTTCAGTCCAACCAGCGATAACATAGCCTCCATCACTACTCTGCACAATTGAATTTGCTCCTTCTCCTTTACTCCCACCGATAGTTTTAGTCCATAAAACATTCCCAGAACTATCTAACTTCACTGCATAGAAATCCCAACCACCAGCTCCAAAACTATCAGTTTGACCAGCGACCACATAACCTCCATCTGAACTCTGAATGATTGAACTGGCTATATCCCACCTTCTTCCACCGATAGTTTTAGAGAAAGTACAAACATTTCCTTCGTCTATCTGTCCGTTGCAGTTATTATCTTTTCCATCACATATTTCTGTTTTTGCTGGGTTAATATTTGGGTCATTGTCTTTGCAATCCCCTGGTGTCGCTGACAAAACATATCCAGCAGGTTTTGAACAGGAAACTTTCGTTGTACCATCCGTATATCCATCTTCATCAAAATCTTTGTAAAACACAAGCAATAACCCTTCATCTGTTTGCCCGTTGCAGTTATTATCTTTGCCATCGCATATCTCTGTTTTCCCTGGATTTATATTTGGGTCATTGTCGTTGCAATCCCCAGCCGTTGCAGATGAAACATATTCATCCGACGGCTTTAAACAGGAAACTTTTGTTGTTCCATCTGTATATCCATCTCCGTCGGCATCCTTATACCACACCGGACATTTTTCTGATTTTGATATTTCTTCATTTGATATCTCTTTATTTGATATTCCTTCCCCACCCGATGATTTTTTGCCACATCCTACATTCAATAAAAGCAAAATACTAAATAAAAAAACACCACACTTTTTCTCTCTCAATTTATCTATTATTTTCCATCCCATCTTTTCTATCCTCCCCTTTCCCTTAATTCTTTCCCCAAACAAAAACCGAAGATAAAAAATATAGTAATTTCAAAAAAATTTTTTGCAAAGAAATGAGTTCCTATTTTTTCACTATAAGGAACATAAATTGATGAATAACCTATTCTGCTCATCCTTGATTCAAAAACAATCAGAATTTAAGTCCTAAAAGATGAGAGAAGGCTATTATTGTGCTTGCGACTGTCCAACCAGTTGCACTCGTCAAATTGTAATTACCCTTACCTCCGAAACCGTAATCCCACCATGTTTGCTGTATAACCTCTGGTATAATCCCCGGAACAGAGCCGTTATTTTTATAATTTGTTGGAACAACTTCTGAAACAGCATAAATCATGATTTGAGAGAATTTTTTGAGCTCGTCTTGAAAATCAGGCTCAAAAGATGAAAACTCTGAAACCAAAGAAGGAAAAAAGAAAAGATAAACATCTACATGAATATTTTCAACACTAACTGACGATAAACCTTGTGTTTTCAGACCAATCTTGTAAAAAAGCTGATTTGGATTGAAAGGAACATTCCAAAGATAAAACCACCAAAGAGCAGCAAAAAGAGATCTTCTCGCACAGGTAAAATACTTTTCTTGATTTACTTTTTTCCATACAAGATAGCAAGAAATAAACGCCCACATCGCTGCTTCTTTATCTTCGCTGTTAGCATCAATAGTTGATCCGTAGAACTCAAATTTTTCAGCAAGGTTTGAGATGAAATCGGCAGATAAAATAGCTGATTGAAGAAAATCAGAATTTCCGGAAATCTCATAAGCTTTTATGAACACAGGTGCGGCAAAAAGTGTCCCGGCAGGAGATGAATCAAACTCCTCGCCTGAAAACTTGTAAGCTCTCGCAAAAGAACCATCTTTCCTTTGAAGCTTCATCATATTTTCTGCTCCCTTTATGAAAGTGTCCTTTACTTTGAGAGCAAAATCATAGTCTTGGGGTAAAATTTCGGTTTCATACAAATATGCAAGGTAAAGAGCGAGTAAAGATTCAAAATTTCTTCTTGAAAAGAAAGCATCTTTGAAGAAAACAGGTCTGAACTCACATTTAGAATTTGAAGTTGTATCAAAGCAGTCTATGAAAAATCCATTTTCCATACCATGTTCTATCCAAGATAAAATAACTTTTTTTCCTTTGTCAATAAGCTCGCCGTCTTTAAGGTATTTCCCCAAAAGTATTGAGTTAGATGCGTTCATAAGAGCCATACCTGTAAAGCTCGCTTCAATCCAAGGCAAAAATACATCTCCTGTTTCTGTGCGAACGAAAGAAAAAAATCCTTTTATTTTTTCTCCGTCATAAAAGTATCTTCTGAAAAATGAGGATAAAACACTGAGCTGATAATCAAAATTCAAGTTTGGTAATTTTCCAGAAATAACTCCATTTTTCTCATATAATTTATACACAACTTTCCAGAGCGCCAAAACTGCATCCGCAAAGTTTTTCTCTTCAAGCTCAATTATGAAAATGTCAAAAGATTTTTTAGATGAAAAATTGTAAAGAGCTTTTTTTGGAGGTAGCTCGTAAAATGAGTCAGTAGAAAATTTTCTCCTGTAAAATACTGGATACTCTTCAAAAGGGAAAGTGAAAATTATTTTTTGAGAATCATAATCAAAGCCAATTCCAAAAATATCTGTATCTACCAGAATTTCCTGGGATTCCGAATCTATTTGATTTTGTTCTGTAAAATCATATTGAGCAGGAAGTTTCAGGAGAGCTACCAATTTTTGTTTCTTCTCATCGTATGCAACTGATATAGGAACTGGTAATCTATCTTCCCTGAAAATCCATTTTTTTGACTTCAAAAGAGAATAAACTTTATTTTGAGAAAAATTGTTTCCTTTTATAAAAACTCCTGGAACAAAGAAGGTTGTAGAATCAGGAGAAAAAGCAGTATCAAATTCAATCTTGATGCGAGATTTCGTATTTTTTATGGGGTCAACCTCTATTCTGGCATGATATAAATTCAGTTTCCCAACTTTCAAACCCAAATCTTGAACATCTTTTTGTTCCAAAGTTATTTTATATGAAAAGTTAAACTGTGTCTCCTTTTCAAATGATATGCTTATTTTTCTCAAAGTTTCAACTTGTTCCTTTATTCTTTTGCACCCGGAGGAGAAAACGGAAAAAAGCAAAACTAAAAAGAAAATTAGAACTGGCAGTAAATATATGAGAGCAAAACTAAAAAGGCTTACGCTTACATTTTTCTTTTCTCCTCCACAGACCCTCCTTGAACAATAGCTCATAAAATAAAAAGTAAGGAAACACTATAAGAAACTTCTATTTATGAAATTTTGAAAATTCATGAAGTTCAGAGTATATGATTAAGGAAAGTTTTTCTTATATCAACTTGTATTGGCATGGGTTTAACCTTTATCTCATTTATGGTTTCTGAAAACCTTGATAAAATCGTCCCAGGTTTTTACATCTATTATTTTTCTCTTTATTTTTTTGAGGCGATTTAAATCATTTACTTTTTCTAAAAGAGTTTTTGCCTCTTTTATCTTTGATTTACCAAATTTAAGTTGAACACCCAGTAAAATTGCCTCTTTCAAGCCCTCCTGTTTTCCTTTTTTAATTCCTCTCTCCTCCCCCTCCTTCAATCCTTCCCGTTTTCCCTCCTTCAATCCTTCCTCTTTCCCCCACTTATAAAGAAAGGTTTTTCTTATATCAACCTGTATTGGCATGGGTTTTACCTTTATTTCAATATCAAATAATCCTGCTAAAAAACTTATGCTATCTATATATTTTATGATTTCTTCTTCGTTTTTCAAAATTTCTACAATTCTTTTTTTGACCTTTCTTATTATCTTGGGTTTATCTTTGAATTTCCCAGCCAAAATTCCCAAAATAACTTCTGCGGGTTTTTCGCTTTTTATAAAAACATCAGGATCTATTTTCTTCATATCAAGTTAGCTTTGGGGTTTTGTACTCTGATGGAGGAGGATTTCCTTTACCAACGAATAAAACAATTTGCGTAGGTTCTTTTTTGTATTTTTCTACTATCGCGTAGTAGTAGCGAAACATCCTGCGTGGCAAATTTTTATCTTGTTGAGCTTGGATTTCAACTTGGATTATTTTACCATCAGCTTCAACTAAAATGTCAGGACGGAAAGTTTTTACCAATCTTATCTCTGCTGATATGACCTTTACTTTTTTACCTATTTTTTCACCAGTAGCTAAGTAATAAATTGTTCCTATTGCTTCTGAGAAAATCTCTTTTAAAATTGGGTCAAACCTTTTGAGCTCCTTTTTTATATCTTTCCTTTTCTTTCCTTCCACTTTACTTCCTTTCCTTCTCTTTATTTCTTTTTCTCTCTTTTTGTTTTCTTTCTCTATTATTCCTTATTTTTTTTATTTTTCACACTAACTTGTTTTATCATTTCTGTTTTAAATTAGAATTTTACTTATCTGCGGACCAGATTAAAGGGAATTCCGGCTATATCCTATTTAGGAAAGATTTGCTTGTACGGAAGGTTGATAGATTAACCATATTTGACTAAATATTTATCCTCTCGTGATTAACTGATCTTGTAATTGGCCGATCTTTCGAAAAAATAAAAAAAAATTTTCAGAAAGAGAGTCGCAAAGAGAACTCAACTGAATATATAGATGGTCTTAAATTTGCTGATGCTGGATTTATCTTATTTACAAAAGCTGCCGCCGCTCTGCCGGGAATAAAAAATATGTTAGCAAAGTCAAACCTTAAATTATCTGCAATAGCGTATCTGAAAACTCCATCTATTTCAGCACCAATAAAGTTTGATTTCAAAGAATTCTCACCAGAAAGAGTCAATACTACACCACCTATTGGAATAAAAGAAAGATGGGAAAAAAGAGAAAATTCACCCCAGACATCAAAAACAAAAAATCCAGGTCTCATAAGCCTAAATTGAGAGAATCTCTCTCCCATATTAAGATCAAGGTTATCTGATTTGAATATTATCTCGTCTTCTGTAAGGAGTAATGTTCGGCTCATTGATTTTCCCGAATAAATAAAACCAAAGTTCTGCCCCTCTCTATAAGTCGGATTATCTGGACTTAAAACCATAATATCTGAACCAAATTTTATTTCACCCTTTTTTATAATTGAAGCCTGTAAAGCTCCTGCAAGATGATTTTCATTTCTCAAATCAAAAGCCGATTTCGTAAATACCCCCGATTGACCAGCAACACCACCTATGAAAGAAAAATCATCAGTCTCATACCTATAACCTAAAATCAAAGTAGAAACAAAAGAAAACTTTCTTATAATTGAATTATCAATTAAGTTGTAAATTCCCCCGAA
>Ga0209670_101489_pt1 | contig 10357 bp, 10 predicted proteins | sample PerSpoBPS_BMetaG_FD_184741 | JGI IMG/M metagenome (GOLD analysis project Ga0209670, IMG submission 184741) | Thermal spring microbial communities from Yellowstone National Park, Wyoming, USA - Perpetual Spouter B (PS_B) MetaG (SPAdes) (version 3) | ecosystem: Environmental > Aquatic > Thermal...
CATTGATGCAGCTGCAACCCCTATAATGAGGCCCCCAGCCCCTACACCTATTAGCTTGAGAGCTGTTCTTCTACTAACATTGCTGGTCATTGAAACATCCCCAAAGGGTTATCGAATTACCCCCTAATAAATATATACAATGCAATTCTATTATGATCTGTGGCAGGGTGCCGAGCCCTCGAAAACTATTTATCTTGCTCATCGTATGGTAGATATATAGGTTCCTACTTCTCTTATAATATTGTGCGGGATGTTATAGCTGAGGCCTTATAGGCCCTGGTTCGTCTGCATCGTCTGTATGGTGAGTGGTATATGAGTATGGATAATAATAGAGGTTACTTCAATAGAGAATATAGCCTTAAAATGTGGATGTTCGAGTCTCCCACCTATAACTTCTCCATATCTCTATCCACATCTTTGGTTCAGCCGCTGGGAATAAGGATCTTAGGCATGGATATTGCTCTTCTAGGTGTGCTGACTGCTGTCCAGCTCAGCTTCGTTGGTTTCGGTGCTATCATAGGTACTTCTATTATTCTTAGGTATAGGTATTTTAGGAAGAAGTTGTGGCTATTCTTTGAAGCGATCAACAGGATCGGCTGGGCATCTATAATATTTGCAGATCTGGTGCCCAGCTACAGCGCTAAGCTATTGACCTTCTACTCCGCAGTAGCCGTTTCACAGATGTCCGGCGCAATAGCTGGAATAGCTGCGGGGGATGTCGGTGCCGATATCGTTACTAGGGACAGGGCCCCGAAATTCTTTGGAAGGCTTAACTCTCTTAACAACATGGCATCGCTAATCTCCTTAGCAGCCTCGATAGTGGTGTTCCTATATCTAGGGGGTGGAAGTAGAGATGCATACTGGGTTCTCTATATCCTGTCCCTTGTAGCAGCGATAATCTCAACGATATTTCTGAGGATGATTAGGGATGATCCCGGGGTTGTTGTGGCTCTGAAACTTGTGGGTAGTGCGGGGCTCATGAATCTTGTTAGCATTTACAGAGACATGGCTAGATCCCGCGGTGTGAAGGAATATATATTAATTATACTGCTATATACAGTAGCAGTAAATTTCCCAGCATCTATATGGAATTACTACCTAATATACAGCATAGGAGGGGACGAGGTATGGATAACTAGCAAAATGGCGACGGTCTATCTTGTGAAGGCCCTGATCCTTGGTATATGGCCCTTTATAGTAGATAGATATGGGACCAGGATAATATTCACCACAACTCTGGTGATGATATCGCCTATCCCGATCCTCTTTATGGTAGCGAGGAGCCTCGCCTCCCAGATCTTGCTAGAGATATATTCTTCTGTGTGGTGGTCATCATGGGATCTATTAACAGGTCTCTATAATCTCTACCTATTCCCTAGAGATGTGAGACCGATAGCCCTTTCTATAATAGTGTTTTCAACCAATATGGGTGCGTCCTCAGCATCAATAATGGGATCAATAATCTCTTCATCGATACCATATGGAAGCGAGATAACATTTACACTCTCAGCACTTTCGAGAGTCCTGGTATCTTTGCTGGCATTTAAAAAACTACCGCTCCTAGACCTTAAGATAAAACAATAAGGAGAAAACTTTATTCCATACCTTGTCAGTCTCAAACTTTAATAGCTATAAGGACATAGATCTCTGAGGAGAGGACAGGATCTATGGTTGCTAGCGATCCTCAATAGAATATAGTAGATTACATGGTTGGAAAAGTCGCTGAGCTGATGAATAAAGGTAGATTAGGATTAATCCTCTGGGGAAGAGCAAGGCCTTTTCTTTAGGCTATGTTTAAGAATGTCTTAGACTAATATTGTGTGGGGGAGGAAATCGCCGGAGATAGATTACCTAGTCATAGGTGCGGGTGTTGTTGGTCTCTCTACAGCTTACTATATAAAGAAAAGCAGCCCCAAATCTAGGGTTGTTGTGGTTGATAAGAATCCGGGTCCGGGTATGGGAGATACTTCTAGATCTGCTGCTATGTTTAGAGTTTTCTTCAGCTCTAGAGTCAATGTAATGATCACTAAGAGCTCTGTCGAGTTCTATGAGCATGTTGAGAGATCCTTGGGCTGGGATCTCGGGATCAGGTACCTGGGATATCTATTCCTGGTCGATGTTGAGGAGCTAGAGAGGATGAGACCAGCTCTAGATGCTGCTGAGAAGCTAGGAGGTAGCTATAGGGTAGTGGAGCGGGAGGAGCTGAGGAGACAGGGCTTTAATATAGATGTTTCGCATGATGATGAGGCCAGAGCCATGGGGATACCAGATATAGATGCTGGTATATATGTTCCTAGGGCCGGCACCCTGGATCCAGATTCCCTTGCTAAGTTCTATGAAGCCTCATACAGATCCCTTGGAGGCGAGGTTATATACAATACCCATGTTAGAAGGATAGTATTGGGTCCTAGAAGGCCTCTGGAAATACCTGGGGAGCCTTTTGCGTGGCAGGATATAGAGGCTAAGGGTGTTGAAACAGATTCTGGCTATATAGAGGCTAAGAATATAGTTGTTGCAGCTGGAGCCTGGACTAGAAGGCTTTTGGAGCCTATAGGTATAGATCCTGTTGTTAATCCTAAGAAGAGGCAGATCTTTGTTATAAGGGCTAGTACCAGCGATCTCTCCTCCCTCCTACATATGAAAGGCTATAACGATCTCTATGTGATGCCCTTCACAATACTTCCCAGAAGGATCTATGTAAAGCCTGAGATCAGAGAGGAGAGCTTCTGGGTAGGGCTCTCAGACGATCTCGGAAGACCCTATGCACTCGAAGAAGATCCGAAGCCTGAGGAGAACTTCTATAAATACTCCATATACCCAATCCTATCGAAATACCTACCTCAATTCACAGGAGCATCCCCAGCCTCCATGTGGGCTGGCCACTACGACATGAATCCAATAGATGGACAGCCAGTAATATTCAAGATAGGGAATATAGAGGTCGCTGCCGGCACCTCAGGCTCAGGAATAATGAAGGCAGACGCCATAGGCAGAATAGCATCCGCAGTAGCCCTTGATATAGATGAGGTGGAACTATTTGACAGAACCAGGATCAAAACAGAGATATTCGGACTAAATAGAAAAGATATTGAAAGAGAGAGGATAATACTCTAGAAAGCTACATGACCTCATCCCCGCCCTGAAGGGCAAGGCTTTCAGTTGTAAAGCTTGATACTGGTATTTTAAACAAGGACCAACAAGGATCTAGGGTATCTGTGTTGGAGATACTACCCAAGTCCGGAGAGATCATTATTCTATATAGTTGGAGGATTTATTGTATTTGGGTACTCATGCCCAGGATTGATCCTACACTGTGGATCTTAGATAGGGAGAGAGCATATAAAAGGATGATCAGGGATCAGTATATAGGTTATCTGGATCCAGGGGTTAGGGATATATTGGAGGATATATTTAGAATAGATGGTTACTATCCTACTAGCTCGTGCATAGGTAGGATCGTAGCTATAGATGCGCCAACCCCCTGGAGAAGAAGAGATTCCCACATTATCTTGAAAAAGCATTCTGAGATCGAGGAGAAGGAGGTTGTGTCGTTATTAGAGATCCCGGTACTTGCTACGCTGTGGCTCATAACTAGTGGACCTATATTCCATATAATGGCTAGAACTCCGAGGCATGCCTTGATACTCCTTAGAAGGGCTCGTGAGGCGGGTTTTAAGCATAGTGGTCTCTTGGCCTCTAGTAGGAGGGGTTATCTTGTGGAGCTGGTTACAGGGATATGGATTGATATACCGCTAAAGGTTTCTGATAGGGTTCTTGTATCTAGATCAGAGATAGGATCGATAGTGTATATAGTGAATAATGCTCTGAGGGAGGGTAGGGAGAGGCTTTCAGCCCTTAGGAGGGCTCTAAAGAGCCTTTAGAGAGGCTAGTAAGATCCGATGATTCCTCGATCCGTTGGCTTGTTTGATCTCCCACCCAACCCAGAGGAGCGGGGTTTTTAGTTATTAGGAGTATTCACCGCAAATCTCTATAAACCCCAATACCTAGATAATGTATGGGGAGCACTATTTAGCTCGCTAGAAGTGGATAGAAGGAAGCTTAAGCAGATAATATTGTATCTCAAGACGTGGCAGGCGAGTGCAACAATACTTCTAAGCCTATACATACCCCCCGGGAGACCTGTGGCAGATGTGCTCGAGGTTCTCAGGAGAGAGCTATCTATCGCCCAGAATATAAAGCTTAAGAGGACCAGAGATGCTGTTGAAGCTGCTCTATCAATGGCTATTGATAGGTTATCCAAGATACCTAAGATTCCTGAGAAGGGGCTTGTGATCTTCGCTGGGGTGGATCCCAACACAGGCGATGAAGTGTCATTCGTATTCTCTCCCCCCGACCCGGTTCCCCTCTACTACTATAGAACTGATAAGTGGTTCCACGTCGAGTTTCTGGAGCCCATGGTTGAGGAGTCAGAGGTATATGGGATCATATTGGTGGAGAGGGATCAGGCAACAATAGCGCTCCTAAAGCCAAGCGGCTTCGTAATCCTGGAGGAGATAGAGGATTATATACCGGGTAAGCATTCAAAGGGTGGGCAGAGCCAGAGAAGATTCGATAGAATTATAGAACAGATGGTTGAGGAATTCTTCAAGAAAGTCGCGGAAAGGGCCTCAGGATACTTCATACCTCTTCTAAGCGAGGGTAAGTTGAAAGGCATTTTGATAGGGGGTCCAGGCTATGCTAAGATAGACTTTATAAAAGGGGATTATCTAGACTATAGGCTTAAACAGCTATTGATCGGGGAGCCTTATGACATCTCCTACCAAGGAGAGCCCGGAGTGAGAGAAATAGTTATGAAAGCCTCCAACGTAATAAAAGGGCAGAAATATGTTGAAGCACTAAATGCTGTTGAGGAGTTTAAGCTACACCTAGCGAGGGATGATGGACTAGCTCTATATGGACTAAACGAGATCAAAAACGCCCTTGAGATGGGGGCTGTGAGGAAGCTAGTGATCCTAGAGGATCTAGAAGGGCTAGAAGATCTTGAGAAGCTTGCTGAAAGCAGGGGAGCAGAGATCCACTATATAAGCAGCTCCCTCCCAGAAGGCGAGTGGATAAGGAAAACATTTGGAGGAGCAATAGCGATATTGAGATACAGGATCGAGTAGCTACTTTCAATTCTATAGTAGATCATTTGGGTGCTTTGTCTCTTTTTTCGCCAGGCCCCGTATACTTTTTGTTTTCCGGATATTTTAAACGTTTAGATGATCTACTATAAGAACCGATAGTTTGATATTTCTCTATCTTTCTATTTCTCTCTTAGGATCCTTCTGAGATCCTCTTTACAACTGAAAGCCTCGCCCTTCAGGGAGGGGAGGAGGTCAGTAGAGATATTAATGGATCTGTTTTCAGCTATTAGCTTGGCAGCAACCTCGTATAGCCTTATCTGTGGTCTCAGGATGAAGCTGGGTGTGCCAAAGTATATGTCCTCATCATATCTATAGGCTATGTTGCTCTTCACAAGCTCCTCAACAACCTCATAGGATAAGCCTCAAGAAACTGTTTTGGGTTTCATAAAAGTTTATAAGGGTTGTTGTTATATTTCTATGTGGAGCCTCGATACTGGGAGAAAACCAGGATGCGGGGGTTTCCCCACAGCAATGAACCAGAGATCTCTATGAAGGAGGAGCTGTGGGTCGGGGTCACCCCGAGCGGGTGGATGCAGATAATGTGGTGGGGCGATGAAAGCCCAGCCCAATGCGATGAAACCAAGGGAAGAGGGCTTGGCAAAAACCAAGCCCAATGAAACCCAAACCCCGTGCTCCCAGTGATACTCCTTAGATCTGAAGGCATTGTAGATCCCTACATCCAAATCCTTAGGCTCGATACCTTCAGCCCTCGAGACCCTTTTCAAATACCTTTGAACTCTGCCACCTTTTCCCTCACTTTTTCTACTAGCGTTACTATGACACCTTCCCCGCCCTAAAGGGCGAGGCTTGCCCTATTGTCACAGGGTTCGATCCCTATTGGTTGAGAAACGCAGCAATCCTAAACAAAAGAAAACCAGCGGCAATTAATGACCATCGGGGGACAAGCGGGTGTTTCTAGGGTTTCCAAGCTTGTTGGAGGCTCCCTCTGTCTCATTTATTCTTTGTGGTGTTTCTTATGAGTAGGATTGCTAGGGCTATGGCTGCTACTTGTCCGAGGTCTAGGGCTAGGGATGGGCCTGAGGGGCCGTTTATTCTTGTGAAGAGGGGTAGCAGCGTGATATTTACTCCTTGGGAGATTCTTGTGTATATATCTAAATAGTTTATAGGTATTAGGGCTGCTAGGGCTAGTTCTGTGGCGTATAGCATGGTCTTCATGCTGGTCAGTAGATATATTATTATGAAGGTGAGGATTATCAATATATTTGCGAAGGCCATTAGCTGGTATGGCCTTATATATGCTAAGACATAGCTCTGTGTGAATATGGCTGGCAATGCCGTGAGGAATATGATCATAGTTGCTATATATAAGATAAAAGCGATAAAGATCCTGGCTAGGCTGGGCATCGCAGCTCCTCAGCATCGCAGCTCCTCAGAGAGCTGGCTATCCTAACCTCTTAATAGTCTCTATAACAGCCTCCGCGAACTCTGTAGTTGTTAAGGGCTTTAGATTCTCGTAGTGCCTAGCAAGATCCTGTGTCATCTTCCCAGAAGCTATGGTTTCCTCAACAGCTCTCCAAATGAGGTTTGAAGCCTCTGTCCATCCTATGTGCTCCAGCAGCATTGCCCCCGCGAGGATCGTTGCTGATGGGTTGGCCACATTCTTTCCAGCATATTTAGGTGCTGTACCATGCACAGGCTCTGCGAATGCGAACATGTCCCCAGCGTTGAGCCCAGGCGCTATACCTATGCCACCTACTAGGGCGCTTGCTGCATCGCTTAGATAGTCTCCATTGAGGTTAGGCGTTACTATCACATCGTAGTCCCAAGGCCTGGTTATGATCTGCTGGAACATGTTATCAGCAACCCTATCATTAACCACTATCTTCCCCGGGGGTGGGTTTCCGCCATATTGATCCAGAACCTCTTTCTCAGTGACTACTTGATCTCTGAATTCCTTCAGAGCTACCTCATAGCCCCAGTTCATGAATGCCCCTTCTGTGTATTTCATGATATTCCCCTTATGCATTAGGGTAACCACCCTCCTCCCATGCTGGATCGCGTATCTAAGAGCCTTCCTAACGTGTCTCTTAGTTCTGTACTCGCTTATAGGCTTTATACCTATTCCCGTATCGCTTGTCAGCTCTATCCCGAATTCCCTGTGTAGAAATTCTATGACCTTTAGAGCCTCTCTACTGCCAGCCTGCCACTCTATCCCCGCATATACATCCTCGGTATTCTCTCTAAAGATAACGAGGTTAATCTTCTCAGCATATTTACTGGGGGCTGGAACGCCTCTGAAATACCTCACGGGCCTTATATTGGAATATAGATCTAGTTTCTGCCTTATGGCGACATTTATAGATCTATGGCCAGTCCCGATCGGGGTCTCGAGAGGACCTTTAAGCGTGACCTTAGCCAGCATCATACCCCTCAGAGTATCCTCGGGAAGCAGAGTCCCAAACATCTTCTCAGCCTTATACCCGGCATAGAGCTCCCACCAAACGATCCTCCTGGATCCTCTGTACGTCTTCTCGACAGCAGCACCAAGAACCCTTCTAGCGGAGTGCACCACCTCGGGGCCTATACCATCACCCTCTATATAGGCGATAATAGGCTTGCTAGGAACCCTATAGCCTCCATCTACATACTCTATGAATGATCCCTCTCCAGGAGGCCTGATCCTCTCTAGCGAAAGACCCACAGCAATCACCAATAATAGTTAAGCAATAAAGATAAATATCTTAAAACCAGCCACCCTTGCCCCCGATGGTCATTGAAGTCGCTGATATTCTTTTGCTTGGTGCTACTTTGCCTCTTGATCCACAGGGTTTCTATGGCATCTCCGTGACCATCAAGGGATCTTCACCCCCCAAAGGCATCTTGGGATCTCTATGGGCTCATAGGTGGCTTTTAAGCCCAGCGGCACCAGGCTCCCATCTAGGATAGGAACCCCGAAGCCCTTCTGGGCATTGCCCTCATAAAGGGCTTCGAGGGCCTTAAGATAAATATTTATCAAGACAACTACCTCCTTATGCCACCTCTCACTACCTTTGCTACAAACACCCATCCTATCCTCCCCATACTCTATAACTGCCTTGTGTATAGGGCAGATCTTCGAAGTGTTCCTAGGATCTACCATCAATACCGGCACACCGTACTCTCTAGCCTTATCTATTATCGCGTTCAGCTCACCCTTCAATGCACTCTGATATATCCTGTGCCTTAATTGCTTATTCCTATACCTGCTGATCATAACCCTTATATCTTCCCTGGAGATCCTCTCAATAACTATCACTCCTCTCATCCTCATTGCATCCCTCACTATCATGTTTGCTGTCTTCCACCTATAATCCCTCTTCTTCCCCTCCTTAAGCTTCTCCATAGCCTTCCTAGCCTCTCTACTATCGGATCCATATCTCCTCTGAATACTCTCCCTCCTATAGCTATAGCCCAGTATTGTTTCTGCAAGATCTGTCTCGAGGATTACTGCGAATACCTCGTAGAGGGTTGCTACAGAGTTCTCATTAACATCGACAGGCTTGTAGATCTCGACCTCCTTCTCGAGGGATAGGTGGAATATCACCCTTCTATTCCTTCTACCAGGCTTAATCTTTGCGTGGGATGTCGGCTTAAAGCCTCTAGCCAGTAGCTTGTAGAACTCCTTAGAAGGCTCTAGATCGAGGTGCACCCAGCCCCTATTGGTATTGATAGCAAAGCTTGTGAAAATGTGTTCTCAACACCATCGATATTGATCTTTGTAGGGTTTATTGGTTTCCACATATGGTCATCGGCTAGCCATAGGCTAACACTATTGATCCTCAGTACTGGTATTCCATTGCTCATCTCTAGATCGGCCTGATCCCAAGCAATCTCCCAAGATTTCTCCCATAGAAGTCTCATAAGTTTCTTATTTTTCAGATCCTTTTCCCCAGACCTGGATACTTAACGATCATATTGAAGATCTCTTCATCATATTGTCTAGCCTTGTTCCTCCTTGGAGAGGAAATCCTTTCAGTTGCATTCTGACAAACCTATGTATGTAATGGGATGGGATATTGGGGTACATATTCCTTAGCCCTTGGTACTTCTCGTTCCTCAGAATGCAGTGATTCCCGATGGTTTTTCTAATTACGTGGGGAAGCACATTTTCAAGCATCCTAGTATATATATTCAAGATCTCTTCTAGGGCCCTGAATTCTCTCCTAGATAATTGCTTTGAGGGTATAATAGCAGTCCTACTAACAACAATCCTATCGCCTGACTTGACAACTCATACCCACTTCTTTTCGCTTTTCTTCTTCCTAGCCATTATTCCTAGACCTCGTTCGCCCCTAAACCTCCACTCCAACCATTAATTAATAATATAAACATATATAGAGCATTCTAATATCGTGGAAAAGGATGCAGCCCCTCATTCTAGCTGTTAGGTTTTACCTTCTATTATTTTCCTGAAAGATTCAAGGAAGATCTCCCAGATCTTTCTGGGAGATGTAAAGAAGATCCTCAGGAGATCAAGAGATCCCCGGAAGATCCCTAGAAAAACACCCCCAATCACCCAAACATATGAGGGGCATGGACAGCTATGTACTTACACCAATATCCGCAAGCACCTCTTACTAAAAGGCCTGCCAGCAAGGAAGCAAAGCAGGAAACAGGATAGAGATCTTCAATGCAAAGCCCAGCAGGGCTACCAAGACCGCTTCATAGAGGCAATAGCTAGAGGGGTAGCCCACAAATGGCAAGAGCACTGGTAAGAGTGAATAAACAATAGAAAATCAAATAAGAGAACGAAAAACCATTATATAGCTACGGGGAAAAGAAAAATAAACAGTATCTAACCAACAAAACCATGGATCATGGTATCAAGGAGATCAAAAACAAAAGCAGAGATCATCCCAGAATCAACCGGGAAAGAGTAGAGAAAAAGATCCGAGGAGATCAAAAAGATCATATGATCAAAGATCAAAAATAGATCCACGTGTAAAAAGATCCCGAGAGATCATCCCAGAAGATCCCGGGATAGACATGATCAAAAAACTTTGAGATATATAAGCATACCGCCCATCAACCACAAGGATCAATACGAAGATCAAAGCTTAAATACCCAGAAAACCATAAAGATATATGGGGGCCTGGCAAAAAGAGACAAAGCCCCCAAATGATCTACTATAGAACTGAACAAACAAAAAAGCAGCACGGATCGGGATGATCTACTATAGAATTGAAAGGCACTTGTGTCGAGGAACACG
>Ga0209670_101492_pt1 | contig 10345 bp, 9 predicted proteins | sample PerSpoBPS_BMetaG_FD_184741 | JGI IMG/M metagenome (GOLD analysis project Ga0209670, IMG submission 184741) | Thermal spring microbial communities from Yellowstone National Park, Wyoming, USA - Perpetual Spouter B (PS_B) MetaG (SPAdes) (version 3) | ecosystem: Environmental > Aquatic > Thermal...
CCTTAAAAGGTTCAGAACCTTGAGAAGATAGCCATTCATTTACCTTCTCATAGGCCTCAGGCACCTGAACAGGGTTAAACACGTTCCAAGTGTATTTCCTGAGATCAGCTACCGTGCCGCTTAGAAGGGCTATGAGCACTATCAATATCACTATCCCTGGGATCAGGTATTTGGCTATTCTGTGGATCATCCTCCTCGATGTGCTAAGGCTTTCAGCCAGCTTTACTGCAGAAAAGCTGACTAGGAATGAGTATGAAAATACCACCAATGGAACAAATTTCGTGGGGTTTCTGAGATGGGCTCCTAAGCCATATGGTAAATTACTGACTATATAATAGTAGATCTGGCCCCCCGGCTCGTGAGCACCTTTAGTCAGGAAGATCCCCATAACCAGGAGTATCGAGAAAAAGAGCACGATCCTAGACTTCCTACCCCAAGCTGCTACCGCTAATCCAGCAAGTAAGGGTATTGAGACATTGAGAGGTCCTATGGTCTGAGGATGATCCCAGAAAAAGTGATAAGATCTCTCACCAATGAGCATAACATCAAGCAGTCTCCAATGGCTTAGAAACAAAAGACCTCCGAAGGTGACTGATCTCTCTGTCGTATATAGTTCAAAAACATTTCCAGCACCCAGTATGTAGCCCGAAGAAGTAGGGAGAACCCATAAAGAGTTGAATCCCACAAGGGATATCACTATAATTGATGCTCTTCTGAGAAAAGTTATAAATCCTATTCTATTGAGAACTAGCAGAGGAGATATAATCAATGTAATAGCCTCCAGAAATATCCAGAAAGGCTGGGCACTAGCGAGAATAGAGAAAATACCTAGAAGTAGAAGATCCCATAAAGACCCCCTGATTAAATATCTTATAGTAAATAGGACTAAGGCTGGATAGGCTGCATAAACAAAACTGAGAGTATCAGCTCCATTTAAAATACCTGAATTAGTGAAGGAGATAAGAGTTATGAGAGATCCTAAAGTGGAGAAGAGCAATGAAGATACTCTTCTCCTAAAGATCCTAAAATCTCTTGAGAGTATCAAAAGCGAGAAATAAGTTATTATGCCAGGTAATGATCCGCCTAGAATCATGAAAAACTTTACGCCCCATTCAGGGCCTAGTATATTGACCAGGCTAGTTAGAATAGTTACATAAGCTAGGGTCATTGTTGATGATACACCACCCACTCCTGGAAAATATGAGGATAACCATAACTCAAGGAGATTTGTGAAATAATATGAATCCTTACGAAGGAAATAATACATGTTATCTCCGTAGAATGGGATCCCCGGGGTAAGCAGGATAGGCAGCAAAAGCACCACTGAGATATGTATAGGCAATAAGAGTCCCAGAACTATATTTATTATTAGATCTTTTACTCCTTTAGTTACCATCATATACGCTTTAAGATACCATGCTTATCAGAAGATTTTTATCCTTGCAGCTATAAATGTCTACAAGTGCTCATAGCCGATGGAAATGATATCAAGAGCAATGGATGAACATAGTAAATTATAGGCTTATTATTAGTATAGTTTAACTATAAACCCGTATATAGCCATATTCATAGTATTCAAATTTATCCTTATGTATGTTTTATAATTTACTGAGAGTTATTGTCTGAGTCGAATCTTTATTTAAATCTCATTCATGTCTAAGTTCCAAATAATCTATGGTACATGTTATACCATGCTAACACTATCTTGTCCCAATTGAAGTTGCTCTCTGCATATTCCCTAGCCTTAATGCTCATTTTCAGTCTAAGATCCTCGTCGCCAAGTATAATGAGAACCTTTTTCGCTATTTCCTCGACGTTCTTCCTTGAAACCAGGAAGCCGTTGACACCATCAATAATGTGCTCTTCGAGAAAACCCACTCTAGTGGCTACTACAGGCCTGCCAACACTCATGGCCTCTCTTATGGTTGAGGGAAAAGTTTCGCTCAAAGAAGGTTGAACATAGACGTCACAATTTGCGTAATGCTTTGCAAGTTCATTCCTCGGAAGAAGGCCTTCGAAACGGATATTGTTATCTAGCGATAGCCTTTTGACTAATTTCATCAACTCTATCTTGAAGGGTCCATCGCCTACTATCCTTAACTTTACTTCTCTAACCTCCCTTAATATGATGGGCATGGCCTTAATGAGATACTGAATTCCTTTCCTCCTCACAAGATAGCCTGCTGTCATGATCTCGAAATAGTTTTTCTTAATCGGTGGGACGTACTTAAAAATCTCTGTCTCAACGCCTGGCGGTATTACCTCGAGTATCTTATCCTTTAATAAATCTTGGTAGTGCTCCTTATATAGGTTTAATGTTTTTCTTGAGTCAAATACTAAGGCCTCAGCCTCTTCTAAAGTGGTCTCGTGAAGAAAGCTGATCGGTCGCGAGATAAGCCTAGTTATTGCCTTCCCAAGGTCGTGAAATATCCGTGCTCTTAGACCCTCTTTGACAGAGATCCACTCGAAATCTGTGAGATCTGAGTACTCCTGAGGATACTGTATTGGCCCAATCACGAAAGTCTTATTCTTTATATATCTGAAGATTGCCAATAGGTTTAAGCCGGCCCTAAAGCCGAAGGGCATCATATGATGCACTACATCCGCGGATCTGATCGCCTCTCTTGCGATATCGAGACCTCTAACCTCGAACATGAATCTCTCTATAAGGGGCTCTGAATGCCTTAAGCCAAGATCTATGATCCTGAGTCTTCTAGGAATCTCTAAACTCCTTGAAGCCCTTCCAACTATAGCTATTACTTCTATAGATCTTCTAGCGAGCCCTCTTAGGATCTCCCATACCCACGAATACTCTGAACCATATTCTGGATATAGCCTAAGGTGTGCTGGGTATGCTAGGATCCTCATGATCTCGAGAGCTTCTCGTAAACCCCGATGGTCTGGGCAGCTGTCTTCTCCCAACTGAACATGGGGCTCCTATTAAAAACCCTTTCCACAAGGTCTTGTAGCAAGCTCTTGCTGCTTAGCAGATCTACTATGGAAATGGCTAAACCATCTATATCAAAGGGGTTTACTAAAATTGCTGCATTCCCTACAATCTCGGGTATTGCCGCAGCATATGCAGCCACTATGGGAGTGCCGGAAGCCATTGCCTCTATGAGCGGAAAGCCGAAGCCCTCATAGTATGCGGGGTGAACCAACAGATCTGCGGCATTGTAGTAAAGAGCTATCTCGGACTCTGTAGCCCTTCTATAGAGAACTTTTCCGCTAAGTCCTAGAAGCTCTATGAGCTTTAATGACGATCTTTCTGGAGAACCTATTCTCACAAGAATAGCTCTCGGAATCTTTTCCACAACCTTCCTAAAGGCCTTGAGAAGCGTTGGGATGTTCTTTCGAGGCTCCTCTGAACCTACATTGAGAATTATAGGCCTGTTAGTAGGAAGTCCCAGGATCTTCCTGGCCTTTTCCTTATCCCTGGGCCTGAATAATTCATGGTCGACGCCGTGATATATGACTCTATGTGGCAGGCTTCTCAGATAGCTCGGCAGATGATCAGCTGTAAATTTGGATGCACATATTATGTAGTCGGAATACATGGTTTTCTTATATGCACTAGCCATGAAAGAAGCAGAGAGACCTCTATATATGAGCGGTATTGTGTCATGAACAGTCGTTACAATTCTTATACCATTGGTTCTTCTTTTCAGCCTTGGTATTATTTTCGCTAGGTAACCGTTATTAGTTACATGGACAATACTTCCTTCACCTATTCTGAGTCTTAGGGTCTCTATCTCAAACTTGACAATGTGGTATGGCCATGCAAGCCCTAGCCTGCCTAGTCTGTGGAAATTTGAATTAAAGAGATCCCTGTGAAGATCTATGAACCTAGCCTTCAAACCCATTTTAGATAAGTATCTGTGGAGGGTAAATGCATACCTCCCAACACCACTGTGTGGAGGGTTATTATTTATGAGGTATACATCACTCAACATTATTTATGTATTGGGGTTAAGAGGTTATGAAGCTAGGCCTGGACTTTCCATATAAATTATTTTTGATTTTGGTCATGGTTGGCTTTAGCTAGGAAATAATCTCCATAGTCTTCATATTTTCTCTGATCTATTAGCCTGAATCCTAGATCTTTGATCTCGTTAAGAATGAATCTATTCTCATCCCGTATCTCGATCATAAGGTATCTTGCTTCTCCAAGGGTTCTCCTCATACCCTGCAATGCTATGGCCTCTGCACCCTCAATATCTACTTTAATGAAATCCGCCCTTTTAACCTGAAGCTCTTCTAGAATATGATCTAGAGTATCGGCTTCAACATCTTCTTCGAGGAAGACAGCTTTATCAAGTCTCTCAAGAGCCCCAGTTTTTAACAATACCTTTTCGATCCTAGCTGCTCCACTCTCTATAAATATACTTGATCTAGGGATCCTTAGCTTTAAATGCCCTCTCGAATCGCTTACAGCCTTTTTAACTAGCAATACATTATTAGATCTGCAGTTAGCCTCAACATTTGCCCTTAAGATCTCGAACACTCCTGACTGAGGCTCGATCGAGATCACTTGATCAGCCTGTCTACACGCCCTCACAGTATATCCCCCTATATTAGCTCCCACATCAACCACCACACCCCTAGCGTTTGGAAGGAACCACCTCTCAAGCTCATAGCGCTCAAAATACATTGTGGCAAGAGATAAATCTGTGGTCTTTGGCCTGATATTAAATATATACCCATCCTCCGTCCTGATCTTAACCAGCTTCCTTCCAGGCAGGTAATACGATAAGGACGGAAGATATTTCCCTAATGATAATATATCTGATATATATGCAACCCCAGCCCTCGCTATCGCGTATAGCAGTTTAAGCTCGTCTAAAAGCGTTACTCCCCTAACCTTAGTAAGATATTGAATAGCGCCCTTGAGGGCCTGGATCTCTCTCATCCTCCACACCTTTGCCGCTAGAATTCTGCGGAAACTAGGTTTTTATATATAATAGCATTAATCCTTCATAATATTTTCTTAATGATGTGCCCGATTCTGCCTGCTGTTTTATCCGGGTTGAATGTTTTTATAGCTATTTCGATGCTTTTGAGTCCCATCTTTGTGATATCCTCTATGTTTTCGAGTAGCGAGGCTAGCCTCTCGGTTATTTCTTCCGGTCTTTCTGGGTCTACTAGGAAACCATTGTATTTATGGAGAATGGAGAACCATATCCCTTAGGGTTGGTATGTTGGATGCTATGACCGCTAGGCCGTGGGCCATTGCCTCAAGGACTACATAGCCTAGCTCTTCGTAAAGGGGTATGTGGATCAGGAGGTCGGTGCCTCTATATATCCTTGGCATGAGATCTCTTGGAACATAACCCGTTAGGTAGATCCTCAGGCCTCTAGATCTTAATCTCTCTAGCTGTCCCCAATACTTCTCGGCTCTTGCACCTACAAGCACTAACTCCATTCTCTCCAGATACTTAGGATCCAGTCTTTTCAGAGCGTTAATAAGGGTTGGGAAGTTCTTTCTAGGAATTGTGAGGTCTCTGGATACGAATAGGATCCTAATCTTCTCTGGGGGTCTCTCTCTTCTAACATATTTGACCTTATCCTCTACACTTATAGAGGGAGGTATATAGATCACTTTACCACCATATGTTTTTGAATGGTGCTTATGGGAAGCCCTGGTGAGGGCCCCAATCCAAGATGCTCTTCTGAAGATCATGCTATCCATAGCTATATACTGTGTGGATGTAATGATGCCGGGGATCTTGAGATGCTTCTGGAGCCCTCTGAGGCTATTAATTACCAAGCCCTCAAGACCTGTGTAGTTCCAACAAAATACTAGAGGGATCCTGTGGGACTGCATCCCTAGAGCTGGGATAGTGTATATCTGAGGGTTTTTAAGCCTTCTAATCTCTAGAAGATCCTCCAATCCTCTTGCTGAGAACCTGGTAACCCGTAAAAAGGCTACTAAAGAACTCGAGCTCTCTACAGAATATCTCTCCTTTGAAAACCTTTGCCTCTAAGCTCGCAAACCCTGTCTCTTCTTTGTGCTCTGTGAAACTGTTGCAACTCCCTTTTAATTTTTCTCTCTGTATAAATCTAACATAGATTCTGTTTCTGTAGAGACTCATCTCGAGGAGCAATCCCAGAGGCTTAAGTAGGAGATGGACTGCGTAGGCCCGATACTCTACACGAAGCTTGTGAACTGGCATAATTTTTGGTTTCGGAGGCGTAGATCGGAGTCATGATTGTTTCATCAACAGCTAAGTTGATTTAGAAGTCGTTGCTTTTAAGATCTCTGTAGACCTTAAGCGCTTTGATACATAATAGTATATTCATTTCCATTCCTGATCGCCATATATCATCCCAGATCCTAGATCCTTTTAACTATTTCGTAAGTATAGATCTCAGCCCTGACAGCGAGAGAGTGCTTTATATCTCTTTAGTTATGCCAGGGTATTTTTAGGGCCAATGGCTAGAGGATTCTTCTCATGAGGTGTATTGCTATGAGTTCTAGCAAAGCTGTTAGTGGCCATGCTAGATCGGCTAGGAGTTTGAGGGCCAGGGCTGCTGCTTTTGCTAGCAGCACCCCTGCTGGGGTTATTTCTTTCCATATTAGGGCCCACTTGGCCAGGGAGGCTATGAAGGGTGCTAGCAGGCCTATGTATGGGTAGAGGATCAGGCTTATTGGGAGGGCTATGAGGGCTCCTACTAGGTATCTAGCTGTGAACCAGTTGCTTAGGGCTCCGAGTTCCCATATGTATTGGAGGATCCACTTGGGTTTGAAGGAGCTAGATCCTGCGTCTCTGAGCACCACATTAACCTCGATCTCTGCGACCTTCTTAGCCCCGATCACTAGGGGGAGGTAAGGTTTTATATAGTTCCTCAGAGGCATTCTATTCAGAAGATCCTTGTTGGCTAGAATGTACTCGCTCACAGGATCCCTGAGCCTCCTGACCTCGGGGATCATAATCTTCGCGAGCACCCTGGCCCCTGAGGAGATAAGCCTCCTCCTCAGAGGCCTCCTATCCCTTCTAAACCCGATGACAAGCTCGGCACCACCCATAGCAAGCCTCAGCATCTTAGGCAGAGCCTCTGGGGAGTACTCGAGATCAGCGTCAAGGAAAGCAAGATACCTCCCCCTAGCCCTCTCAATCCCAGTCCTCAGAGCCTCGATCTTCCCTCTGTTCCTCTCAAGCCTAATGAGGACTAGAGGAGCGCCAAGAGATCTAGCAGAGGCCAGGGCAGCCTCAGAGGTGCCATCAAAGCTCCCATCGTCAACAATTACAATCTCGTAGTTGATCCCCTGGAGAGCTCTATGAACCCTTTCCAAGAGCCTGGGAATGTTCTCGGCCTCGTTATATGCTGGAACTATTATTGAGAGTAGTGGTTCTTCTTCTAATCTCATGGTGGAATCATTATGGTTTGTTAGGGGATCTATAATGTTCTGAATGGTATTGGTCTGTTTATATATTGTAGTCCTTCTACCAATAGTTCTTCGGGATTCTCTTTATCTATTGAGTTGCTTCTTCTAGTGCGTATGAGGATTCCTATTAAGATCGCTTTTCCCCTGAGGCTGTGGATCTCTATCTCCATATAGATCTTCTTTAGTATATCTATGACTATGTTTGAGGCTATTCTCTGCCCTCTCTTCAGGAAGTTTCTGATGGCTCTTAGGAATGCTCTCTTCTATTCAGGTAGCTTTCTCGTTTATATATTGTAGTCCTTCTACCAATAGTTCTTCGGGATTCTCTGTATCTATTGAGTTGTTTCTTCTAGTGCGTATGAGGATTCCTATTAAGATCGCTTTTCCCCTGAGGCTGTGGATCTCTATCTCCATATAGATCTTCTTTAGTATATCTATGACTATGTTTGAGGCTATTTTCTGCCCTCTCTTCAGGAAGTTTCTGATGGCTCTTAGGAATGCTCTCTTCTCTTCAGGTAGCTTTCTCCAGGCCCCCAGCCTCATGGATCTTCTGATCATGCTCTCCACAGTCTTAAGATCTATCTTCTCTATAGCTATATATTTCGATAGGTGGGGCAGCATGGTCTTCAGGCGGTCAAGATCTAGGTTGATCATGATAGACTTTGCGAGGCTGGGGGCCAGGCTCATGATTTGTCCTAAAACTATTAATATCTTGGGGTATATAAGCCTATGCATATGCAGCGATTCGATCTAGTTGAAGTTATTACATACGATTTTCTAGAGGATCATATTGGTTTTTTAAATATTCTTGCGTGGGCGTAAATTCTCTGTTTTAAAGGTTTACATTATCTTTGATGCTTGTGATTAGTGGCTGGCGTCTCTTGTCAGCTAAGATAGTTTTAATTTGGTGGTCACCTAATTTTTATTATTGACTCCCAGGGTGCTCCTTTTAGGGGTGTTAGTCCTGCTATGTTTGTTAGTCCGTATGCTATTGTTGCTATGTATATGATTGCTATGGATCTTCTCGATATTTTCTCCACATCCCTCAGGGCTGGCTGGATCATTATTTCTAGCGGTGTGTTGAGATAGATTCTGTGGATCAGCCCTGGATCCCCGAGAGACACTGTGGATCCTAGTGACGCTACTAAGAGCGTTGAGGATAGGCTTGCCGGCAGCCCTCTGAGGGTGGAGTATATTGCTAGAGCTGTTATTGGGGGTAGATAGATCGAGCTCCATGCGTAGAGTGCATAGCCATAGTATATATTTACTATAGGGTTGCCACTATATATGTTCCCAATAGCTTGGTAGGCTATAGATGCTACTGGGGAGAATACGCCGCCCCCGGATAGGGATCTGTTTACAGCCTCCCCAAGTGCGAGGGATAATACTGCGACTAAGGATCTCTTCCCCGCCTCGCGAAGCCTTCTAGAAGCTATGGGTGCTAATATCCAAGAGGCGGAGTACATAGCGAATGTCCATGGATGGATGAGCGCTATGGATTGGAGGAGGAGGTAGGAATATATATCAGCCCCTCTGGCCAGTAACATGATAGCTAGTGGGAGGGCAAGGCTATTTGCCTGGTAGCCGCCTGCTATGAAGCCATAGGCGCTGTGCCCTGAAGCAACCATTAGGGGGATCCAGAGACAGGATATAGAACTAGATCCGTAGAGCTTCTTAGAGGCGTAGTGCGATGCTATGACTAGGAGCTCGATCGCAGCGACAGGGTGGATGATATCCATTAGAACAACGGGATCTGGGAAGACCCTGTGGAGGAGATATATTAGGATTAGATAGGCAGGCCTATCAGGGTTATGAACCCTGAGAGCCTCCCAGAGGCCCAGGGAATCTGCTCTCTGGAGGAAGAGGGCATAGTAGTAGGTGTCAACACTCACAGGATATAGACCCGGGTTTACGGTGGGCAGATGTGCGAGGGCTATAACCGCTGGGGGGATAGATAGGGGTGTTAGGAGGAGCTTAGAGCAACAGCCATCGGATCCTTCGTAAGCGCCTACCTTCTTCAGAGGCGCTATAAAGCCGGAGAAATATGTAGCTATGATAGAGGAAGCCCCCACAAAGGACCAGAAGATCCTCTCAGGTATTATGAGGCTCCTCAAAACATATAGATCGCGGCCGCCGGCGAAATAATATATGGAAGCGGCTAGAGAGATGGCGGATAGAGGAATAGATGCTATTAGGCCGGCTAGAACCAGGGGCCTTAGACTCGGCCTCGACAGCGCTATTACGATAGCGATCTGGATGGGGATAAAGAGAAGATATGCAGAGTCTCCGGTGAGCTGTAGGAGGAAAAGGGATATCGGAAGCATGGGGATAGATGCTAATGCCCTTGGAGAGCTCAGCACAGAGTAGACTGCTGTGGATATTATCACCACCACATAGTCAGCTAGATAGGATCCTGCGAGGGGGTAGCCTGGTATGGCGAACCTGGTAACCCTATCAACGGTATATGGCGTCTGAAGCCAGGAAGATGGTATATAGTAGAGCAGGTAGAGAACCAGAGTTGCTAGAGATGCGAGGCTAGCGATCCTCCTCCACACCTTCCCCACCACGCCTCCTAGAAAGGATCATCGAGATAAGCTGGAGAATAACACCTCCGGCGAGGAAGAAATAGGCTACTTCAGCAAATCTATCAGCAAGATCCACCCTGTTAAGGGCGAGGGCCACAGCAGCAGCAACTAGATTCACAACAAAAGCTATTATGAGGGGCGCACCAGGATTCTCCCTAAGAGCCCCCCAATCGATAAACCTCCTCCTACCCATCCCACAGAACACCCAGAGGATCTCCAAGAGGATCTCCAACCAAAAGCCCATAAAAGGTATATGAAAAATGCTAATAAGATAAAAGCAGGCCATATAATATACGAGACCCCAGAACACTGCCCACATAAATTCCCACCCTAGTCACTCGATGAGATTACGGAAGCCATGTATATCTGGATC
>Ga0209670_101508_pt1 | contig 10256 bp, 14 predicted proteins | sample PerSpoBPS_BMetaG_FD_184741 | JGI IMG/M metagenome (GOLD analysis project Ga0209670, IMG submission 184741) | Thermal spring microbial communities from Yellowstone National Park, Wyoming, USA - Perpetual Spouter B (PS_B) MetaG (SPAdes) (version 3) | ecosystem: Environmental > Aquatic > Thermal...
AGGATCATGGAGGAGGTAGCCGCCTACGTCGCAGAGAGGGGGAGACTGGAGAAGGAGAAGTACAACGAGCTGTACCACCGCTTCAGAAAGCAGTACCCCTTGCCCGCCCAGCTGATCCAGCAAGCCATAAACCAAGGCGTAGAGACCGGCAAGTCGTTTCTAGAGGCAAAAAGAAACGGCCGAGTCCACAAACCCTACCCCGAGGTGGGGCGGGTTTCGATAAGATTCGCCAAGGACAGCTGGAGCTACAAGAAAGCAATCAGCTCTGCGGCTCCCGTCCGGCTGGGGCTGTCTCTCCTCGGCGGGAGGAGGGAGGTTTGGATTAAGCCGCATAGGAGGTTCTGGCTCTACTGGTGGAAAGTTCTGCGCAGAGAGGCTGGACTCGCCTCCACGCTGATTCTAAAGCGGAGACGGAATAAGTGGTATGCAGTGTTCATCTTTGATGTGGCACCTGAAAGGAAGCCTCCGGCGGAGGTTGTTGCCTTCGACGTAAACGAAAACTCGGTAGCAGTCGCCAAGGTGAGTCTGCTCTCGACGGTAGATGCCGTGGCGCGGTGGAACTGGCGTTATGTAGACCCCGCCGTCTACTCCATAAAGACAGACTTTGGCAGGCTTGCGAAGAGATACGAGGCGGTTAGAAACGCTAAGCTTGAGGAGCTGAAGCGTAAGTACCCCTTCGCGGGTAGAGATGAGGAGGAGAGGAGACAAAACGTCGCAGATACAAGAGAGTACAAGAAATTCGCAAGGAGGCTTAGGGAGAGGAGACGGAAGGGGGGCCGGGTGAGGCAGATCGCCCGCGAGGTGGCGAAAAGCCCAGCCGTAATCATAACGGAGGAGCTGGGCAAAAACCCACAAGAGGAGATGATCGGCGTTGAGGAGAAGGCGAAAAAAGGCGCAAAGAAGAAGGTGAAGAAGAGGGAGCTGAGGCACCGCATCAAGCAGACGCCGTTCAAAAAGCTGATAAGGGCCGTGGAGGACAAGGCGAGGGGGACTGGCTCCGCGGTCTTCTACGTCTCCAGCTTTAGAAACAGCAAGGTGTGCCCTATCCACTTCGCGCTCTTGAGGGACAACGGCAATTGGCATGCTTTGCACTGCCCCCGCGGCCACGTCGTGGATAGAGACGCGGCGGCGGTGTTAAACATGCTGTGGAAAACCACCCCCACAGGATGGGTGAAAGGCGTCTGGTGGAATCTGAAAGACGTGAAAAGGAGACTAGAGAAGGGGAGAGGACTCGTGCCTAAGGAAGCCGTGAGGAAGAGAAATCCGCTTGTCACATGGCCCATCGTGCGCACCGTCTGGGTCTCGCTCAGATCGCTAAGGGCCAGCCCCCAGTGGCCCGCAGTGCTGGCCCGGGCCGCCCCCATGACCCCCGCCCAAGGCGCCGATGAAGACGGGGCGAGGGCGCCTCCCCGCCCAAGGGGGACCCCCGCCCTTTAGGGCGAGGAGGAGGTCAGTGTATGGCGCCTCTTGTGCATACCAGGGCGCATGCGCCGCAGCCTGTACATGTGGGGAGTATCTGGGGGGCGCCGGCGTGGGAGGGGGCTATGGCGGGACACGCGGTTTTTAGGCAGTCGCCGCATTTATCGCATAGAGCCGGGTTTACTGTGTACAGCCGCTTTTCGTAGCTGTAGCCAGCTACCCGGCTTCTGAAAAGGTTGCAGGGGTCTCCAGGCTCGTCTAGCACAACTGCGTATCCCCCCATCTCGATAAGCCGCTGGGTTGCGTAGTCTCTGGTCTTTACCAGAGCCACCACGGGGCCTGCCTTGTAGCCTCCCGTGAGTATCCCAAGCGCCAACGCGCCTGCCTTGAGCGGAGGTAGGTAGACGTCGACGATCTCTGCTACTTCGCTTACTGCGTGGCTTGTGGGCACGACCATGTAGTCCGGCGGCGGCGTTGTGTTGGGCTGTAGCCTTACGTCTGAGACGACGATTGGCACCGCGTCTAGCGTTTTTAACTCTCTGAAGAGACACGCCATCAGGGGGAGGAGTCTGTGGCCCACCTCCGGCTTTTCCCCCTCCCTTGCCCAGCGCCACGGCTTCATGTAGTGTTTGTTGAAGGTGGAGACCCGCCGCCTCGTGGCGGCGGGGGTTGGCCCCTCGTAGCCGACGGGGGTTGAGAAGATCTCCGAGTGGTCCACGGCCTTTTCAACGTCGTTGAAACATGGGAGGTTGGGTGGACATGGAGATATGAGGAGGGCGCCCCACACAGACTCTTTAGCCGCCTCTAAAGCCTCCCTGCTTGGCCTGGCCTTAACCAGCGCCTGTCTGAAGGTTATGGAGAGCCCCACCGCCACGGCGAGCTTCTCGTCGTCGCCATACGCCGGGTCATCGATGATGAACTCCACCATGTCTATAACCTGAGCTTTATTACCAGTTTTTTCAACGCCTCTTTCTCGGCGGGGAAGTGGTCCAGCGGCTTTGGTCCGTTGAGCCTCACCCAGAGACATTTCTCAGATAGGTATATGTCGCCGGTTTTTAGGTTGAGCACCAGCGGGTACATCCTGCAAGAAAGCGGCTTTTTCTCGTGTATGGTGCACTTGCCTTTGAAGAAGGGGCACCACCCCTCGATTACCCACTTGTACAGCTTCACGCCGTTGTGCTCGCCGTAGGGCACGAACCTAAGCTTTACTCCTATTCTCCCGGCTTCCTGCGTCAAGGTCCGTACCTCGTCCTCCAGCACCACAGGCATGTCTTCAAAGCCTTCAAACTTGCAACAGTCCGAGGGGCAACCTATTGGACAGGCAAACACGGCGAAATCCTGGGGATGGTTTAAAAACCATACTGTGTTTATAAAGATAGAGATATCTCTTGTCAATCATCTATTTACGTACAGATAAGCTGGCTGAGGTATTAGTAAATTTACTTAACTTAAATAACCCCTCAATCTATGTTGTATTCCCCATGGTCGCTTTTTGGAACTTTAAAGATCGATCTATAAACATATAAAGAAATCTTTAAATAAATATCTGTATCGGACCCCCATGAAGAAAGAGAAGAAGGAGGAGAAGAAAGAAGAGAAAAAGAAATAACCGTAGTGCGCTAAGATTTTTAAATCCCCCTTTCTTTTTCCCTCCATGGTTAAGGTCATCGATGTTGGGAGAGTTGTGGTTAAGGTTTTGGGCAGAGAGGCTGGTAGGAAGGCTGTCGTGGTAGATGTCGTGGATGAGAGCTACGTCGTGGTTACGGGCCCGAAGTCTCTTACTGGAGTGAGGCGGAGGCGGGTGAACATAAACCACATAGAGCCGACGGACAAGAGGGTTGAGATAAAGAGGGGCGCCTCCGACGAGGAGGTGTTGAAAGCCGTCGAGGCCGCCGGCCTGGTCGAATACATGCGGGAGAGGGTGAAGCCGCAGTTCTTCGGCATAACCAAGGCCGAGGTTAGGTGAAGTGCGGAAGTAGAGAGGTTTTTGTAAAAACCCAGGAGGGGACCAACCCGGAGTGGGGCAGGCCGCCTTCTCAAAGACCTGCCGAGGAGCACATAAGGTACTCGCTTGTGTTGCTTGACAAGCCGCGGGGGCCCAGTAGCCACGAGGTGGCCGCCTGGGTGAAGAAGATCCTGGGCGTTGACCGGGCCGGCCACGCGGGGACTCTGGACCCGAAGGTCTCCGGCGTCTTGCCCATCGCCGTCGCGGAGGGCACCAAGGTCCTCATGGCTCTTTCTAGGTCCGACAAGGTGTATGTGGCTGTGGCGAAGTTCCACGGCGATGTAGATGTCGAGAGGCTGAGGGCTGTTTTGCAAGAGCTCCAAGGCGCAATATATCAGAAGCCCCCTCTCCGCTCCGCGGTGAAGAGACAACTTAGAACCAGGCGCGTGTATTCGCTAGAGCTACTCGAGGTTGATGGGAGGTATGCCGTGATAAAGATGCACGTGGAGGCTGGGACTTATGCGCGTAAGATTATCCACGACATAGGAGAGATCTTGGGCGTGGGGGCGAACATGAGGGAGCTGAGGCGCGTGGCTGTGTCTTGCTTCGCTGAGGACGAGACTGTGACTTTGCAAGACGTGGCTGACGCGTACTACGTCTGGAGGAAATACGGCGACGACACCTACCTACGAAGGGTGCTTCTGCCTATTGAGGAGGTAGCGCGTCACCTGCCCAAAATCTGGGTTAGAGACAGCGCAGTCGACGCCTTGTGCCACGGCGCGCCGCTGGCGGCCCCGGGGGTTGCCAAGTTCGAAATCCCGTTTTCACGGGGAGAGCTAGTTGCGCTTTTCACGCTTAAGGGGGAGCTCATAGGTGTAGGCAGGGCGCTTGTAGACGGCGAAGAAGTTAAGAAGATGGAGAGGGGCCTCGTCGCGCGGACCGACAGAGTTGTGATGCGCCGCGGTACGTATCCGCCCATGTGGAGGAAAGGGGGTAAGACATAAAAATAGCTAAGTATTAATTACCGTGGGACAACGTCCGCCTATACGCCGCATTGTAATCGACGCCGCGATACCAACGAAGGGTATTACGATAGTAGACGTGGCGAAGGAGCTGTATAAGGTAGAGGGCGTCAAGGCCGTCCGCGTAACTGTAGACGACGTAGACGTAGACGTGCTCGGCCTTGCCATAGTGGTGGAGGGTGTGGACATAGACTACGGCGAGTTGGAAGAAGCCCTTGAGAAGGTGGGCGGAGTTGTGCACTCAATAGACGAGGTGGTGGTCGGCGAATACATACCTGAAGCGGGGGCAACGACGTGAGGTACCTAGTCCTCGGCGCGGTAGACGGGATAATTACCGCAGGTACGCTCTCCGCCTCGCTGATACTCAGAGGAGGAGCTGTCGATATGCAACTCGCCCTTTCTCTCTCAGTCCTCGTGGCCTCTATAAACGCCCTCACAGTATTCGTGGCGGAGTTCTCGCACCAGATGAAAGAAGTCCGCGAACTCGCCTACAAGCTGTCGCTTAGAGAAGAGCGCGTCGGATGGACGCTTATCCACAGCCGCGCGCTCTACGCCACGTTGAGATCCGCGTTGTCTAACTTCACAGCGTCGTTTCTCGGCGCCGCCTCGGTCTTAATCCCAGCGTGCTACGCGCCGCATGCCGCATTGCTGGCAATCGCCGCGGCTGTTGTAGCCGCCAGCTATCTGCTAGCCGGAGGGTCCTGGGCCGAGTTTCTGGAATTCGCCGCGATGGCCTCCCTGGCTATAGCCCTCGGGCTCTTAATAGGGCTGGCCTTTCCAGTAATTACTTAAATACACCTGGACGAACACATGTGGCCACGCTCCCCGTAGAGTATCTAAGAACCACCCGGCTATTCAGAGAGAAGGTAGGCGGCGTAGAGATAATCTCCTTCGAGGTGCCAACCCATAAGTATTTTTCGCGGAATGAGATACCCTACCTCGCCACAGCTCTTGACGTAGATTTTCGTAAGTTGGAGAACATGATATCTGACATGAAGTACGGCCGTGTGGTGGTTGAGAAGCTGTGGGCGTATAGGCTAGATGCAGACATGATACGAGAAAGCAAAAAAGTCCTGCTCCCCGACTTAGCCAACAACCCGGTAGACGGCGAGGTGGACGAGCTTGAAGACTTCAAGATCCTAAAGATACACATAGGAGAGCTGAGGGAATATGTGAGGATCCTCGTCAAGCCGCTACAAGGCTACAAAGAAGTAATAATCTACAGGAAGCCGCCGCACCCAGCGTTTGTAAGATACGTGGCGTATCTCTAGCCCTACGGCGTTTAGAAACACATTAATACCTCGGCCAACGGCGAGTTATGAGGATCGCTGTTGTGGGCATCGGCGGATGGGGCAAGAACCATCTTCGGGTGGCGGCTTTACTCAAGGGCGAAGACCTAGTCGACGTGGTATATGCCGTTGACATCGACGAGGGGAGGCTGAGGTGGGCGGAGAAGACGTACGGCGCCGTGCCCATCAAGGGCGTGGAAAACGCCGCCAACCTAGACGTAGACGCCGCGATAGTGGCGACTCCCACGACGCTCCACGCGGCCCACGCCTCGCTTTTCCTCTCGAGAGGCATCCCGACGCTCGTGGAGAAGCCCTTCGCGGCGACTCTGCAGGAGGCTTACCAGTTGCTTGACGCCGCTGGCAGAACCGTCGTGACCACGGGCTACCTACTGCGGTTTCACCAGGGCGTTAGATACGTGAAGAACAACCTCCAGAAGCTGGGCCGCTTCTTGACGGCCTACGGCAAGAGGACTTCTAGATGGCCTCTGAGGCCGGGCGACGTAGGCGTGGTGAAGGACCTCGCCATACACGACATAGACCTCGTCACCTACATCACAGGCAGACGCGCCTCCGCGGTCTACGCCTCGGGGGGCTCCACCAGGGGGACTTATGAGGACCATGCACAGATATTCGCGCAATACGACGGAGCCTCAGCGCTCTACGAGGCCAACTGGCTCACGCCGTATCGCTTCAGGAAGATAGAAATAACGGGCGACCAAGGAATCTTCGCCGTGGACTTCGCGACAGACGACGTATATTTCTACGGCGAAGAGGGGGTGTACCGGCCCAGGCTGGAGATGGCGGAGCCCCTACTTCTGCAAGACCGCGAGTTCTTAAGAGCGGCCTCGGGCAGGGGAGGAGAGGTCGTAGACAGGGGGGACATCCTCTACACGATGAAGTTCTGCGAAGCCGCGGTGTCTTCCATAAAGACAGGCAAGGTGGTCCACCTGGAGGAGCTTTAACAAGTAAACTTCGCCTATTCTACACACTGCGGTTTTTAAACACAAGGAAGAAGAGCCATGAAGCCAGGCGAGGAGCTTAGCCTCCACGAAATAGAGAAGCTTGACCTCGGCGAGGACTTCAAGCTCGTCCTCTCGCGGGTGTTAGGCGGGGCAAACGTCTACATAGTCGGGCCGCCTGGGAGCGGCAAGACCGCCATGTTGAGAAAACTCGGGCTGTACCTGGCGCGGATAGGCAGAGACGGGCTGTACCTTAAGCTGGAGTGGGTTAAATACGGCTGGGGGCTCTCGGACTACCTAAGACACTACGGCGAGAAGGCCCGGGAGCTGGCCGGGCTCTCCAGCGGCGGCGTAATACTCCTAGACGACGGCGAGTTGCTGTGGAAATACGGCGCTGTGTACAGGAATCTGGTGAGGGACATAAAGGGCAGGCAGGTGGTGGCGGCCTTCAGAGAATTCGACGTAGACACAGCGACGATTCTCTTCGGAGACGGCTTCACCATTTATCTCCAGCGCCAGCAAGCCGCCGCGCCGGTGGCCAAGGCCCCGCTCGGGCTAGGCTTTCTCGGCAAGACCAGCGAGATCATCGTATTATAGCAACAGTCGCCAATAGGTTGTTAAGCCCGTGAAGGGCGGCGGCCGACACAAAGCCGCCTTTTCTAAACGCGTAGGTGAGTATTACGCCGTAGAGGAAGTAAAGCGGTAGAAGAGCCGGCAGGCCGTGCACCAGGGCGAAGGCAAGCGAGTTGCCCACGTACCCAACCAGCGGCCCCGCCCTCCTCTCCAGCTCTGTGTAGAGGAGGACCCTGAAGAGAGCCTCCTCCACCACAGGTGCCAGCACCACCGCGGTGGCTACAAAGTAAAGCCTCCAGTGGGGGCAGGAAGACATCACCTGGGCTAGGGCCTCCACGAGAAAGCTGTAGCCCCGAAGCAACGGCTCCAGAGCCAGCTCCACGGCCCAGACCCCCGCCAACATCGCAAGCGCGGCCAAGAAGTACTTCGGCCTAAGGTAGAGATAGCCCTTTGCGTAATACGCGACGGGGAGGAGGACCAGGTAGGCCGCCGCCATGGAGGCCGGAAGGTTGCAATAAGGTACAAGCAATGCGGCGAGGCCCATCGCTATAAACATAAGAGGCAACGCCAACGCGATTACGACGAGACGCATCGAAATTTATATAATGTGAGGTTTAAAAACTGTGGCCATCTACGTAGCCGCCACCGCCATAGGCCGACGGAGGTTCTTCATAGACCTCACTAACTGGGACAGGTTGGAGAGGTACCACAAGCCCTTCCTAGTAAACACCGGCTGGCCTGAGGGGCTCGCCGGGGGCGTCGTCGATATTGGGAGGTACATGGAGGAGCTGTCGCAGATCTACAAAGAGGCGGCGGAGGCTACAAACAGATCGCAGAGGGAGTTTGTAAAAGCCGCCGCCAAGATCTGGACCTTGAGGTTCATACTGCCGACGCGCGTGGAGGTGGACCAAGCCGCGTTGCGCGAGACGAGGACCTACTGGGAGATCAAGAACCACATAGAAGACGTGGTGGGGAAGAGGTTCGGCCCCTGGGGCGAGGTATACGCCGGCTGGGTCAACGTGGAGACAAGAGACAAGGCGGTTTACGTCGGCGGGAGACCCTCGCTGGGGCACACATACCTCCGCCTCATCGGGGTGCTTGAGTTGTAGAGATCTCCGCCCTGCCGCCGAATTTTGCGATGAGAAGCTGTTTCAGCCGCCCCACGGCGGCCTCGACAAGCGCCTCTGCCCTCCGCCTATCCTCGGCGCTTGCGTAGATGTGGATGTGCAACAGCGGCGCCTCCACTTCAAAGCCCTTGGGGTGGGACTTTACATACAGCGCGGGGTCCATCCTCATAACTTCGCGTATAACCGGGGCGACGTCTGCCTCGGGCACCCCCCTGACCACCAGCACCTGCTCCGCGAAGTAGACAGGCGGCCCCCTAGATCTGAGCACAGGCTCGACATAGCCCTCAAATATGGCCTCCATTTCGCGGGGGACGCCGGGCAACAGCACCACGACCCTCCCCCCATGTTCGTAGAGTATGCCTGGCGCCGTGCCCGCGGGGTTGGGAAGCGGCTTGGCGCCCGGCGGCATCATGGCCATCTTCTCACGCTCGGGCGTCAAGGGGTACCCCCTAGCCTCATACTTCTCCTTCACCATCCTCAAAGCCTCTTGGTTAACCACAGGCTCAACGCCGAGCGCCTTGCAGAACGCTAGGTTCGTAATGTCGTCTGGCGTGGGGCCGAGGCCCCCCGTCGAGATGACCACGTCAGCCCTCCCCAGCGCCTCCCTGAAGACCTCGACTATGTCGCCCTCCTCGTCCGGCACCACGACCACCCGCCTGACAGAGTACCCCAGGTGGGTAAGCTTGGAGGCCAGCCACGCCGCGTTTGTGTTCACCACGCGTCCAATTAATAACTCATTTCCTACCGAGAGGATCCAGGCAACGCCTTTGCCCATGTAGTAAGCTACTTAGAGGCTTTAATCTCTTCATCGTAAAATACACGCCGCGACTTCTCGCGACGCCCAGCCCCTTCGCTTGTAAAACGAGAAGAGCTGGCGAGATGGCCACTCTCGCCGAGCGGTCGGCTGGATCTTGTCAAGGCGTCCCTCATCGACTTAACGGATTTTACAAGTTGTGCGACCTGCCGGTTGCTGGAGAAGGAGGTAGCTAGAGTAGCTTTACGTATTCTCTCGCCGCGGTGGTGTATGCCAATAGCCCCTTGGGGCGGTACACCTCTCTGATCTTTTCCTCGTATGTCTCGTATCGTTTAAACTCCAGTTCTAGCTTGACCTCCTTCACGGCTCCGTTTTGGGCGCAGTACGTCTTCGACGAGGTGAGGGAGAGACACGCCTCAGACCCGTCCCTCGCCACGTAAACCTCCACCATGTAGGGGTGGAGGATGCCCACCTGCCTCACCACCTCCACCATCCACGTAAACCTCCGCATAACCTTAGCTATTTCAACCAGCCCCTAAGAACCAGCCACTTCTTCACCCAATCAACGCCGAAGGCGCTCAGCTCAAGCCACTCCCTCAACAACTCCTCCGCCGGGTCAGGCGGCGGCTGAGACGGCTCCCTAAGCCTCTCCGCCGCGTCTCTGTGCCTGGTTTCTGTTTTTCTTGCGTAGTTGTTTTTAAACCGGCGCATGGGGTGTGGCGTAGATGCGGAGAAGCCGCCTCAGCCCGGCTCTCGGCGGCGCTGTACTCCGTATACAGCGGCCTCTACGGAGAGGCCGTTGTCTCCTCCGTCGTCTCGGCCGTGGCGCTTGCTGACGTAGGCCGCTTCAGAGAGGCTATTGAGTATGTGCAGAGGGCGGCGAAGACGCTGTATGAGGCGGCAAAGGAGGCGTTCGAGCAGGTGAAGGTAACGGTTCAGCGCCTCGTTGAGCTGTTTGTGGAGGCTGTGACGCGGGTGCTGGCTTTGGTGGATAAGCACAAGGCGTATCTCTTCTTGATGGCGGCTGTGGCGGCTGGAGTAATTGCGCTGTCCGCCGCGTTGAACCTGTGGGGTCTTGTGGAGCTGGAGAAGCTGGCTTACGCCGCTTCTGCGCCGTTTTTCGCCGGGCTGGCGGATGCTGGCGGGAGGGCGGCTGAGAGGTTTAGGG
>Ga0209670_101512_pt1 | contig 10243 bp, 8 predicted proteins | sample PerSpoBPS_BMetaG_FD_184741 | JGI IMG/M metagenome (GOLD analysis project Ga0209670, IMG submission 184741) | Thermal spring microbial communities from Yellowstone National Park, Wyoming, USA - Perpetual Spouter B (PS_B) MetaG (SPAdes) (version 3) | ecosystem: Environmental > Aquatic > Thermal...
CGGGGGAGTTCTGGCCCCCCTCACTGCCCCCCAGATGACAGATGTAAACCCGAATAGATGGGGGAACCTATGATCCGCCGGTAAGAGGGCTGGGGAACCCCCGCCCTTTCAAGGCGGGGAGGAGGTCAGAGCCCATTCTATATAGCATTTAACTTGTTTCCTCCATTTCTTAAACATCCTTCTAAGTCTCTTAGAAGATTTATAGCATAGCCTGATACTCAGAGATCTTGTTCCTCCAATAGAGGCTAATGGATTTTAAAGGCCTTTCATTAATCAATAGCGCAGATCCATCCTCAACATATACAGCTAATAGATTTTTGATCCCCACATCTATGCCGGTCTCTTTATTGCCTATAGGCTTTAAAGGTATCCTTAAAGCTATTATCCCTGATCACCTTCTTCTCAACCTCGTATGATATTTAGACATTTATTTAGAATCTGCTGCGCAGTTGCAGATCCTATCAGGGCCTTATACTTCTCGTAGAGCACCTTGTATGAGTTCTTTAAATCAACTATCTTCAACTCGAAAACTGTCTTCTCCTAACGTAGTTGACCTCGTTCCAAATCTTAGAAGCCAGGCTACGCAGGGCTTTTAGCCTTGCCTCAGCCTCTTCGTCTGGCAGCAGTCTCAGCATCACCGTTCTTATCAATGTATCACGCTCGGGGCTTTGGCGGGTGTAGAGATGGGAAGGGTCAGCGCTGTATTGCAACTGCTAGAGGTTAGTCCGATAAGAATCCAAAGAAATGGGGGACAAAATCTTATAAATCTCCATCCCCGCCTCGAAAGGCGAGGCTTTCAGGTTGTAATCCTATAGAATATCTATAGAATATTTATAAATCCTTTATAGCATCCTTTTCGGTGAGCCCATGGGTAAGAATATCTTTGCAGATGTCTCTGAGGCGGAGATAGCGACGGCGATTGTGGAGGAGTTCAATAACCTAATAAGGGAGTATTCGAGGAGTGATGTGATAATAGTTGGGGGAGGCCCGGCAGGTTTAACCGCTGCGTGGAAGTTGGCCCTCAGAGGGTTGAAGGTCCTCATAGTAGAGCAGAACAACTATCTGGGAGGCGGAATGTGGATGGGGGGATATCTAATGAATCCGGTCACCTTTAGATATCCGGCTAACAAGATCCTCGATGAGCTGGGGATACCTTATAAGGAGTATAGAAAGGGGCTATATGTGGCACACGGCCCGCTTGCTGCTTCTAAGCTAGCTAGCAAAGCCCTGGAGGCTGGTGCAAGGGCTCTAACCCTCACGGTGTTAGAGGATCTCATTGTAAGGAATGGAAGGGTGGAGGGTGTGGTGGTTAACTCTGCACCTGTCCAGGGTATGCCGAGGCAGATCACATGCCTAGATCCTATAGGTCTCGAGGCTAGGGTGGTTATAGATGCTACTGGGCATGAGGCCGCTGCCGTTAGAAAACTGGCCTCTAGAGGGCTTGTAAAGCCCTCTGTGCTCGGGCCTATGTGGGTTGACGTCTCCGAGGATCTCGTTGTGGAGAAAACCGGCGAGGTATTCCCAGGCCTTGTGCTGGCAGGGATAAGTGTTGCTGAGTACCACGGTCTCCCCAGGATGGGGCCCACGTTTGGCGCTATGCTGCTCTCTGGTGAGAAGGCTGCAGAGATAGCCTACGAGATCGTTGCTAAGAAGGGCTACTAGAGAATCAGTTTTACTTTTTTATGTTTAAAAAATGTTTTTTCTAGCCTAGTACTTAAATACCCTTTTAACCAGAGTGGTGTAGGGATATCTGGGGAAAATAGTCGGCTATGGTCTCTCCCTAGATGATGTGCTCCTCATACCAGAGTATTCAGATCTCACATCTAGATCAGAGGTATCTCTTAGAACCAGGTTCTCTAGAAGGCTATGGATAAACATACCGATATCGAGCGCCGCTATGGACACAGTTACTGAGCATAGAATGGCGATAGCACTTGCTAGGATGGGGGGTATAGGGGTTATCCACAGGTTCATGCCGATTGAGAGGCAGGTTGAGGAGGTTCTAAAGGTTAAGGAAGAGCCAGTTGGGATCTCAAGTAGCGAGGCTATGGGGAGGGATGGAAGGCTAGCTATAGCTGCAGCCGTGGGTGTTAGAGGTGATTATCTTGTGAGGGCTGAAAAGCTATATGAAGCTGGGGTCGACGCTGTAGTGGTGGATGTTGCACACGCCCATAGCAGGCTAGCTGTGGAGGCTGTTAAATCTATTAGAAAGGCTCTAGGAGATGACATAGATATAGTGGTTGGTAATATAGCTACTGCTGAGGCTGCAAGGGATCTGGTGGATATGGGGGTGGATGGAGTGAAGGTTGGGATAGGTCCTGGCCATGCTTGCACCACCAGGATAGTCGCTGGGGTCGGTGTACCCCAGCTCACAGCTATAATGGAGGTGTCTAGGGTTGCAAGGCAGTATGGGGTTCCGGTTATAGCTGATGGTGGCATAAGATCTTCTGGGGATATTGTTAAGGCGCTCGCTGCCGGGGCTTCAAGCGTTATGATAGGCTATCTATTTGCGGGAACCGATGAGGCGCCTGGGAAACCTGTTATAGTGGGGGGCTATAAATACAAGCTCTACAGGGGTATGGCTAGCAATTCCTCCTATATCCAGAGGCTATCTATCGATGGCCAGGATCCCGAGGATCTATCCTCCTATGCATCAGAGGGTATAGAGATGCTGATCCCATATAGAGGATCTGTGCTGGATGTTATAGCAAACCTTGTAAGCGGCATAAGATCCGGGTTCTCATATGTTGGTGCTAGAAACATTGAGGAGCTGTGGGAGAAGGCGAGGTTCATAGTATTGGCTCCAGGTGCTATCAGAGAGAGCTATCATAGAGAGCCATGGGTAGGTGGCAGGCAGTGATAACAGTTATATGCGGGGGCTTCTTCGGAGACGAGGGTAAGGGCAAGGTAGCAGGCTATCTAGGGTTGAAAGGGGGATATGCTGCTGCTATAAGAACTGGGAGCATCAATGCAGGCCACACAGTGGTATATGATGGGAAGGTGTGGAAGCTCAGAATAGTTCCATCAGCATTTATTAACAAGGATCTAAGGCTCTACATAGCTAGGGGATCTCTGGTAAAGGTAGATGTTCTTCTGAGAGAGATCTCGGAGACAGGGGTTGATAATAGGATCTGTATTGACAGATATGCTGGGGTTATAGAGGATAGGCATGTGGAGGCTGAGAGGAGGGACGATGTTCTAAGAGGAATAGGATCTACTTTCCAAGGTGTTGGAGCCGCAACAGCTGAGAGGGTTTTGAGAAGGCTTAGACTTGCATGGGAATTCAAAGAGCTAAAGCCGTTTCTATGCGATAGCGTCTCAGGGGTTTTGGAATTGATTGATAAGGGTTTGAGGGCTATGATAGAGGGAACCCAGGGGCTCTACCTAAGCCTATACCACGGGACATACCCATATGTAACCTCTAGAGATGTGTCGGCATCAGGTATTCTATCAGAGGCGGGCTTGGGACCTAAATATGTTGATGATGTCATAGTTGTTTTCAAATCATATATCACAAGAGTTGGCGAGGGCCCGCTGGAGGGTGAGCTAAGCTTGGAGGAGATAGAGAGGCTAGGCCTCATAGAAAGGGGCACAGTTACGGGGAGACTTAGAAGAGTAGCGCCATTCAACATAGAGCTTGCCAGAAGAGCTGTCAAGATCAACTCAGCCACACAGATAGCCATAACAAAAATAGATGCTCTATTTAAAGAGGCAAGGGGTGTCAGAGAATGGGAGAAACTCCCATTAGAAACAAGGAAATTTATTGAGAATCTCGAGAATCAGCTAGGGGTTCCAATAACTCTGATAAGCACTGGAGAGGATCTCAGAGAGATGGTGGATCTAAGAAGGGAGAAAGGGTTTGAGACTAGCTAGTCTTTTCACAAATAAACCATATATATGGCTATCTCTATAGTATACACAACTTTGTATATGAGAACGAGGATCTAGCATCCTATTTGTTCTAGAAGGTTTAGACTTATAATTGTGAAAGCTAGGGGATATAGATATAGAGATATAGAAATTAATAATGAAATAATGAACAGATCAGTGATTTAAGAGTGTGAACTCACTAATAATAGTAGATCCATGTGAGGTATATAGGATCAAAACATGATTCAATCTAAGATGAAACAATATATAGAGGGCTTAAACGTGCTAAATAGAATTCAACCCTATATATTCGTATTCAGCTAGCTCCAATACTAAAATAATATGAGACTTGTAATGAGAAGCATAGCCTTTATAAGTGGTGGTTAATTAGATCAGATCTTTGTTGTTAGAATTACTAGATCTATTATGAGTATAGCGAGGATCGCTGCTGAAACATATAATCTTATTACGTCGCCTATCAGGATATTGCTGGCCGAGAGGATGAGGCATAGTATTAATGTGAATGTAACCGATAGTCTAGGTTCTATATAGGTTAAAGCTATATTGAAAGCTGAGAAGAGAACTATAGCTATTAACATGGCTAGAGCTAGGAGGTTTTGTGGTATCGAGATTAAGCTGGAGGCGCCTAGAAAAATAATAGATGCGGAAAAACCTAGAGCGATTCTTCTCAGAGGAGATATAGCTTCTCTAGCGATTCTTAAACATTCCTCTAGACGATCTATGGCCCTTTTAATTCCGAAATATATCTGGCCATATAGCTCTTCTCTCACATGCTCTGGGGCTTCATGTAAGGCTTTGCAGATCTCTGAGGATCTTTTTACCTCTGAGAGAGCCTCTAGAATCTCTTGCTCAGCATTTTTCCAAACCCTCCACGATCTACACGCCTCTGATAAGAGGCCATAGTCGATCCTTATGTATCTCAGACATCCAGAGCTCTCTACATATGCTAGCTCTCTAGCTAGGGTCTCGCATATCTCCTTCTGCATCATCCTGGCTAGCCAACCAACCTCTTTTTCCTTGGAAAGCTAATAGGTAGCTGTTCTGATTGTAACTTAGCTGTAGGGATCCGCTGGGGTTCGGGCTTCATAGGGCTTGATATAGCTTGATGCCAAGCCCTCTTTCCTTGACCTCATCGCCCTTAGGATCCTCTTTCATCGGGATCCATATCGCTGGGTTCCACCCGCTTTGTGGGGCTTCACATAGAAATCTGCTAACAAAATAAATCAGCATGAAAGCTGGAACTCTTCATGAAGGCTCTGTAGAAACCCGAACCTCTGACAAGATGCAAGCTAATGAGGAGGTGAGTAAGGAGTTCGCGCCCTTTACTCTAATTAATTATTTTATGGTTAAAAGCATCTAGATAACTAGGTAGTGAAATTCTCGGCCCATCGGAGTGGAGGAGTTGGTGTGATCTGAAGATGTCTTTTTCATAGGAGTTAAAGGGTGGATACGCTTTCCTTGATAACCTTTATCAGATCCTTCTCTGTAATGATTCCCAGGAGGTTCTCCATATCTCCAACTAGAACGCACTTAGATCTTGTGTTTAGAAGTTTCCTTGCAAGTGAAACCACACTTGTATCCTCTGACACAAACACGGGTTCCTCATAGCCTATTGCGGAGACCCCGCTTCCTATCAATATGGCCTCGGGATCGCCCTTGATATGGGCTTCTGATACCTTGTGAATTATATCTAGCATTGTCACAACACCAACGATCTTATTTCCGCCTGTTATAACAAGCCTCCTAAAGCCCTTCTGGATCATGATCCCTATGGCCTCAAGAAGCGGGGCCTCAAGATCTATGACCTCGACGGGCTTAGAGGCTATCTCAGAGGCCCTTAGATTCTGTGGTATAGCCTTCAGCATGAGCCTTATCAGACTGTCCTCTGAGATAATCCCAAGAGGATCTCCCCTCTCGCTTACAACAGCTATACATTCACCGCTATAGACACCTTCTGCAACATCGATAAATCCTGAGGAAATCTTCACGGTAGGTATCTTCATAGATATATCAGAAGCCATTCTATCCAACGCCCAGGAGATCTTCCCCCTCTCAACGAGAACTATATTCTCCTCAGATAACTCGAAGATCTCTCTCGCTATTCTCTTAACGGTAACATATAAACCCACATCCCCAGAGGGATCCTTGCTAAATAATGTAGCACAGTACCTTCTAACCCTGCTCATCTTAATAGCCACCTCCCACACCTTTGTCTCAATGCTAACAGCTGGTACAAAGGGGTCTATAAGATCTAGTAGGTCTATAGCGTAATCTGCCAAACCATCACCACCATTCGGCCCAAATTTAGTTATGATCTAGAAAATATATATAGAAACGTAAGCAGAGTTAGCTGGGAAAACCGGGAAGAGACCTAGGTTTAAGTTTTGAAGCCTGTCTTACGATAGCTAAGTCATTTAGCGATAAAGAGAACACATAACATGATCTAGATAGTGTGTGAAAGAGCTAAGGTTAGCAATTGTTTTAAGTAGCAGACTATTAGGTGTGAAAGTTCTATTAACTATTTGGTGTAGAATCGCGGGCAAATCCTAGGTGAAATGGCTATAAAAAAGAATTAAAGCTATACATATGTTAGCCACTCCCTATACCTCTCGATCTTCCCCCTTACAATGTCTTCATATAGCGACTGGAGCTTCCTTGTTAGGGGCCCGGGTCTTCCATTCCCTATTTTTATACCATCAACCTCCACTATAGGTGTTATCTCAGCAGCGGTTCCTGTGAAAAACGCCTCATCAGCTGTTAAGAGCTCTCCTAACGCTATGTCCCTCTCGGTTACTTCTACCTCTAGCTCGTCTTCAAGGATCTTCATTATAGTTTCTCTAGTAACCCCTGGAAGTACTGATGCGTATAGCGGTGGTGTATATACGCTTCCATTTTTAACTATAAAGATATTCTCCCCAGGGCCCTCGCTTACAAAGCCCCTTGTATCTAGCATTATAGCCTCATCAAAGCCCTTGATATCTGCATCTGAAGCTGCCAAATAGCTGTTGAGATACTGACCAACGGCTTTAGCGTTTAGTGGGAGAGCGTTTGGAGGGATCCTTCTCCAGGGGCTAACAGTGACCCTTGCACCCTCGTAATATGCTTTGCCAAGATACTTGCCCCACCTCACAAGACCTATGGCTACAGATGCTCTTCTAGTTGTTGGTTTTACACCTAGCTTCCTTATATTTATAAAAGCTATTGGCCGTATATAGGCTTCGTCAAAACCGCTTCTCCTAACAAGCTCCTTTATAGCCTCTACTAGCTCATCCTCTGTAAAGGGTATCTCTAGCTTGTAGATCTTTGCTGAGTCAAAGAATCTCCTAATATGTTCCCTAAGCCTGAAAATAGCTGTTCTTCCATCATAGGTTCTATAAGCCCTTATCCCCTCAAAAACGCCCACACCATAGTGTAGGGAATAGGTCATCACATGGATCTTCGCGTCCTCGAAAGGCACGAACTTCCCATCAAACCATATTAGGGGGGACCATTCAGACAATATATTCCCTAGAATAATGCGTATAAAGTCTAAAAAGCACTTAGCAGGGGCGATTGATAAGCGTTTATACAGCTAAAAATGTGTTTTGGAACTTTAATAAAAAGATCATCTCTTGGGCACGGGATATGGATAGATATCAGGAGAGCCGAAGAACAGAACCATGTAGCTGTTAGCATTTCTAACCATCTCAGGAGATGCAATGCCTGGTATAACCACCTGGGTTCCAGGCTTCCCAAGGGCTAGCCATATCGGGTTGTTGGAGCCAGTTAGCTGCACAGAGAAAGACGCAGTGGTCATCGCCCTTTTAAGGACATCAACGCTGTTTAGACGGGTTCCCAGTAGGGTTACTCAGATTGGAGGGAACTATGGCTCAACATCTCCCCGTCAACGGGTCGGGGAATATGTTTGGGTCGAATACCAAGACTACCACTACAAACCACGGTATAGAGACATTAATATCTAAGTCCACTATGTGGCTATGGGCAGGAGTTGGCAGCACACCCTGTGGAAGGCCTGCAAACCCGGTTGTTATGTTGAGATACATCTCAACTATATCGAAAGGAGGTGAGTATAGAAGTATGACATGTGCCGAGGGCAGGATGAGGGTGTTAATCCAGCACCGCAGTGGGTATAGATTACAACTGAAAGCCTCGCCCCCTTCAGGGAGGGGAGAGGTCAGATATAGGAGCTTAATGCTTATATAGAGAAATGGTGCCAGCTTAAATATGAGCCTTAACCATTAACCGTCTGCGCAGAGTCCCTGGGATGCTATGATTCTCAGAGCTCTCGAGACCGGAGCCCTGTATGAGGGCAATGCCCAGAGGGGCTTCGGGGTTTCAATTCTAGATGGGAGCCCGGTGCCTCTGGGCTCAACAGCCACCAGTGAGCCCATAGAGATCCCAAGATCTCTTTGGGGGAGATAACACAGCAATCTCAAACAAAAGAAAATCAATAACCATCAATAACCATCGGGGGACAAGCGGCTCCGCAGCAGCCTCTATTGGTATGTAGGCGAACTACCTTCTAGCTTTATAAATGATCTCTAGTCCTCCTTGTTTACTTCCTACCTAATCCCACCAACATATCCTATTCTTAGATCAAAGTCTTTAAGAACCAGATAGCCCTTGTTCTTGCTGATAGGCTAGACACAATATCTTCTTCAGCTTTGCTAGAGCTAAGAAGGAGTTCTAAGTCCCATTATTCTTAGTAATAACTGTCTGTGCATTAACACCAAGAACTTCTTTATACTTGATACATGTGATAGTACTTCTTGTTAGTCTCATCCTCTTCTCTATTGTTAGCTCTCTATCGAAGAATGCCTGTCCCTTCTCATAGTCAAGCTCGTTCCATAGCCTAGCAGACGCTATTCCATGTCAAAGAGGATCTCCTCCTCAAATCTGTTTGGAATAGTGCTACTTTATTGGTTCCCAGCTTACTCTTCTTCCTCTTCTCTACCAGCTTTCTGAATTCTTTCAGGGGGTTGGGTTTCTGGTGGGCACGGTTCGGGGCATCCCCTTTAGGGTTATCACTCTACTAGCGCCTCTGCCCACCAAGATCCGATCCTCACAAAATAACACGATAATAACCTTATAAAAACTGCCCCGCCTTAAAGAGCGAAGATTGCCCCTTATTTTCAAAGCCTGAAGAAGTGCCGTGGTTATATAAGGAACTCTTCACGGGGCCCGTGCTCTGAATAAAATGTATTATTAAGAAGCTGGGTTAGCCTTGCCCTCTTGTTAGTATTATGAGTTTATTTATATATAGTTAATTAATATTTATTTTAGTCTTGCGAGGAACTATTGGTGGTGAAGAGGTGCATGCCTACTAGAAGAGATTTCTTAAAGATAGTCGCACTCGGGGTAGGGGCTTTCATAGTTGGTATTGGCTCTGGATATTACCTTGGATCGATTCCTTCTCAGCAACAGAGTAGAGCTCCGAGCATCTCCACAATCTCGGCCTTGGGGAGAGATGCAGAGCACCAGGATATAAATACTGCCGTGATTGACTTCTTCTCTAGAGAGAACCTTGGTTATAGGGTTGACTATTCGCCCCTCGCCTATAGCCCTCTCTATGATAAGATGGTACTAGCTCTTCAGCAGGGATCTTCCGCATATGATCTAGTATATATGGACGATCCATGGATACCGCAGTTTGGGGAGAGGAAGTGGCTAACAGATCTTGAGGATCTATCTAGGCAGGAGGGCATCACCCTAGATCTTGGGGATTTCCCAAGCGTTCTAATCGATGTTGCTAGGCACCCGTATAAAAGTGGTAAGATCATTGCGTTTCCGCAGATGGGCAACGTCCAGATCTTCGCATATAGGAGAGATATATTCGATAAGCTAGGGCTACCCGAGCCAAAAACATGGAGCGATGTCCTTAACGCATGTGAGAGGATAAAGGCTTCACAACTAGTGGAGTATCCAATAGCCTTTAGGGGTGTTAAGGGGAATCCTGTTGCAACCTCTTTCCAACCAATACTATATGCATTCGGCGGCAAGATAGTGAGTGATGATCTCAAGAAAAGCGCTCTAGATTCAAAGGCTATCGAGGCCCTCGAATATCTGTTACAGCTAAAGAAATACGCACCTCCAGGGGTGGAGAACTTTAACACACCCGATGTAAGGGATAGACTGGTAGGAGGGAGAATAGCTATGAGCACAGAGACATGGCCAGGATGGATAAAGGACGCAGATAATCCTGCAGTGAGCAAAGTTCCAGGACTCCTAGCATATACAACCACACCTGGCGAGAGGACTAAACCCTCACCCCTTCTAGGGGTATGGTACTGGGGCATACCAGCAGGTTCTAAGAATAAGGAGGCTGCGCTGAGATACATACTCTATACGACAA
>Ga0209670_101523_pt1 | contig 10182 bp, 10 predicted proteins | sample PerSpoBPS_BMetaG_FD_184741 | JGI IMG/M metagenome (GOLD analysis project Ga0209670, IMG submission 184741) | Thermal spring microbial communities from Yellowstone National Park, Wyoming, USA - Perpetual Spouter B (PS_B) MetaG (SPAdes) (version 3) | ecosystem: Environmental > Aquatic > Thermal...
AATTCCTCATAGACGGCTGGTGTGAACCCAGCCTCTTTTGGGCACTTGTCCGGGTTGCCTCTCTTGATCGCCTCCAAAACCCTTTCCCTCGGCGTCATGGGTTTTCACCCCTTTGAAACACTCACAACGGTTCAACAGGCTTTATCGCCGCACCCGTTGACTTTTCGATGATTGACAAGAGTTTTCGCTCCAATTGCTCCGAGATGTGAACGGGCAACGGGTCGCTTTTCAACGCTTCAACGCAGATTTCTCGGGCAAGGTCAACTTCGGTCTTCGCTCCCTTTTCTCGCCAAGCGCTAAACATCTCTCGGGCAAAAATTTTGGGCATCCAAAGTTCACGCTTCCAGTGTGCTGCGGTGTGCTCTGTTCCCGTGAAAACGCCACCGTGCCCGACCTCCCTGATGGTCTCAAGGGCAAGCGTTGCTTCGTCAATTTCAAACCCTCGCACGAACCTGTTCAAGGCATCAATGATCTCTCGGTCTATGACGAGTTGGATGGGCGAATAAACTTCATCAACCGACAGCAGCCCACAACTTATGCTGACGCGCCCGCAGGCAATTAAGGAAGGGATGGAGTTCAGCGCTTTTTCAAAACCAGCCTCAGGTCCCGGCTTTTTAGCGTCGGCATGCCCAGTGTGCGGGAAGAAGTGAGCGCCGTAGCGGCGAGCCATTCGAGCCATCGCGACATTGCAAAGTTCCTTTTCCGGACGACCGTAAGACTGCATCAAGGTTTTCATGTCAAGGGGCGAAATCGCACTGCTGAAACTCAATCGCTTTTCGCCGAAATAGGCACGGTAAAGGATGTTGATGAAGATGTTTTGAGCCAAATGCTGCGCCAAAGCGCCGGCAACCGTTACAGGCGCATTGCTTCCGAGCACTGACATCGTTCCGACGCCAATCCTCAAACCTCGTTCAGCGAAAAACAGGAAAATTTTCGCCTCCTCTGCGGAGAACCTAAGGGGCGAAACGAGATGGATGTGGACCGGGCTAATCACTTGCTGGACGGGGACATTTTTCTCGGCAGCAAACGCCTCCGCCATCTCAAGCACAATCGGAGCCCAACGGGCATTGTTGACGCTTGCGCTTGAGCGCCCCGTGAACTTTAGGGCAAAGTAGTGGAAGAAGGGCACTAAGGCTTCATGCGGGATCTCGTCAATGTGGAAGACATAGGCAGAGCCAAAACTCAAGCCGATGTGACGAGCGACTTTGAAATACCGAAGCATGTTGGCAACGGTCATGGGACGAAACTCGTCCGTCTCCGGGTCAAGGTAGTAGCCGAAGTAAATTGATGCGCTGCCACCGACATAAGGTTCAGCGTTGTCCCAATCAAACCGCTCCGACGAAGCGAGAAAATCCTCAACGAACCTTCGAGTGAAAAAAGCCACCCGTTTTGTTCGGTCAACCTGAGCGCCGAAGTCTGCCAACCTTTCCAAAACTTCGTCGCTCTCGACTTTGACACCGACTTCGCCCAAAACGCGAAGCGCCGCCTCGTGCAAAATCTCTTCCTCTTGCTTGGACAAAAGTTTCCAACTTCCCCATACTTTCATCTCTCACACCTTTAATGCTCGTGCTTTGCTCAGGTGCTGCTATCACGCGACCCTTCACTCCAACCAAGACAGCGGGTATTTGCCGAACTCGTGGAAGGCTTCAAGCATCGCAACGATGTTTTCCCAAGGGACATCGGGACCTATTTCGCCGTGCAGGATAAGCCCTCCGTTGAACCTCCCAAACAAAGCAATGGTCTCTTTGACATGCTCCCGGACCTGCTCTGGCGTCCCAAAAGGCAAAATGTGCTGGCGGTCAAGGTCGGAGCGAATGCAAACTCGCCCTGCAAGTTTCTGCTCCAGAATGGGTTTAGGGACGAGACAGTGTTGTGGGTTCAAGACATCAACGCCGATTTCTATGAAGTCGTCCCAGATGTCAACAGTCCAGCCGTCCGTGTGGAAGAAAACATGTTTGCCTGCGTCCTTGACGACTTCAAACATGCGCTTGTATCTCGGCTTGAAGAACTCCCGCCACTTCTTCGGGCTAATCAGCAACCTGTCCTGAGCGCCCCAATCGTCGGCGAAACTTATCCCGTCAACCCCTGCCTTGATGTAGCGGGTTATCAGGTTGATGTTCCACTCAACAATTCGGTCGGCGAGTTCGTGGAGTTCCTCTCGGTCTTCCGCCAAGTCCATGAACAAGTTTTCTGGACCACGCAGCCATTGCATTCGCTCAAAAAGTGTCCCGCCACTTCCGAGCACATAGAACTGGTGACCGTTTTCTTCAATCCGCGCTTTCAAAGCCTCAAAGTGGCTTTCAGGTGGTAGCGGTGGGAACTCATAGTGCTTCCACTTGCTCCAATCGTCAATGGCAGGCTTTTTGACCTCGCCAATGGTGTAGCCTTTTCTCATGACCCATTCGCTTCCCCATTCGTCGGTGTAGCGAATCAAGAGTTCACTGCTTTTGGGTTCGGGCGGGATTGAAAATCGCGAACCGAAATCGTCGGGAAACTTCTCGTTCAGCAACTCAACCAACTTTTGACCGTGCCTCCAAAAAGCGCCGGGGAAGGCGAAGTGATGGATTGGGATACGGTCAGGTCCTTTGAACTCAATTGCTGCGATTACTCGTTCCCTGCTTGTCACTTCTTGCCACCTCGCTTTTCTTCCACCATTCAGCGCCGATGATCGGCAACCTTTCGCCACACTTGGGGCAACTGTCGCCATCCATCAGCCACTTGACCATCTGAACGCCGTAGCGGCGAATCAGGAGTGTTTCACATTTGGGGCAGTAAGTGTTCTCGTAGGGATGCCCGGGCACATTGCCCAAGTAGACGAACTTCAAGCCTTCTTCTCGTCCAATCCGGTAAGCCCTTTCAAGGGTTCGGACAGGCGTTGGCGGTGCATCAAAAAGGTATGCGGGATAGTAGGCTGTGACATGCCAAGGTGTGTCCTGTCCAAGTTCATCGGCGATGCGTCTCGCTATAGAGCGCAAAGTGGTTTCATCATCGTTGACTGTCGGGATAACCAAAGTCGTCACCTCAACATGGACTCCCCTTTCCTTAGCGAATCGGCAGTTCCTCCAGACGATTTCCACATCGGCGCCGCAGAACTTTCGCACCGCTTCCCTGTCGCCCTTGATGTCAACATTCATGGCATCAAGCCCAGCGTCAATGAGCAATTGAAGGGCTTCCAAAGTCATGTAGCCGTTGGTGACGAAGGTGTTGTAAAGACCGCGCTCGCGAGCCAGCCTGAAAATTTCCAGCGACCACTCAAGGGAGAGTGTCGGTTCGTTGAAACTGATTGAAGTCCCCTGACAGTTCAACCTCAAAGCGGTCTCAACAAATTCCTCCGGTGACATGAAACGACCGCGCCCAATTTGCTTGCTGATTTCCCAGTTCTGGCACCAAGGGCAGGCGAAGTTGCAAGACCAACTCCCAGCGGTCAGGTTGGTGCTGCCCGGGTAGAAGTGAAAAAGCGGCTTCTTCTCAATTGGGTTTGCGGCGATGGAAGAGACGGAGCCATAGGTCTTCGTAACCAAAACACCACCTCTGTTCTCCCTCGTTTTGCACCAACCCTCTTGCCCATCGCTGAGCAAGCAGCGCCGTTCGCAGGTCAAGCAGCGAACGCGGTCACCTTCCCGCTTTTGCAACAATGCTTCCCGAACGAAAATCGAAGCCTCCACATTTAATCGCCTCTTTAACTTCCTTGCAATCGCCTCAATTCTGCTCGGATTTCGTCAATTACCTCAGTGTTGAAAATTCGCTTTGCGCCACTTTTCTCCGTGACCGAGAAAACGATGAAGACCTTGCCACCCTGTTCTCGCTCAAACTTTTCGTGCGACTCTCGCATCCACTCTTGCCACTTGTGAACTTCGGGCGTTTGGGCATAGGTGATAGGTTTGATTTGGATGCCAATGGCTTTATCGCGCACAGGGATGTAAAAGTCCACATTGTAACGACGGTCCCATTCATCAGGTGCTGGACAAAGCCTGACACCTAAAACTTGCTCCAGTTGCTCATAGACCGTTTGCTTCTCAGTGATGTAGCCCTCATAAGTGCGGTTAAATACAACTTCACGCACATATGCAATGCAGTCTTCTTCGGTGACCGCCTCTACTTCAGCCTTCAATTGCTCGCTAATTTTCGCGTAAAGGCGTCTTCCGATTTCCGTCAGGTGGTCCAACATGTCTTTGCCAAACATCTGCCATCCTTCGGGCACATGCCGCTTGGGAACTTGCTCGCAATAGTATCGTTTCCAATCTTCCAGAGATTTCGGCGAACATTCGCGAATTGCTTCCGCTAGTTTGCCCACATATTTGGGGCGGTTGAATTGCCACCGATTGAAAGCGATGTTAAGCACCCACTCTTTTGCTGTTTTTCGCTTAGCCATTGCGCTTAGCCTCCGCTTGCAAGAACCTTTCCCGGTAGCGGTGCCAAACTGTTCGGTCGGCATCAGCCAATCCCATTTCAATCATTTTGCGGTTGACGAAAAGGCGGTTTGTCAGGAAAATGTAGGCAGGCACTGGCATCCCGTCGGCTTCAGGTGGGCGGTCAAACCGAAGCAAAACCCGCTTGCCCAAAAGAAACTGGCGAAGGTAGGAAAGCACCTCCTCTTTGCGCTCTGGCGGAACTTTGATGCCCAAAATTTGCACGGTCAAGCCGTTTTCCATCCGCAATGTGTGCTCATCCACTATCGCGGTGACTTTGTAGGTTGCCTCATCCTCAAACTTGAGTTGCTTAGGGTCAACGAGTGGCTTAGCATCTTTCACCCTCGGCTTGTAATCGGCGGGCGGTTCAACTGGTGGCAAAAGTTTTTCCCGTTTGCAGATGGTAACGGGTGGCGGAATCAGCGAGTTTTCTGCGATTCCGAGTTTCTGGCGAATGATAGGCTCAAAGGCAGGTTGAATTTCGTAGCCAACAGCATTTCGCCCTAATTCCAAAGCCACTTTCACTGTTGTGCCGCTCCCTAAGAACGGGTCAAGAACAGTTTCGCCAACGAAGGAAAACATTCGGATGAGCCTGCGCGGTAACTCTTCAGGAAACATCGCTTCATGAAGCACTTGCCGCTCACCTGCGAACTCCCAGTGCCCGCTGAAAAAGGCTTTCCACTCGTCGCGGGTCAATTTGGACGCTTCCTTGACTTCTCGGCTAACATTGCTCTCCCATGTCCCTTCTCCCTTGCCCCGTTCAGGCTTTTTGAACAGCAAGATGAATTCGTAGTCCAGTTCCACGATGCCGTTAGGCGGGTAAGGGAATGAACCCATGACAACTGCGCCGCCTGTCGTTCGCATCGTCGTCTTCTTGCGCCAAATGATTGCGCCCATGTAGTCAAACCCGATGGTCTCGCATTGTGCGATGATTTCTGCGTGAAGTGGGATGACCTTGTAGCGACCGTAGACTATGGCGCGGGCAAATTGATCGCCGATATTGATACAAAGCCGTCTGCCCGGTTTCAAAACCCGCCAACATTCGTTCCAGACTCGACTCAGGTCAAGCAAATATTCGTGCAAACTTTGCCCATAACCGATTTGCCCCTCAACGCCGTAATCCTTGATGTGCCAGTAAGGCGGCGAAGTCACAATTAGGTCAATGCTTTCGTCCGCCACTTCCGCCATGTTGCGACTGTCAGCAATGTAGACGATGGCTTTGGGCTGCACGCCCTCAACGCCTCCCATTAATGGCGGTGTCCTCAATCCTGACCAAAGTTTGCCTGCTGGCTTCCACTAACTCATGATGGCACGCCGTTTTCGGCGATGACCTTTTGATACCAGTAGCCACTGTCCTTGATGATGCGTTTTTGGGTTTCGTAGTCAACATAGACGATGCCGAAGCGCTTAGTGTAGCCGTAAGCCCATTCAAAGTTGTCCATCAGCGACCAAACGAAGTAGCCTTTAAGGGGCACGCCCTCTTGGATGGCTTTGTGGGCTCGCAAAAAGTGTTCGCGCAGGTAATTCAGCCTTCGTTCATCGTGAACTTTCCCGTCAGGCGTAACTTCGTCTTTGAAGGCTGCCCCGTTTTCGGTGATGTAGATTTCGGGGATTTTGTAGTCGCGATGTAGCCTGACGAGTAACTCGTAAAGCCCGTCAGGATAAACTTCCCATCCCATCTCGGTGTATTCGCTGCCTTCAACATGGACGCCGCGGAGTTGCAGCAACCCACCTTGTGGGTCATGCTTGACGACGCTGCGGGTGTAGTAGTTGACGCCGAGAAAATCAATGCGGCGGCTGATGATTGACATATCGCCGGGTCTCACTTCGGGCACTAACTGCCCAAACCACTCCCACATATCGGCTGGGTAACTACCGACGAAGATGGGGTCAAGGAACCAGCGATTGTGGTAGCCGTCGTTGCGATGAGCCGCTGCTTTGTCCTCATCGCTTTCGGTTGCTGGGTGAACGGGCGATAGGTTCAAAACTATGCCAACTTTCGTCTCAGCATCACCCAAATCCTTAAGGACTTCAACAGCCAATCCATGGGAGAGCAAAAGGTGGTGAGCCACTTGCAAGGCGACTTTTGTGTTTTTGATGCCTGGGGCGTGGTGCCCCCATGCGTATCCGACCCACGCGACGACCCAAGGTTCGTTGTGGGTCATCCAATGCTTAACTCGGTCTCCTAACCGATGAGCCACAACAGCGGCGTAATCGGCAAAGTAGTAGGCGACATCTCGGTTCGCCCACCCGCCTATGTCTTGCAAAGCCTGCGGCAAATCCCAGTGGTAAAGGGTGACGAAAGGTTTGATGCCCGCCTCAAGCAAACCGTCCACCAAACGGTCGTAAAAGTCAAGCCCTTTCGGATTGACTGGACCCGCTCCTTGCGGGATGATGCGCGTCCACGCAATTGAGAACCGATAAGCCTTAACACCGAGTTCCTTCATCAAGGCAATGTCCTCTCGCCATCGGTGGTAATGGTCGCAAGCGACATCGCCCGTTGAGCCGTCAGCAATTTTGCCCTGCGTGTGAGAAAAGGTGTCCCAGATGGAAATGCCCTTACCATCCTCGTTCCATGCGCCCTCAATCTGATACGCAGCCGTCGCTACACCCCACAAAAAGCCCTCCGGAAAGCGAGCAACAGTCGCCACATTGACCACCCCTTTTTCGCAAGGTTTTTCGGTTGCCTCCAAAACTCAGGACACATTTTAGCGGCACAGTTAGCGAATAGCAAATGGGCGAGTGGCGAGTAGTTTTAAGTCCCTTGTCCCTTGCCCCGTGCCCCTTGTCCCTTGTCAAGGCGGAGAGAAACTGAGCGCCAACTTTAGTCGGCGAATTTTTCTGCGCTTTCAATACTCCACTTTCTCCCATCGCTTCGTCTCCATGGAGCGGTAGGCAGCATCAAGGACGCAGTTGACGATGTAGCCGTCCTCAAAAGTTTCGCGGGGCATTTTGTTTTGTGCGACGCACTCCACGAAATGCTTCATCTCCTCACGGTAGCCATAAACCCAAGCCTCTTCAATGGGCGGGATGAGCCAGCCGATGTCCAGTTCGCCTTTCTCCACGATGTAGCCAGCGCCCTTCAGGGCAAAAACTCGGATGCCTGTCTCGCGGGTGACATCGGTGAAGATGGCGCCGTCGGTGCCGTAAACTTCGTTGCGCAAGTCCAGCCCGCCCCGCGCCGTCCAACTCGTCTCAGCAATTGCCAACTGCCCGCCTTCAAAGCGCATCAGCAAGACGGCGTTATCTTCGGCGTCAGTGCGGTCGTGGTGCATCAACCTATCGCCCCACGCCAAGACTTCCACGATTGGGTTGTCCTTGCCGATGAAATATCGCGCCGCTTCTACCATATGACAGCCCATGTCCAAAAGCGCGCCGCCACCTGCCAGCGACTTTTTCCAGAACCAGTCAGCGTGCGGACCTGCGTGGGCTTCACGGGAACGAACCATCAGCACCTTCCCAATGCTGCCCCGTTCAATGAACTCGCGGGCTTTCATGACAGCGGGGCTGAAAACTTCCGTCTCGGCGTAACCGTGCAAAACGCCTGCTGCTTTCACGGCGTCCAGCATTTGTTTGGCTTCTTGCTTGTTGCGAGCCAAAGGTTTGGTGCAGACGACATTTTTGCCTGCCTGAGCGCACTTGATTGCCAACTCAGCGTGGACGAAATTAGGCACGCCTAAGATGATCAAATCCAAATCGCCCCGTTTGATTGTCCCGTCAACATCCGTCGTCCATTCAGGGATGCCCCACCGCTTGGCGAAAGCCTCGCACCGTTCGGCGTTCGGTGACGCCACGACCTTAACTTCGTGCCCAGCCACATCCTTTAAGCCTTGCATGTAAAAGTTGGAGACGAAACCGCTTCCGATGAGCCCGATGCGCACCACCTGAGCCATTTCCAACGCACCTCCTTTATGCCGACTAAAGTTTTCACAACGACCTCGGTTGACTCCCTGCCGACTAAATTATAGGCTCTAATGTCTCGTCTCTGAAAACTGAAATTTTGGCGTCAAAAAGCCTAAAACTGGTGGGTTCTCAAGTCTTTACAAACCCTCTCTCGCTATAATGCAAGTGGCTTTAACAGCCGCACTAAGGCAGAATTACCTTTTGAAGTGTTGCTTGTGGAAGACAAAGTCGCAATTAGCCAATAGTTAGCAAAAAAAAAAAAGCAACCATCGGATACTTGCGTTTTCGGACTGAATGTGCCATTTTGTCAGACAGGAAGGTGAGGGAGGATGAGAAGAGAGAGTTTGGCTCAAGCTATTTGGTTAATAGCGACAGCGGTCAATTTTGGGTTGCTTTTGTTCTTGGTCAAAGGCTTGAAAGCAGAAGGTTTCTTTTCTCGCCCCAAATTGATGAACCTTCAAAATGACCTCATGATAAGCATAGGTAGCAAAAGTCCTGCAAAAGTGGACGGTGGTGATTATGAGTCCTAAACCTTTGTCTCTAAGAAGTCTCACTTTGGTGGAATTACTAATAGTCATTGCCATTCTTTGCTTATTGTTTGCGATTATGTTTTTGATTGGTAGGGAAGTGAAGCATCGTATTTACATAACAAAGTGCCTTTCTCAAATGTCTCAACTTCACCGAGCAGTTCTTCTTTACATACAAGATCACGACGATACATTTCCTGCCTATCTTGGTGACGAAATTTTTCCTTATGTCAAAAATACTGCCATCTTTTATTGCCCACTTTGGTATGCTTCATACAGTGAAGGCAAATCTTATGACGAATTATATCAAGAGGCTAAACCTTGGATGAAATCGCCATATGGCTATGTTCCCCATGTGGTCAACCAATATTATCGCATGTATAGGGAGCAAGGGCCAGACCCTGAAAGGTCAAGGCACATTACTGCCCCGTGGGAGTATTACTACTCACAAATTGGAGACAACATCCCCTTGATTTACTGTTGGCGTCATGATAGGGGGATTGTAGACATTACGGAGATACTTTTAGTTCGCATGAACGGACAAGCCCAGTATATTCGTATGCCAACAGCAAGATCGGAAAAGGAAGCCAAATACCCTCACGAATGGTGAGGGAGAAGGAGGTGTGCTAAGCATGAAGGGTATGAACAAAGTAATTTGGTTGATTTGGGTGAGCATGCTTGTATCAGCCTTGGCTGGATTCCTCCTCGGAATTACTGCCCATACTTGTTGCGTAGATAGCGGACATTGCACGGACTGCTATTGGTCCGGTACGACTACTCCTATCGGTGACGGGAGATGTGAGGGAAATTTGGATATGACCAGGACCAGAAATTATTGCAACTTTGCGGGTTCGTGGTACGCAAAATGCACAGATGAGTTCGGCACGGATTGCTGCAAGGTGGATGAATACATGTGCGATGCTAACGGGGACGGTAATTACAATACTTGTCGCCGTCGCACGCAGGTTCCGATGTCTTATTGCCAATGACAATGGGCTTTTTTTTTGCTGGGTCTCTTCGCCCAAAGCGCTATCTTGTTTCCTTTCCAATATTGGGCACTTTTTGCCTTGGACAGCCCTCGTGACAATCCTTGGGGTGTGGATCGGTATGACTTTGGGAAGCACTGAGAACCGCTCCTTTAGGGATGGCGATTAGTAGGCGGGAGCAATTTCGCCGTCATAGCCCCTCAATGCGTCCCTAACGGGAATGCTGTCAACCACGCTTTGGCGTGGCTGAGTTGGTCTGTGCCCAAAGTGTCGGGATTGACACCCTTAGCGACGCCCAAATAGTAGCCGAACAGTTGACCGACAACGGTGCCTGGGATGGGCAACATCAGTTCGTCC
>Ga0209670_101529_pt1 | contig 10146 bp, 10 predicted proteins | sample PerSpoBPS_BMetaG_FD_184741 | JGI IMG/M metagenome (GOLD analysis project Ga0209670, IMG submission 184741) | Thermal spring microbial communities from Yellowstone National Park, Wyoming, USA - Perpetual Spouter B (PS_B) MetaG (SPAdes) (version 3) | ecosystem: Environmental > Aquatic > Thermal...
CTATGAAGCTGCTTAGAATGGGGTTGGAGAGGGGTATCAGCGTTGCTCTTCTAATGAAGCTTATAATGATCCTTCCTATAGAGCCCAGGATTCCGAAACTCTCCATAAATGCTAGCAAAAATAGTATGGGGGCAATGATCTCAAGCCCTATTATAGCTAGTGTTCCGAACACGCTTGTTAAGCCGCCAGCTGTTTCTATGGTATTTGATGTTATGTACCTGATCCATGGGAGACCTAGGTGGAAGAATGGTTCTGGAAGTAGTCTGCCTACATATGGTAGGTCGTATATGAATAGTGCTATTATTATGAAGAAAAGCACTTTGTGAACGATCCTTACGTAGTTCAGGGTTAATAGCAGTATTATGGACGCGACTAAAAGATCCAAATCTGTATAGTTAAGAGCATATACCAGCCTCTCATAGCTCGTATATAGATAGAGCCCCGATATGATCAGCGATATTATTAATATGGCTAGCAAGGCTTTTCCCAGGATACCCAGCCTCCCTCTATAGCGGTGATAGTAGAATGCAGCAAGGATTATGGGTACTGTTAGATAGGAGTACTGTAGGGCTATTAGATACTTCATTATAAGGTATAGAAAAATAACTATGATGAATATCGTTAGCTCGAACCCATGTTCTGAAAAAAAGGTCTGTATATTTTTAAAACTGATTCTATGCACCCATATCCCCCTACCTAGCTATCCTCTTATCCCATTCAGGCTTCCAGGCATTATACTCTTTGAGAAGCTTAGCAGTCCCTGGGTGGATAGGCACCTCAGGCGATAATGCAGATATAGCATCCACTAGGAGTTTTATAGGATCCTGAGCAAACAGCTTGAAGTATGCATGCTGCTCGGCCAGCTTATCCTTAATGGATATGAAGTGCTTTAACATTTTATAAACAAAGTCCTCAGGCAGGATGTCGGGGGTGGTGTGCCAGCCTCCATAGTCTACATGACAGAACATGCGATCAACACCCACAGGCTTAGTCCAGTTAACAGCAGAAACAGGTAGCCAGGTGAAGCCTAGCCCTGCCTTCATAGCCCTTTCCGCATCCTCAGGGCTTGGATTTATAATCACAAGATCCATCTTAGATAGAAACTCAAGGACACCAGGTGCAGGTGTGCCCGAATTAGCAATGATGCCTATAGCAATCACATCTCCTCTCTTTAAAGCATCAGCCTGCTGAGCGCTAAACACTCCTAGCTCAATGTGTGAGACCTTAATATTTAATACATTGAATATCTTCATAAATATTGTATTGCCATGCCAACCGCTAGCAAATATAGAAACTCTCTTTCCATCGAGATCTCTCCAGGACTTGATGTTTAGCTTTTCCTTAAGTTCTGGTGTTGTGGCAAGGCAGAATACAGAGTTATAGAGAGCCGCCGTAAAGACAGGTACCTTCGCATCTTTGGGCAGGGTATCGAATGGGGGTTCACGTTTCCATGCCCAACTTAGAGTCATGGTTCCTACCAATGCTGCTTCTAGATTGCCTTTAGCAAATTCTCCTACGTTAACTACCCATCCTCCTACTGGATATGTAGATATAGATACATCTGGAAATACTTTTCTCAGCTCGTTTACCAGTATGGAACCCATAACATAGGGTGCAGCACCAACTTCATTAGTACCCCACCTAATAGCTGTTACCTTCACTTCAGGCGTTTTTGTGGGTGTAGCTATGGGGGTTTGCGGGGTTATTCTGGGGCTTGGTGTGGGGCTGGGCGTTGCTATAGCTACTCTCTGCTGGCTGGACACCATATAGTAGCTAGTAACACCAGCAACCACAGCGACTACAATTATTAACGCTATTACAATACCCATCATCTTTGATAGAGCCTGAGAAACCCTCACCCTATCACCCACAATACACTATGGATTCTCAAAAATATAAATATAAAAACTTGTGTCTATTATAGTTATGAGCCTCATGTTCTTAGATAATTTTATATGTATATCTTCTCCTATACAACTAATGCTCTTTTGCCACTATTCTAATCAATGAATCGTTAAAATCTGCATTTTATTTATTCTTTCGACTTCCTTAAGATTTATTACTATCTTAATAAACATAATAGCTAGATATTATTAGATGATCGTTGATATTATTTTATTTGATAGTAGATAAATGAATAAATTTCTTAATAAATGTAACAGTTTATGTGATTACTTTAGCACTTATAGAGGATGTGCTAGTAAAAACGATCTTTGTAAAGATCTAATATAACTAGTACATTAAAAGCTTAGCTAAAGGTTTAGTTCTAACTTTCTGTACAAGCACTAGACGAATCATCAGATGTCTCATGAAGAGCTATTGCACTATTGATTCCAAATGCTAGGTAAGAGCTAAAGAGCAGTATTAAGGTGGTCTCAGAGAAACAAAACCCAGCCTTAAGGCTTAGTGAGATGAGCAGAGCTTCATTTATTTCGTAACCCTATCATTAAGTTAAGTTATTAAGTTAAATTTCATTATTTTAGCTCATTCTATACTCTAAATCGGCAAATTTTAAAATCCTTAATTTACGCTCATATCTATACCTATTAAAATATCTTTCATTTAAATCTAATCCTATGCCATATCCTTTAGGTAGAACCACTTCTCCTTTTTCAAATTTGGGTAAATTAGTAAAGAGATCACTAGGAAACTCGGAAATTGTATATTCAACCCTCTCAATTTCGCTTCTAGTAGCTGCAACATGAAGTGTAAACGCTAGGGATATCGGAGAACTATCAGGTCTATCATGAGGATATACTTTAATATTATATGGCTTAGCCAAATCCAACACTCTTAGAAACTTGCTAACCCCACCAATCTTAGCAATATCTGGCTGTAAAATCAGAACACCGGAATCTAGGAGCCTTCTGAAGCCATGGATAGTATATTCGTTCTCTCCTGCTGCAATAGGGATAGGAGAAATCCTTGAAAGTCTTTCTAGCGAATAATAGTCGTTAGGAGGCCAAATAGGCTCTTCAACCCATTCTATTTCATAGCGATGAACCTTGCTTATAAACTCCATAGCATTTTTTAAATCAAATGGCGCATTTAGATCCAAAGCTAATTTGAAACTATAGCCAAACTTATCTCTGATAGCTTTGACAGAGTCGATCACGGTATTAGGAGGTTGATGAAGCTTTACCAGATCAAATCCTCTTTCTAGAGACCTCTCAACCGCCAAGCTAACAGCATCTACATTTCTAAACCTAGGAAAACTAGCATAAACCATTATCCTCTCCCTAAAAGCTCCTCCTAATATTTCACATAAACTCATTTTCCTACTTCTAGAGATCAAATCCCAGTAGGCCATCTCCACAGAACTTATTGACCCGGTAACTACACCACAATTACCTGCTGTGAACATGAGCTTCTCTAATAGCTCTTCAAGTTCTGATGGAGAGGAAAAGGGATAAGATGAGATTATAGGTGAAATTAAATCTTCCAAAACACCTTCATAGGCACTTATTATACCGCTGCCTGCAACTAAAGTCTCACCCCATCCGTAGTTCTCACCATCTATTAATTTAACATATAGCTGAATATCCCATGAGTCAGTCCAATCAGAGGGAGGGTTAGAAACGTAAGGAATTGATAGCTTATATATTTTTAATTCCAATAATCTCACGCGCTTATGTGTAGTCTGATTGGAGAGAATTCCTCGTGTTGTAGGATCTCGGCAGCGGTGAGCCTACCATTAATAACTCTTAGCATGTAATTAAATATCCTCTGACCTGCCTCCTCTAACGATATTTTTAGATCTAATAGATCGGAAATATCAACGTCTATATGTTCTGTCATAGACTTAGCAGTCTTGGGATTAGCTGTTATCTTTATCACTGGAATTATGGGATGTCCTACAACATTTCCTTGACCTGTAGTGAATAAATGTAATACTGAGCCCTTAGCAGCGAATATAGTAATGGCTTCAGCGGCCGCTGAGGAAGTATTAACGAAGCATAATGTCCCACCTTTTCTCTCTTTGGGTAGTAAATCTAGATAGTCTAGCACACAGTTAACAGGCCTGTGACCCAGTTTCTGTATATTTCCTAGTGCCTTTTCCTCTATAGTGGATAACCCACCCTTAATATTACCCTGAGTTGGCTGGGAGCCTAATAGATCTACACCCTGAGCTATAATGGTTGAAACATATTCATCATAAATCTTCATGAACCTCTGCCTTAACTCCTCATTAGCCATTTTAGAGGCGACAATATCCTCCGCCCCGGTTAGCTCAGCGGTTTCGCCAAACATTACTGTAGCGCCTAAATCGATCATCTTATCTACAACAACTCCAAGTGCAGGGTTTGAGGCTAAGCCGGACGTTGTATCAGATTCTCCACACTTTATACTCATTACTATTGACGAAATATCTACCTCGGTCCTTTGTTTCTCACTAGCTTCTTGAACAAATTCTTTTGCTTTTCTAGAAGCTCTTTCAATAGTCCTCAGATCTCCGTATCCCTCAATAGAGAATGCCTCGACAGGTTTGCCTGTTTTAGCTATTTCATCAGCAACTTTATTAGCCCAATTCTCCTCGATACCTATTACAATTACTGATGAAACATTGGGATTAGCTCCGGTGCCCGCTAGTAAATGGAAGAATAAATCTAGATCCTTTCCAAATTGGAGTCTACCATAAGGGTGAGGTATTGCGGTAACACCTTTTATTAATTTAGCTACATTTAGAGCTGCAGTATTTGATATATCATCTATAGGTAGCACCAAAACATGATTTCTTATTCCTACCGCACCATTCTCCCTAACATAACCCCTTATGTTCATTTCACCCTCCACCTCAAACTCCTTATGTTATGTATATGTACATGCTCTCCCCTTCTAATATCCTGTACTGCCTCTCCTATAGCTCTTCCATATTTTAGCACTTTTTCACCCCTTTTAAGATCTCTTAAAGCTATTTTATGTCCTAGAGGAATATCTTGAAGGCTTTTTACAACTATGTAATCTGAAGGATTCTCTAAGTAGGCGCAAATTACTTCTTCTCCAGCTTTTATATCGGTAATAGCAACACATACATCATCCTCTTTTGAGTGTATTAAACCTCTTGCCATTATTATCACCATTACTAAATTATATAAGCTACCTTATATATTTTAATGATGGGTTTTGTGGTATCTTATAGGTTTAATAATAAAATAGATTTTGTTAGCTGTATAGCTAATGAAGGATCCACCCCTTTAGGACATACTTTAGAGCATGCACCAATTAACCTACATGCCCATACTCCGTTAACACTATCTAATTTTCTAACTCTGGACTTAAACCTATCTCTAGAATCTACAGTATATCTATAAGCTACAGTTATAGCTGCGGGGCCTATAAAGTTATTATTTGTCGAGTATATCGGGCATGCCGAGTAGCATAACCCACATTGTATACAGTAATTAAACTGTAAATATTTCTTAACTTCTTCATCACTCTGTATCGTTGGTTCAGCTAAATTTTCATCATCTACTATAGAGGGCTCCGCTAATTTATAGTGAGCGAAAAACGGGGTAAGGTCAGGAACTAGTCCCCTTATTATTTTAAAGTTTCTTAGTGGCTCTATATTTATTTTATAACCCAATTTTTTAACTTTAGTAAGGCAGGCTAGGTTGGGTTTTCCGTTGATTACCATACCACAAGAACCACACATAGCCATTCTACAAGAATATCTTAATACTATTTTAGGATCATATCTCTCCCTAATCATTAAGAGCAATTCCAAGATTGTGGTATACTCATCTATATCACTCTCATCTATTCTAAATTCTTTTATATTGATCTTTCCATCTTCTATGTATTTTATTTTAATATTATAATGCATTTCTCATCGCCTAAAGCTCATAGTAACTATAGTATCTATGCCAAGATATACAATTATGATAAAAACAATTGAAATTATTCCTAATATTATCTTTATATTTCTCGGTTTAATTGATGTATCTAATAATGTTCTACGTAATCCTAACCATGAATGTAATAGTGTGAAAAATAATAGAAGCATAAGTGATATCGAGTAGGCTATGTTGTTAAGCCTCTTAGTTACTGCACTATATGAGATATCCAATCCCTCACCTTTAGTTACCATTATAAGATGAAGAGGTATTAGAATAAGCGCTATTATTCCTGAGGCAAATACTAAAATTCGTAACTTTGATTCTCTCATCGAAACAATATCACCCCTGTATATATAGATAACAGTGATCCTATTACAGACATGATAATGATATAGACTTTATGTTTACTACTAGATAACCATGTCGAATATGGATAGAACTGCTCTTTTGGTCTCGGCAATAGATACCCTAATTCTATAAGCAGGATTCTTATTCCGTTAAGCCCATGATAGGTTAATGATATAGCTACCAACAATAGGATTATTCTACTTAAAATGCTTTCTTCTAGAGATAGCAATGAACCCCACATATTCTCTCCCAAAGTTATTTGATGAACAAATACTACATGTCCTATTATAAATGCTGTTAATGCCCAACCTGTTATTCTATGAAATACGAATAATAGTTTTTCTCTATTCCAATGATATATTTTAAACCATTCAAACACTCCCATTCAATACTCCCTCTCGGCAGGTTTCCATTTAGTTATATTAACTGGAATATATTCTACTAGAGGCTCGTCTTTTCTATATGTAATCAGAGTATGTTTTAAGAAGTTTCTATCATCTCTATATGGAAAATCTGTCCTATAATGTGCGCCCCTAGATTCACGTCTATTAATAGCTGATAAAGTAATAACCTTTGCTAGCTCTAATAGGTTGTATAATTCGTGTATATGTATCCATTCTAAATTATATGGCGCCCCATGATCTCTAATATATATCTTTCTAGCATTTTCTCCCAGATTCTCGATCTCTCTTAATGCCTCTAACAATTTGTCCTCGCTTCTGAATACACCTACTTTTTCATCCATTAACCCCTGGAGCTTATCTCGTACCTCATAGATCGTGAAGTCGCCAGATTCTCTTTTTATAATAGAATAAGATCTATTTAACTCATTTATCACAACATTTTCAAAATCTTTAACTCCTAATTGTATACTGGGCTCTTTCTCAACATAATTAAATGCACTAATACCAGCCCATTTACCAGTAACTAGGCATGCTGGCAAAGAATTTGAACCAAGTCTATTAGCCCCATGAAGGCTTACATTAGCAGCTTCCCCTGCGGCAAATATGCCTTTAACCAGTGTGCTCATGCTTGTTCCTATTACGTGAATACCTCCCATTGAGTAATGCATAGCTGGTAGCACGGGCACAGGCTCCTCAATCGGATCCTTATCAAGAAATTGAAGACTATTCTCCCTAAATGTCTTATATATTGTTTTTAATCTATCCTCCCCTACAGGCCTTGCATCTAGAAGCACCGTATGAATTCCTCTAGGCCCTTTAACTCCCCTACCCTCCATTATTTCAGTTAATATTGCTCTTGTAACTATATCTCTTGCGGCCAGCTCTAATTTATTAGGTGCATATTTCTTCATAAACCTCTGACCTTTACTGTTAAGCAGTATCGCGCCATGACCTCTCAGAGCCTCTGTTGCCGGTATGCCATAAGGGACTAATGTTGTGGGTAGCCACTGAATAAACTCCATGTCTTTAAGAGGTATCCCAGCTCTATACGCCATTGCCAATCCATCACCGGTCACGGTATGAGAGTAAGTAGAGTATTTATAGAGCCTTCCAACACCACCAGTAGCTATAATTAATGCTTTAGCCTTAAATAGGTAGAACTTTCCACTAGCTCGATCAAGGGCTATCAGTGCCTTAAACTTATTATTGGTCTGAATAATTGCAGTAGCAAAGAATTCATGGTACAATCTAATGTTATACCCGCGCAGAACTCTATCATATAACGTTTTCATAAGGAAAAATCCGGTTCTATCGTATCCGAAGAATGTTCTTGGTAGTTCATGGGCTCCAAAAGATCTAGCCTCTAAATTCCCTTTTTCATCTCTGGTCCAGGGCATGCCCCAGCGATCTAGCTGAATTATTTCTTTAGGAGCTTCTCTAACAAAAGATTCTACAGCATCTTGATCAGCCAAAAAATCAGAGCCCTTTATAGTATCATACGCATGTTGTTCAAACGAGTCTGTGGGTTTAAGCACCGCAGCCGCACCTCCCTCTGGCGCTACTGAATGCGATCTCATTACTTGAACCTTAGAAATTATAGATACCTCGTACTTACCTTTGGCAAGTCTATCAAATTCTATGGCTGCACGTAATCCAGCTATTCCACTACCTAGAATTATGACATCGGTAGTTACTATTTCTAAATCACTCATTTTAATTCCCCGAGAATCTTTCTTAAATTTTCCATAACCAGCTTTTTATTAATTAATAGTAAATTACTGCCTTGAGAATCTATTGCTACATACATAGGCCCTAGCTGCGACACTTTTACCTTAAATAATGCCTCTCCATACAAATCTTCCCACCATACTCTTTCTACCTCAACTATAGACGAGGTAGCTAGTGCTGCAGCGCCACCTACGAATAAAAAGTATACTGCCCTATTTTCTTTAAAACTGTTAGTAACTTCCTCACTAAGCTCGCCTTTCCCTATAATACCTCTTACTCCATATTTAGATAACAATAATGGAATAAACCTTTCCATTCTTTGAGCTGTAGTAACACCCACAGAAAGTATTTTATATTTACTAGAGCTTTCTTTTATGAAGCTCGGAGCACCAAAAAGTATTACTTGATCATTAAGTCCTTCGGGAGGGGCTAGATTTTCATCAAAGATTCTTCTAAGTGTTGCGTCTCTCATAATATAAACAATACCGCTTAAGTATACCTCGTCTCCTATTCTTAACTTTTCGACCTTATCTTGATCAAGAGGTAAAAGTAAATGCTTAGTCATTTCTATCATCACCCCTCATCTAGGTATATTACGTTAAGATCTTTAGTTATAATTGCCTCAGCCCTCTCACCTCTCCAACACTGTATGTTTACCGCTACCGGTAAACTGCTTATGTGCGTTTCAGCTATTTCTATATTTACCGCTATTGCTGTAAATCTTCCTCCTACACCCATCGGCCCTACCCCTATTTTATTTATCAGCATAAACAATTCTTGCTCTAGTTTTTTAACTTCAGGATCTGTGCTAAATGTTCCTAAAGGTCTTATTAAAGCTTTTTTAGCTAAATAAGCAGCTATTTCAAAACTCCCGCCAATTCCAACACCCACTATATATGGAGGACATCCCTTTCCACCAGCACTAGCTACAGATTCTAGTATAAATTTTTTGATGCCATTTATCCCATCAGCTGGCCTTAACATTGCTAGAGCACTCATATTTTCAGAACCTGAGCCCTTAGGCATAGCTATTATTTTTATTCTGTCTCTAAGCTGATCATTAATGTTCACATGAATTATTGGTGCCATCAAACCAGTATTGTCTCCAGTATTTTTTCTAGTTAAAGGATGAACCATGTTTGGTCTTAAATAATATTTTAAAGTTGCATTCCTAACACCTACTTTTATACTTTCAAATAGTCTTTGTAAAGATAGCTCCATATCGCCTACTTCAACAAAATATACCGGAGTCCCGGTATCTTGACAAATAAGTAGATTTTTTGTATAGGCAATTTCAATATTCCTTAAAATAACTTCAATTATCTTCTTCCCCAACTCACTTTCTTCCTGCTGATAGGCCTCTTTTAGCTTATCTAATACGTCTTTAGGTAATCGTGTCAGTGCCTTATAATATAATTTTTCAGAAACCTCAACAATTTTATCGTAAAATGCCTTCTCCACTTCTATCACCATATATTTTCTAGTATCTTCTAATTTATATTTTTATAACTGTAACAAACATGTATCTTTTACTGTCAGGATCCCGTGTTCTGAAAAAAGTCTGTATATTTTTAAAACTGATTCTATGCACCCATATCCCCTACCCTACTTAGCTATTCTCTTATCCCATTCAGGCTTCCAGGCATTATACTCTTTGAGAAGCTTAGCAGTCCCTGGGTGGATAGGCACCTCAGGCGATAATGCAGATATAGCATCCACTAGGAGTTTTATAGGATCCTTGGCAAACAGTTTGAGGTATGCATGCTGCTCGGCCAGCTTATCCTTAATGGATATGAAGTGCTTTAACATTTTATAAACAAAGTCCTCAG
>Ga0209670_101536_pt1 | contig 10113 bp, 8 predicted proteins | sample PerSpoBPS_BMetaG_FD_184741 | JGI IMG/M metagenome (GOLD analysis project Ga0209670, IMG submission 184741) | Thermal spring microbial communities from Yellowstone National Park, Wyoming, USA - Perpetual Spouter B (PS_B) MetaG (SPAdes) (version 3) | ecosystem: Environmental > Aquatic > Thermal...
TTACAATCTCCTCTGTAAAACTCTTGAAATCTCAAAGTTTGGGGAATTTTTCACGGAGAAGCCCACGGTTTTCCTCTTTTGGCACTCAAACTTTTTTGTACTCCCTTACGCCTTTAAGGGTTCCCCTGTTTACGTTTTGGTTTCCCCAAGCAGGGACGGAGAAATTATATCAAGATTTCTATATCATTTCAACCTTGGGACGATAAGGTCCTCGCAGAGGAGGGATAGATTTAAGGGTTTAAAGGAAATATTGGATGTTTTGGGAAAAGGGGGAAATATCGCCATAACCCCTGACGGTCCAATAGGTCCCAGGAAGAAATTTAAAAGGGGTACGATATCCCTCTTAAAGGCTCTCAATGTTAGGGTGGTTTTTGTGGGGGTGGCATATTCCTCCTTTTGGGAGCTTGATACTTGGGATTCCTTCAGGATTCCCATGCCATTTTCAAAGGTCATAATATACGCTTACGAAAGTTTTCCAAGGGATGAAAGGGAAGCGGAAGGGCTTTTAAACCTCGCGGATAGCCTCGCCCGAAGCCTTCTTTAACCTGTTCATTATCGCCCTTCCTAACCCCTTTTCTTCAATCCCCTGAAAAACCGCAATTTCAACCCCCATCTTATCCAAGGAGTAAAGGGTATCAAAAAGGTTTGACGCAACCTCCTTTAGATCTCCTTCCTCCGATAAATAAACCGCCTTAAGGTCGTAATAGGGTTTCCTCCTTGAGAGGACGAGAAGGATTTTCGGGTACATAGCCCTCAGCTTAAAGTAATCCTCCCAAGTGGACATGATCAAAACCTTAGCCTTTGGTGAGTAATGGCGGGGGAGCATGCCGGGTGCCAAAGTCTTATCTTTAATTTCCTCAACCTTAACCTTCAGGAAATCCTCGATCTCTTCAACGGGTAAGGCGCCGGGCCTCAGAAGGAAAACCCTATCACCTTTGACCATTATTATCGTGGATTCCACCCCAATGTCCGTTTTTCCCCCATCGAGGATGAGATCCACCTTTTCTCCAAGCATCTCATAAACCTGTTCCGCCCTAGTTGGGCTTACATAACCGAAGGGATTAGCACTTGGGGCGGATATTGGGGTAGAGGAGTACTCTATGAGCTTTAGGGCAACATCCTTTGCTGGCATCCTGATTGCGACGGTATCCAAACCCGCGGTGGTTATGTTGGGAACCTTATCCTTCTTTGGTAAAACCAAGGTCAACGGTCCGGGCCAAAACCTCTCCATAAGTTTCAAGGAAATTTCGTCAATGTAAGAGATCTCTTCCGCCATCTTTATTGAGCATACATGAACTATTAGGGGGTCAAAAGAGGGCCTGTTCTTTATCTCAAATATCCTTGATACCGCCTTTGGATTTAGGGCATCCGCACCCAAACCGTAAACCGTCTCCGTAGGAAAAGCAACAACACCACCCCCCCTAATTACCTCCGCCGCCTTTCTTATGTTCCCTTCGTTTGCTGGTAATAATTTCACATCCTTACGAACTTAACCACCTCCCTCCCCATTTTAACCATATAAACGCCCTTAGGAAGATCGGAAAGGTTTACAAAGCTTTCCCCTTCAACGCGGTATCTCTTAACCTCCTTCCCTTCTATGGAATAAACCACAACCTCCATATCTCCGCTTATTCTTATCCCATCCCTTAAGATCTCGTATCTTCCCTTAATTTCCCTCTCTTCAACCGCGGTTCCATCGTCATATCCCAAAACGCACCTTCCCCAAGTGGTTATATGACAGGAATAATCCCCCACGCTGAACCCGACCTCGGTTGAAGACAATTTGATAACTATAACCTCTGAGGTGATGGAATAAGGGGTAGTTCCAAAAGTTCCCATGATCGACATTGTTGCCCCGTTTACCGCCCTTACGTAATAGTAGTTGTAAGGCACGAGGGCATCGAGGATACCATCCCCGTTGAAGTCAAAGAGGGTTGGGGCATGGGCGGATCCGTACCTACCCGAAACACCCAAACCCGAGGTTTGACCCAAAAGTGTCCCATTGTTCCCCTTATAAACCCTCAGCTCACCCCCCGCTACCACCCATACATCCTCCAATCCATCCCCATCCTTATCCCCAAGGGCAACGGGAGATACATTGGAAAGTCCGCTTACGCTCCAAAGGGTGGTCCAAGAACTACCAGTCCATCTATAGACCGCAACTGAGGAAGTCGTGGGCACAACTATCTCATCATCCCCAACCCCATCCAAATTTCCCGTAGCTATGGTGTAATCCGGATAGCTGGATATGGCGGAGGGAACAGATGCGTTAAAACTGCTGTGATAGGTCCCCGTTGAAGCGTTCAAAACGTAAATAAAACCGTTTGAAGCGGGATAGGCTACAAACCAACTTCCTCCTATCCTTAATAGGGCTGGGGCATAGGCGGATGCGGGCAAAGTATAAGTCCAGTTCGTGGTATAGCTTGTCGCACAACCGTTTATGCTAACCGCAAGGTTTCCAAAGGAGGTGAAAACCTCGGGACATCCGTCCGAGTTTATGTCCGCTATTAATGGGGAGGCGTCCCTCGCGTTGGGTTTATCGTAAGAATATACCGTTGTTCCGTTCGTAAGCCTTAAAACCCAAAAGCTGTAATACCCGTTTGCGAACACGAACTGGTCGGAGGCTGCAACCGAGGCTATGCCGGGACTCGTGAAGCTCTCGCTAAAACCACCCCATATGTGGCTACCCGTCGCGCCATCCTTGGCCGCAACGCCGTTAGACCTCTCCGCGGAGAGTATGTCGTGATCCGTACCCCCGTTTACCCTCGTGGCAATTATGCTCAAATCTAGGCTACCGTGAACCACGTCGTAAAGCTCGGAAGGGGAGGAGCAGATAGCCCTCAAGGGTGTCCTACCCGTCCTCCTATAATCGTGCCTGTACTGCTTCCAATCCTCCGCCGCAGGTCCATATTCAACTTGCGCTAAAATTACCCAAAGCATACTTATATCATAAAGTGGAAAAACTTACCCGTAAGGTCCCAGCATCTTCTTTGGATCCAGGATTTCCCTTGCCTCCTCCTCCGTAAGTATTCCTTCCTCCACCACCACCTGCCTCACTGTCTTATTTTCCTTATAAGCCTTGTAAGATATCTCCGCCGCCCTATCGTACCCTATTTTCAGTGCCAAGGGTGTCACGAGGGCCATACTCCATTCAACGAGCTCCTCACACCTCTTCCTATTCGCTTCTATCCCAATTACGCATTTATCCGCGAAAACTTTAACAGCGTTCGTAAGAATATCCGTTGAGGTTATTGAATGATAAGCTATCAAGGGTTGCATTACATTGAGTTGTAATGGGGCATGCTGTCCGCCTATGCTTACAATTAGATGGGCGCCCATTATATGTGCCGCCACCTGTATTATCATCTCGGGTATAACGGGATTTACCTTACCCGGCATAATGGAACTGCCGGGTTGTAGGGATGGTAATATTATTTCCGCTATGGCGGTTCTCGGACCGCTTGAAAGTAATCTAATGTCGTTCCCTATCTTCATAAGGGAGACCGCCAAGGTATTTAAAGCTCCCATATATTCCACCACCGCATCCTTTGTCGCTAGGGCTTCAAACTTGTTTTCCGCCTCCCTAAAAGGTATTCCCGTCCTCTTGGAGATCTTTGATATAACGCGTGGGGCGAATTCTTTATGGGTGTTTAATCCCGTTCCCACCGCGGTCCCCCCAAGGGCGAGCTCCTCAAGGTGATAAAACGTGTTCTTTATCCTGGTTATGGAGTGTTTTATTTGGGTTGCGAAGGCGGAAAATTCTTGTCCCAAGGTCATAGGTACCGCATCCTGAAGGTGCGTCCTACCAATCTTTATCACATCCTTAAACTCCTCCTCCTTTTTTCGGAAAGCCCCCTCAAGGTACTCCAAGGACTTTATGAGATCCTCCGCGGAGAGCCTGAGGGCTATATGTATAGCGCTTGGTATAACGTCGTTTGAAGATTGTCCTTTATTTACGTGGTCGTTGGGGTGTACAGGATGCTTGCTTCCCAAGGGGCTTCCCAAGATCTCGTTTGCCCTGTTGGCTATAACCTCGTTAACGTTCATATTTGTTGATGTTGCGGAACCCGTTTGGAAAACATCTATGGGGAAGTGCTCGTCAAACTTACCCTCCATCACCTCCTCCGCGGCCCGTATTATCGCGTCCGCTATTTTCGGGTCGAGTAATCCGAGCTCGGCGTTCACTTCCGCCGCGTACCTCTTTATCATTGCTATAGCATAAATCATCTTTTTTGGGATCCTCCAACCGGATATGGGGAAGTTCTCTATGGCCCTCTGGGTTTGCGCCCCCCAATAAGCCCATGCTGGAACTTTAACTTCCCCCATCGTATCCTTTTCTATTCTGAAATCCGCCATAGGGGGAATTTTACGGTTGGAAGGATGCTTCCTCTTTCAAAATTTTGATAATATCTTCCACCTTAAAGCTACCCTTGTCCCCCTCCTTCCTCTTCCTCACGGAAACCGTCCCACCCTCCACCTCCCTCTTCCCGATCACAAAAATATAGGGGATCTTATGCTTTTCCGCATCCAATATCTTGTAGTTTAACCTCTCGTTCCTATCATCCACCTCAACCCTAAACCCTTCTTCCTCAAGGAGGTTTGCCACCTTCCTCGCGTAATCGTTAAATTCGGACTTTATAGGTAATATCCTCACCTGGACAGGTGCAAGCCAAAGGGGAAGTTCTCCCGCGTAATGTTCAAGTAGAATCCCCATAAACCTCTCCATAGAACCAAAAATAGCCCTGTGGATCATAACCGCATAGTGGTCCTTCCCATCCGGTCCTTTATACGTTGCGGAAAACCTCCTTGGAAGGTTAAAGTCCACTTGTACGGTGGTACACTGCCACCTTCTGCCTAAGGCATCCTTTAACTTTACGTCTATCTTCGGACCATAAAAGGCCGCTTCCCCAACCTCCACGCTGTAATTCAAACCCTCCCTCTCAAGGGCATTTTTTAGGGAGTTTATGGCGTTCTCCCACATCTCCTCCGTCCCCATATAATCTTCCTTCCTGTTCGGATCCCATATTGAAAGCTCCACCTCAAAATCCTCAAAACCAAACCTCTTCAGGATCCTTTTCATAAGGTTTAACACGTTTACAACCTCATCCTCTATTTGCTCGGGGGTTGTAAAGATATGCGCGTCATCCTGGGTGAATCCCCTAACCCTCAAAAGTCCATGTAAAACCCCGGAAAGCTCATCCCTATAAACCGTCCCAAGCTCGCATATCCTAAGCGGTAAATCCCTGTAGCTCCTTACCTTGGATTTGTATATTAATATGTGGGCGGGGCAGTTCATGGGTTTAACCGCATACGTTTGTCCATCCTTTTCAAAAATAAACATATTCTTCGCGTAATAGTTTAGATGCCCTGAGATCTCCCAAAGTTTCCCACTCAATAGGTGTGGGGTATAAACGAGCTTGTACCCAGCTTTGATGTGTTCTCTTTTCCAATAATCCTCTATTACTGACCTAACTATTGCCCCGTTTGGGTGCCAAAATACGAAACCTGCCCCCGCCTCCTCATAAAATCCAAAAATATCCAGCTCCCTCCCAAGAACCCTATGATCCCTAGCCTTCGCCTCCTCCAAAACCTTTAAGTAATCCTCCATCATCTTTGGATCGGGGAAGGATATGCCGTATATCCTCTGCAGGGATGGGTTTTTTGGATCGCCCTTCCAGTAGGCGGAGGAAACGCTCAAAACCTTGAAGGATTTAACTATTCCCGTCCTGTAAATGTGGGGACCCTTACAAAGATCCACGAACTCCCCCTGCCTGTAAATTGAAACCTTAGGTAGATTGAACTCCTCTATTAGCTCTACCTTGTAATCTTCCCCCAAGTTCTTAAAAAACTCCTTTGCTTTTTCGCTTTCCAACTCCTCCCTTGAAACCTCAAGGTCCTCCTCACATATCCTCACCGCCATCCTTTCTATCTCCTCAAGATCCTCGGGAGTTAACGTTTTCCCTCCGAAGTCTATATCGTAAAAGAAACCGTTCTCTATCGGGGGACCAACAGTAAGCTTGGCAAAGGGATAAAGCCTCTTTACCGCCTGAGCCAATATATGCGCGGAAGAGTGCCAAAAAACTTCCTTCCCATCCTTATCGTTAAAATCCAATATCTCAATTAGATCCGCATCCTCAGGTATCGGGACAAATAGGTCAAAAAGCTTCCCGTTGAACCTTGCGACAAACCCACCCTTCGGATCACCCACGAGGTCCAAAACGGACTTTTCCCCCTCAAAGATATACTCTTTAACTTCACCATTTGGAAACCTTATTTTTACCTTCCTCACGGAAGGGTATTATAAATCCGGAATATAAACCAAGAATTCCGTACCCTTACCTATCTCGCTCTTAACCTCAATTTCTCCACCCAATACTCTTATGAACTTTTTAACTATAAATAGGCCCAAACCCGTCCCCCCTCCCTTCGTAGTATAAAATGGATTAAAGATCTTTGAAAGGTTCTCCTTCTCAATCCCCCTCCCAAAATCTTTTACCGAAACAAACTTATATATCGCCCCACCTTTCTGGCTTATGCCCGCGAAGATCATGATTTTACCCTTATATGGGGAGGCATCAATGGCGTTTGATATTATGTTGTGCAAAATCTCGTAAAGGATATCCTTATCAGTTTTCAGCGAAAAATCCTCACCAAAATTCATCTCAACTTCAACCCCCCTTGAGGATAGCTTGTGCGTGAGATCCTCCAAAATCTCATCTATCAACCCTTTCAGGGAAAATTCCGAAACCCTCAAGGAAGGCTTTACGACGTTTATTATCCTCATATGAAGCTTCCTTATCCTCTCAAAAACCCTCTTTAGTCTCCCCCTAAGGTTCTCATCCTCCAAGTTTTCCAAAAGAATACCTACCGTAGTTAAGGAGTTCTTTAGGTCGTGGGATATGAGACTTGACATTATTCCAGCCATTGCGAACTTTTCAAGCCTTGGATCCACCTGAGGGATCTCAATAAAGATCAGGATGCTAACTTTTGAAAATCCGTGAAAGCTTTCAAATTTCCTTACTTTGTAAGAAATCCCGCCCACTTCCACCTCATCCCCATCGTCCAACTTAAGGAATTCAACCTCCTCCGAAATTTTCAAAGCCTTGGAGTTTAGAAATATTACCCCCTTTTTCCCCAGGATCATAACCGGATAGGGAAACTCTTCGAAAACCCGAAAGTTCCAAAGGTATTCTGGCTTTAATATCACGAAAAACTCAGCCCTTCCCCCATTCTCCTTTGGGAATATTTTCGCCTCAACCGGTATTTGCTCCCCGTTTGCGTTCAAAACCCTCAACTTCACCTTCGTAGTTATCCATACCTTGAAGGAAACTTCCGCCGATGCCCTAAAAACCCTCCTGTATTGCGGGGAAATTATAATATCCAAAGCCTTTCCCTTTAAATTCTCCAAGTCAAACCCCAGATCTTCCACCCTCTTGTTTCCCCCCAAAATCTCAAACTTTGAATTCAAGTGAAATATTAACTCATCCAATACGTCAAGAACTTCCATCTCGTAAGAGAGATTCATACCTTCGCCTTTTGCAGGACACTCTTGAGGACGAGCTTTGATATAAGATCAAGGGTCTCAAACACCCCCTTACCCTGTGATGCCACGCTCTCCACATAAGGGAACCCCCTTTGGTTCAAAAGCATATTAAGCTCCTCCACCGTCATAATATCACCCAAATCCCTCTTGTTGTACTGTAATACTATAGGGATCTGATCCAAGCTTAGCCCTTGCTCGGCCAAAAACTCTTCCATCTCTTGGAATATTATCTTATTTTCTTCCGCCCTGCTCCTTTGGGAATCCGCGACAAAGACTATCCCATCCGCCCCCTTCAAAACCAGCTTCCTGGATGTTTTGTAGAAGTACTGGCCTGGAACGGTGTAGAGGTGGAACCTCACCTTGAAACCCCCACCTATGGGAACCTCAACGGGCAAAAAGTCAAAGAAGAGCGTCCTTTCCCCCTTCGTGTCTATGGATACCAGGTCCCCCTTATGTTCTGGCTTGAGCTTTTTGTGTATTATTATGAGGTTAGTGGTCTTACCGCTTACCGCTGGTCCATAATACACTATCTTTACGTTTATCTCCCTCTTTGCAACGTCCACAACCATTTATTCTTCCCCCAGTATGTCCTTGAAGGAGAAACCCTCCAACAGCGATAGATCCGAACCCAAGATCTCGGTTATGTCCTGCTGTTTGGAGATTATCCCTTCCAATAACTCCGCGGTCTTCCTAACCTCAACTAGGATCACTCCTAAGGGCGCCTCCGCATCCACGGTTATTGATATCACGCCCACGTTGGATATCCCCACTATTACGAGCATCATATCGTCCCCCCTGACGTACACTTCCCTGAGCTTTCCCCCTTTTATCTCCTGTAGGGCATGTTCCCCCAATCCGAGTAGGGCTGCTGCCATCGCTCCGAAGGAGGATTCGTTCGTTCCGGGAAAGAGGTGTGATGCTATTAGGATCCCTTCCGAGTTTACCACCGCCGCAGATTTTATCTGCGGGTTCTTTTTAACCATCGCTTTTAAAATTTGCTCTACCTGATTGTTCATATTCCCCTCCTTGTGTATTTTAAGGTTGTTCCCCCTTGTTCGCAAGGAGGGTCCCAAGCATAACCCCGCTTTGGGACCCCGAATAAAAGTCCGGATGTATTATTATCTCCGCCACGGTTGGGATCCCCAAAAATCCGAGATTTGATAGGATCCTGATGTTGGATTTGTCCTTATTTATCTCATCACCCAAGGCGCTTATCCTTGTATAGTTTTCAAAAATTATGAAACCCGCGGGACTGGAATCTTTAACGTAAGATAGGGCCAATTGAACACCCTTCCTCGTTCCCTCCAGCATATCCTCAAGGTCGGCTTTTGCGAACCATAAAGTGTCGTTTACGGAAATTTCGGTGCTAACCTTTAGCCCCCTATCGTCCAGGGATTTGATTATGGAGGTTTTGAATCTCCCGTGCCTTGAAGGATCCGCAACCTCCACATAAAACCTTGAGAGGATCTTCCCCGCCTTGATCGGGTCCGCTAAATCCTCGTCGTCCACATAAAACCTTGAGAGGATCTTCCCCGCCTTGATCGGGTCCGCTAAATCCTCGTCGCTGTACCCCATCCTTTGCAATATGCCCCTAAAAACCTCCACTACTGGTATATTGTTAAGCTCCTTTATTACGGAATCCTCAACGGAGGTAACCTTAAATGGAATAAATGGATGAAAACCTTGGGAAAGCAAGGTCCCAAACTTCACATCGCTCTCTATTATGAATGCGGAAACATGATCCGAGTATGTGTCGCCGTTGTATATCACGGACCAAGGGGAAGGCTTAAATTCTCCGACTACCCCCACATACACCCCATCAAAGAACTCCGCGACCTTCCCAAAAACCCTCGCCAGCTTCGTTGGAATATCATCCGAAATGTTGGGCGCTATACCCAGAAGGTACGCGTACTTCCTTTTTATCTTGGACCTGTCAAAGAACCTCCTTATATCCTCAACTATAGCCTCCTCGGACCTAGTTATCCCCTTTATTAGAAAAGGGATAACGTCCGCGCTGTTTGTGGCCCAAAGTGCCACACCTATACCCCTTGGTACTATACTTTCCTCGTTGTATATCGTGTCGGGAACTATGGCGCCTATTATTGGGACCTTTGATAGAACCTTGCTTATCCCCTCCAAGACCACATTTTTATCGTAATTTTCCGTAAATACGACCACCGCAAGGGATGGCTCTTCCTTTAGCCTCTCAAGGGCCTTGTTCGCAGCTTGGGATGCCGCTATAAATGCCTTGTCAAGCGTGGATATTGCGGTTGCAAACCTCCTACTTCCCGTCTCCTTTCCCCCCTCTATCCTCCTTTCCCTCTCAACATCCGCCCTCCTCTCCATCCTCCTCAACCACTGCTCCGAGAAGTACATATAAATATTATAAGGTGGGTTTGAAACAAACCTTATAATTCCCATTTAATGGCACAAAACTTCATTACAAACTCCCAAGAAAAAACGCTGGAAGAAAGGCTTAAAACCCTCATAGAATACAGTAAGGAGCTTAAGTTTTTGGTGGGATTTTTTTACTTTTCTGCTATCCGCCCGCTTTACGAGAAACTTAAAGA
>Ga0209670_101538_pt1 | contig 10106 bp, 8 predicted proteins | sample PerSpoBPS_BMetaG_FD_184741 | JGI IMG/M metagenome (GOLD analysis project Ga0209670, IMG submission 184741) | Thermal spring microbial communities from Yellowstone National Park, Wyoming, USA - Perpetual Spouter B (PS_B) MetaG (SPAdes) (version 3) | ecosystem: Environmental > Aquatic > Thermal...
TCGTATCGGCAACGAATTCAAGACTGAAAATTTCGGACCTTGCCTCTTCGTGCCTTTGATCGGAGAGGAAGGTTGGAAGGCAGAGAATGTCTGGGAGGAGGATTAGCGCCATGAGGTTTGAGTGGGTTTTGGTCTTGTTGCTCGCTGTCCCCGCCTCAGCGTTTCAGGCAGGGGCGGCAAAGCGGGATGTAACCCCGTTCCTTGACAGACCGGTTTTCATCGCTGGCTTCGGCAACAACCGAACGGCATTGGGTGTCCACGACCCAATTTGGGCGCGTTGCCTCGTCGTGAGCGATGGGAAAACGAATGTCGCTTTTGTCGGGGTTGATGTCATCGGTTTGTTTTATGAGCCGGATGTCGTTGCAATTAGACAGCGAGTTCAACAGTTGACGAAGAAGCCAGTCACCGTTTTGATTGCTTCAACCCACAACCACGAAGGTCCGGACACGCTCGGGTTATGGGGACCCACGCCACTCCAAACTGGTCGCGACGAGAAATACATGGCGTGGCTGAGGGAGCAAATTGCACAATGCGTCGTTGAGGCATTGGGGAAGTTAGAGCCAGCAACTCTCGTTCTTGCGAAAGACAGCCGCAAAGAACTCGCTGACTTGCAACTTGACACAAGGTTGCCTCATGTCAAAGACCACACTCTTTGCGTCTTGCAAGCGGTTAGCAAAAAGACGGGTCGGACGATTGGAACACTCGTCAATTGGGCAAACCACCCTGAGGTTTTAGGAAGCAAAAACCGACTGCTCAGTTCGGACTTCTGCTGGGCGCTCTACGAGCGTTTGGAAGATTTGCTCGGTGGCGTCGCTGTTTTCTGGAACGGGGCAATTGGCGGTTTGATTACGCCCTTAGGCGAGGAGTTGAAAGTCACGGACCCCGTCACGGGTCAGCCCGCACCTGAAGCCAGTTTCCGCAAGGCGGAACTCATCGGTCAGTTTGTTGCGGAAGTGGCTGCTGAAGCGGTGAAAAGCAAGCAAGCAGTGCGGCTGGATAAAGGCTCGCTAAGAGTGCTTCTAAAGCCCTTGTTCGTTCCTTTGCAAAACCCACGCTTTCGGCTCATTGCTGCTGCCCAAGTCATCAACCGTCCAGTTTACACGAAGGGAAAACTTGACACCCGTGTTGGAGAGACGAAGTTGGCACTGGATGGGATGACGATTTCGGCGAAAGTCGTTCTGGGCGAAGACATCCGCAGTGAAGTCGGGGTTGTGGCAATTTACGGTGCTGATAGCAAACAGCCGATGGCTTTGTTCCTGCTCATCCCAGGTGAGATTTATCCCGAACTTGTTTACGGCGGAATTACCCGCTACCCCGGCGCCGACTTCCCTGACGCTCCTTTTGAACCTGCCTTGATGGAGCATGCGAAAAAGACCAGGGCGAAATTTGTTTTCGTCGTTGGTTTAGCCAACGATGAAATCGGATACATCATCCCGCAATGCGAGTGGGATGAACAACAGCCTTGGCTCAACAACGCACCTGAACGCCCTTACGGCGAAGTTAACTCTATAGGTTGGAAGGCAGCGAGGGTCATCAACGAAGGAATCGTCGCTTTGCTCAAAGCCTTGACAAAGTAAGCCGGGCAAAACGAAGGAAAAGTCGCAAAGCAGAGGGGGCGGAGAAACCTCATGCTCATCTACGGGCGCCACCCTCTCAGGGAAGCATTGCGGGCAGGTATCGTTCCCAAAACTGTGTATGTCGCTGATGGGACGAAATTGGATGAGGACATAAAGTGGATGCTCGCCGAGGACAATGTGCCTATCCGAAACATGCCTCGCTCCCAATTTGAGAACATGCTCAAGGCTCACGGGATTTCAGAAGGACACCAAGGGGTTGCTGCAGATATCGGCGAATTCCCGCTCACACCTTTGAGAGATTTGCTCCAGCGTGCATTCGAAACGAACGGCGTCATTTTGGGGCTTGACCATTTGCAAGACCCAAGAAACGCTGGAAGTTTGATCCGAAGCGCAGAAGCCCTCGGAGCGTGCGGCGTGATTTTGCCGCCGGTTCGCAGTGTCGGGATAACTCCGACTGTCGTCAAGGCTTCCGCTGGCGCTTGCTTCCACATCCCTATCGCCATCGGCAACTTGCGCCAATTCGCCAAGCGATTTGAAGACGCAGGTGGGTTCATCGCTGTGTTGGACATGGACGGAGACGACATCCGCAACGCTCAAAAACTTCGCCCATTGTTCCTCATTGTCGGTGCGGAAGGAGAAGGGGTTTCAGCAAGCCTCAAAGCAATTGCCCATGCTGTCTGGCGAATCCCGATGCTCGGGAAAGTTTCCGCCCTCAACGCAGCGGTCGCCGGCGCAATTGCTCTGTGGGAAGTCCTTCATCGCCAATGATGGGCAATTTTGCCCTCAGGTTTTGGGGCATTTGAACCATGAAACTGCAGCCCGCTGCAGCAAAGAATGTTGAGCAAACTTCAAGCAGGGGGTGTCATCATTGAAGGCAATTTCTTTTCTCGGCAAAGGCAAATACGAGCCGGTCACTTATTGCTGGCAGGGGCGGGAATGTCAAACGCACCTTTTCCCAGAAGCGCTCGCACGCATCTTTGAGCCGGAAAAGGTGCTTGCGTTCGTGACACCCAGTGCAAGAGATTACCGTCCGCCTAAAGGTGAGCGGTGTGCTTGCTGTGGTCAAATCCTTTCCGAGCCGGAGGAAGAAAAAACCTACTGCGATGTGCTGAGGGAGCGGTTGGGAGACCAAGTTGAATTCGTTGAGATTCCTGAAGGTCGCTCGGAACAGGAACTGTGGGAGATTTTTGATCGGGTCGCTTCGGTAGTGAGCGAGAAAGAAACCATCCTTCTGGACATCACCCATGCTTTTCGCTCCATCCCGATGGTTGTTTTCGCCATTGCCGCTTACCTTCGTCGGACGAAAGGCGTGAAAATTGAACGCATCATTTACGGGGCTTTTGATGCACGGGACGGAAACAACCGAGCGCCCATCTTTGACTTGACACCGCTTTTGGATTTGCTTGATTGGCTTAGCGGTGCGGAAATTTTCCTTCAGCGAAGCGACGCCACCTTGCTTGCCGAGCGATTGAGGACAGTTCACCGTCAGGCAAGGCAAAGGCAGTCGGGAGAAAATTTGCCGACGCATTTGCAACCCGTCGCCAATAAGTTGCGCTCGCTTTCTCAGGCTCTCCATCTGGCTCGCCCTCGCGATGTGATGCATCACGCCCATGAGTTATTGCCCATGTTAACAGAAACGGCTTCGGAAGCGGAGCGGTGGGCAAAACCGTTTGCTGTTATCTTGGAGCAAATTCGTTCGGAGACCGAAAAGTTTGACCACGATGCGCCTGATAGACTGGACAAGGAAAACTTGCAGAAACAATTGGCGTTGATTGAGCATTTCGTGGAAAAAGGCTTGTGGGTGCAGGCGACATTGTTGGCGAGGGAATGGGTTGTCAGTTGGGTGGCGCTTCAGCGGGGTAGCGGTGATTGGTTGGACAGGAAATACCGTGAGGCAGAAATTGAGAAGGCGCTCGGTGAAGCATTGAAAAGACTTCAGCAACTAAGCGAAGAAGTGCCCGACTGGTTTGACGGACTGGTGAAAAGCGAGGAAGTCGCCAGACTTTGGGATTGGCTTGGCAGTCTTCGCAACGATGTGGCGCATTGCGGGATGCGCAAGGATGCCGCTGGCATCGCAAGCATTGAGCAACGGGTAAGTGAAATCCCACAACGCCTGAAAGCGCTTATGGATGATGTGCCTGAGCGGGCGCTTTATGGCGGTCGTGTCGTCATTGACCTGAAGAGCCTTTACGGCGAGGTTGCCAAACTGGATGAGTTGCCAATTTACCTTGAGCGGGCAAAAGAGTTAGCAGGTGAAGGCAACGAGGTCGTGCTCACAGGTCAAGCGCCCATCTGGCTTTACCTTGCTATTGCCCATGCCTTGCATGGCAAATCCCGCCGCCTCCTTTACACTTCACCAACAACAGGCGAAGTCCTAATCTTTGACCACACAGCGAGGTGAAGGACAATGAAGCAAATCACTTGGACAGGTCACCCTTTCGTTGATGCAGGTCTTTCAGCCATCGCTACAATCGTTGCAGACTTGACGGCTGAAGTTTGGAAGGCTACAATGGCAACCACAACAGTGGAGTGATTCGAAATGATTTGGCGGATACGCAACGATCCGTGGATAGACAACGGCTTAGAAGTCTTGGGGCGTCTCGTGGAGGAGATTCAGGAGCAGCATCCACAAATTGTGCAAGTTCATTGGGAACCTGAGGCTTTAGAGATTACCGTTCACGATGAGAAGCGGTTTATAGAGTTACTGGATGATGCTTTGCGACAGAAAATTGAAAATACGGTTTTCTACACGGTGGAAAAGAAGGGCACAAAGCGTTCTGCCATGAAGCCTTTTGTAGGGTTTAACCAACAACCTCCAACCCAGCATCCTCCCACTTTTCAAGAATCGCGGCGACGGCAATTTTTGCAGAATGTTTTCGGTACTCCTCAATCACAAGGGCGAGGAGGACCAAAAGGTTGTGCCCTATGCAGTGAACCAATTGGTGGTGATAGCGAAAACTTGACGCTTTCCGTTTACCCCTTCGTCACTAAAATCCGATCCCTGTCAGGCATCCGGACTCAATGGAGCGGTGAAGGGTTGAGCGGTTTTGTAGAATATCTGTCCGTCTGTCCCCGTTGCTATTTTCTTGGTTCGCTCGTTTGGGCGGACGATAAACTGCTCTATCTTTGCGACATTGGTGGAACAGATGGCATTGCAGTGATTTTGCTTCCCGCCCCGATAGCAGGCAGTTTGATGCGTTTGCGAGAAGTGAAAGATTCTTACCGCCCTATGCACGGAGGTCGACGCACTAATGTCCGCTTTAAACGCAAACAGCGAGGGGAAGGGCAGCCAGAAGAGGAGCGAGAGGTTCAAGACGGACCTTACTCGCTGTTGCTGGCATTTCTGGAGCGAGTAATGGATGAAATCGCAGAGAAAGGTGAAATTACCGATCTGTTCGCCGAGGTTCAGCGTAGGGTTTCCGAGGGTTGGCTGATTCTTTCAATCCCACAAGGGCGATTGAAGAATATAACCGCTCACAACCTGATTTTGGATGAACCCACTCTGTGGTTACTGGCGAAATTAGTAGAACAACACAACTTGCCATACGCACACTGCATTAGCGAAATTTGGTTGACAGATGAAAAGGGAAAGCGCCTCCAAGACCTCATTCCCGATCTTCACGAGCAAATGGCAAAAGCCATATTGACGGATGACTTTAATCTCTTCGCCAAAACCTTTATCCCCAAGCCACGCCGTCAGTTGCGCTTTCCTTTTGTTATTGAGGACATAGCTGCAACTATCGTAACTTTATGGAGGTGGTCAAACATGGACGCTCAAATGCTGGAAGTCGTCAAGAAGGCTGGACGAGCGCTGGCGCGTATCGCTGCCAGCCGTAAGCAACCTGTGTTGCTTTACGCTTTAGAGCGAGTGCGTTCCGCTTCAGATTTGTTGGAAGTCTTAAAAGAAGGCGTCCATCGGCTCATCGGCTTGGAAGCGGAGGAGATGCGTTACCTCTCGCTGGATGCTTTAGAGCAGCTAACAGAATTGCTGCATCAAATTGATGCCCGCCAATTTGCTGACCTCAAAAACACGCTTATTATCTTTGCGGGCATCGCCTACGCCAAAGATGTGATGGCGGAAGCCGCCAAACCTTAACAGGAGGTGAAGCATGATGAGGCAGGATGTGAGAGCCATTCAATTAGTCTGGCTGAGCAAGACAGGATTAACCAACCTCAACAGCGGTGAAGGTGGCAGCAACCTTGTGGACATCAAAAAGTTCCGCTACGCTGGGCAAGAGTTTCCCTATGTTAGTGGACAAGCGATGCGATTTTACCTGAAGGAAGCCATTCGCCGACACTTGCCCCCAGAGAAAGCTTGCGTTCCCGACGAACAGGGCGAAACCTGTGGGCGTATCGCCGAGTGTGTGCTGTGTGACCTGTTTGGATTTATGTGGACGGAACGAGCAGAGAGGCGAGGCGAAGGGCGAAGTCATGTCAGGACATCACCTGTCAAGGTTTCCCCCGCCATAGGACTTCAGCCGCTGGATGCAACAATGACGATGGATTTTCTGACCAGGCGTCCGCGAGGAACCATTATTGAAGCGGGACAGGAAGAAGAAGCCCGCAGCATTGTGAATGTGGAACTTGCCGTCAACATCTACAAGGCGGGCATCTGCGTGGATGTAATGCGGGTCGGACGGGAGGAAGAGTTGATTGACTTGGTAGGAGCCGAAGAAGCCCGACGGCGATTTCCCATCCGAAGTGTCCAGTTGCGGGATTATGTGGATGAGTCTGAACGGGCTCGCCGCATTACTCTCCTGTTGGACGCTATCAAAGACTTCAGCGACTACTCAAAGCAAGCCCGCTTGCTGACTGACTTTACTCCCGATTTTCTGCTGATTGCCTTGCAACACAACTATTCTCATCGTCTGCAAAAAGCGATAGAACTACAAGGCGATGGAACGGCAAGGTTAGATGTGGAGCGGCTCAAGCAAATCCTTGCCGAAGTTCGCGAAGACCTGCTAACGGTTGATAGCAAGCCTGCCCTTTGGGCTGGGATGGTAGAGGGAATTGTAGAGAACACAGAAGAAGTGAAGCAAGTGCTGGAGGAATTTGGAGTGCCCATTTTGACTCCGCGAGAGGCGATTAACGCTGTCAAGCAAGCCCTTGAAACTGCCTGAGAGACCCTTGAGGTGATAGTGATGGTGAATACTCTTTACGGCTTCATCGCGGATGCTGAAATGCCATACTTTGCGTGCTTCCGAAAGCCAACCAGCACCAGTTTGATGCTTACCTATCCTGTCCCACCTTTCACAACTATTGTTGGCATGATCGCCAATGCTTTGGGTGTTCCTCGTCCTGCTTACTTTGAGGGCATTGCCAAGTTGCAAGAACTCCTTTGGCTTAACCTGCGTCCCCTCTTACCTTTAAGTCGCCCGTCTCGAGAGATGGCAAAAATCTTGAAATTAGTCGGAGAGGTGCGAGAACAAAGGCAGCCAACTTCCTTTCCCTCATCGCCCATGCACAAATATTTCCTCGTCCATCCCTCTTTCCGCTTCTTTGTCGCCAGTGAAAACGGAGATGCTATCAACGAAATCGTTGACGCTTTACGCCATCCCAAACGCCCGCTTTATCTCGGGCAATCGGACGACATGGTGGTCGTGAAAGTCGTCTGGCAGGGAGAGATTTTCCCAACGGAAAGCGATCTGGCGTGGGCGATTTTGGTGGGGACAAGGATTGGTGATAGACAGCCTGTAGAACTTCTTCGCTTGCCTCTGGCTTTTGCCGGTGAACGGCAGGTGCTCTATTCGCCTTTGCTCTCCCTGCCAGCCCAATTTCCCTTTCGCTTGGCAAACCCTGAACCTATGTGGCGCTTCGGTGAAGAAACAGTTCCGCTAATCTGCATCCGTGAGGCGATGCAAAATGCGGTTGTTGGGGAAGCGGGAGGAAATTAACGGCACCGTCCGTTTCCAAACGCTGGCAGGGCATACGAAAGATGTGCTTTGGGTTCTCAAAGCGATAATGGAACAGCCGAGTTTTTCGCTCTTTTGTCGCCGATGGGGATTGAAAGAAGGAGACACAAAAGAGGTATTGTCTGCAGTCGTTGCTTTGCATGACATCGGTAAAGCCACAAAAACTTTCCAACAAGCAATCAAAGAGGGACGACACTTGCCTGATTTTCCCCACGCCCTTATCGCCTTGCCCGTGGCTAATGAAGTGTGGCGATGTCTATCGCTCCCCCGCCTTCTTTCTGAATATCCGCTACCCTTCGTGGAACTTTTAGCCATCGTTAGCCATCATGCTTTGCTCTATGACGACCTCTATCAAGTAGCCATCTGTCCTTTGGAACGGTTGAACTTTCTGCCCGAAGCACATCAAGTTTTGGCGGACATCTTTGCGTGGGCAAATCAACAGGGCTTGCTGCGAACCCCTTTACTGCCAGATTTGCCCTTTTCCAAGTGGTCAGGTTGGGAGTTGAGGAATTGCGCTCAAGCATTAAGCAATTTGCGGGAGTTAAACCACCGGCTAAAGACGAAGAGCGTTGTGGCGGAGCGCCTAAAAGCCATTTACGCCTTTGCCTTAGCCTGCTTGAAATTCGCTGACCAATGGGCGAGCCGAAAATTTTCGGAACAAGCGAGTCAATTGACGGAAGAAATTGTGGATGAACTTCTGCCTGACCTGCCTGATTGGCAATTGCCCGACGATGCGGAACAAAGGGTCTGGAGCAAACTAACAGAAAATGGTAATCAACCTTATCATTTCCAAGAGCAACTTGCAGAAACCGATACTGAACGAGTGGTCGTGTTGGCACCGTGCGGACGGGGTAAAACGGAAGGGGCTTTGCTTTGGTTTTTGCGTCAGCGAACTTTGGGCAACTGTGACCGCCTTATTTTTGCCATGCCTACGCAGGTCACTTCTAACGCCATGCGTGAACGGTTAGCGAAATTGTTCGGTGACCAGTGTGTTGGTTTGTATCATGGACGGAGTTCTTTAGAGCATCGGGAACTGGTGAGACTGCAACTGGCAAAGGGGGATGAAAGCGACGAACTTGATCCCGAATTAGAGCGAGAGTTAGCACGCAGCGAAAATTTTTGGAGTGAGGTTTTCGCTAAGCCTATCACGGTAACTACAGCCGATCATTTGCTCTTCACATTTGTGCACGGCTTCCGCCAAGCCGATTTCGCCTTAGGTTGTCTTCAAACGGCAGCAATCGTCTTTGATGAAGTGCATTGCTATGACCGAAAAATGCTTGCGGAATTACGAGAACTCTTCAAACTCCTGCGCAAAATGAGAATCCCGCATTTGGTTATGAGCGGCACTTTGCCTGAATTCCTCATACGCGAAGGTGGCTTGATGGATTACAAACAAATCACGGATGAAGACGGTTTGAAGCTATGTCCCTTCATCTTGCGGAAACGGGAACAACCGCTGTTCATCAAAACAGGCGACGAATCAGTTGGAGATAAATGGCAGCCTGAAGAAAGCGTCGTGGGAGAGGTGTTGGAAGGGTTCCGACAAGGCTTAAGGCAATTCGTCATCGTTAATACTGTTCGGAAAGCGCAAGCATTTTATCGGGCGCTACGGGAACGCATAGAAGAATCCGAACGCCTTTGGTGTTTACATTCTCGGTTCTGCTACGCTCATCGTCGTGAGAAAGAACAACGATTGATGGAATTGTTGCGCTCGGGTTTTCGCCCGCTCATCTTAGTGGCAACACAAGTGATTGAGGTTAGTCTTGACATTTCCTGCGACCGCATGTTCACAGAGTTAGCACCAATGGATGCATTGGGGCAGCGAGCAGGACGATTGCACCGAGGTGCTTTGGAACCTGATGGGCATGAGTTGTCTGTTTTTCCTATAGAAGATCCGCAACCTTATGTTATCCCTTACAAAAAGCAGCCTCTTCCCGAATTGGAGCGAACTTGGGAAACTATTGTAGACGGTTTGGCTGTTTCTTACGGCTGGTTACGAGAACGGTGCAACGAAGTCTATGCTGATGCCAAGTTAGATATGGCGCAATTACCCTACCTCTTTGAGGAATGCACCTTGTTTGGTTATAACTACGATGAGATTCGGTTCAGCGAAGAGGAAGGCAAGGCTTATCGCCCGCGCGACATCGTGATGCCGACCATTGATGTCATTCCTCGCTCCATCCTTGAGGAATTTGGCGATGAAGGTTGCCATCCCCTTTACCTTGTGCCTGTGCCCGTTTGGTGGATTGGAAAATCCAACCGCGAAGGACTGGGCTTATTTTTCATGCATCAGGTGGACAAACGCGAATGGCTTATCTGCAATGTTCCCTATAACAAAGATTTGGGGTTTGACGAGGAAAGTCTCGGTGCACCTACACAAGGAGTGATTGTGGATTGATGCTTACTGACGAGGAATTTGAAGTCTTAAGAACGAACGGCATTAAGGTCAACTACTGGGTTGTTTGCCAGCGCAAGGTTTGGCTTTACGCTAAGGGGTTGAGGATGGAGCCGCTTTCTGACCGAGTGGCGTTGGGAAGGCTTTTACATGAGCGGGCTTATCCCGATTTGCCAAGAAGGGAACTGCTCATTGATGACCTAATCAAGGTTGATTTGCTTG
>Ga0209670_101566_pt1 | contig 9957 bp, 2 predicted proteins | sample PerSpoBPS_BMetaG_FD_184741 | JGI IMG/M metagenome (GOLD analysis project Ga0209670, IMG submission 184741) | Thermal spring microbial communities from Yellowstone National Park, Wyoming, USA - Perpetual Spouter B (PS_B) MetaG (SPAdes) (version 3) | ecosystem: Environmental > Aquatic > Thermal...
AGGGAGGGGTAGAGGGCTTTGATGAGGGTGAAGGTGGCGGTTTTGCCGTTTTCCAGGGCGTAATCGACGGCCTGCCGCTGGATGTCGGCGCAGGCCTCCATCCGGGCGCGGATTTTGGGATGCTCCTCGAATCGGAACCGCAGGCAGACCGTCGGCATCGTCGCCGCCTCCTTCATGATGATAACCTATCTGCCGCGTGAAAAGAGGGGCGCAGCCAACCGCGTAACTCCTACGGCAATGAAATTGCCAGCAGTTGTCAATCCCCTTCGGGCCCGACACATCGTGGGACAGAACCGATTCGGCACGCGCTCGACCCCCAAAGGCCCAGGCGAGCCCCAAGCGCCGCGATACGCAAGCCCCTTTCTGAAACGACCGGCAGAGCGCTCGGATGCGCCGGCCGTCGCCCTCCACCCCGCTGAGATCGGGAACGCGATTCGAATTGCTCCCAAGTCGGCTGCAAAGCCCTGTCCCCGATGCGCGGGCGCTTGACATCTTGAACAAGGCGATTAGAATGGAGTCGAGACAGGTTCCCCCTCTCCGGGCTTTGGCGAATGTGGGGGGATGATGGGCGCCAGGGGCATGGGCTCCAGATTCCCCGATCGGATGGGCTCCGGCCGGCGGCTCAACCCGGCCGCGCAGGCAAGAGGGTCCCCCTGGGCTACTTCGGAAGGCGGCGGCCGGATGCGAAAGGTCCCTGCAGAGAAGGCCTCGTCAGGGAGCGGTATCGGTCAACCCTCGAAATTCTATCCCTCTCTCCTCGGCAGGTCCTCTCAGGAGAATATGTTGCAGTGGGATCACAAAATCTTGAGACGAGTTCCATTATGAAGCCGGAGGCGAGCCATGAAAGCCAAAGCTTTGGCTCTCATCACCCTTCTCGCCCTCCTGGCCCTGACCCTGAGCGGGCCGGCGACGGCCTCCGTAGGGGCAACCCTTGCAGTTGCCCCCCAACCCGCCGAGACGGATTCCCCGCAGGCCCGGATCGCCGAAGCCCTGCGCTCCAGCCCCGTCATGTTCATCCAGAACGTGGGCCAGTTTGACGAGCGAGCCCTCTTCCAGGTGCGGGGCGGGGATAAGATCATCTGGCTGACGGAGGATGGGATATGGGTGACGGTGCCGGAAAAGCCTCCCCGGCCCAAGGAGCCGTTGCAGGCCCGCAGATTTGATCAGGAAGCTGGGGCGGAGGAACCGCCCCGCAAAGCGGTGAACATCAAGCTTTCTTTTCCCGGCGCCAACCCCCACCCCCGCCTGGAGCCCTTCCATCGCCTGGACACCGTGGTCTCCTACTTCATCGGCAACGACCCGGCGAAGTGGCGCGTGGCCGTGCCCGTGTGGGGCGGGGTGCGCTACGTGGGCCTTTACCCCGGCGTGGACCTGGAGCTCAGGGGCGAGAACGGGCAGGTCGTGCCGCGCCTGGTGGCGCATCCCGGCGCCGACCTGAGCGCGGTGCGGTTGCGGGTGGAGGGGGCGGAGGAGGTGGCCCTGGGCGGGGGAGGGGGTCTCCTCCTGCGCACCGCCCTGGGCGAGTTCACCCTGCCGCTGTTCCGGGTGGAAGGGGGGAGCGCGGAGCCCGCCCGGGCGCGGCGGGTGGACGGCCAGGCCTTTGAGGTCTTCCATCCCCTCACGGCGGGGAATGAGGCCCTCGGTGCTTCCTCGCCCATGGTCCACTCCCAGCAGGCCGTCTCCCTGCTCTACGCCGGCTTCCTGGGCGGGTCGGACTGGGACGATGGCTGGGGCATTGCCGTGGACGCCTCCGGCAACGCCTACGTCACGGGCCGGACCCAGTCCAGCGACTTCCCGGCGATAGTAGGGCCGGACACCAGCCACAACGGCGACTTTGATGCCTTTGTGGCCAAGGTGAACCCCTCCGGCACAGCCCTGGTCTACGCCAGCTTCCTGGGCGGGTCGAGCAGTGACGCGGGCCGGGGCATTGCCGTGGACGCCTCCGGCAACGCCTACGTCACGGGCGGGACCGGGTCCAGCGACTTCCCGGCGGTGGTGGGGCCGGACCTAAGCTACAACGGCAACGGCGACGCCTTTGTGGCCAAGGTGAACCCGTCCGGCACGGCCCTGGTCTACGCCGGCTTCCTGGGCGGGTCGGACTGGGACGCGGGCCGGGGCATTGCCGTGGACGCCTCCGGCAACGCCTACGTCACGGGCGGGACCGGGTCCAGCGACTTCCCGGCGGTGGTGGGGCCGGACCTAAGCCACAACGGCGGCTACGTCGACGCCTTTGTGGCCAAGGTGAACCCCTCCGGCACGGCCCTGCTCTACGCCGGCTTCCTGGGCGGGTCGGGCGAGGACGAAGGCTGGGGCATTGCCGTGGACGCCTCCGGCAACGCCTACGTCACGGGCCGGACCGAGTCCGGCGACTTCCCGACCACACCGGGGGCCTTTGATACGACCTATGGCGGCGGCACTTGCGGCATCGGCCCCTACACCTACCCCTGTCCTGACGCCTTCGTGGCCAAGGTGAACCCCTCCGGCACGGCCCTGGTCTATGCCGGCTTCCTGGGCGGGTCAGGCTCGGACGTGGGCCGGGGCATTGCCGTGGACGCCTCCGGCAACGCCTACGTCACGGGCTACACCTATTCCAGTGACTTCCCGGCGGTCGTGGGGCCGGACCTAAGCCACAACGGCAACGGCGACGCCTTTGTGGCCAAGGTGAACTCCTCCGGCACGGCCCTGCTCTACGCCGGCTTCCTGGGCGGGTCGGGCGAGGACGAGGGCGAGGGCATTGCCGTGGACGCCTCCGGCAACGCCTACGTCACGGGCTACACCACTTCCAGCGACTTCCCGGCGGTGGTGGGGCCGGACCTAAGCTACAACGGCGGCGTGGACGCCTTCGTGGCCAAGGTGGGGGCGGGGGGCGGGCCCGAACCGTTCTCCGGCGCCGTTGTCCCGATCTGGCCCATCACCCATACGATGGCCTCCCGGGTGATGCAGGGCGGCGTCGCCCACCGCCACTTCCGCCTGCTGGACGCCGGCGGCAACCCCATCCCCAACGCCACCGTCGCCTTCTCCGTCGGCGATCCGGCCGCCACGGACGCCCAGGGCTATTTCACCTATACCGTCCCGGCGGATGCCCTGGGGTATCCGGGCAGTTACTCTATCCGCATCCGGAGCGTCACCATCGGCGGGCAGACGTACACCACCAATGATCAGCCCACCTTCGGTGTGGAGGTGCAGGAGCGGCGGTATTCGCACGCCTGGAGTTACGGCGCCTCCACCCGTGCCAAAGGCGGCGTGTTGACAGGTCTCGTTGCGTATCTCCAGCGGACGACGAGCGGCGGGCTGGAGCTGAAACTGGACGAGAGCAACCCGGACGCCGCCTCGGATGACGTGGTCTGGATGAAGGAGGACTTCAGCGATGAAATCGGCGCCGGCGGCGGAGTTGGGATTGAGGCGGGTGTCAGCATTCTCATCCTGCAGGTCAGGGGCGGCGCCAGCGCCACGGCGGAGTTGGCGCTGCGGGGCAGCGGGAGCACCAAGGCCCGCTTCCCCCAGCCCTACGCCGATAACGACCGCAAGGCGGAGGGCGTCTTTCTGCTGGCCTCAGTCATTGACAGCCTTGGCCAGGCCTTTCCCGGTAAGCCGTTTGCCCTTCAGTTCCTCAAACTGGCTCTGGACCGCGGCGCGCCGTATCGGGGCTACATCTCGGAGCAGCAGGCCGCCCTGGGCAGCAAAATCAAGCCCATCCAGGCCAACGTGGGAGCCGGCGCGTCCCTGGGCCTCAAGCGAGGCGAGGCGACCTGGAAGGAACGTCTCCTGGGTTTTGACCTGGTGGATGTGGGCGTGACGGTGGTGCACCTGAACCTGCTCACCGATTACCGCGACCGCAACGAGTGGGGCCTAGGGTTTGAATCGGAGCACGATGTGGACTGGTCGCTGCTTTCCTGGAACATTGGCGACTTCAAGAACAAATTCGCCGGCGCCATCGGGGACAGGGCGAAGAAGGTGAAGTTGGAACTCATCTTTGACAGCAGCACGGATGCCCTCAAGCGGCTGGAACTCTCCTTCACCGGCGAGGGCAACCCCTACGCCTTTACCGACGTGCTCAAGGAAGAGGTGACCGTTAAACTCATTATCCCTGCGGACCAGTTGGGCAGCGACCGCCTGGCCCGCACGGTGAACATCCTGCGCCTCCTGTGGGCTGCCCAGCAGGTTCGCAGCGACCCCTTACGCATCGGCCCCTCGGCGATGGTCAACGAACTGAACAACCTCCTGGATGGACTGGGCTATGCCGAATACGAGGTGAAGGTGGAGGATGGGGCGGAGACCCGCTTGGAGACCAAGTTAGGGGTCACGTTCGGGATTGACATTGAATTGGGGCCTGGCCTGGAGGTGAAGAAGACCCGCGACCTGGCGCGGGAGCGGGGGGTCTTCCTGAACGGCAAGCCCTATGTCACCGAGACGTACAACGCGGATGCTTACGTCTCCCGGCCCGGCAAATCCTGGTGGGACCTGACCACCAATGCCCTTGGGGGCCTCTGGCTCCTGGTGCGGGATGCCTTCACCTGGGTGGGGCGGCAGGTGACCTCCGGCGTAGGCTGGGTCATCGGCACCGTGAGCCGGACGGTTGAGGGCGCCGTTCGGGGCGGCGCCCAGCTCATCGCTCCGCCGGGGACGCAGCTCTACGCCCGGAGCTTTGGCGCGCAGGGGGTTGCCATCCAGCAGACCGGGCCCATCACCGTCACGGCTATTGGCTGGGTGCCTGAAGCGGTGGCAGGGGCAGGCGCCCTGAGCCTCCGGCCTGCGCTGGCCGCGGCCTCCGGGGAGGGCTTTGTGGTGGGCGGCATCTACGAGTTCCAGCCCTACACCCTGACCCTGAGCCCGGGGGCCACCCTGGTCATCACCTACACGGACGAGGCCGCGGCCGGGGTGGACGAGAGCCGCATCGGGATGTTCCGCTGGAACCCGGAGGGGAACAACTGGCAGCCGATGGCCGCCATCTCGGACACGGCTCACAACGTGTTCACGGCCACCATCACCCAACTGGGCACCTTTGCCCTGGGCTACGACGCCACCCCGCCCCAGATCACTATCCTGGAGCCGATGAATGGGAGCATCATCACCAACACCCTGCCGCTGATCCGCGCGCTGGTGGCGGACGCGGGGGTGGGGATTGACCCGGCGACGGTGGAGATGCGGCTGGACGGGCAGGTGGTGGCCGCCGCCTTCATCACCGGGACCGGCGAGCTGGCCTATCTGCCGGCCGCGCCGCTGGCGGCAGGGCCGCACACGGTATCCGTGAAGGCCTGGGACGTGCTGGGCAATCCGGCATCGGCCTCGGCAGCCTTCACCGTGCGCTCGGAGTGGCGCATCTACTTGCCCCTGGTCCTGCGCAGCTCCCGATAGCCGGAAGGGTTGGGGCGGGCTGCGGTTTTCGCTCCGGCTCCCGGAGCGCGGGAGCCGCCGTTCCGCTTCGGCTTCTCGGCAACTTTCCGGGGAGAAGAAGATGGGGCCATGAAGGCGATGGCCATTGTGAAGCAGGCACCGGCGCGGTGGGGTTGGGGGGGTTGGGCGGCGGCCCTGATGGCGGCGCTGGCGGGCTTGGGGCCGGAGGGCCGGGGCTCCCGGGTCCTGGCCCAGGGCGGCTCCAACGTGGAGCGGGTGGGGCAGATCGGAGGGATGACTGGGGCCGTGGCGGCTCAGGGGCGATATGCCGATGTGGGGGTGGGGCCGCGGCTGGTGGTGGTGGACGTGGGGGATCCGGCCCGTCCGGTGGCGGTGGGCCGCACGGGCGTTCTACCGGGTGTGGTGCGGGGCGTGGCGGTGTCGGGCTCCTATGCCTATGTAGCCACTTGGTCTGCGGGCCTGTTGGTGATTGATGTCTCGAATCCTTCTTCCCCTCGGGAGGTGGGCTTTTATGACACGCCGGGGGTTGCCGAAGACGTGGCGGTCTCGGACGCCTATGCCTATGTGGCGAATGGGGGTTGGGGGCTTCGGGTGATCGATGTTTCGAATCCTTCTTCCCCCCGGGAGGTGGGCTTTTATTACATACCCGGGTATGCCTATGGCGTGGCGGTCTCGGGATCGTATGCCTATGTGGCGGATTGGGATAAAGGGCTTCGGGTGATCGATGTCTCGAATCCTTCTTCCCCTCGGGAGGTGGGCTTTTACGACACGCCGGGAGTGGCCGTAGACGTGGCGGTCTCGGGATCGTATGCCTATGTGGCGGATGGGGATGAGGGGCTTCGGGTGATCGATGTTTCGGATCCTTCTTCTCCGCGGGAGGTGGGCTTTTATGACACGCCGGGGTGGGCCTCTGGCGTGGCAATCTCGGGGACGTATGCCTATGTGGCGGATGGGTGGGCGGGGCTTCGGGTGATCGATGTTTCGAATCCTTCTTCCCCTCGGGAGGTGGACTTTTATGACACGCCCGAGTTTGCCTGGGGCGTGGCGGTCTCAGGCGCGTATGCCTATGTGGCGGATTGGGATGGGGGCCTGCGGGTGATTGACGTCTCGAACCCTTCATCCCCTCGGGAGGTGGGCTTTTATGACACGCCGGGGGGTGCCTATGGCGTGGCGGTCTCGGGTGCCTATGCCTATGTGGCCGATGGGGATGAGGGCCTTCGGGTAATCGACGTCTCGAACCCATCATCTCCCTGGCAGGTGGGCTTTTATGACAGTCCGAGGGATATCTTTGCCACGTTTGGGGATCCCCGTGGCGTGGCGGTCTCGGGCTCCTATGCCTATGTGGCGGATCGGGATCTTTGGGTGATTGATGTCTCGAACCCCTCATCTCCCCGTCGGGTGGGCTTTTACGACACGCCGGGGGATGCCTGGGGCGTGGCGGTCTCAGGCTCCTATGCCTATGTGGCGGCTTATGATGCAGGCCTTCGGGTGATCGATGTCTCGAACCCTTCTTCTCCTCGGGAGGTGGGCTTTTATGATACGCCGGGGTATGCCGAAGGCGTGGCGGTCTCGGGATCGTATGCCTATGTGGCGGATTGGGATAAAGGGCTTCGGGTGATCGATGTCTCGAATCCTTCTTCCCCTCGGGAGGTGGGCTTTTACGACACGCCGGGGGATGCCTGGGGCGTGGCGGTCTCGGGGACGTATGCCTATGTGGCGGATTATTGGGCGGGGCTTCGGGTGATCGATGTCTCGAATCCTTCTTCCCCTCGGGAGGTGGGGTTTTACGACACGCCGGGGTTGGCCGAAGGCGTGGCGGTCGCGGGCGCGTATGCCTATGTGGCGGCTGGGGATGAGGGCCTTCGGGTGATCGATGTCTCGAACCCTTCTTCGCCCCAGGAGGTGGGCTTTTATGACACGCCGGGGTTTGCCTTGGGCGTGGCGGTGTCGGGCGCCTATGCCTATGTGGCTGATTGGGATGGGGGCTTGGTGATTTTGCGGTTTTTGGGGGCGGGGGCCACCTACTCCATTTCCGGGCGGGTGGTGGACGGCAGCGGCAATCCCATCGCGGGCGTCACCGTCTCCGACAACGCGGGCCATACGGCGGTCACGGGGAGCGACGGCCGCTACACCCTGAGCAGGCTGGCGGCGGGCACGTATACCCTCACGCCCAGCAAGAGCGGCTACACTTTCTCGCCTCCCTCGCGCGTGGTCACCGTGCCGCCGGATGCGACGGGGGTGGATTTCGTGGGGACAACGGCGAAACCGGCCGGGGCTTTAACGCTGCTGTTTGCTTCCACGATCCCCGCCACCCAGCCCGTGGCGGCCACGGCCCAGGCGCGCAACACCGGCGCATCCCGCCAGGAATTTACCCTGGCCTTCCGCCTCCGGCAAGGGGACGTCACCCTGGACACCCGCGCCTTCGTTCTTTCCCTGCCCCCCGGCGGCACGGCGGAGCGGACGGCGGACTTCGGCCTGCGCCCGGCCGGGCGCTACCGCATTGAGGCCACTCTCTCGGTCGGCGACGCCGTTCTGGCGACGCAAAGCGGCGAGGTGGCCGTGACCGATCCCCACGCCGCGCGCATCATCCTGGATTATGCCGGCGATCTGAGGGATGCCGCCCACGCCGAGCTGGACGACATCGCCTACATCCCCTCCCATGCTTTGGCCGATGAGATACTCGACTTTGGCCTCGATAAGATTGAAGAGTATGCCGTGGGCAAGTTCGCCGATCTGGCCGCCCCCATCCAGGACGCCGGGGGCATTCCCCTCTCGACCAGCAACGATGCCATCGACCAAATCCGGGCCCAGCTCGGCCGCGCCCGCCGATATCGCCAGAACCTGAGCGGGACCATCCGGGCGTTCGTCCGTGAGCGGTATGGGATGAGGTTGCCCGACGGCTTTGACCCCCTCAACCCCGACCTGAGCTTCATCACCGATCCCTTGCTGAAAGAACGCATCCGGAACGCGCTGGTCGGGCTCCTGGAGGGCTTTTTCCGCGACGTCATCATCAGCCCCTTGTGGGTGAACGGCCCGCGGGGCGAGGTGGACCTTCGGCATCGCGCTTTTGAGGACTTTATGGCCTCGCGGGTGATCGTCGGCGAGCCGCCGGGGCTGGCCGTTCTGATGCAGCACGGGCGGGACCGCGTGCGCAACGTGGTGGAGGGCGACGCCATCGTGACCCTGGGCCCCTATAACGTCCTGGGCCACACCCTGCGCTACGACCTGACCCTCCAGGAGCAGGAAAACAAGCGACAGCAGCTGCATCGCGTGGGGGGCTTCCTCCAGGTTGCCTTTGTCGTCCTGGTCATCATCGGCGCCGTCATTATCCTGCTCCAGATCGTCGGCGCCATCAGCAGCGGCGGGGTTCTGGCTTCAGTCGTCGCGCCCACCATCTATCAAATCGTCAACCTCCTGTTCAGCATTAAGAATATCCTCCCCCTTGCCACCGCGTTCCTGGTTATCTCCATGGTGTTCACCGTGCCCATCATCGCCCCCCACGTGCCTCAGTATCAGGATGAAACCCTGGATGCGGCCGAGGCGCTCCTCGGCGGGAGCGGCTCGGCCGGGCTGCGCGCCTTTGAGGTCGCCGTGCGGCCGGGCCGGGCCGAGCTGACCGCCCGGGTGGAGGGGCCCGAGACGGGTCAATCCCGGGTATTGGTGGAGACGGCCCTGTACAGCGTGGACGGGCGCATCCTCCACCTCGTCTGGGTGCCCCTCCGGATTCGGGCCGGGCAGCTGGCCACGCTGAGCAAGGAGGTGCCGCTTGCGCCGGGGGCCTATCGGGCCGTGACCACCCTGTACACGGAGGGGGAGGTGGTCACGGCGCCGGTGGTGCCGTTCCAGGTGCCCGGGCCGGAGATCGCCATGTCCCTCTGGCTGGAGCAGCCGCGTTTGAGTCCGGGCCAGGCGGTGCAGGCCCACGTCCTCTTGACCAACACCAGCCCCATCAGCGACGTCAACGATCTGACCCTCATCCTGGAATCCACCGACGGGGTCCATTTTGATGCCTGGCCGGTCTCGCTGGCGGCCGGGGCGACCCGGCGGATCGACTACACCTTCACCCCGACGACCACCGGGGCCTACGTCCTGCGCGCCTGGCTGGGCATCGGGGCGAGCATGCTGGCCCAGCAGGATGCGGCCTACCTGGTCGGCAGCGGCCCGGCCATCGCCCTCAACGCCAGCGTGTCGGAGGTCTACCCGCCAGGGGTGACGGTGACCTTGCCCCTCACCCTGACCAATGTGGGCGACGCGCCGGGGACGGTCACGATCACCCTGCGGACGGTGGACCGGCTGCGGCTGGGGGCCGCCGTCTTCACGACCACGGTGACGGCCGAGGTGCCGGCAGGGGGCACGGTGGCGGCGGAAGGGGTCGCTCTGCCCAGCGCCTCGCCCGGCCTGTATTCGGTGCAGATGGACCTGAACGGGGCGCCCTATGACAGCCGCGACTTCGCCGTGGCGGCCCTTGACACCCTTAGGAGTTACGCAGTTGGCTGGAGGACATGGTGGGGATGAGCCAAGTAACGGCGGATGGCCTCCCGGAGGATGGCCGCCTTGGCCTCATACCAACTCACCCCTGTCCGCAACCGATACGCCTCCAGC
>Ga0209670_101585_pt1 | contig 9855 bp, 6 predicted proteins | sample PerSpoBPS_BMetaG_FD_184741 | JGI IMG/M metagenome (GOLD analysis project Ga0209670, IMG submission 184741) | Thermal spring microbial communities from Yellowstone National Park, Wyoming, USA - Perpetual Spouter B (PS_B) MetaG (SPAdes) (version 3) | ecosystem: Environmental > Aquatic > Thermal...
AAGGAATTCTATAAAGCTTTGATAAAAACTCTTCTTTTTCTGGTATAAAAATCTTATCTAATTTTTGTTTTACTTTGTAGATTTCTTGCTCAACGGGGAAAATTTGAACCTGTGGTTGCATACCTTGCATCTGCTGACCCTGTGTTTGCCCTTGCACGACTTCCGGACTAATAGTCGAAAAAAATAGGGAAAAAACAGCGGTAAAAAAAGAAATCCTTACAATCCACGCCCTTCCAGAAAGTTTCATATTACACATCATTTTCATTAGGTTTATAGTTAGCTTTGTCGCAAACATATTAAGGCGGCCCCGCAAAGCCATCAGGACCTAACCTACTCGCTATCCCCTCCCACTTCCCTTGCACCATCACAGGGCGCAAAGGAGAGAAGTCCCTTACAAAAAACCTCCCAAGGAGAGGTATAGCGAAGGCTACCCTCAGAACTCGCCAGAGTTTCTGGGAGCTTTTCTCCCCCCTCACAGGTTCCTTCCTCAGGTTCCCCTGCTTTTGGGTCTCTGGCTCACTCTGAGGGCTTTTATTATTACTTACTTCAAACAAAAATTTCTCTAAAAATTTCCTCTCCCTCTTTAACCTCCTCAAATCTCTCTTTATACCATTCGCTTTGTATTTATTATTCTCCTGATTTAATTTATCTTTCAATTCCTCCTCCATTTTCCCTAATCTCCATAGTGCATATTGAATGTAAGTTTGGTTTTTGAGTAGCTTTTTGTAGTTCTCTGGAACATCCTCCTTAAACCCTAATGCTTTTCTACCTATAACATATGCTCCTGCTACATCTTTATCTATAAAATATTGAGGACAATATTTCATCATACCTATAACTGATGTAAATGCTGGATTTACCTTTACTACTTCTATTCCCTCATTAATAGCTAAACTTTCTATCTTTTTCAGTATTCTCCTATAAGAGAAAAATTGTAGGATTTTTCTGAGTTTTGCTTTCCCATCTCCTCTTTTGCCTTTTGGAAGCTTTTTTATATCCTCAATCGCTATTGCTTTTCCTTTCTCTTTCGCAAATCTCACAACTTCATGAGCTATCAGCCGCTCTTCATATTCTTTCCTGTTCCTGCTCCTGTACTTCAAAATATGGGAAAGATAAATTGATTTATAACTTTGCAAATTTCCATCAGTAGAAACCTCTGCAAGAGCGAGATGAAAAGGTCTTGCATTCACATCTATCCCTATCACTCCTTTTTCTTTTGTAATTGTTTGAGGGAGAACGCCAAGAGAAAACCTGACAAATCCATAGATTTGCCCATCTTTGAGTTTTAGCTCAACAGTGTAAGGGAATTGCTCTCCTGATAAGATTTTTGCCAAGAATAAAGCCCATTTATCTGATTTCCCACTCAAATCCCTCTTTACCTTTGCTGATATGAATTTCCTGTTTTTCAAAGCTATTCTTAAATAAAGATTGTTTTTACCTTTTTCAGCAGGAATAAATCTTAAATTAAGATTACCTTTGTGAGTTATGTGCTTTGCGCCTATGCTTATCAGAGTTCCCTGTCTTTTTTCCCTCCATTTTCTTTTTAGTTCCTTTAATCTTCTTCCTTGAAGATGATTTTTCTTGAGCTTTTCAAATAGAGTTCTGCCACCGAATATGAGCTTTTTTGGGTTCTGACCTCTTGATTTACAGCTTTGAAAAATTTCTCTTGCTTTCTCAACCGCACAATTTACATAATGAGAGTTGAGTTCCGGAAATTTCTGTCTTGTTATTGTGTAAGCTTGCAAAGTGGTGAAACCCTCAAGGAGTCTTTTGTATGAAAATCTTACAGCAGAAGAAAAATTCCTCATAAGTTTGAGAATTTGTTCTTTCTCGTCTTTACTTACAACGAGTTTAAAGCTTGTAGTTATGAACATGAGAGTTGAAAAATTTAATAATTGATTTTGGCTTAAAGTGGAATTTTGCAAAATTTTTGAACTTTGGTGAGAAATTATAATTTTAGATGATTGCGACAAGGCATTTTTAGTTTATAAATGCAAAAGCAAATTTTTTTATTTTTTTGTTTTTTCGCAAAAAAGTGTTAAAATAAAATTATCAAGGATTTCTGAAAAATGTATAGCCTCACAGGTTGATTAAGCATGGTTTGTATAAGCTGAATTTATTTTTAAATATACAAATAGGCCGTACAAAGTTTTATGAAAAGAGCCAATTGAATGAAACAAAAAGCAAAAAGGAGGTAAAAACCCAGTGGAGGAAATAAAAAATAAACATGAAGAAGGTAGTACTATAAAAGAAAGCAGCAACATTAACACATCAAGAAAGAGAACTTCACAAAAGCAAGATAGAAGAAAAAGAAAAAAAGTGGGAAGTGAGCAAAATGAAAGCTCTCCTGAAACTGAAAACTTCTCCCAAATCCAAACAGAAACAGCATCTATAAAACATGAAGAAGAAAGCTACGATAAGGAAAAGCCAGAAAACAAAAAAGCTCAAACAAAAGAGAAAATGGCAAGTCTATTTGAACCTACATCAAACAACGAGGATATAGAATTTGTTTACTCAGAAAAAGAAGCATATCCAGAAGAAATGTTTTTATCAGTAGAAGAAGCCACTCATACAAAGCAAAAAGAAAACGATTCAGAAAGAATACTACAAGATATAGAATATCAACAAGATGAAAGACCTATCAAAACCACAAAATTTGAAGAAGAAGAGTACATAACATACAAAGAAGAGAAAGAAGAAGAAGAGGAAGAAGAAAAAAGTGAAATACCAAAAATTGAAATCAAAGATAAAATACTCCATATCCTCAACGATATGGCAGAAGAAAGAGAAGGACAAAAATACTTGGTACTAAACAAACTCAGTATGAAAACAATTTCAGAACTAATATCCATAGCTGAAGATCTCAGAATACCGGACCCAGCATCTTTCAGAAGACAGGAACTTATTGCAGAAATCATGAACAGAGCAGGAAGTTATTTTGGTTTCAGACTTTACGCCGAGGGAGTTTTTCAGATGATAGAATCTGGTGCAGGATTCCTCAGATTCTCTCACAATAACTACCTACAATCAAGCGATGATGTATTCGTTCACAAAAACCTAATAAAGAAATATAGGTTGAGAACAGGGGATGTTGTAGCGGGAGAAATAACACCACCATCAGAAGAAAAAGGGAGATACTTTTCTTTACAAAATGTGAGCAAAATAAACTTTGATGATCCGAAAAAATCAAGAGAAAGGACACTATTTGAGAACCTAATTCCATATTACCCAACAAAGAAATTCAATCTTGACTGGCAACCTGATGGAGATATATCTTGTAGAGTAGTTGACATAATAGCACCAATAGGTAAAGGACAGAGAGGACTTATCGTATCTCCTCCGAGAGCAGGAAAAACGATGCTGCTACAAAACATAGCAAGGGCAATTTTAACAAACCACCCAGAAACTTTCCTTATAGTCTTACTTATAGACGAAAGACCAGAAGAGGTAACTGATTGGAAAAGAAACATAGTAGAAAAATATGCAGCTGCCGGCAGAAATGTTGAGGTAATTTCATCAACATTTGATGAAAAACCAGAATCACACATAAAGGTTGCAGAGATAGTACTTGCAAAAGCAAAAAGGCTGACAGAATATGGATACGATGTAGTAATATTTTTAGACTCTATAACGAGACTTACAAGAGCATATAACCACTATATCCCATCATCTGGTAAGGTTCTGACAGGAGGAATAGATTCCGCAGCTTTACCCTTCCCTAAAAAATTCTTTGGCGCTGCAAGAGCAATAGAAGGTGGTGGCTCTCTAACAATCCTGGCAACCTGTCTTATAGATACAGGTTCAAGAATGGATGAGGTCATCTTTGAAGAATTCAAAGGAACAGGAAATATGGAGATATATCTTGATAGAAGAATTGCAGAAAGAAGAATATTCCCAGCTATAGATATTCATAGATCTGGAACAAGAAGGGAAGAACTTCTTATACCTCCCGATTTGCTTCCGAAAATATGGATTTTACGAAAGAGCTTACAACCTGTTAGCACAATAGATGCTATGGAATTACTTCATGAGAAAATGTCAAGAACCCGCACAAATACAGAATTTTTTGAACTACTTGCCAAAGAAGGATAAACAACAAAGCTTTCAGTCCATATTTCATCTACGAAAATATCGTGAGGCTTTTCCCCTTTTATTTCTCTGAAAACCTGAAAACTCCAACACAAAGCTATTTTTTTTGATTTCTCGGAGGAACGCACCAAAACTTTATCGTAAAACCCTTTACCATATCCTACCCTAAAACCCCTCAAATCAAAAATAACACCAGGAACTAAAAACAAATCAATCTCTTGAGGAGGAACGATGTAATTGGAGCAAGGTTCCGGAATTTCAAATGCTCCTTTTTTGAGTTTGCCTTCAAATTTCAAAAACACAATTTCACCACCTACTACCTTTGGCAAACATATAAATTTTTCTCTGTAATATTTGAGTATATAAGATGTATCAGGCTCACCCTTTACTCCAAAAAAACATGCTATCTTTTCTGCCCGAGCAAAGTCCTGATTTCTCACAATTTCTTTACACAAAAGTTCCGACCTACTTTTTATAAAATCTTTTGGGAGATTTCTTCTAATAAATGATATTACTTTTCTTGCCTGCTCAAGAGAGTCAAAATTAAAGTCTGGGAAAAAATTCAGAGGAACTTCAAGATTGTAAGCTATTTTTTTTTGTATCATCAGTATCTTATTTCAAAAGACGAAAATCTACCTGTGTAAGGTAAAAACTCATATTCAACTTTATCTACTCTTGCAGAAGGTGGTCCTTTTTTTGCCCATTCAAGGAGAGCTAAAATGGCTCTCTCGTCTCCTTCCGCTAAAATTTCCACTTCACCTGTTTCCAAATTCCTAACATAACCTTTCAGTCCAAGTTCTTTTGCCTTGTAGTATGTACTTGCTCTGAAACCTACACCTTGGACAAATCCATAAACCTTGATATATATCCCCACATTTTTTGCTTGCATACAAAGAAATTTTACACAGATTTTTTATATCAATTAAAATTTTTAAATTTCTTGTTTTTTTGAAATTTTAGAACAAAAACTAGCTCTTGTTATGATAAAAAAGCTATGCATGTCAGTGTTCCCTTAACTTCGTCTTTATCTTACCCTACACCACGAAAGCTCAAAAAAATACAAAACACTTTGGAAGAATTTGGATTCAAAGTTCATTACACAGAACTTCTGATAAAGGTTGCAGAAACAGCGGAATACAGGAAACCTTTTTGGTTCGCAAGATACAAAGGTAAAAAAATAAAACTTGAAACAGAAAAGCAATACGGACTTATACCGGTTGATATAGTAGCAGAAAATTTTGAAGAAGCTTTAAGGTATGATGTTATATGGTGCTGGCAAGGTGGATTTGGCTCATCACGACTTATCAGATTTTTCAAATCAAAAAAATTCGAAGGAAAAACAATAATAGGATTTTCTGATAACACCTCAATAATGACACTTGCTCTGAAAAACGGAGGAAACGCAATTCAACTTGCAGGATTTGAAGACCTTTATCCAGAAAAGAAAGAAGACCTTCAAAATGTTTTAGATAATGTGAAAAAACTTATTCAAGGCGAAGAAATAGAATTAGAGATAAAGGCGAAAAACAGGATTCCTTACTATGAAGCAAAGTCAATGTATGCCGGAAATCTCACATGTTATCTTATGACTGTTCAGGAACTTGGATGGACAGACCTTGAATATGACCTATCTTTATTTGAAGATATATTCAACGAATCATCATCTATCACATTTGTTGGTGACTATATTCCTTACTTTTTCTGCATACATCTTTTAAGCCTCCATGCAAACAAAAGAAAAATGTTAGCATTCGGAAAAATGCAGGGTATAAGAAAAGACAAAATAAAAATCTCTCTCAAAGAATATTATAAGGGTAAATTTGCTTATGGAATAGACTGGGGACATAATGGACAAGATTTAAAAATAGTTCCATCATTCAAAAAAGGAGAAGGAGAAGCTCTGATGAGGAGTAATAAACTCAAAATACGAGTGAAGTTCAAAAATGTAGAGAAAAGAAAATTTACTATTCAGCCGAGATTGATTGCAAAATAATATCAGCCAAAGGAGAAATTATTGAGCCTGCTTTTTGAACGATTATAGCCAAGCTCTTGTTGAACATATATAGATTTGGATGTCTCCATTCATCTGAAAGATATTCTACTTCATAGCTACTGCAATCAGCCCAAATGTTTGTATTTTTTAGGCGCACATACAAAATTCCACCAAGTGATGTATCCTGAACATTCAAATATGGAATAAGAAACCAGTTCAATGCAATGCCACCAACATAAGGTACAGATCTTATAAAAACACAATCAGGAGGGATTGTATAATCTGAGACTTGTCTTCCGTAAAAGGTTATATAAGATGGGAAATTAAAATGAGAGGAATCAAAATTGAAAAGGTAGTAAAAATTATCCTTGCGTGATGGAGGGACCTCCGCCTCAATCATAAACTCCCATCTTTTCATAGGATTTCCATCTTTATCAATAACCTCATTTTTAAACCAGTAGGGAAGAAAGTCCCTTATAGGTTTTGGATTTTGAAAGTATTTTACAATATCAAATCTCAAAAAATCGTCAAACTTTGCTGTGTTCAGAGCTTGCAAGAAAAAATTAAAATCTGCAATTGAAATACAATTATCTGGGCAGCCACTTTTTCCTTCTTGCAAAATCTTCTTTATCTTTTCACTCAAATCAAAAACTTGTTGAACAAAATCCAAAGATATAAGATAAGGAACTTTTATTTTAACTTTTCTCAAAGAAGCTCTTGAATTACCTACAATAACCTCCCCTTTCAGCTTTATTTCAATTTCATCTGATGGAGAGGCTATTGTGACAGAATAAGGATTATAACCGATTCTTCCCTCCCCTGATTTATCGTAAAACACAATAGCATATTTCTCTTTCTCTTCTTGTTTCATACTACCTCTTGACTCAAGTGATCTAAGGAAGGACCACCCAGCTTCTATTGAGTTTGTAATAAAGTTAGGCATTTGCCCGATATATTTTTGTCCGTCCTTTTGGTAAAAACGAAATGTTTCATCACATTCTGCAACCAAAAATGCAAGAGTTCTTAACAAACCTATTATATCTCGGGTCTCCATCTTTCTTATATTTTGAAGTACCCCAAGAGTATTGACAGAGTAATCATGAGCCAGTATAAAAGATGAAATTGTGAGAACAAAGTATCCTATATATTTCAAAAAAGAAAGTTCAGCTTCCCCCATTCTGTCATACAAAACAAAATGGAGAGAAAAAGAGTTCCCAATAGACAACCTTAAAGGGTAATTTATATCTATTTCACATTTCTGTGAGATAGCTTGTTCTAACATCTTCAATCCTTCCTCAGTATCGGTGTAAAGAGAAGAAACAAACTCACGAATTAATCTATCAAGAGAGTTATCACAGGATTGTTTTGTTAGTAACCTGCCAGATGAGACATCATCAAGCACAATTTCGTGGACAGACAGGGTGGGGGTGATCCTTGCTGATGTTTGTGCTGATCCGCTTCCATAAACGCTTACAGCGAAATTTACTATTGCTCCCAGCTTCGCAAGATACTCCTGAATTTGGACCAGGGGAAGACCTATAAGATACCCACAGTGGCGTGGATTTTCTTTGCCAAGATTTTTGAAAAACTTTTTAGCCTCCTGAATATTTTCTGTTTCAATATAGAGCAAACCTTCTGCCAATTTAGGATCTCTATTTGCAAGTCCCGATGAAAAATCATCCGGTTTTTTTTCTTTTCCTCTGCAACCTAAAAACGAAAAAGAAAGAAAGATAAAAGACGAGACGAAAATAAAGAATAATTTTTTAAGAAAGGTTTTAAACTTCTGCATCCCGAAGTTTCATACTTACTTATTTTCTTTTTCCTTGCACCCAAATTGATTACTTGCGCTTATAGAATCTTCTTACTTCTCTCAGAACAAATATTACGAAAATGGCAAAGATATGATATGGACTTTGCGGAGGTGTAGTTGAACATCCTCCACCCTTTTCCTCTTTTGCCTCATAAACTACATTTTCATAATTCCTACTGCAATCATCACACTGTTCTATCCTTACGGTCCACCTTGAAAGAACAGAATCTTTCCACTCCTTACTCCCCAAAATTCCTCCCAAGCATCCAACCACCGGTGGACATTTTTCTGTCATCCCCCTGTATACAAAAAGAACCTCGCAAACATCATCGCCTAAGGTAGGTGGAATGGTAGCTGTATATTCCGCCTGGGGACACGATTTAGGTAGAAGACCCTGATCAAGGAACGGTCCGTTCTTTTGGCAATTTATTATAAGCCTGCAATTGTCACAACTGGGACCGGCAGTCTTTAATGTTATATAACCAGGAGATGTAGCAACTAAGGGAGAAAGTTCTCTCACAACTGGAATGCCCGGTGGAACTGGTGCTCCATAGACTGCGTAGAAAACAGCAGTTTTTGGTCTTGTAAAGAGCTCCCAAGCAAATGGAATATATTTTGTGAAAGCATCATATAGCTTAACTATGGGGAAATTTTTAATTGTAGCTGCTAACTGGTTAATTATGAAGTTTACTCCGGAACCACACCCTGACAAACCAACTTTACCCAAAAGTTTATAAATAAACGAATTCTGATCCATAAAGTGAGTTACAATGTACTTTACGATTTCAGTCCACGAGCTGTTTACAAGTTGCTTTATTGGATCTTCTGCACCTATGCCTTGTAAGATACTTTGAATGGTTATAGCAGCCCATCCCCATGTATCTCCGTCAGGTATGCATGCAGCGATATTCGGAACAGCTACTTCAACTGCATACTTTACAATCCTTCCTAAGTTGGCAACAAGTCCTATTCTCTTGACTGGGTCGGTAAATATTGCGAGGCTTAACTCAAATCCTTTCTCAGCTCTTATAACATGTACATCACCATCGGGTAACCAAACGACAGTCTCAACTTTAGGGTTAATGAAATTAAAATTTAGGATGTTTGAAAGAGAAAGGTCTATTTTTGCATTTTGAGCTTTAAGGATCTCATATTTTTCTATCTGATTTGTTTTCCCCGGATCGTACCCGTGTATAATGCCTAATCCATAAAACACCATCTGTCTTACTACAAACTTGACTGCAAGCCCGTCTGCATCTTCAAACTTACCAAGTCCCTGGTGTCCAACATTACATAAATTTTCATTATTTAGCTGCTCTATACAAGGACAGTTTTGCGCACTTTGGCATTGGCACTGCCCTTCACCGTCCATCATAGCCAATCTTGCTGCCCTTTGTGTTTCATCGGCTGAGAAAATTTTTTCTCTGACATCTTCTGCAATTTGTGTTGCAAGCCCAAAAACCTCCGGATAATTTCCTGATAAAATTTCACCTGAATTTGTTTCAGATATTTTCTTTACAAGCTCTTCAAATTTTGGATGCTCAACTACAAACTTTGCTGCATAGACCAAAGCTCGTGGAGTAAACAGCCAAAAATAACCCGGTGCATTCATAACAAGCCACAGGGCTGTGGTTCTCTCATCTATATTTGCATAATTTAAACCTACAAAATGAGAAAGCGAAGTTGCACCATCACCCCAAACATTTCTCACAAGCTCAGGAGGTAAAACATAAGCCATAAGGTAAGTTTTATTCTTTTCAGGTTCGGCGAGAAGCAAAGACTGCGGGGCATCAGCCCTCCAACCTTGGAGATCAACTCTCATATTACTTTTATCAAAGTCTTTCTCACCATATACAGAAACTACTTTGAGACCATCTGGTAATTTATCTTTATAAGATTGCTGCGGAGAAGAACACGAAGAAGAATAAATTATGAAGAATATAAAAGCAAAGAATAAAAAACT
>Ga0209670_101612_pt1 | contig 9681 bp, 12 predicted proteins | sample PerSpoBPS_BMetaG_FD_184741 | JGI IMG/M metagenome (GOLD analysis project Ga0209670, IMG submission 184741) | Thermal spring microbial communities from Yellowstone National Park, Wyoming, USA - Perpetual Spouter B (PS_B) MetaG (SPAdes) (version 3) | ecosystem: Environmental > Aquatic > Thermal...
GATAAATACTCCAAGCCGATGTTTATAGCCCCCACAGCATCTCTCTCAACAACCCTGCCATCGACATATGCTATCCTCAACACTATCTTTATCACTTTGTATCTACCGTTAGCCCCCTCATTGCAGTGCGGATCACAAGGGGGCTGTAGCCATCAATCCTCTTCCTAGAGAATGGATCCATGCTCGAGGAACCCTTCTCAGATACCCTTACAACATGTATAGACCTATCCTCGAGAAGCTCTATCAGCTTAGATACACTCCACCGATGAATCCTGTGCATAAGCCTCCCACCCCTATTCCTCTCCATCCTCTCCTTATCATCACCACCGATATCACCTATCACCTATAACAACAACAGCATTGTTCTCCCTAGCAAGATCCTCTACGAGGCTAGCAACCTTATAGAGTATATCCCGCTTCCTATCTCCTTCTCTAAGCTTCCTCAATTTCCTCCTAACATCCCTCTCACTAGTAGATCTTCCCCTAGAGATCCTCTCCCTCCTAACTGAATAAGCTATAGCAATTTTTCCAAGGCTAGTCTCAACCCTGATCACTTCAACTAACATCCACCCCTGAATATGGCTATCGCAACATTATTCTCTCTCATTAACATCTAGAGTGACAACATTCTTGGGATCGTAGGTGATCTCAAAGGATCTTGAGAATGCTAGGTAAGCAAGCACTCTCCTCCCATCACATTCTAGCTTTAGCTCGCTAGATAGTCTCCAGCCGCTGTAGAGATATCTACGCAACTGCCTGTTACCCCTATACCTCAGCTCTATCCACCCCCCCATGGGTTCTAAGCATTATACTCATTCTCGAGCCCCAATCCTGGTTATCTGAGTAGACCATCTTGACCCTCCTAACCTCTGGTTTATCTGTATATGCTCTACCCCTTTTCTTACGCTCTCTAAAGCTCTTCGCCCTCCTAACAGCATCTCTATAGGATCCCTTAATAACCCTTGTTGACATCCATGGATATTGCTCCCTATACATCTCGTAGAAAACCATGTGCAGTGTCTTCTGAGAAGCATTGTGCCTCCAGAGCGTACTTAACCATCTCGCCAATCATGGCTTTTAGCGATTCTACAATCTCCCCTAGAGCTGATCTAGCAAGCTCGTTAGCATAGCAATCCAGCACAGCAGTTCTACGAAGAACCTTGAAAAGCTTCTCCAATGAAAAGTACCACTTTTAAGCCTTTCCTAGAACGTAGTAGTGGTAAAGGCAGTTACAGGGATACTAATAGATTTAAATGTTTCTAGTTATCTATGAATACTTGGTGTAGCGTAGAGAGGGAATGCTGGGCTTAAGCATATAAGCATCCAATCCCTAATCATATTTGATGATGAGGCGATACCCTTATGGGCTTGGCATATAGATATCCTCGGAGAGCGATGATGTTGAGCTCTCCTCAGATGGGGCCCCACGGCGTTAAGGGTGATCTACTATAGAATTGAAAGTAGAATTGAAAATAATTATCTATATGCGGTGATATACCTGGTGACCAGGCCTGAAGAGTTCTTCGGCTTTAAGATCGGGGAAGATAGGAAGCTGGCTAGGTGGGATAAGATTGTTGAGTACTTCTTCAAGGTTTCCTCGGAGAGTGATAGGGTTAAGGTAGTTGATCTCGGTAAGACTCCTGGGGGCAATAGCTTTATAGTTGCCTATATATCTTCGCCTGAGAATCTCGGGAACCTCGAGAGGATCAGAGAGATCTCGTGTATGCTGGCTAATCCGGAGAAGCCTCTTGAGAAGGAGGAGCTTGATAGGCTTGTGAGTGAGGGGAAAGCCGTTGTGGTGATAACGAATAGTATACATGCGACTGAAGTTGGTGGGACTCAAATGAGTGTCGAGCTTCTCTATAGACTCGCGTCCTCGAACGAGCCGGAGATTCTGAGGATCTTGGATAATGTTGTGACAATACTTTTCCCATCGTTCAATCCAGATGGGCAGGTCATGGTTGTTGATTACTATAACAAGTATCTAGGCACAGAGCATGAGGGCTCTCCCCTACCCTGGCTATACCACAGCTACTGTGGGCATGATAATAATAGGGATGCATATATGCTGAATCTTGTTGAGAGCAGGTACTTCGCCACAATAGCCTATCACGATTGGTGTCCACAGGTATATATAGATCACCACCAGATGGGTAGCTATGGTGCTAGGTTCTTCATATCGCCAGAGATGGATCCTATATACCCCGATGTGGATCCCATAACCTGGAGAGAGGCCCAGTTTTTAGGAACATACGCAGCTACAAGGCTCGAGATGGAGGGTATAAGTGGTGTTGAGACATGGGCTCCATTCACTCCTGACTTCGTCTCGGCGTTTCAGACTATAGCTTATTTCATGAATATAGTCGGAATCCTGACTGAGTCTGCATCTGTTAAGATAGCATCGCCAATATATATTCACCCCCACCAGCTCAGGGGATATGGTAGGGGGAGGCAGCTGGATAGACCATATATGAATTACCCAAACCCGTGGCCGGGGGGTTGGTGGAGGCTTGGCGATATTGTTAGGCAGCAGCTGATCTCTACAATAGCTCTACTGAGCGCCGTTGCCTCTAACAAGGATATGTTCCTGAGGAACTCATATCTAAAGGCTCTCAGGAATATTGAGAAGGGCTCTAGGGAGCCTCCCCACGCATTTATAATTCCTCCAGGCGGTCATGACCCCCTTACTAAGCTCAAGCTAGTTGATCTGCTCCTCAAGCTTGGGATAAGAGTCTACAGGTCTAGAGAGCCTCTGAGAATAGGGTCAACAATATATCCTGAGGGCAGCTTTGTAGTCCCCCTCTCACAGCCTAGAAGACCCCTTGCCAAGAGGCTCTTAGAGAGATATTTCTATCCAGATATAGATGTTACGAGAGATAAGGATGGGAGGCCTATAAGGCCGTATGATATAGCTACAGACACTGTTGCGGATTTCATGGGGGTAGATGTATACGAGGTTGATACACCGTTTAAGGCGGATTTAGAGCCGATACTATCCACACCGATACCAATCGTCTCCATAGATAGTGCTAAGGGGTATCTGATAGATCCCAGGCTAAACGATTCATATAGGCTTGTTAACAAGCTACTTACGAATGGTGTGAGGGTCTGGAGGTTCAGAGTAGGGGTTGATCTAAAGGGACTCAGCCTCCCACCAGGTGCCTTCTACGTTGAGGGCGATGATAAGACCTTCAATATTCTGAAGAGAGAATCAGCCGAGATAGGCGTGCAGCCCATCAGCGTTTCAGAAGATCTCATATCGATCTACAGCGAGCATTACGAGGTTAGACACCTAAGGATCGGGGTTTACCAGAGATATTACGGAGGCAATATGGAAGAGGGTTGGACAAGATATGTTCTTGATACATATGGCTTCCCATACAGGATTGTGAGGGATGCAGAGATAAGAGGTGGAAAGCTGGCCGAGCTAATAGATATAATAATATTCCCAGATGATGCTCTCCCAATGATGACGGGAGAAAATATAGAGGAGGAGATGAGCAAAAGGCTCAAGAGACCATTCAAGCTACCTCCCTACCCTCCAGAATATAGGAGCGGGTTTGGAAAAGAGGGGATCCAGAGGCTGAGGGAATTTGCAGAGGCAGGAGGATCTATATTGATGATGGGAGGAGCTTCCGAGCTAGCCTATAAGGGGCTGGGGCTCCCCATAAGGGATCTCACAGAGGAGATCACAGACACGAGGCAGTTCTTCTGCCCAGGGTCTATGTTAAAAGCACTTGTAGACAGCACCCACCCCCTAGGATATGGCATGCCCAGAGTAGCATATATAATGCTTGTAGACAAGCCCGTCCTAGAGATCATACCTACACATAGCAACGAGGACTACGTAGTGGTAGTAACATATCCAGAGAGGGATATACTTAGGAGCGGGTGGCTAATAGGGGAAAATATACTTAGCAGGAAACCAGCACTTATAGAGGCAAGGCTTGGTAGAGGTAGAGCTATAATATATGGATTCAGACCAATCTTCAGGGCACAGACCCACGGCACATTTAAGCTATTCTTTAACGCTCTCTACACCCGCTCAGGGTGACTCCAGCCTCAGCATCTTTAAATCTTCTCCCCTGCTCCATAGCTATGGAGAACCCGTTTGCTGTTTCATCATCGCAGAATAGATATATAGAACCATTAGAGGTTAGCTGGAAATTACCTAGCAAGCGTCTCTATTACTGGGTCTTAAAAATTTATTATTAAGTTTGAGGCATCAGGTAAGAACATTATAATAAGCTGTCTATAGCTTAAATACCCCTCCTAGTCCTCGTTTGAGATATCTCGCTCTCAACCCTTCTCCTCAGCTCCTCTTTCATCTCCCTCGACATCTCTATTATCGCTGTGGTTCCTGTTTCTTTGATTGGTAGCTTTGCTCCTTCAGCCATCCCCTTGAGGATTTCCGCTATAAGGGCTCTTCTATTAAGCCCGTTCTCCATACCTGTAGGTGTTAGTACTGTTATCTTGTCATCCTGCACTATTGCTACCTTGTGCATCTGACCCAGGTACTCTATCACCGAATAGACATCCCCCCCTATCTCTCTCAGTGTTTCGCCAAGTCTCTTCCCATATGATCTTGCATCCACCCCTGGGTTTGATGTTATTTCTAGAGGTATGTAGCCAAAGTTAAACATCTCTAGCATTATTTCGAGCCTCCTCTCCTTAAGGGCTCTTGGTGCGTAGTAACCCATTTTCTCTAGCTCTAGAGCCTCTTGAATTAGTTTTCTGAGATATGGTGAGATCCCCATACCCCTCCTCTTAGCTATCTCTTTTAGCCTCTCCATTATATCTCTATCCATCCCAACAGTTCTCCTGCTAACCAAACGCGATCACCATGGAGACTATTCCATCCGAGTTCGTGGCCTTCTCGATAGAGCCTCCCATAGAGTTCACTATATTCCTGGCTATTGTCTCTAAGACTAGGGCCATTCTCTCTGATACCGCTGCATCCTGGATCATGTGTATTGGTGGGGATATAACGATCTTATATCTCCCTTGACCTCCATCTACACTGCTCACGTGAACCTCTATATTGGGCATCCAGACCTGGAGGACTGTTTGTATGTCATCAATACTCGATCCCCTCTTAGCCTTAGCAACAACACCGTACCACGAGGCTGTTTTTCCAAGTTCTTCTAGAATTTCTCTGAAGTCCTCTTCCGAGGCCTTGGAGAGGATCTTCTTAACAGCTCCCTGAGGGAGCATGACGCACCCGATTCTCCTGAGATCTTCTAGGGAATCTAGGAGGTGGATCACTTCTAAAAGGTTTGGTTTATATCTCATGTAATTAATAACAGTTTCAAGGATCTTTTCTATCAGGTCTCTGAGGGGTATTCCACTCCTCTCAGAGATCCTCATAGCCTCCCTGATTATCCCCTCAGATACTGGGACAAACCTCTTACTCCCCGATGACAAGGCTCCCAAGATATTCATCCATACACCTTAAAAACTTTTTGTACACAAATATATACATAGATCTACGGGCATATCTATAATACCGCCCTCGGAATTCCTAATTTTTCAACCAACTTACCATTACAGTATTCTTATTAGATTAGATAGGTTTATCGCCCCTTATATTCATTGGTTTCGAGGCTCACAATCATCTACTTCCCAACGATCTCCCCAGGCTCTCTTATCGCAGAAGCCCAGCCCCGCCGCCATGGGCTTCAAAGCCTAAGGATCTCGGGAGTCAGAGGTCACGGTAAAATCATGAGCTCCAGATCTTATAAATATCTTTGGAGACATAAAAACCAATAAACATAAACACAAATGATTATGAAAACAAAAACAGCTCTAGGCTATTCCTCTACCAGCTTAACAACAAACATAAAAACAACATCTATTAACATAAAAAAGATACAACCCGTGGACCTGGTATTACGGAGGTGATTCTCTCTCCAAGCTGGGCGAAAGTTTTGGAGACCTCTATTTAATATATCTCTCCTAAGAGATCTTCATATGGGGACTATTCTGGAGAGCGCTAGGAGGATCATAGAGGAGGCCTTTGTAAAGCCCACGGTGTTTAAGAAGAAGGAGGCTCTCTACCCAGAGTATATACCTACAAATCTTCCACATAGGGAGAAACAGCTTAGGAGGCTGGCTGAGATTTTCAGGATCCTTGTTTCAAACCCCGGCGAGGCCAGTGTCAAGACCGTCGTGGTCGGGGGTGTTGGGACTGGAAAGACCGTTACTACAAGGCTCTTCGGGATGGAGCTCAGATCTATTGCCAGGAGGAGGGGTATTGATCTTAGATATGTACATATTAACTGCCACAGGGATAGAAGCCTCTACGAGGTTATCTCGGAGATGGCTAGGCAGGCAGATGTTCCCATAGCACAGAGAGGATTCTCCCCTCAGGAGATATTTAGCTATCTACATCAATACATAGATAGGGGGAGATCATATCTACTCGTGACCCTGGATGAGTTTGACTACTTCGTTGATGTTGCGGGGAGCGATGCTGTGTATTTCCTCATGAGGATCTATGACGAGCATCCGGAGCTTCATAAGAGGATAAGCTATATACTTATCATGAGGAGCCTTTCAAGCCTATCCAAGGTTGATTCTGCGACCTATAGCTATGTAACTAGATATGTTGTTGAGTTCGAGCCATATAGATCTAGTGAGCTCCGAGACATACTGAGGCAGAGGAGGGACGAGGCATACCACATAGGCACTGTTGGTGATGATGTGATAAGCTATATAGCGGATCTAGAGGGCGTTGATAGAGGGGGATCTGGCAATGCTAGAGCGGCTATAGAAACCCTCTTACTAGCTGGAGAGGCAGCAGATTCAGAGGGATCCCAGATAGTGTCTATAGAGCATGTTAGGAGGGCAAGGGGCCTTGTTGCACCAGACGTGGTCACTATATCGGATGCCCTTCAATATCTAAGCCTCCACGAGCTCCTAGCCCTCAAGGCACTTATAAGGGGCCTTAGGAAGGCCCAGACACCCTATATAACTATGGGGGCTATGGAGAGGGAGTACAGAGATATATGCGGGATCTATGGTGAGCAGCCTAGGAAACATACACAGTTCTACGAATATGTACTCAATATGAAGAGAATGGGTGTTATAGAGGCTAGGCCAAGTGGGAAGGGTATGAGGGGCAGAACAACTCTCGTGGGGATTGGGGGAGCCCCGCTAGACCCCCTCGAGAGGAGGGTGGAGGAGCTTATAAGGGTTAGGATGAATGGCAGGAAGGCTTGACATAGAGAATCTCCTCGGGAGCAGGGCTAGGATCAGGATCCTTAGATACCTACTAGAGGTTGGGGAGGCAAACATAACTAGGATCTCTAGAGAAGCCAGGGTGAGCCAGGCTATTGCAAGAAGATATCTAGAAGATCTAGCCAGGATAGGGCTCGTGGAAGAAGTTAAACTTGGAAGAATGAGAATATATAGAGTAGTGTGGAGCGACACAAGGATAAGAATATTGAAAACCCTAATAAACATGGGGTAATAACATGACCATGGTAGATATAACACAGAAACAAGATACATATAGAGAGGCAGAAGCTATAGGGAGAATAAGGCTTAGAAGAGAAACCATAGAGAGAATAAGGAAGGGAGAGATAAAAAAAGGGGATGTAATAACAACAGCAAAGATAGCAGGAATACTAGCAGCTAAGAAAACACCAGAGCTAATACCACTAACACACCCAATACCAATAACAAACACAGAAATAGAGATAGAGATAGGAGAAAACACCATAGAAGCAAGAGCAAAAGTGAAAACCACATACAAAACAGGGGTAGAGATAGAAGCATTAACAGCGGTAGCAACAACACTAATAACAATATGGGACATGGTCAAGGAATACGAAAAAGACCAACAAGGACAATACCCAGACACAGAGATAGAAGAAATAAGAATCATAAAGAAAACAAAAGTCTAAACCTCGCCAACAACAGAAAAATAAAATACAACATATAAAATAAAAATATTTTAAAAATGTACGGTGAGATCAGATGGAAATACAAGCACTAAAGGTAGCGTCAGCAAAAAAAGTTAAAAATATTGAGAGGAGATACCGAGTAAGGAACTTCAGGGATCCGAATAACTGGACCACGGTATAAATATTTTTAAATGCTTTAGCTTTTCTCAGGCGTTTCATGGTTTTTCGGTATATATAGGGCTTCTCTAGGTATTCTATTTGTTTTAATATATTTCTTAATGACCTTCTCAGTAACATATGGAGCACGCTCAATAGCAGTATCTAGATCGTACCACCTTCTTGCATTTATAGAATATGTTGAGAACGATAACATCCTTCTCTCATGGAATTTAGGTGGATCGTCTTTCTTGAAAGTTATTATTGTTTTTTCAATAGATATGCCGTGAGTGGGTAGGAGTTCATCTACTATATAGCTTAGATCTCTCTCGTCACAGAAGAACTGAATGTAGCATTTATGCTGATCATAATTGCAGACTGCTAATGCATATGGTGTTCTGCTGAGCATGTAGGAGAAGTATTCAACGCCTTTTCCGCTGGCGATTATAATTACTACTGTGTCTAGTACCTCTGGGTTTGGGGGTCTTTTGAGGTATATACCTAGGTAGTATCTATTCTTTATGTGTCTCTTGAAGTGGTATTTCACTGTTGTTGTCCCTATTTTTAATCCCCCCTTTATCCTGTAGGCCCATGTTGGTGTTACTACGTATTTGTATTCTAGGTATGACATTACTATTACGTCCTCTATGTCCATGGGATCCTCTCTTCTTCCAACGAATTCCCTCAGCTCCAGTCTTGGCCTCTTCCTCAATACATCTTCCTCTATAAGTTTTCTCGCATCTGTCATTGTTCTTATAACGCCGTTTCTGAACCATATGTTGAAGTCCATGGGTTTTGTGTAGAATGTGTATTCGAATCTATATAGCTCTATTCCTTCCCCTCTATCTATTGCTGGATGCGATTCTATCTCCGCCATTATCTTATTCTCATCACTTCCAGCCGGTACTGTGTATGTTGCTATTAGTGTTTTCTTCGGTATAGCCTGGATCCCTGCGTATCTTAGCCATGGGTTATATGGCAGTGTTCCCACAAGCTTTGTGAACTCATCCTTATCCTTCGGCATTTCTTTAAGCTTTGCTATAACTACGTATCTATCTAGGTTCATTTTATACGGCGAGAAACCCATTGCGAGGAAATCCCTCTCTATGATCCTTCTAACTATCAGATCTGTTGCAACATACTCCTTCCCCAACCCCTTTGCAAGCTTTCTAAGATCGTCGAAGAAGGCGTTATCTATTAGATACTTGGCTGTCCTTATCATCTCCCTGCCGAGCCTCGATTTAACTTCAACATCTTTTTCTGGCATGTCCTAATCAAGCCTATTCAATATATTTACTTGGGGTAATAAATTCTCTAAGCAGATAACAGATGCTTTTACAGCCTTTACTAGATTAAATAAACCCTCCCCAGATCTAGAATTCTCATAATAGACGCGAGATGCCCATAAAATTGTTAGGGATATAGCTCCCCCTATTCTTCGTCCCCAACAAAGGTAGATCGATTATGTAACGTCATTCCAACTCTAGAGCAGATCCCATCACGATCAACGATTCCATCCTTTCTAAATCGAACCCACAGCAATATTTCCTAATTAGCTCTCTGGGTTATCAGATCATGCATAACATCACCACTCAGATCGCTCGTGCCTCATCAACCA
>Ga0209670_101616_pt1 | contig 9649 bp, 15 predicted proteins | sample PerSpoBPS_BMetaG_FD_184741 | JGI IMG/M metagenome (GOLD analysis project Ga0209670, IMG submission 184741) | Thermal spring microbial communities from Yellowstone National Park, Wyoming, USA - Perpetual Spouter B (PS_B) MetaG (SPAdes) (version 3) | ecosystem: Environmental > Aquatic > Thermal...
TATCGTGCAAGAAAAATTCAAAAATATTTATCTCAACCATTTTTTGTTGCTGAAAGTTATACAGGAAGAGAAGGGAAATATGTACCTTTAGAAAAAACAGTTGAAGAATTTGAAAAACTTATAAATGGAGAATACGATGAAATACCCGAAGATGAATTTTATATGAAAGGAGTGCTAAATGAATCCGGGTAATAATAATTCATATCAATCCACGTTAATCCGTTCAAAATCCGCGTTAATCCGTGAACCGCTGATGAACGCAGATACAACGCAGATGAACGCTGATAAAATTTACATCTACCCGAATTAAACGACCGAATAAACTACCCGAATCAATCGACTGAATATTCGGTCAAAATTCGGGTAAGGTATTCGGTAGATATTCGGGTAATAAATAATATCCGTGTTTATCCGTGTTTAAATCCGCGTTAATCCGCGGTGATAAAAATGAAAAAATTTAAACTTGAACTTGTCGGCATCGAAAAAAATTATTTAGAAGAAGAAATTGATGTTTTAATTTGTAAGACAGATTTAGGAGAAATTTCAATTTTAGCTGATCATCATCCTTTAATTACTGTTGTTAAAAAAGGAGAAATAAAAATTAAAAAAGATAATGAAGAAAAAACAATATTTCTGCCTTTTGATTCAATCTTAGAAGTAAAAGAAAATAAAGCAAGAATTTTAGTAATGTTTCCAATTTAGGTTATAATAAATTTAACAATCTGACTTTATTTTAATTTTGGATAATAAAGTTAGGAGTTTAAGTAAAAAAAATCTGGAAAAATGTGATTATATTTTAGAAATTCCTATGTTTGGTAAAAAAAGAATCTTTAAATGTTGCTGTTGCTTTTGGAATTGTCGCTTATGATTTAAGATTAAAAATTGAAAATTTTAATTAAAACTAGAGTTATAATTCCTAAAATTATTCTGTAATAACCAAAAATTTTTAAGTTATGATTTTGTAAATATTTAATAAAAAGTTTTACCACAATCAACGCGGATATAAATGAAAAAACAAATCCTGTTATCAAATATATTAAATTTTCTTTTATAAGAAAAATTTTATCAAAACCTGTTTTATATAAATCAAATAATCCTGCGGAAATTATAGTAGGCACAGATAATAAAAAAGAGTATAAAACCGCTTCATCTCTTTTATATTTTAAAAGAAGCATTCCTAAAATTACTGCTCCAGCACGTGATACTCCTGGTACTACTGATAAAGATTGAAAAATACCAATAAGAATTGCCTCTTTAAGTGTTAAATTTTCTAAATTTTTAAAAATTTTAATTTTATTTTTTTCTATTAAGTTTTCTATAATGATCATTAAAAGTCCTATAAATATTAAACTAAATATTATTAAAAAAATATCTTCAAAGAAAATATTTTTGATTACTTTATAAAAAGGCAAGGCAATTAAAGATGTCATAAGAAATGAAACTAATATAGGCAATATTAACCTTTTATTTTTTAAAATATATTTAGAGTATAAAAAAATGATAGATAAAATTGCTCCAGATTGTATGAAAATTTCGAAAAATTTTATAAAATCATTTTGTGATATATTTAAAATTTTTGAAGCCAAAATTAAATGTGCAGTTGATGAAATGGGCAAAAATTCTGTCAAACCTTCAATTATTCCTAAAAATATTGAATTGATAAGATTCATTTTTTATAATTTTTATTTTAACATCAAATATTTTTAGTTTATTATAAAAATATTAAGGTTATTTCTTAAGTAAAATTTATTTTTAAAAGTGCTCAAGGACTATTATTATAATAATATTTTAAATCAATTAGTTACTGGACATCGATCTTTGTGGAGAATTCAGAAATATTATTTAAAGAATCCTAAAGGTTGTAAAAGATGTTAAGATTTTTTCACGAAATTGGCAAATGACAAACAAAGACATATCCAAGATTTATTGAAATTATGGAAGAGGGGGCATTCCTATTAATTTTGTTATTACTGCCATTTATAACATTTGCTTATTGCCCTTTGTATGTGGGAGGGGTTTTGGTTTTAACATTTTTAGGTTATGAAATTGGAGTTAAGAAAATTGTTTTGGGATTTTTAATTGGCGCTTTAGCTGTTGCTTTTGGTGAATGGTTAAATAGGCTTATTAAAAGAAAAATTTTTAAAGGTCAAGATTTTTTAATTATTGCTTTAGCATTTATTTTGACTTATTTACCAGTGAAAAATTATATTTTTAATTACTACTCTTTATACTTACCCAATTTAGGTATTAATACTCCAATTTTGATTGATGAATTTTTGCTTTTAGGAATTTTTGGTGGTCTTTTAGTTTATATTGCTCCTTTTATTAGTAGGTGGATATCTCAAAAAAGAGGCAAAACAATTTTATTTCAAAGAATAATTGTGACCTTAATCTTACTTATAATTTTTGGATTAATTTTACAATTTATTTAAACACGAATTAATCACGAATAATGCGAACTAATCACGAATAATAAATCAAGAATTGGACACGAATTAAACGAACAAAACGCAATAAAACGCGAATTAGACGAATTAAAGCGCAAATTAACGAATACGAATGTATCACGAATTAGACGAATTAATCACGAACGGGTTATTTGTGAAAATTCGAAATAATTTGCGATAAATTCGTCTATAATAAATTCGTGAAATATTCGTGGTACTTCATTGAAAAAAATTCGTATCAAATTTTTTCTTCTACTTTGGGTACTGTTGGTTGACAAGCATGGCTTATCAATTTTAGTAGAAGCGAAACAAAAACCTCTCTGAAAATTTTCATTTCTATATTTCTATAAGAAGAAAAATAGAAAATTTTTGCCCTACAATTAATTTTACTTTTAAAAATCAATAAGAATTTATAAGATTTTTCCATCTCTGCTGCTTCCTTAAGTAAACATTTTAATAGAATCGATAAACATTAATTTATAAATTGTTATAGCAATTTATACTTTACTTTTTGCTGCTATTTTTATTGTTGTTAATTTTAGTAGAAATAAAAATTTTTTTAGATCCCCATATTTTTCCTAATAGCAAGCGATATTAGCAGACTAAAATTTTTTATCTTTATGTTATAATAAAAATATAAAAACTATTTGTGTTCAAAAACTAAATAATCTTCAGCAAAAGATATAAAATCTTAGAAAATATCAGAACAGAATAAATTCTAAAAAATTTAAAGTTATTTTGATTCATATTAAAAAACTAAAGAAATAATGGTAGAAATAGTTGCTGATGTTAATGTTTTAATACTATATTTAGTAAAAGGAATTAGAGCGCAAAAATCTTAGGAAAATTGATTGTTGAATGAAAAGAATTTTAAGTCCAACGATTGTTATTGCAGAAATGCTTAGTTGTCCCAAATTAACTGATGAAGAGAGTATGATTATTAAAGGTTTTGTTTTTAATTTTGAAATTATACCTCTTGATTTTTCTTTTGCTAATATAGGTGGGATGTTAAGGAGCAAATATAAAATTAAGCTTCCAGATGCTATTATCGCCGCCACCACAATTTATTACAATTCTCCTTTATTTAACTTTCAATCTCAGAGATTTTAAGAAAGTTAAAGAAATTAAAACAATCTTTCCTTAAAAAAATTATTCATTTAAATTTCTCAATTTCTTAAAAAACCAAGAAAATGTTACAATTTGATGCTCAAGATTTAAAACTATACATATTAAAACATTTTAATTGTTATATTTTCATTCTGCTGAAGGACAAGAACTAAATTAAAATTGTGAATAAATTCTCAAAATATCTTCAAAATTTACGATTTTTCTTAATTTTTTTAATATCTCAAAATTAAATTTAAAATTTTAGCAATAGAAAAAATTTTTGTATAATTATAAAAATGGAAAAAATTTTAGTAGATATAGGATCATCAACAGTTAAAGTTTATAAATATTCTAACGAAAAATTGAATTTAATACTTCAAAGAAGTTTATATTTTAAAGAAGGTTTTGATCCTTAAGGTGGAATTTCTCCAGAAAATAAAAAGGAACCTTTCGAGCTTTTAGAAGCAATAAAAGAAGAAAACAAAAATACGCCTATAAGACTTTATGCTACAGGAATTTTTAGAAAATTAGCACCAGAAGCTAAAATAAATTTTATTGACGAAGTCTTTTTAAGAACTGGCCTTTATTTCAATATTATTGATCAAGATTTAGAGAATTTTTATTTAGAAATGGCTCTTGTTGGGAAATGCAATTTAAATGAACCCTTGCTTTTAATTAATATTGGCGGAGGCTCGACAGAACTTGTAGTAATGTATGGCAAAGAAGCAATCGAAAGAGTAAATTTAGATTTTGGAGTTGGTAAGATTCTTACTGATTTTCCTCAAATTAATGATGAATTTGCAAAAGTAAAATTAGAAGAAATTGTAAATTATGTAAAAAGTTTACTGCCTCCAATTCAAAATAAGCCAAAGATTGCTTTTTACACAGGAGGAGAACTAACTTATATGAAGCTTGCTAATTATCCATTAAAGAAAAATAATTTATTTGAAAACGAAGACCACCCATTTTTAATCGATTTAGAAGATCTTAAAAATAAAAATAAAGAAATTTTTGAAAAGATATCATTAAAAAAATTAGAAAACTTAATGCCTGAAAATCCTAAATGGATGCATGGAGCAAGACCTTGTTCCGCCATAGCTCAAGCAATTTGTGAAAAATACTATATTGAAAAAATTATTCCTTCTGATTCAAATATTATAAATGGGATTGTAAGGCAAGAATTACAGAATTTGTAGTTTTTCAAAGAGAAGAAGGTCTATTTCCTTTAGGATTAGAAAGATATCATTTAAATTCAATAAAAAACTCAGATGCTTTAATAGTTTGTGATCCCAATGGATATGTTGATGCCTCTGCTTTATTAGAAATTGGCTTTGCTCATTCTTTAGGGAAAAGAATAATTTTTACCGAAAAACCAGAAGAATTTATTTTAAACAATTTACCTTTTGAAGTTGGTTTACTAATTTGAATTTTTATTTACAGCTATTTATGTTACCCCTACACTTCTCCTTTCTTCTTTTAAAATATAAATATAAAATATAAATAATAATTTTAAATTTTAAAATAAATAATAAATAATAATTATAATTAAATTATAAATTAACTTAGAATCAACCAAAAACAAATTTTACATTTGGCTGAGCTGGCAAGACTTAAACTTAAAAACGATGAAATTGACAAATTAGTCAAATACTTAAAAAAAATTTAGGTTATGTTGAAAAATTCGAAAGGTGGTTTAAAAAATATAAACTATTAACAAATATTCTTGAAGGGTTGCTTTTAAGAGAAGATAAAGTTTTAAATAATGTTACCTTGAAAGAAATAGAGGGTATCATTTAAAAATAAGTGTTTATGAAGTCGATAAATAAAAAATAACTTTTAAATAACTTTTATTGATACCCAGTCATGCCGATTTCAACAATTTAAGATAGAAAGGAGTTAGGGTTATTGATTTTGGTAGTTTAGTAGCGAGAGATTTATAAGTTGTCATTTTAATTTATATGTAATTTTTTTTCTACTTTTAGAATTGAAAAATAAATAATATTTCTAATCTAATTTCACTTTTTATAAAGAACTAAATGAAGGCGTTACTATTCATGATAATTATTTTAATTAATATTCGTGAAAAAATTCGTGTAGATTCAAAATAAATTCGTGTATAAATAAATTCGTAGTATAATTAAATTATGGATATAAAATCATCTAAAGAATTGATAGAAAAAATCAACGAACTAAAAGAAAAAGTGGTTGATCTTTCTGCAGACGAAGATTTAGCGCTGGCAGTCATGAATTTAATTAGTATGGAAGAACATATTTATTTTACTGCCGAAAAAACATGTAAAAATGAATATTTTGATTTACTTAATCAAGTAAGAGAAATAAGAAAGAAAATGATGGAAAGATTAATTGGGAAGCCTGAAGGAGAACTTTGGTGCTTTGTAAAACATACGCTATCTGCCACAATGAGACTTATTGAAGTAGGGGCAAAACTTCAAAATCAAAATAAAAAAGATGAAGCTAAAGAAGTTTTTGATTTAGCTTATGAACTTTTTAATATCTTTTGGGGAATAAAGTTGAATATCATACCCGCGGATGAACGCGGGTTAAAACACGGATTAACGCCGCCGCAGATTAACACTGATTATAACACGGATGAACGCGGATATTTGATAGATGAAAGTGGATCAGAAATAAATAAAGATCAGCATCTATCCGCATTGGATCAGCGTAAATCCGCGTGGTTAAAAAATTTAATTGAAAAAATAGTCGATTGTTGTACAGAATAAAAAATGAGAGAAGGGGAAATTTTAAAAATTAGAGCAGAAAGATTTTTAGAGGCGGCAAGAGATTTATATAAGAAAGAATACTATGATCTTTGCGCTTTTAATATTGAACAAGCAGTGCAGTTATTTTTGAAATATGAGATATGGAAAATTTTAGGTGATTTTGAAAAAACTCATAAAATTAGTGAACTTTTAGATCATTATAAAATAGCCTCTGGTAAAGTTAAAGAAATAGATAATTTGAAAGAGAAGTATAAACAAACAATTTATGACTTAGAAATTGCCTATATCGAGAGTAGATATCTGCCAGCTCAATTTTTAAAAGAACAAATTGACTTGATGTTTAAATTTGTAGAAGATTTATTGAGTATTTTTAAAAATGGGTAAATATTTTGAATTTCTTTTAGAAAGAAAGCAAAGGAGAGAGCACTTTTTAGAAAATATTGATTATTATCTAAATTTAATCAAAGAACGAGCGAAAAATAATCTTGGCGAAGCGACAAAAATTTATTTATTTGGTTCTTATTTAACAGGAAGTTTTGGCCCTGACAGCGATGTAGATATTTTGGTTGTCACTGAAAATGAAATTGATCAAAGAGAAAAAAGCAAGATTTTATCTGAAATTTTAGAAGATTTCGATGTTTATCACCCTTTTGAAATCCATTTTGCTTCAAAATCTCAATTTGAAAATTGGTACAAAAAATTTTTAAAAGAAAACTATAAAGAAATCTAAAATTTGGCAAAGATACCTATGGGGGTCTAATATTATTATTATGATTGAAAAAATATATTGGTCCAATGGGATGTATAGAACCTCAAGATCAGTCTGGAAATTGTTTTGAATGCGGGATGAAACTTTTACCAACGGATCAATTCGGATTCGAAACGGATAAATTCGGATATAAAATAAATAAGAATCCGCATAAATCCGTTTATAATCCGCATATATCCGTTGGTACGTATCTATATTTCATTGAAGGTCATATTCCAATAGAGGCTATTAATAAACTTTTAACTGAAAAACCTGAAATTGATGGTATTACTCTACCAGAAATGCCTTCAGGTTCTCCTGGAATGCCAGGATTTAAAATTGAAAAATGGAAAATTCATTCAGTTAAAAATGCTCAAGATCAAGGAATATTTATGGAAATTTAATTTTTAGTCGGTATATTGTATAATAATTTAAATAAAAAATGGATAAAACATTAAAAATAACAATCATTGTCGGAATTTTAATTTTTTCTTTTTCTACTCTTTGGTTTGTATATGAATATAGTAAATCAAAACCGGTATTAAGAACATTTTCTGTTTCAGGTGAAGGAAAAGAAGTTGTTGTGCCAAATATTGCTGAAATTAGAATTGGAGTTATTAGCGAAGGAAAAGATTTGGCTGCACTTCAAAAAGAAAATTCCGAAAAAATGAATAGAATTATAAGTTTTCTAAAAGAGAAGGGAATTGATGAAAAAGATATTCAAACAGAAAATTATTTAGTAAGTCCAAAATATGATTATTCAAAACCTCCTTATAAAATTGTGGGTTATACAATTAATCAAGATTTGAAAGTTAAAGTTAGAGATTTAAGTAAAATTGGAGAAATTTTGTCGCAAGTAGTAAATTATGGAGCTAATAATGTTTCTGGCCCAAATTTTACTGTTGATGATAAAGAAGTTTATTTAGAAAAAGCAAGAGAAAAAGCAATTAAAAATGCCAAAGAAAAAGCAGAAAAAATTGCCAAAATTGCTGGGTTTAAATTAGGAAAAATTGTAAGTATAACAGAATCAAGTCCTTTTGAGCCTATTCCGGTTATGTTAAAAGAAAGTGGAGCAGGAGGTCCATTAATTTCTCAACCTCAAATAGAACCAGGGTCACAAGAAATAAAAGTTCAAGTAACTATTACTTATGAAATTAAATAATTGATAATAAAAATGAATTATATAATTTTAGCTTTACTTTCTGCTTTAACTGCAAGTTTAGTAGCTATATTTGGGAAATTAGGATTAAAAAATGTTGATCCTACAATAGCAACAACAATAAGATCCTTGATTATGGCTGGATTTTTAGTAATTGTAAGTTTATTTTTGAAAAAATTTGAAAATTTCTCTTTAAATCTTTTTACTTCTAAAGATTGGTTTTTAATTATCTTAGCAGGAATTTCTGGGGCTCTTTCTTGGCTTTTTTACTTTTGGGCACTCAAATTTGGTCCAGCATCTCATGTAGCAGTTATTGATAGATTAAGTTTAGTTTTTGTAATTTTACTTTCAGCATTAATTTTAGGAGAAACTTTAAATTTGAAAGTGATTTTAGGAGCGATTTTAATAATTATTGGAGCTATTTTAGTAGTTTGGAAATAAAAAACTCTCTTAAGATAAAATTTAATAATAAAGATGAGAAAGGTAGTGAAAGTTAAATTTAATGGCGATCTAAAGGAAACAATTCTCAAAGCATTGGAGCCTTTAGGCGGTATTCAAAATTTTGTTAAAAAAGGTGAAGTTATTTTATTAAAACCAAATTTTAATACAGCTGATCCATTACCAGCTGCTACTGATTATGGATTTTTAAAAGCTGTCGTAGAGATAGTGTATTCTGCAGAGCCTAAATTAGTAATGATAGGAGAAAGCTCAACAATGAGTTTTAATACAAGAAAAATTATGGAAAAATTAAATATCTTTGATCTTTTAAATTTAGAAATACCACCAAGAATTTATGTTTTTGAAGAATATCAATGGTTTAAAAAAGAAGTACCAAATGCAAAATATTTAAAATCAGTTTCATTAACAGAAATTTTAGATAGAGTAGATAAAATTATTTTTTTACCATGCTTAAAAACACATAAATATGCTCAATATACTGGTGCCTTAAAGTTAGCAGTTGGGTTTATGAAACCAGTGGAAAGAATAAATTTGCATTTATCTCATCTGAAAGAAAAAATTGCTGAATTAAATGCATTATTTAATGTTGATTTAATAATAATGGATGCGCGAAAATGTTTTATTACTAGAGGACCTGCTGAAGGTGAGGTTAGAGAGTCTAATTTAATTTTAGCCTCAGATGATAGAATAGCTATTGATGTCGAAGGAATTAAAATTATTCAAAGTTTTAAAGGGAATTCATTAAAAAATATTGATCCTTGGCAATTGCCTCAAATTAAAAGAGCAGTTGAATTAAATTTAGGTGTGAGTTCCGAAAAAGATTACGAAGTTATTGAAAAAGAATGAATGATTGATTTTCATGCTCATTTAGATGATGAAAAAATTTTACCTTTTTTAGATGAAATTATAAAAAGAGCTAAAGACGCTGGTGTAAGTTTAATTATTTCTCCAAGTGTAAATTTAAACTTACACCAGAGTATTTAGC
>Ga0209670_101618_pt1 | contig 9643 bp, 11 predicted proteins | sample PerSpoBPS_BMetaG_FD_184741 | JGI IMG/M metagenome (GOLD analysis project Ga0209670, IMG submission 184741) | Thermal spring microbial communities from Yellowstone National Park, Wyoming, USA - Perpetual Spouter B (PS_B) MetaG (SPAdes) (version 3) | ecosystem: Environmental > Aquatic > Thermal...
TTGTCTACGACTTCTCAGAAATGTTCAAACCATCGGCAGTAGATAGAACACTCATAGAGATCTTCAGAAAAGGCTTCAGACCAAAGATCGTGGATGGCTTCATAGACAGAAGAGACAGGGCGGAACTGGCCAGAGCAATAGTAGATGGGCTGGAGAGAATAGTAAGAGAGGAAGGAGATCACAACCCAAAAAAGCTATCCCAGGCAATAAGGGCATCCGCTATGAGACTCGCATCATCACTGAGAAGCGGCACGAGATATAAGGGGTTCATAGAGATATGGTAAGAGTTCTCGTGGTATACGATATAGGGGATAACCAGGATAGGCAGAGACTAGCAGACGATCTATTTAGGCTGGGCCTCACAAGGATACAGAGAAGCGCCTTCGCAGGAGAACTAGATCCACAGAGACTAAAAGATCTACAGAGGATAGTAGGGAGATATGTGAAAAAAGAAGAAGACGTAATCCACATATTCACACTAGGCCTCAGAGACTGGGAAAAAAGAATCGTTATAGGGAGGGAGTGGGGCCTTGGCACAAAACCCATATCGATACTATAGCATTACACCATCAATGCTAAAGCAGATGGACTACTGCCCAGCAATACCATGGCTAATAACAAAAACAGGGTGGATCGAACCCCCAACAGATAGCATGAAGATAGCCAGGGAAAAAGCAGATGCAAAATACAAAGAAGAGATAGCAGAGAAGCTAGGCCTACCAAAACCATGGAAAATAGAAGCCTGCCTAAAAGACCCAGAAACAGAGCTCACAGGATGCATAGACCTCATAGCCGGGAGCAAGAGACTAACAATAGCAGAGATCAAACTATATAGAAGAGCTAGAAAGAACCACGTAAGAACACAGCTACTAGCATATGCATACCTAGCAAACAAAGCAATAGCCCCAGTAGAAAGGGCGATATTAATAGAAAACGGCGAGATAGCCCTGGACATACCAATCACAAGAGAACATCTAGACAGCGTTAGAAAGAAGCTGGAGAAGCTAAAAACCATAATAAACCAAGAAGAACCCCCAACAGCAAATCCATCTGATAGACAGTGCATACCATGCCAATACAGAAAAATATGCCCGCTTTCAGCTATATAAAATTAAACTAGATATTGATGACATCTATCTAGACTCATAGATAATCCTATCGATTTCCATGAGACGATCATCATTTCAGCTTGGCTTAATGGGGAATTCGTAACCATATTTTCTAATAATAAAAGAATTTGATCTACTTATAGAATAGATACAGAATACATATGCAAATAAATTTAGTTAATCTATTATAAAATTGGATGACATTTTAAGAGTTTCCCTATGAGAAGATCCAGCAAAATGATCTGCGATAGAGTCATAAAACATAAAATAAGAACAAAGCTTCTTTGGAGAAACTTTCCAAGATTTCGTAGTAATAATTACTATGATTTATTAATATCGATATATTTAAAAAACAAGTTAATTTCCAAGTGTAATTTTCCTTGTTTAAAGTTTATTAACTAAGCTGATATTCTATTATAGGTGTTTACTATATATCACGTTGAATTGTCCTAGGGAATCTTTCTGAGGGTGTATTTGAGATTAATGATCTAACTGTGTTTATTGGTCATATTGGAAGCGGGAAAAACCCTATTTCTGAGAATATTTCATGATGCTGCTTTCTATAGAAAATCTGAGGGTTTCCTTTTGAAGAGCGAGCTGAACGATCTCTCTGAAATGTTTGGTAATATAGAATTTAAGGTAAGCGGTGAGAAAGCTGACTTACATTTGAAGTGTGTTGCTGGAAGAGATATTGAAGAGTCTTCATGTGACTACGAGAATAGTAAATAAAAATTTGATAGAGAGACCTATATGATACCATATTATTTTGATACATTGCTCAGATTTAATATACTCTATCCTCTTTAGCCTTCTGATGCTAAATTTATTTTCTCAGTAATAAATTTTTAGTATCACTTACTCTTCAAAGAAGAGTTCCTTCATATATAGAAGAGGTATTAAATAAGTTAGGGGGGTAAAGTATTTTCTAGAAGGTCCGTCGTAAAAGGTGAGAGATTATTCGAGAGATTAGACGATGGAAAAGAGATCCAAGCAATGTATTCAGCATCAAGCTATCTTAGATCAGGATTGCTAATTAATATCTTATCTTATTTAACTAACGAGCAACCACTCATACTAATTGGTGAACCCGACATAGGCTTACATCCGCAGGCGAAGAAACAGCTGGCACTATTTCTTCACGTGATAGCTAAGAATGGCACGCTAATAGTCTTAGTTACACATGATCTATTATTCTTGGACATGCTTAGGAGAATAGGTAAAATCGCTGGGGAACTTGGTGTAGATATTGAACCTGCAAATATGGCACTAATAATCACGGAAAATCAAAAACCAAGTCTCGAAGGCTAGATACAAAATTAGGAACATAGATCCTATGTCCTCTGCTATAGAGAGTTATACGAATGAAATTATAGATCTTTACAGCTAGACATAAACTAAATAGATCTTTATGTAGAGGGCGTAATATTAATGAGTAAATTTTCCTGTGTAGCAAAAACAAGTGTTAGGAATAGGAATAATCGATATGAGAAGAAATTTATACGAATATCATGCGGAAATACGATCTTCGCTCATGATAAGAACGAAGTTGATGCATACATGATAAGCGTGATGGATGACGAATTATCTACTGACTGTCAAGTGTATGATTATAATTGTGTTGATTGCATGGCTTACTGTGAAAATACTCTATTAGCTATTGAGGTTATTAATGAGGAAGGTTTAAAAGACCATATTGAAATAGATGGCAAGAATTGTAAAATTAAGAAACAAATATGTTTAAATAATGTGATTAATATAAATAAATTAATTAACGTATTGGTTCTGTACAATATATCAGATCCTAATAGTATATATCATATTCTAAATTGTAGCGATTTAAGATATAAAAATATAAATTTTTTATAAAAGTTATGCAACGCCTTATATAGTAATGATCAAATTAAAGATAACAATGTTTTGATCATTGTTTTCTTTTCATCTACTTAATAGATGTTTGACCCATGATCTCCTGAAGAGATCTTATGATCTTGTCGGCATCAATTTTACATATTTCTCCCACCCGAGGATACTCATCCTTCTTCTTAAGAATATCCATAATATGTGATGATAATATCCTTGATACTGCATAAATGTCGCCTCTAAATAACAGGGTTTCCGACAGACTCGCTAGGATAGCTTCCCCACCTTCATACCTGAGGAGACACTCATCTAAAAATCTTGGCCAAGTAGGAATGTTTAATTTAACTTCTGCAACAAATCTATAGATAGGTTCATAGTCAATTACTAATAAGCCTAAAGATCTTTGGGAGTTACCGGCTCGCTGTAATGACCATGTCAAGATCTGGATCTTGTAAGGATCCTCCACTGAAGCTATAGTTTCACCTTGAGAAAGAGCTACTAAGGGTACTGAGACAAGAGATATCTCTGTTTGAGGACTATCGTTCCCAACTGGGTAATAACCCTCACCTATTCTCTGGAGGAGTAGTAAATCGTTTATATCGATACTCTCTCTAGGAATAAAAGTCGTATAGTAAACATTACTCTTTTCTCCTTTATTCACCCAGACTATATGCGTACCGAACAACAACCCTATATTAATTGTAACAAAGCAAGTATTACAAACCTTGTAGTAACCCTCTGAGACTTTCTTTTCCTCTTGAACATATTTACCGTATACAGCTGAAAGGGGAAGATAGAGTGTCGCCAAACCTTCATCTTTCCTTTTTCTGCTTCTCTCGAATCTCTTTCTGTGATCAGGCTTTTCATAGATCTGAAGGCCTTGGAATGCTTTTACCGAGTTTAACATATCCCTCAACCATTTTTCGAGAGCTCCTTTATTTATATTGGCGTAGTCTATTTTACGCAATCTATTTGATTCGTTAATTATCTCCCGACGGCCTCTTAAATAATCTTCTACAGAGATCAAGAATTCTTCCAGCATTTGATCTATAATATCTCTGCCACAATTTAATTCAGTATCTTCTAACTGTATAACGAATCCCTCCCCAAATCTCGAAACTTTCCCTCTATTAATTCCACACCATGCAAGAATCCTGAGGATTCCATGAAGAACTAGTGAATCAGCTACCAGACCATGCCCAGGTGTGTATAGAGTATACACCATTTTAACACCTCCTCAACCTTCGCTCTAACTCGTCTATCGAGACCGGCTCGGAATTTTCGGCAACCCTATTAACGATCCATGTAGCCTCGTCTTCGTCTCTATCGCACAGCCCTTTTCTACCTATGTGGGCTGCAACCGAGTCTAAGACTACTAGCGGGTGCAATATCGCAGCTACTTTATTCCTCAGCTCATGTAGACTATGCAATGATCCTACACTACTAGCTATTATCAAGCTTTTCACGACAGATAAGAGATCTCTAACGCCATTCTCACTCCCCAAGTTATTCAGTAAATCTTTGATCGAATAGATCTTGCCGCGAATCCCGGAGATTTCCTCAAAACTAGCTAAACGTTGAACTAATTCATCAAAATCACAGTTACTGTCTATTATAAAGTCTTTAGAATATCTCTCTAAGAAAGATCTCAGAGTAGTCACAGTTAAGTATCTTTCACCTAGCTCACCGATATAACCTATAATACATGACTCATGGTGAAGCAGTACAGCTAAACTGAGTATAGTAGCTAAATAGCGATCTACATTGACAAGCATCTTATAGAGGACATAGGCTCCTACAATCTCGTGCCTATACATATATCTATACTTGCGAAACCTATAGATCCTCAGTAGCTTCCCTAGATCGTGGGTGATCAAAACGATAGCAATAGGATCAAAATTATACGTCCCCAGAACTCTTTTAATGACCCCAGAATAGTAGCTCTTGAAGGAACGCCAAGCCTTGATAGTCCTTTCCACATGCTCCCAATATGTCTCAACGCATTTCTCCTCACCGTTATAGCTGCAGTAAAACGCACAACAACTCATTTTGTCAACCTCCTCCTAACTCTTTTCTCTCCGGTTTTCTCTTCGGCGGTAAATGTACCCATGTAAAGTAATCCTAGGGAGGAATCATATAAATCTTCTATCTTATCCTTTAGTATTACGAATGTTTCTCTCTTAAGAATAGCATCTCTAAGAATAACATCTATGACTCTTTGATCATCCTTAGTAGTTATTTTCTCGATCTCAAAAGATTCTTTTCTATTACGATCTTTGAGCTTTTTAACTATATACAGAGCATCTTTCTTATGTATCTCTTTAAGGATATTTGAAAGTCTATCAAATGCGTCGTCGCGTAACATTGATATTGAATACTTAATTAGACCCCGCTCAAGGCTCTCTCGATCCACAATATAGGTCCCATCCTCTTCCCTTCTTATATCGCTAGATCCTATAAGAGATAGAGATATGTAAAAAGACGGCCTTAGAGTAAATACCCTCTCAGGCGGGTATGCAAGGAGATGCAGATCTTTAATATATTCAATAAATTTGATATATAGAATATTTCCCATATCTGACAACTCATTAATAAGTGCCTGGTTGTATACTTGATCAACTAAGCTTCTTATATAATTCGGATCATCTAGGTTTATAGATGAAAGATTCTTAATAATTCCTTTACTTTTATCAATTAACTTTTGATGATATGGGGCGTGATGCTCTAAGTCTAGATATATGATGGCTTCACCCCTCTTACCCCTTCTACCTACCCTCCCTACTCTTTGTATTATAGAGTCTATAGGAGCTAGCTCTGTATATAATACGTCAAAATCATAATCTAGGCCCACTTCAAGTGCTTGAGTACCTATCAAGGTAATCTTAGCGTCATCTTTAGCCTCTTGTGACTCCTTGCTTTTTTCATATACTGTCCTTAACTCTTTTAAAGGCTCAAGAGATCTCTCCTTGTCTTCCTTTCGCATTAGTGAATGAACTAGATATACCTTGCTTCCCTTACACTTCTCTTTTATGATTCTATATACTTTCTGAGCCCTTTCTATAGTGTTCACTATTATGAGATTATTCCTTTCACACGAGATATCCTGTAATATGCTATCTTGGAGGCGCCTCTCCCTAATATCTACATTAATATTCTTCCCTAAACCTTTCCAAGTTAAGGGCTCTCGAAATCTCTTTCCACACATGTTTCTCATTAGTTCCTCTAGGTACGTAGGCAGCGTAGCTGATGAAACCAGCACAACGGCTCCCGATGAGACCAAGTAACATAATATCCTGCTTATAAGTCTTGGTGCTAAGAATACCTCGTCTTGGATCAGGTGCGCCTCGTCAAAAATAGATAACGAAGAAACGATCAACCCAGTAGGCATAGTATACCTCCCAGTAACAGCCCCTCCCCATGTTTCCCAGACTTGAACCCTCTTAGCTGCATAGCCATAAACATAGGCATCTATAGTTGTCAACGTTATTAATGCCTTATAGAGATATGTGCTCTTGACAGTCTCTCCGTGATCTTCGCCAACAGATATTCTTCCCAGGCTGAGACCTTCTACATATCGCTGAACCCTGTCTCTGAACTGTCTCAACAACGCATGTAAAGGCTCTACCAAGTACACCCTAGGGGCGAAAAATTCATTTCTAAACCACTGCCAGAAATATGGTGAGAGAAAGACCTCGCTTTTCCCAGCACCTGTAGGCGCCCTCAAGACGAATAATGATCCCTCTTTCTCCAGTTTAACAGCTTCATCAAATATTTTAGACGCAATCCTCTCCTGTATATTCAAGAGATCCTCATTAATTTTAACATCTTTATTCCACGATATGATCATATTCTTTATAACGTCCCTCAAGCTTGAAAACATCACCAATCATCTCCATCCGGAAATCTAAAGTCGCCCGCACACTTGACCCTCCTACTCACTACGATATAGCTAGGTTTATAATAGTTCCTCTCATTCATAAGGGGCAGAGCTAGCGTGCTCTTCTCTCCCTTCTCAAGTAATCCCCTAACAATGGTATAGTTTCCGCCAGACGCTATTGAGGATCGAACAACGACATTTACAGTATTCCCTTCACAGTCTCTGATCTCATGCTCTTCAATTGACGAAATCGAGACGAGAGATTCACTATCACCGATTCTTTCAACAGTATACAACGCCCTCTTAATATCGTTCACATATTTATTATCTAAAGGTATAATGAGCACTTTAAATCTGTCGAGGAAGACATACTCTCGCACTAAGGCGTCGTGGAATTTTAAGATCTCCTTCGGATCTTCTGGCAATTTCTTTTCCTCTAAAACACCCCTATATCTAGATAATATTACATTAAATTTTATTGAGAATGTGGCTGAGGCTCTAGCCTTTAAGATGGTTTCTCTAGCTCTACTCATACACAGCTCCTCACCATTGCATAGCCCTATCTTCCAATAGGCATACCCTATAGCGCCTACTATAGTTGAAGGTATAGGTAAAGGCGGTGCTATAGCTACTTGGTATACTTCGGGGTCTCTTACCGATATAATAGGGCCTCTTAACTCTATACTGAGTGCTTTCCCGAGGTTCAAGGCTTCACCTTCCTGAGAGAGGTTTCACCATCTTTGAAGCCTCTTCAGCAGCTTCTTTAATCATCTCTCCTATATCTTTGTATCTCTTCACACTAATAAGCCCATTAATTTTACTTTCATCAGTTTCTTTGCCTTCAGTTTTTGAAGCGGTGGAATCCCTTGAAATCTGGGAAAGTGCGTGGGGGTCGCATCTGCTATGGTCTCTACTATAACAAAGGATCCGTGTATTGATACCCGGTTTTGATTCTTTAGACGAAGTGCTAACGCTCAATACATATCCTTTCACCAGCTCAATTGATCTCTCTATGTAATCAGGATAGGCCGCGTTAATAATATTAGGCACGGGCAGCTCCGATAAAACGATTAGTAGCTCCTCAACCCGCGATATAGGCAAAGCTCTAGCTTGTTTAGATGCTGAACCTTGTAGGAGAGGCAATAAAGCCAGCAATGACGCCTTGACTCTGAGCCTGCGCTCGTTATCTATGTTACTTATGCCGGACACGGATCCCCCAGAGTACATGGGTATGAGAGTCATCCCTAGATTCATACTCATAGAGAATCCGTAGAGAACAGAAGAGTACTCCTGTTTATAGATCATCATCGTCTCCTCAATATTCTTTACAGGTATTACCCTATTATGAGTAACAGAGTACTTTGAAGCAACCTCTAGAACCTCTTCCTCTAGTATTGGTATTCCAAAAGATACCTTCACTAGGCTTTCCCGCTTGATCTGCTGTCCTGGGTTCAAGAAACCATGTATATCGTTGCAGAGATCCTTTATAGCTTCTTCCTCCGATCCAGACCTTTGAAGGTTTTTCCCACCAATTTTTGCATTTACATCATATCCTCTGGCGCCGATCCCCTTTCTACAGAGATCATTTAGGTATATACCTCCTAAGGCCTCATATGTCTCCGCAAGATACAGAGCATGCCAGTGCTTGATAGCATTTCCACTTATTACGGGAACCTCATACACTTTAGGAGAGCCAGCCCCTCTCCTAAATATTACCGTTGCTACAGCATGAGCATTATAATTAGCTATTGAGCCAGAACCTGTCAGAACCGATGTCTCCACAAATACTCGGGCCGAGAGTCTTACATAGGGTGGGTAAGGCATATCTATCACCTGGTTATTTCCATAAAATATCTCTTATAGATAGAGATCTTATGTCTGGAGCTACTATCAAAGCGGCCAATCTCTTGATCTCTTTGATCCTCATATCCTCGCTAAGACTCTTGAGATATCTAAATAACTTTTCTAGAGAATTACCGAAACTGCTTAGAGACTTCTTAGCACTCTCTAACTCTAACAACTCTTTCTTATCAGACTGCTGAGATCCTTCTTTTAATTCGTTAATCTTGCTTTCTAAGTCATTTATCACCTTAACAGCCAATCTAGATAACTTAGCAAGACTATCCTCATACTTATTTGGTGCTCTAGCCAGTTCATCTGCAAGGTCATAAGCCTGCTCCACATGAACAACGATTCTAGCAATGCTTGCAAGATCCTCAATTACATCTTCTTCATCTTTATTCAGAAATATCACCGCTACTCTATTAGGTTCAAGAGGTATTTATTTTTTTCTCAATAAAATTCTCTGATGCCCTATGCACCCCCAAATATATAATATTTACGCTTCTTTACGCTTTAATACTATATGCCTCTTAGCAAATAAATCTCTTGTTAAGAAATATGTGGCATTATTTCTCGGGATTGGATAGGGATCTGCCTATGTTTGTTAGCAGGTAGTATGTGTTTCTCCCTTCTCTCTGCTGATCAATGACCCCCCTGCTTCTCAGTGATGAGAGGTGTTTGAAGAGTGTTGCCCTTGGAATCCCTGTCTCCTTCATTATATCTCTATATGTTGCTCTCCCTAGCTTTTTTATTGTATTAACTATTTTTTCTTCATCGCTGCTTAGTGGGCCTGCCGTGATTATCCTTGGATCTATTGATATTCTCCCCTGTAGGTTTTCCAGTTCGATTTCTATCTCTCCTCTGGCTCTGCTTATTATGAAGGCTATGAATGTGACTATAGTTAATGCCCTCATACCCCCGCTTAGGTTTACTACATACTCATTATTGGAGGTGA